>Ga0099364_10000034_pt1 | contig 193616 bp, 163 predicted proteins | sample TergutTh196P3_FD_73070 | JGI IMG/M metagenome (GOLD analysis project Ga0099364, IMG submission 73070) | Microcerotermes parvus P3 segment gut microbial communities from Pointe-Noire, Republic of the Congo - Th196 P3 | ecosystem: Host-associated > Arthropoda: Insects > Digestive system > Gut ... | reverse complement strand
GCAATCTCTTTCCCAAAATCATTTTTTCAAACAAAAACAAATATTTTAGGCGAAGGAAAATGGAAAAGATTGAATGCTATTATTGCCAATAAAAATATCATTGCTGCGTTTGTTGACAAAGATACTCTTGCTATTTGGGGTAATGAAACCGAAATCAAAGATGTATTTGCAAACAACCTTACAGAGGAATTAAAACTTGTAGACACTCAAGAAAGAATCTTTTATTATTCTGATTCGTTTTATTTGGGAATGTTATACACTTTGATTGAGAAATCTTTAATACATAATTACAGTTTGCAAGTTTTTCATAAAGGCAGGCAAATAAGAAAAATTTTTTCAAATCAATATCCCATATCTGACGAAGAAATCTTGAATATTCAAAAATGGAATAGAAATTTTGTTATTCCTACCAATATTAAAGTTTATGAAGCATTTGAATTTAAAGTAGAACTTGTGAATAAAGAATTATTTTTGTTGATAAATCCAACCATTCACTGTGAAGGAGTAAATGGACAAGAACCTGACAAAAGAACAGTGCAAAATATTTCAAACACGGTTATTTCAAATAGATATAATAGTAAATATGGAGAAAAATTAAATTTTTGGTTTAACGAATTGAAAAAACGCAATCAAAACTTAACTTTTCAAATTGGAGATTTTGGGATAAAATTATCTCAATATTATTCAACTGCAGGTAAAAAAGCAATGTCTAATGTATATTCTTTTGACAGATATTTGAAAACAAACGAACCTTTAATTTATTTTCATCATCAAGATTTTACCAAACAGTCAATTCACCCAATCAATGGACTAAAAATTTCAGGAACGTTAGAAAATAGTTTAAATACGAATTGCGGTTTTGCGGAAATTAAATTAGCTATAATAACTTCCGAAAAAGGTTTTTCAACGGTAAAAAATCATTTGGGGTCGTTGTTGAATACTATTTCTCCTACAAGTGAAAGAGAGTATTTGAAAGAATATCCTGGATTTGCGAATTTGTATAAAAAGCATTTAATTGTTCCACAAACATCTCAAAGTGAATTTGCATTAACGATTAATCAGGCAGAAACGAATAATATTACAGCCATTCAATTTTATGATTTAATCAAACATAAAATAGATATTCTTTCGTCAAGAAGCACAGAAATAGATTGTGTTGTGATATATGTTCCAAAAGAATGGGAACGATTTAGAGAATTGAAAAATGAACAAACATTTTATGATTTGCACGATTCATTAAAGTTATATGCTGTCAAAAAAGGATTAAAAATCCAATTTATAGAAAACAAATCCATCAACTACTTTGACCAAGCAAAAATTCGTTGGTGGTTGTCTTTGGGACTTTATGTTAAGTCAAATGGTACGCCTTGGAAAATTCAAACTGAAAGTATGGAAACGGCGTTTGTTGGTTTAGGGTATGCAGTAAGACAAAGTGCAATGAATCGAGTTGTTTTAGGAAGTAGTCAAATTTTCGATGGAAACGGTAACGGATTAAAATTCTTATTGCAACCAATCGAAAAACCTGTTTTTTATAATAAAAATCCGTTTATGAATAAAGATGATGCTTTCCGTTTAATAAGCAACATTAGAAATACATATCACAAAATAGACCCTGTTATTGGATTGAAAAAGTTAGTGTTACATAAGACAACTCATTTCACAAAAGAAGAAATGGAGGGTATATGTAACGCACTTGAAGGTGTTGAAAATATAGAATTATTACAGATTCAACAATTTAGTTATTGGAAAGCAATAAAACTATACAAAGATAATACTACTCAAAAACATAAGCCTTTTGGCTATCCTATTGAAAGAGGGAGTATTATTCAATTAGATGATTTTTCTTTTTTGCTGTGGACACACGGATTAGTTGAAAGTTCAGAAATACAAGGTAAATATTATCAAGGTAAAAGAGGAATTCCCACACCTCTGTTAATAAGACGATTCAGAGGAACAGACCCAATAGAAATAGTAGCCAACGACATTCTGAAACTGACTAAAATGAATTGGAATGGGGCAGAATTATACAAAACATTACCTGTAACCATTGATTTTTCAAAACGCATTTCTATAATGGGTAAGCAATTAGAAGAATTAGGAAATAAAGCCTATGACTTTAGGTATTTTATTTAAATTATAAAATTATATTGATTAAAGAATTAAAAACAAATTATACCATGCCCTACAACCCCACCATCCACCACCGCCGTAGCATCCGTTTGAAAAACTACGATTATTCGCAATCGGGCATATATTTTGTAACGATATGTGCACACGTAGGGGCGTATTGCATACGCCCTGATATATTCGGAACAATCGAAAACGGCGAAATGATTTTGAATGATGCAGGGCAAATCGCATTTAACGAATGGATGAAAACACCCGACATACGTTCAAATATTCAATTGGATGCGTTTGTTGTAATGCCCAATCATATACATGGTATTATCATTATTACCGACATCGGTAGGGGCGTATCGCATACGCCCATTTGCGATACGCCCACATTATTAAACGGTACCATTTCGGCAACGGACGTATGTGATGGCAATTTAGGTGTATGCAATGGCAATCAGGGCGTATGTGGCAACATTTCGGTAAAGGGCGTATGCGATACGCCCCTACGGTCGCCCTCGAATACCGTTGGGGCAATTGTGCGGGGATACAAATCTGCCGTTACAAAACAAATTGGATATTCCGTTTGGCAACGCAATTATCACGAACACATTATCCGCAATAAAAAATCATATCAATACATTGCAAATTACATTGTTAACAATCTCGCAAATTGGGAAAAAGATGAATTTTATACAGCATAAAAATGAATACGAACTTTATAGAAACAACTATTTACACCTTTTCTGTCCACCGCGTGGGAAACAAAACTGCTGACGAAAATTGTATGTTGTCAACAAACATTGTTGGTGTCGACGCGGAGTTAAAAGAATTATTGACGCATTATTTTGTCTCATCGTTCAAGTCTTCCGAATACTTCAATTTCCACCACGATATTGACATAGACATGAACGAAACATTTGTCTGCATCAGCAAAATTTTCGACAACCCCGAAACGCTTTTGGAGCAATCGGTAAACCTTGCCAAACATTTGTACGAACAAAGCAGCCATCCCAAAATCAAAAGCGGCGAGTTTTACACCGTCTATTTCAAAGATTGCATTATTGACGGCAAAACGGTTGATGCAGTCGGACTGTTCAAGTCGGAAAATAAAGATACATTTCTGAAAGTCTATCCTGCGAGAGACGGTTTTGAAATAGAAAGCGAAAAAGGTATCAATATCAATAAATTAGACAAGGGTTGTTTGATATTCAATACCGAGCGGGAAAACGGATACGTGGTTGCAGTCGTGGACAATACCAACAAAGGCGTTGAGGCGCAGTATTGGATAGATGATTTTTTGCATGTCCGTCAACGCAAAGACGAATATTACAATACCCAAAATATCCTGTCGCTGACCAAGCATTTCATAAAGGACGAACTGCCGCAACAATTTGAGATTTCCCGCGCCGACCAAGTCGATTTATTAAACAGGTCGGTAAAATTCTTTAAAGAAAATGACAATTTCAATCTCGAAGAATTTACCAACTCGGTGATAGAGCAACCGCAAGTGATTGAGAAGTTTAATCAATACAAATCCGAATACGCCAGAGAGTACGATTTAGATATTGCAGATAATTTTACCATTTCGGAAAGCGCGGTCAAAAAGCAGGCTCGTATATTCAAAAGTGTCATCAAATTGGATAAGAATTTCCACATTTACATACACGGCAACCGAAATTTGATAGAACAGGGCGAAGACAATAAAGGAAAATTTTATAAATGTTATTATAGTGAGGAAAATTAAAATTGACATATTATGCCCGAAACACAAAACATAGAATACAAATCCTCTTGGCGAGACGAATTTTTGAGAGAAATATGCGGTTTTGCCAATGCGCAAGGTGGAACGCTCTACATTGGTAAAGATGACAATGGTAATATTGTAAGTCTAAAAAATACCAAAAAATTGTTGGAAGATTTACCTAACAAAATTACTGCAATTTTGGGAATTGTTGCCGATGTAAATCTGCGCGAAACCGAGCAGGGCGATTATATCGAAATTGTTGTTGAACCGCAGCCCAACCCTGTGAACTACAAAGGCGAGTATCATTACCGTAGCGGTAGCACAAAGTTTGCAGTTGATAGATGATACTTCTGAAAACTTAAAACGTGCTGCTATCTTACTCTTTTACCCCAAGCCTGAAAAATTTGTTACAGGCGCTTACATAAAAATCGGTTTTTTCCAAAGAGATGACGATGAATTGGATTTTCAGGACGAGATACACGGCTCGCTCATGGAACAAATTGATAAGGCATTTGATTTACTGAAAAGTAAGTATATCGTTTACGCCATTTCATACGAGGGAGTTTCTCGCAGAGAAAAACCAACTTTTCCAATAGCAGCCTTACGTGAAAGTCTTCTAAATGCTATTGCTCACAAAGATTATGCTTCTGGCATACCAATTCAGATTAGTGTTTATCCTGACCGTATTGTTTTTTGGAATCCGGGACATTTGCCTAATTCCATTTCCATTGAAGAACTTTTGCAAAAGCACCCGTCTATTCCTTACAACCCTGATATTGCCAATACTCTTTTTCGCTGTGGCGATATAGAAATTTGGGGCAGAGGGTATCGTAAAATTGTAAAATCCGTGTTGGAACATAAACAGTTACCCCCTATGATTAAAGATATGGGAGGGTTGATGTTAACTTATTATGCCAATTCACATACGCAACTGAAAGCGGAAAATGCAGATGAGAAAGTAATACAAGTTATTGAATATGTGATTGTCAATGGAAGTATCAACAATTCGGAAGCACAAAAATTATTGAACATAAGCAAGCCAACCGCAACCCGATTACTTAAACAATCTGAAAAGTGGCTTACAAAGCAAGGCGAGCGAGGACAAGGAACAAATTATGTATTAAAATGGCGTGAGTTAATTGGCTCATAATTGGCTCACAATTTGATTCTGAAAAACAATAAAAACTCATAAATATTTAATTTACAATAAGTTGTACGTTATTCAATTGGCTCATAATTGGCTCATAACAGACATAATGAAAAAAGGATTATTGAAATTCACGGTTAAAAAATGAGAAACGAGTGGAATGCTACTTCATTACTCATTGCCCACTCCGTGTCATCGGAACCACGTCCAGTGTTGCAGTCATTCCTGCTAAAAATTTGTAATATCCGGTAATGGCTATCATGGCGGCATTATCGGTGGTGAAACGGAACTCCGGAAGGTAAACTTTCCAGCCGCGTTTATCGCTTTCGGCCAACATGCGGTTGCGCAAACCTGAGTTAGCAGAAACCCCTCCGGCTATAGCCACTTCGCGAATACCCGTCTGCTTTGCCGCCGCAATAAGGTTGTCCATCAGTATATCAATAATGGTATGCTGCAGCGAGGCGCAAAGGTCGGCCTTGCTGTTGGCAATAAAATCGGGGTCTTCGGCCAAGCGGTCGCGCAGAAAATACAGAAACGATGTTTTCAACCCGCTAAAACTGTAATTCAACCCGCCAACGCGGGGCTTGGCGAAACGAAAGGCCAAGGGGTTTCCTTCAGCGGCTAATTTATCAATTATCGGCCCGCCTGGATAAGGCAAACCCATTACCTTGGCGCATTTGTCAAAGGCCTCGCCGGCCGCATCATCAGTAGTATTCCCAATAATTTCAAATGCAAGCGGCGAATGCACTACGATAATCTGCGTATGCCCTCCTGAGACCAATAAACACAAGAAAGGGAAGGCCGGAGGCTGAAGCTCTTTTTCCGGCACGTCTATAAAATGGGAAAGAATGTGGCCTTGCAGGTGATTTACTTCCACTAAGGGCTTTCCGGTTGATAACGACAAGCCTTTGGCGAAGGAAGTTCCCACCAACAACGAGCCTAACAAACCCGGCCCGCGGGTAAAGGCAATAGCATCAACAGCTTCAATCGGTGTTGCGGCTAAGTCCAAGGCACGCTGCACCACCGGAATAATGTTCTGCTGGTGGGCGCGCGAAGCCAATTCGGGAATGACCCCGCCATAAACCCGATGTACTTCCTGATTGGCCAATACATTCGACAGCAAGGAGCCGTTGCGCAACACTGCCGCCGAAGTGTCGTCGCACGAGGACTCTATGCCTAAGATAATAATTTCCCTTTTTTGCATTTTTTCGCAATAAACACTGCAAAAATACAAAAAAAAGCTAACTTTGTAGGTTATTCTATATTTTTTTATATTTATGCAAAGGCGACTCCGCATACTACGAAAGACGGTTATAGTTACGCTTATAACCCTGTTTGCATTCCTGCTGAGCTTGTGTTTTGCTATACAAATTCCGGCCGTACAGACCTACATAGTACAGCGGATAACCCAATCCATACAAAAACAACTGCCTAACGCTAAGGTATCGGTAGGTGCCGTACATTTCGCCTTTTTTAATAAATTGGTTATAAGCGATATATATGCAAGTGATATTCATGGCGATACCCTGCTGTATGCAAAATATGCTACGGCAGGACTATCCTATTTCAACCTCTCCAAACATAGATTTTCCTTATCTTCCGTAAATTTGTACGATGGGGTTTTCAACATATATGATGGGCCGCAAACTAACAATATCAACGAGGTATTAAATGAAATGCATAGAAAACAAGCGCTGCCCGACACCCTTGAAGAAAAAGGTCCCGGACTACGGCTACTGGTAAAAGATGTAGCTCTGTCAAATTTCCGTTTTACCTACCGAAATCTGCGAAACCCCAGCGCTAATCCCCAACCGGACGTTATTGACTTCAAAGATTTGTCGCTCAGCAAAATCAATGTGGATATACGCAACCTGAACATACGAGACGATACTGTATTCTTCCAAATAAAGTATATAAATTTCTTCGAAAAAAGCGGGTATCAATTGGATAAACTGTCGGCTGAAAGCGTTTACCTTTGCGCTAATCAGGTAATGCTGAAAAATCTGATTATTGATGACGGACATTCTTTCCTCACGCTTAATCATTATGCTATGAATTTTGACAATCGGCGTGATTTTGGGGAATATCCTGTAAAAGTAAGAATGGACGCCGATATTCGCAATTCGGCCTTTTCCTTCGGCTCTATTAATCATTATGCCAAAGGATTTAATGTAGAAAACCTCAAAGTGCATCTGCATGGCAGGGTTACAGGCACAGTCAACCGCTTGTCGGCTTCCCTCCTGTCTATCGTAAAAGACAAGGGCGACACCCGCATTTTAACCTCTTTTAAAATGAACGGTTTGCCCGATATTAATAAAACCGGATTAAGCCTGCAACTGCAAGAGTTGAGTACCAACGACAATGATTTATCCGAAATTGTACAGGCTTTTATAGGCCATAATTACACAGTATCAACCGATAAATTGATCCGCCGATTGGGTAAAATACACTTTAAGGGGAGCTTCGATGGATTGTATAACGATTTTGTAACCCACGGCGAGGTAGAAACAGGCATAGGAGCAGCTACTGTGGACATGTTGTTTCATAAGACCTCCGAAAGAAGCTTTACGGCCGAAGGCGACGCTCATGTGCGGCAGTTCAATATCGGAAAATTCCTTGACCTGCCATTGCTCGGAGAGGTAAACTCTGATGCAGAAGCAGTACTTACCTTTAACCCCTCCGAGCATGAAGCAATTAATTTCAAACTGACAGGTGAGGTTTCGACACTTGATTTTAACCGTTATGCTTATTCAAATATCAAGATTAACGGGCAACTTAGCGACCGACGTTTTGAAGGAGAACTAAAAGTCAACGACCCGAATCTGAAAATGGATTTCAACGGTTTTATAGCCTATAGCCAAAGGAGCGACACCACTATAATGCGCCATAATTATAAAGCCGACATTCAATATGCAAACCTTTTTGCGCTTAACTTTAACACCCGCGATACGGTTTCGGAACTCAAAACTTTGTTAACAGCCAACTACCGATATAATACATCTTTTGACGGAGGCATAGGAAAGATAGAAGCTACGAATACCGGTTATCGCGACAAGGATAATGTTCATAATATAGGCGATATTTCTTTAACATTTGCTCAGAATAACAGCGGCTACCGAACACAATTACACGCTAAATTCGCCGATATTGATTACAGAGGGCCTCTTCCCTTATCGGATTTTATCCATGATTTCCGCTATGCTTCTCATTTAAAACTCTTGCCATTATTGGGCGATTCCGCTAAACATAGCGTCAACAGGTCTTCCGATTATCAGCTTAGCCTGCAAATAAAAGACATTGACGAATTATCCCAATTAGCAATGCCCGGCCTCCGAATAGAAAATCAAACTAAAGCAAAACTGTCCCTAACCCCTGATAATTTGCTTTCCATAAATTTGGAAAGTCCGAAATTAGCCTTAAACCAACAAAATTTATATAAGGTAAAAATGGATATTCAGGGAAATAATGAACAACTGTCGACAAAAATAGATGTCAATAATGCGCTGTTAGTCGGCTTGAATATTGATAATATTAATACCGTAATAAATGTTGCGCCAAATGATATTCGCACAAAAATAGCTTACGACAATAAGAGTAAGCCCATAAATAAAGGGCAGCTTCTGTTCAATACTTCATTTACAGAAAACGAGTTTCAACGCTTTCCTGTTATCAATATAGCGGTACAGGCTTCCGAACTTATGATAAACGATACAATATGGCGGGTTGCTCCGGCACAGATAACGATTGATACTTCTGCTATTAACTTCGATAGGATTGCTTTATCAAACCATAACCAGCAAGTAGCCTTACAGGGAACAATATCGGCGGAAAAAAGCGACACGCTTTCCTTATCTTTGGTTAATTTCAACTTATCTCACCTAAATCCGATGAGCAGTAAACAAGGATATGCTTTTCAAGGCATGTTGTCAGGAAAAGCGCAAATGACCGATGTTTATAATACGCCGATGTTTTATGTGAATGCCGATGCCCAACAGGTGAAATTAAATAATCGGCCGCTTGATAATATCACCGTAAGAAGTCGTTGGGACAACGAAAGCCAGATACTCCGATTGCAGGCAGAGATTAAAGAAGGAAGTGCGTCCAAAATCTCGCTGAGAGGCATTTACAATCCCGCGAAGGACAGTCTGAATGTTTCGACTCAACTTACTCGTTTTCCTGTAGCGCATGTAGAGCCCTTAGTACGCGGCGTACTGTCAAATGTAGGCGGCTCCCTTTCCGGTGTAATACGTATCGGAGGTTCGCTAAAAGCGCCTTTGTTATACGGAAATGATGTAACGCTTGATGATTTGAGATTAACCGTTGATTACCTGAATACCCAATACAGCCTGACAACGCCTATAGACATATCGCCTACGCTTATCAAAATACAAAATGCAACTATATCCGATGCGGCAAGCGGAAAAGGAACACTCAATGGAACATTCAGACATCAAGGTTTTAGAGCTATTAAATACGACATGGACATTTCGGCTAATAATCTTTTATGTATGAACACTACCATTAAAAATAATGAATTATTTTATGGCAAGGCTTATGCAACAGGTCTGGTACGTATTAACGGCAATAGTGATAATATTCATTTCGACATTACGGCCACTACCGAACCCAATACTGTGTGCAATATACCCTTATCCAAGAGTGCAAAAGCTAAAGAAAGCAATATTCTTACTTTTAAAGAACCGAATATCGACAACAATTTCGGCGAACCGATTAGAATTGTTCCTCAATTTAAATTGGGACATCGCATGACGGTGGATATGAATCTTACGGCCACTCCCAATGCCGATATACAAATTATTTTTGACGAAAAAGCCGGTGATATTATTAAAGGAAAAGGTAATGGGAACATACGTTTCAGTATTGACCCTTCCATTGACAAATTTGACCTGTTCGGCGATTATGCCATTGACCAGGGAAATTATTTGTTCACCCTGCAGAATATTATCAGCAAGCATTTCACTATGGAGCAAGGCAGTTACATTAGTTTTAACGGCGATATCGACAAAACAACATTAGATATTACAGCCGTATATAGAACAAAAGCGAGCCTCAGCAATTTACTGTCCGACACTTCGGAAACAGCTAATATACGCAGAAATATTGACTGCCGCATACATATTACGGGAAATTTGTTTAGTCCCGATTTAAGTTATAAGGTAGAAGTACAAAATTTGGACGTAAACACCCGTGCGCAGGTAGAAGCTGCGATGAACAGCGATGAAAAAATGACGCGGCAATTCATTTCGCTGCTAACGCTCGGCAGCTTTATGCCAGAAGACCAGTCGGGGATAAGCAGCATTAATCTTAGCGCAAGCGCTTCTGAAATTTTATCTAATCAGTTAAGCAACATACTGACGCAGCTTAACATTCCGCTTGACCTCGGCTTTGTGTATAATACCACCGCGAACGGTAATGACGCTTTAGATATTGCCGTATCCACACAGCTGTTTAATAATCGCCTAATCATCAACGGAGCCTTTGGCAATAATATCGGAAATTACAACAATACAGACTTTACCAGTGATATTGATATTGAATTAAAATTCGATAAGCAGGGGCGTTTCCGTGGAAAGGCTTTTACCCACTCTGCCGACCAATTTACTAACCAAATCGACAATTCTCAACGAAGCGGAGTTGGTTTTATTTTTCAGGAAGATTTCAATTCCTTCAACGAATTATTTAAACGTTGGTTTGGAAGAAAGAAGAAAGCAGAAGCAGTGGTGAAGAAAGAGGATACAGAAGAAAAGGAGGAAGAAGAAAAGTAGTTAATGTAAATGAATAATATTTTTAAATATAATTTTATAATAAGTTTATTATTGCTTCTCGCAGTTTGTCATTTGCGGGCTGCCGAGTGTGTAGTAGGAGCGGCGCAATTCGATGAGTACATATCCCTGCTTCAGGGAAAGCGCGTAGGCATAACCGCGAACCACACTTCGCTCGTAGGCGACAAGCATTTGGTGGACGTATTGTTAGAACGAGGCATCAACATAGTCGGTATTTATTCGCCGGAGCATGGCTTTCGCGGCGCTGCCGATGCAGGCGCGCATATAGCTTCCGAGATAGATGCTGCTACAGGCATTCCCATTATTTCCTTGTACGGAAAAAATAAAAAGCCAAGGCAGGAACAGCTACAGCACATTGATTACATGGTATTCGACATGCAAGATGTAGGGTTGCGTTTTTTTACCTATCTTTCAACCCTGCACTATGTAATGGAAGCCTGCGCCGAGCAGCACATTCCGCTCTTGATACTTGACCGTCCCAATCCTAATGGTTTTTATGTAGATGGGCCTGTGTTAGAGTCTCAACACCGCTCGTTTGTAGGAATGCACCCCATTCCTGTAGTGCACGGCATGACCTTAGGCGAACTGGCGCAAATGATTAACGGAGAAGGGTGGTTAAACAACGGCGCTCAGTGTGAAGTAACGATTATCCCCTGTAAATATTACACCCGCCAAAGCCTGTATCGCCTGCCGATAAAACCCTCACCGAACCTGCCCAACATGCAAGCTGTATATTTGTATGCGTCCTTGTGCTTTTTTGAAGGAACGGCCATCAGCCTCGGACGCGGCACTGAATTTCCCTTTCAGGTCTTTGGGCACCCCGATTTCAAAGCGGTGTATTCTTTTTCTTTTACGCCGAAAGCAGTAGAGGGGGCAATCAATCCGCCGCTGAAAGACAAACTGTGCTATGGTGTTGACCTGCGCAATTATCCCGAAAACGACCTCATTTCCAATCCTCATATTCGTTTGGAGTGGTTATTGGAGGCTTATAAAAATTTTTCAAAGAAAGGGGAATTTTTTACTAATTATTTCACTACGCTCTGGGGTACTGCGCGTGTGCAAAAAATGATAGAACAAGGCGCAAGCGAACAGCAGATAAGGAATTCGTGGAAAGCAGAGGTGGAGCGCTTCCTGCAACAACGGGAAAAATATTTGCTGTATGAGTGAAAAATAGCATAAAGAATTTGTCGGTGTAAGTACCCCTAAACTCATAAAGATATAAAAACTACCGAAATTTATACCAAGGTAAGCAATTGTCAATTGGGCAGTATTAAACGTCCCTTAGACGATTTGTAATTATGAAACATGCACAAAAGTTTCCGTAATCTTTAATTTCCACTAAAGCACATGTCCGCTTTCAGTCAATAAATTCCGTGCTTTTTCCGCATCTGCAGCGGAAACCCTGACCTTAATTCCACCCGAAACAGCCGATAAAACCTGTGCGAATATTTCGTCTTGTAAAAAAACGACAATGCCTTCTTCCTCAAGAAGCGCCTTTAGCATGTAGGCTTCATACGATTGACTAACTGTAGCAATCGTTACTAAAGCAGAATCTGTTTTTGACGTATCCATATTATTTGTTATTGATGATTTGAGACAATAAATCTGTAAATCGTTTGTTATTCCCCAATAATCTTTATTAACACCCGCTTAGGCCGCAGGCCGTCAAATTCTCCGTAGAAAATTTGCTCCCAGCGGCCGAAATCTAATTTGCCTTCGGTAACAGCTACTACCACTTCGCGTCCCATAACAGTGCGTTTGAGATGGGCGTCGGCATTGTCTTCATAGCCATTATGTCGATATTGCGAATAGGGTTTTTCTGGGGCTAATTTTTCCAACCAGACCTCATAATCGTGGTGCAGGCCCGACTCGTCGTCGTTAATAAACACACTGGCAGTAATGTGCATGGCGTTACACAACAGCAAACCTTCTTTGATGCCGCTTTCACGCAGGCAGGCTTCCACCTGCGGCGTAATGTTAATCAACTGGCGGCGCTGAGGCGTTTCAAGAGTGAGGGTTTTACGGTAGCTTTTCATTGTTTTAAGTGATTAAATATCTGAAAATTATGAGTTGTAAATTATAAATCATGAATTATGAATATACGATGTTAGTGCAAAGATAAGAAAAAAAAGCTATCTTTGTAGTGATTAATCAATAAATCAATTTTTATGAATCTTAAATTAAATCCCAATCCCTTAGTGCAGTTTTTGCAGAAACCGGCTAAAGATTTTACCAAGGCCGACATTATGAAGTACATAGAGCAGAATCACATAGAAGCTGTTAATTTCCGCTATGTCGGAAGCGACGGACGACTGAAAGCCCTTAACTTCGTTATTAATAATTATGACTATTTAGACAGCGTGCTGACCGGCGGCGAGCGGGTTGACGGCTCCAGTTTATTTACCCATATTGAAGCCGGTTCCAGCGACCTGTATGTGGTGCCTCGCTTTCGTACGGCTTTTCTGAATCCTTTTTCCGAAATTCCCGCCATTGATATACTCTGTACTTATTTCGACAAGGACGGTAACCCTTTGGAAAATGCGCCCGAATATTTACTCCAAAAGGCGCATAAATCATTGAAAGAAATTACCGACCTCGACTTTGAAGTAATGGGCGAATTAGAATATTATGTAATCAGCGAAGAAGAAGATTTGTTCCGAGCTACTGACCAGAAAGGCTATCACGAGTCGGAACCTTTCTGCAAATGGGGCGATTTCCGTACGGAGGCTATGCTGGCCATAGCCCAAGCCGGCGGGTTGATTAAGTACGGCCACTCCGAGGTGGGTACTTTTTCGGTGGACGGCAAACTGTATGAACAAAATGAAATAGAATTTCTGCCCACTCGCTTGGAGGACGCCGCCGACCAGTTGGTAATAGCTAAGTGGATTATGCGTACCTTGGCGCATAAATATAACGTAACCATTACCTTTGCGCCGAAAATTACCTTAGGAAAAGCCGGAAGCGGCATGCACGTTCATACCCGCTTAATGAAAGACGGAAAGAATATGATGATGGCCGACGGCGAATTGACCGATGTAGCCAAGAAAGCCATGGCCGGCTATTTGTACTTAGCGCCGTCGCTCACCGCCTTTGGCAACACTAATCCTACCTCGTATTTCCGTTTGGTGCCTCATCAGGAAGCGCCTACCAGCATTTGTTGGGGCGACCGCAACCGCTCGGCCTTGGTGCGCGTGCCGCTGGGCTGGACAGGAAATACCGATATGCTGCATTTGGCCAATCCCTTGGAAAAGGAACAAAAATATGACTTCTCGGATAAACAGACCGTGGAATTTCGGTGCTCCGACGGCTCGGCCGATATTCACCAACTGTTAGCAGGATTAACTGTAGCCGCCCGTTATGGATTTGAAATGGAAAACGCACTGCAATATGCCGAAGAACGTTATGTGGGCGTGAATATCTTTCAGGAAGCCAACAAGGCCATAGCGGCTAAACTGTCGCACCTGCCCGCTTCCTGCGCCGAATCGGCCAACGCTTTAGAGCAACAACGTGAAGTTTATGAAAAATTCGGTGTCTTCAACAAGGGAATGATTGACGGCATTATTAAAAAATTACGCGCCTTCAATGATGCAAACCTTCGTAGAGAGGTGGCCGATGACCAAAATAAGATGTGGGATATGATTAAGAAATATTTCCACTGCGGTTGATAATTCTTTAAATTTTATATGATGAAAAAGTTCTTTTTATTGACTGTTACAGCAGTTTGTCTAATTGTATCGTGCGATACCATGCAGCAAGTAAGCGGTAGTATCTTGCAATCGAAAGGCATAACTAATGCGGATAATGTTGCCGGATTAAAAGATGCCTTGTCGGTGGGTATCGGCAACGCTGTGGTGAGCTTAGGTAAACAAGATGGTTATTTTGCCAATCAGGCCTTGAAAATTCTGCTTCCTCCGGAAGCCGCTATTATCGTTGATAACATTAAGCTAATCCCCGGTGGGCAAAGTTTGGTAGAAGATGTGGTCTTACGCCTGAATCGGGCGGCTGAAGACGCCGTATCGGAAGCTGCGCCTATTTTCGGCAACGCTATCAAAAACATGACGATTAGTGATGCCACCAATATCCTTTTTGGAAATAAAGACGCCGCTACAGCTTATTTACAGAAGAATACTTACAATCAGTTGGTTTCGGCCTATGCACCGAAGATTAACAATTCTTTAGGAAAAAATATTGTAGGAGGTATTTCGGCGGCTAATTCATGGGGCAGCCTGACAAGCGCTTATAATTCTGTGGCTAATTCTGTAGTAGGAAAGGTAGCCAATCTTACTCCGGTGAACGAAGATTTGGGCGCTTATGTAACCGGTAAGGCTTTGGACGGTTTGTTCCTTACATTGGCTAACGAGGAAGCGAAAATCAGGGAAGACCCCGTAGCCCGCGTAAACGACCTGTTGAAAAAAGTATTCGGACAATTGGATAAGCAAAGATAGATATAAATTTACGCTGAATTTGATGCCGCGCGAATAACTTTACCTTACTATAGTAATGCTTCCTGCGGCTTTAGTATCGCGCCCTTTTGTATCGGTGTAGAACACGATATAGAAGTAAGTATCCACAGGCGCTGGTTTGTCATTGTAGGTACCATCCCAACCATCGTCGCCTTCAAAAATTTTCACCCCAAGCCTGTCGTAAATAACTACTCGGAAACCTTTCATGAAATAATCATTTACTCCGTCGTCATTGGGCGAAAATACCACAGGTGCAAAGAGATTACCATCTAAGCTGTAATCTATGGAAGCATAACAGCCGTTGGCGTCTATTAGCTGTACGGTAAACAGATAAGCCTCTCCGGCGTTTTGCCCGAAGGGAGAAAAGCCGTTAATCATACCATCGCTATGAAGGACTATGCCGGCAGGTAATTGTCCGAAAATGACGGAAAAGTAAGGAGAAGGAGCATTGCTTTGCAGTTGTTGCTCATAATACTTGTTATGATCAAATGCGAGCAGCATTGGCGGTCGGATGTACAACGAATCACCTACCGTAATATAGAGTGTATCCCGTACATCGGGGCAGGGCGGCCGCGATGCGGTAACTATGTAATAGGTCGATGCTGTAAGCCTTAAAAATGTTTGCGGCGTACTCCATGAGATATCGCCGTCCTCCTCAATGGTAGTCAATGTAATTTCATCACCGTAACAAAGACGCAGGTTGTCCACCATTACGCGCGGCGATTGAGTTACAGTAATGCTAAGGCTGTCCTGTGACACACAACCATAAATACCGGTAGCTTCCACATAAAATGTAGTATCGGCAGTTAAGGTTCCTATAGTAAACGATGCTGCTGCAATAGCGTGTGAATACAAAGAATCGCTGTACCACATCAAGGTGTCGTCGCCATCAATGGTAGAAGCCGTAACCGTAATGCTGCCGCCGGAACAAATATTGCTATTAATCGTAGTTATTACGGGGGTTACAAGAAACGCAGTAAGCACTACCTCATCGAATAGCTGACAGTCGGAGCGGTTTAATGTCCATCTTAAGGTAGCCGACTCGCTGCTGAGTGTAACATCGGTCGTAGGGCTTGTTGGATCGGCAATGCTCGCCGTACCCGAAACTACCGACCATAAACCCGTTTCACCAAAGGCTAATGCCTCTGCCGCCATAGTAAACTCGTTGCTGCATAACAACTGATCGGATCCGGCATCGATGCGAAGCGAATCAATAATTACTGTGCGTAGAACATCATAACAACTGCCGAAATCACGTATTAGCACACTATAAGTGCCTGTTGCCAAGTCGGTATAAGTACGCGGAGCCGAGAGCCAGGTAAGACCTCCGTCAATAGAACTTTCGTAGTAACCTGAGCCTTCGGAGCCAGTGCTAATGCTTATCATGCCGTTATTCATTCCCGGACAGGACGGCGAAGAGCTTGCTTGAAAATTTTCTTCGGAAGGCGGATCGTATATTAATATTGTCTTTGTGAATGCGCCTACTCCGCAAGGGCAGTCAATGGTAATAGTAAAGACGGCCGACCCGGTAGGCGGGGTGTTGACCGCATAAAATATTTCTGTCGATAATTCGTTGGCGGGAATAATTACCGTATTGGGCAGCGCATCCCCATTCGACAAGGATACGTCAACTCCATTAACCGCCGTTCCGCCGTAAGAAATTCCTACAACCGCATTGGTACTCTCGGCGAAGGAACGGCTGATTACAATCTTATTATTCTCGCATCCCCTGTAAACAATATCCAAGCCTTCAATATTATTTCCGTAGTTTTGTAAGTTATCACCCAAGTTGAGGCTTCCGGCTTCCAAAAACACGCCCGACTGGTAACTATTATCACCCACGTTGGCAATCGCTAATTTCAAATGATAAGTTTCACATGGGATAACTGTTGCTGTAGCAGTGAGCACTACCGTTCGCCCATTAAATTCCATACTTTCTTTTAAGGCAACTTCTCCTTGCGTCAGCGGACGGCAATTTGAAAAATCACCGGGGATATTTACATAATAGTTAGCATTGGCGCCTGCTCCATGTGTAGGACAGTTATGGCTACCATAAGGCCTTTGCCCATCGTTAACATTGTTAATTGACACCACATAATTGCCGCTTGTAGTAGTTGGCAGTAACGCTATGTTTTGTGTTCCGCTAATACCCGGGCCGGATATAAAAAAACCAAACACATCATTATAATTATTTGGATTATAAACTGTTGAAACATAATTGGCATACTCTTCAGAGGCAAAAACGTAACGAAACTGGATAACGTTACTTATCGGCACAAAATCAAATTCTAATCTGGAAACGTTACTTACAGTCTGGGATACTAATGCCTGCAAATCAGTGTCTCCCATTACAGATCCTACCGGATTACTAACTCCGGAGTCCATTAAGTTCGACCCCTCAATAGACACCAATCCACCTGTGGAAAGAACAAGTCCTTCGGCAAATTCAAAATTAGAATCGCCTCTTGAGAAATAACCTAAGCCCCGGTTATCATTGTGTGTCCAAGTTGCTCCGCTCCATCCGTGCGCCTGAAATGTTACATTGCTCACCGATGCACAAACACCGCTTTTCACAAAAATACTATCTACCAACTGTTGGGGCCTATAACTCCTGTAAGTTAGATTTCTGTTGACGTGAATAGACCTTGCATTAGGTTCGTTATTCAAATTCCCGACCTTAAGCGCAGCTTTTTCACTTTCTTCCTGCCGTTGCTTTTGCTGTCTTAGCGCATCGGCAGTTTGCGCATAAAGGTTACCGCCGACAATACCGCATATCAATAAAAACACCACCAAAAAAGGCAATCTGTAATTGATGATTGATGATTGATGATTTATCATTTTGTTTAGCTATTGATGTTAAGCGGCAACACTCACCTTGTTTACTACAAAAATAGGCATTATTCATTAAATAATCAAAAAAACTATTATTGATGATTGTTCGTTAGGAGGTAAACTTGTTAACCTTAAACCCTTAAACTTTGAACTAATCCAACTTCAGCACCGCTAAAAATGCTTGCTGCGGCACTTCTACGTTACCGACTTGGCGCATACGTTTTTTCCCTTTCTTCTGCTTTTCAAGCAGTTTGCGTTTACGGGTAATATCGCCGCCATAACATTTAGCAGTTACGTCTTTACGTAAAGCCTTAATGGTTTCTCGGGCAATAATTTTCGCTCCGATAGCAGCTTGTATGGCAATGTCGAATTGCTGGCGGGGAATCAACTCTTTGAGTTTTTCGCACATCTTGCGGCCAAAATCATAAGCATTGGCACGATGAATCAGGCAGGAAAGGGCATCAACCTGTTCACCGTTGAGCAGAATATCGAGCTTGGCCAAATCGGCCTGCGCAAATCCGCAGATATGATAATCGAACGAGGCATAGCCGCGCGAGCAACTTTTTAACTTATCGTAAAAGTCAAACACAATCTCGGCCAAAGGCATATCGAAGGTCAGCTCCACCCGTTCGCTGGTAAGGTAATGTTCGCCTTTCAGTACGCCGCGCTTGTCAAGACAAAGCTTCATCACCTGTCCGTAATATTCGGTTTTGGTAATAATCTGCGCTTTGATGTAGGGTTCTTCAATATGGTCAATCAAGGTAGGCGCAGGCAAGCCCGAAGGATTATGCACCTCCATCACCTCGCCTTGAGTGGTAAACACTTGATACGAAACGTTAGGAACGGTGGTAATCACGTCCATGTCGAACTCTCGGTAAAGGCGTTCCTGAATAATTTCCATGTGCAGTAAGCCCAAGAAACCGCAGCGGAAACCGAAGCCAAGGGCTAAGGACGATTCAGGCACAAAGGTCAGCGAAGCATCGTTTAATTGCAATTTTTCGATAGAGGTGCGCAGGTCTTCGTAGTCGTCGGCATCTACCGGATAAAGGCCGGCAAACACCATGGGCTTTACCTCTTCAAAACCTGCTATAGCATTAGCGCAGGAACGATCTATATGGGTAATGGTATCGCCCACTTTCACCTCGGCGGCGGTTTTTATTCCTGATATAATATAACCCACATCGCCGGTACGGATTTCGCTGCGCGGACACATTTTCAATTGCAGGATACCTACCTCGTCGGCCACATATTCCTTGCCGGTATTAAAGAACTTCACCTTATCGCCTTTTCTAATAATGCCGTTTTCGACCTTAAAATAAGCAATAATACCACGGAAAGAGTTAAACACCGAGTCGAAAATCAAGGCCTGCAGCGGGGCCTCCTCCTCGCCTTTAGGAGCAGGGATACGTTCCACTATAGCCGGCAGGATTTGTTCCACATTCAGACCTGTCTTTGCGCTCACACAAATAATCTCATCTTCGCTACAGCCCAGTAAATCAATAATTTGATCCTTTACCTCCTCAACCATGGCGGCTTCCATATCAATTTTATTGAGTATGGGAATAATTTGCAGGTCGTGTCCCAAGGCCAAATATAGATTTGAAATTGTTTGAGCCTGAATACCTTGCGAAGCATCTACCACTAATAAAGCACCCTCGCAGGAGGCGATAGCGCGCGATACCTCGTAGGAAAAGTCCACGTGTCCCGGCGTATCAATCAAGTTTAGTGTATATTGCTCACCCTTAAATTGATACTGCATTTGGATAGCATGACTTTTAATCGTAATGCCCTTTTCTTTTTCCAAATCCATAGAATCCAATACCTGAGATTCCATTTCTCGGGCGGTCAGGGTATTGGTTAATTCCAATAATCGATCGGCTAATGTGCTTTTACCGTGGTCGATATGCGCTATTATACAAAAATTTCGGATATTTTTCATGGGTGCAAATATAGTTGAAATTCTACAGATTTACAGAAAAATTTTGCAGAATAAAAAAAAATCTTTAGCTTTGCAGCCCAAAATAAAAACATGGTCCGTTCATCTAAGGGTTAGGATTCAAGATTTTCATTCTTGCCATAGGGGTTCGAATCCCCTACGGACTACAAAAAATAATGATTAATAAACAAATATATGGCCAACCATAAATCAGCTGAAAAACGTCATCGTCAAAGCGAAACCCGCCGCCTACACAACAAGTATTATGCCCGTACTACCCGTAATGCCGTTCGCGCCTTACGCACTACTACGGAAAAAGCAGCAGCAGCAGCTATGCTTCCTAAAGTAAGCGCTATGTTGGATAAACTCGCTAAGATTAACGTTATTCACAAAAATAAAGCAGCTAACTTAAAGAGTGGCTTAGCTTTACACATCAACAAACTGTCTGCTTAATTTTAGCTGGAAGTTGAAGGTTATATTAAGCCTTCCCGTTAAAGGTTACGGGGAGGTTTTTTATTGCGGCTTAATGGTCAAAAAGTATGATAAAAACGTTATAGTCATTTGATCTTTGTAATATAAATCAAATAAAACGAAAAATAAATTTTTTAATATTTTGATATTCAGTTGTTTTTGTTTTTAAGATTTTAAATTTTATTAACAACATGCAGCATTTTGAGAAATTTTTGCATCTTATATATAAATCTATGATTAGGATTCATTAATTAATGAACGAAGAAGAACTGATTGCAGGTTGCGTTCGTGGGAATAGTGCGGCACAACGGCAACTATACGAAAAATATGCTCCTAAAATGATGGGCGTATGTTTGCGTTATGCCGGTAATCGGGAAACTGCCCGCGATTTATTACACGACGGTTTTATTCGTTTGTTTTATAAAATAAACACCTACAAAGGTGATGGTTCTTTTGAAGGATGGATGCGACGGTTGTTTATTAATACGGCATTGGAATATTTACGTAAAAAAGATATATTAGACAAATACAGTGAATATTCCATGATAGAACAAAGCGCTGACTATAGCGTTTTAGAAAGATTATCTATGAACGACTTGGTGGCGCATATTGCAGCTATGCCGGCAGGCTTTCGCATGGTTTTCAATTTATACGCAGTAGAAGGTTATTCCCATTTTGAAATCGCCAAAATGTTGAATATCAGTGAAAGTACTTCACGTTCACAGTATACCCGCGCCCGTAATTATTTGCGAAAAACAGTCGAAGAAAATGTGAAAAATATTAAAAATATAAAGAAAAGAAATGAAGGACGAGATGAAAGATATATTTCAGGCGTTATGGGACTATGAAAGCCCTGTAACCCCTGATGATTGGAATGTTATCAACAGCCGCTTGCAGCAGCGGAAAAGACGGAAAATTACTGCCCTGTGGAGTACTGCCGCCGCTGTGGCAGCAGCAGTACTCCTGTTGTTCTTACTGCATTACCCGCAGCCGGAACAGCTTTCTCCTTCTCCTGTTGTTCCGACCACACTTACGGATAATACATCGGCCCTGACCAACGAAGAGGGGCAAACGGAGTTTACTGCTGCCATTGCAGAGTCACTGCCGACAAGCATACCGCAAAGCGCCCAAGTCAGGCAACAAGAACCGAAAACATTTCAGCCTGACTTGCAGTCTATTACAGAAATTGACCGACAGTCCGGCAAGATAAGTATAGATACTGCCAAAACTATTACCGCTATTCATATTGCTGCCATTACGCAAACTGAACAGAACACAGATACCGTCAAGGCATTACAAGCCGTGCAACCTGCGCTTGACTCAATATTTCGCCTTCCGCTGTTAGAGGAGGAGCTTTTGCCGGATAAGAAAAAAAACACGAAACAATGGGCAGTCGCACTTTTGGCCGGACAATCGGCCGGTATTAATGTGCCGAATTTTGATACTAATAGCGACTATTCACTTGTTTCAGATGCTGCCATTGAATATCAACAGAAAAGTACTGTCTTAAGTCCTGAAGAACCTGTTGTTACCGACACACGGCATCGTTTGCCGGTCTCGGTGGGCCTTACCTTTCGTTATTATTTCAGCCGACGTTGGGCTGTAGAATCGGGATTAGTTTATACCTATCTCGCTTCGGAGTATTCTTTCCCTGAGAATGCCAAAATAAAAACGCAACTACATTATTTAGGCCTACCGCTTAATTTGAGCTATAGCTTTATTGAAAGCAAAGGTCTCTATATTTATGCGTCGGGTGGAGCTATGGCAGAAAAAGGGATTAGCGCTAATTATAGCTATACCGGTTTTGAAGGTAAAAGTACCGAAAGCGAAGCTATTGCCGGTCTGCAATGGTCGTTGAACGGACAGTTAGGTCTTGGGTATAACTTTTATAAAAACTTCGGTTTATATGCCGAACCGGGCCTACGTTGGTTCTTGCCCGATAGCAACCAGCCCGAAAGTATTCGCACAGGCCGGCCGGTCAGTTTCAGTTTTAGTGCAGGCTTGAGAATTAGTTTTTAATAAAATATTAACTTTGTAAATTAAATCACAGTGATGAAAAAATTGCTTTACATTTTCAGCATGTACCTCTTCGTAGGAATCCTACCTATGCTTTTTACTGCTTGTAGCGATGAAGTAAAAACCACAGTGATCTACGTTATCAACGAACCGGTATATATGTCGTTTGACGAATTTCGCACTGCGCGCCCGCTTCAGCCTGCACGTGCGATGGAACATCCGGGGAAAATATGCGTTTATAGCAATTATTTTTTTATTAGTGAAATTGACAAGGGTATTCATATTATTAACAACAGTAATCCTGAAAAGCCGCAACCTACGGCTTTTATCGAGTTGATAGGTAATATCGATATCACTGTTGTCGGCAATATGCTTTATGCCGACAGTTATATTGATTTGGTATGGTTTGACATCAGTAATCCTGCGGCGCCTGTTGAAGTCGGACGGCTGCCCGATGCTTTCTGCAATGTGCTTCCGGCTACCGGCAATAACTATCTTATGACGGAAATTGATAATACAAAAGGAGTTGTAGTGGGCTGGACAGTAAAATCAATCACTTTTGACGAAGAAGTGCCCTACAGTTATCCAATACGTTGGGATGGCTGTCCTACCTGTATGTTTGCAGATATGAATAATTCTTGGAGTCTTTCAGCCTCATCGGAAGGCGATGTAGCATTAAACGGTTCCATGGCGCGTTTTGCCGCTTATGGAGATTATCTGTATGTGGTGAACGATGGTAGGCTCAAAGTTTTTAACCTATTCGATAGCGAAGTTAACAATGTACATGAACAATACCTTCAATGGAATGTGGAAAGCATTTTTTCCTATAGCGAAATGTTGTTTTTTGGTACTACCACCGGAATGTTAATTTTTGACATAGTCAATGACCCCGGTAAGCCGAAATATTTATCGGCGGTTACTCCTGTGCTTGGCTGCAACCCGGTAGTGGTACAGGAAAACTATGCATACGTAACCGTTCGCGGCGGTAATGCTTGCGGACAAACCGAAAGCCAACTTAATGTAGTGGATTTCAGTAATCCTGTGCAGCCATTTATGCTGGAATGCTTTAACATGGACAATCCCTACGGATTGGGAATAGCCGGCGAGCTCCTCTTTGTTTGCGATGAGGGATTGAAAATATTCGATGCATCTAATCCGCAAAGGGTAGGCGACAATTTATTGAAACATTTCAACAATATCAACGGTTTTGACGTCATTCCTTATAACAATGTTTTAATACTCATCGGCAGCGATGGCTTGTATCAGTATGATTATTCCGATACGCAAAATATCAGACTGTTGAGCGTTTTAAGGGTGCAATAATAAAAAAACTGCGGCTATCTTACCTGCAGGTAGTAATATTTTTCATACATTTGCATAAAATATTAACCTGTATGAAAAAACATTTCCTTATGATTCTTGGGCTTACTTTCGCCCTTGCCGGTTGTAACTCCGGAGCCAAACAGCCGGCCTGCGATGCTGCCATGCAGCAGAAAGTTGATGAATACCAATTGGTAAAACTGACTACCGATTTTAACGTATTGTCCGAAAAAGAACGGCAAATGATCCCTCTCCTGATGGAGGCCGCTAAAATTATGGACGACCTGTTTTGGCTTCAAGCCTTTGGCGACAAAACAGCGCTGGATACCATTGCCGACCCCTGTCGGAAAGACTTTGCCATAATTCACTACGGTCCCTGGGACAGGCTAAACGACCTGAAACCCTTTGTGGAAGGCTATGGCGAAAAACCTGCCGGCGCCAACTTCTACCCTCACGATATGACCAAGGAGGAATTTGAAGCCTTGAATAATCCTGATAAGGCGAGTTTATATACGCTTATTCAACGTAATGATGAGGGTAATTTAGAAGTAGTTTGGTATAAAGAGGTCTATAAAGAGCAGTTAGACAAGGTGATTGATTTAATGCAACAGGCTGCCGATTTAGCTGAAGACCAAGGTCTGAAAAATTATTTGACCCTGCGCATCAAAGCCCTGCAAACCGACGACTACTTCGATAGCGATATGGCCTGGATGGACATGAAAGATAGCCGTATAGATTTTATTGTAGGCCCTATAGAAAATTATGAAGATAAGTTGTTTGGATATAAAGCTGCTTATGAGGCTTTTGTCTTGGTGAAAGATGAAAAATGGAGCGCCGACTTGGAGAAATTCACCCAAATGTTGCCGGAATTGCAAAAAGAATTACCCTGCAACCCGAAATACAAACGCGAGGTGCCGGGCACAGAGTCCGACATGAATGTGTATGATGCAATTTATTACGCGGGCGATTGCAATTCAGGAAGCAAAACCATTGCCATTAACCTGCCCAACGACGAAAAGGTGCATCTGTTGAAAGGTTCGCGCCGCCTGCAACTGAAAAACTCCATGAAGGCTAAGTTTGATCTTATTCTGAAACCCATTGCAGCTTTGATCTTAGAAGAAGAACAGTGGGCTAATGTGAAATTTGAAGCCTTCTTCTCTAATGTTACCTTCCATGAGGTAGCTCACGGATTGGGGATTAAAAATACGGTGAATAATAAAGGCCCTGTCCGTCAGGTGCTAAAGGAACAATACAGCGCATGGGAAGAAGCCAAAGCCGATATACTTGGCTTATTTATGGTGCAAAGGCTGGTGGAAAAAGGAGAAATTACCGATTGCTCAGTGGACGATGCTTACGTTACCTTTATTGCAGGTATCTTACGCTCTGTGCGTTTTGGCGCCGCCAGCGCCCACGGAAAGGCCAACATGATGACCTACAATTTCTTTGAAGATAAGGGCGCTTTTGTCCGCAACGCCGCAGGCCGTTATCATATCGACATGGAAAAAGCAAAAGCAGCTATGGCCGAATGGGCTGCCTTAATCCTCAAAGTAGAAGGGGAGGGCGATTATGATTTTGCCGTTACATATAATCAGGAAAACAGCGCTATTCGCCCTGCCCTGCAGGCCGATTTAGATAAAATCCGCGATGCTAATATTCCCCGCGACATTCGTTTCGAGCAAGGCTTTAAACCTTAAATCTGTAAATTGCAAGTATCCGCTTACTCCCACTTCACTGCGTCGAACTTGAGCAGAATAAAGAGCATAATGGTAAAGGCCCACAGCGAGGAGCCGCCATAACTGATGAAAGGAAGCGGAATGCCGATTACCGGCGCTAACCCGATAGTCATGGCAATATTGAGAAAGACGTGGAATCCTATGATAGAGGCTACGCAATAACCGTAGATGCGGGCAAAGGCATCGCGTTGCCGCTCTGAAATTTCTACAATCTTGACCAGTAACCATGCAAAAAGTGCAATAACTATCAATACGCCGGCAAAGCCCCATTCTTCGCCTATGGTGCAGAAAATAAAGTCGGTACTTTGCTCGGGAACAAAATTGTATTTGGTTTGCGTCCCATGCAGAAATCCCTTTCCCGTTAAGCCTCCGGAGCCAATGGCTATCTTCGATTGATTGACGTTGTAGCCTGTTCCTTGCGGGTCATCTCTTATTCCCAGCATTTCTTCAATCCGATTGCGATGATGCTGCTGCAATAAATGGTCATATACGTAATCTACTGAAGAGGTTATGGCTACAGTGCTGACGAATATTAGCAGAATAAGCCAAAAAGACTTGATTTTTTTTCTGACGGCTATTATTCCCTCTACAATAAGGGTAATGACGCAAATGCCGAGAAATAGATAGTCGTAGTCAATGGATAGCTTCAATACAGGCAAAAGATAGTTGATAATGAGAGAATAACTGCCAATGGAAGCAATACCCATCAGTAGTACCTTGTATTTATTCTTGTTGAAAAAGAGGTATAGCGCTAAGCAGGCTATCCATATAAAAAGCAGAACGGATACGGGTTCCCATATAATCGACAGTATAAACAACATGATACAAAATGCTGCTATACTTACGACCCAACCGGAAAGTCCCTCACGATAAAGCATGAGCAGCAGAGAAACAAATACTAATGCCGAGCCTGTGTCGCTTTGTAACAGGATAAGCGCCATAGGTAATAGTATAATAACGCCTATCATCAGTATGTTTTGCAGTTTCTTTAAATTAAAATTATATTGACACATAAATCTTGCCAAAGCCAAAGAGGCAGCTACCTTAGCTAATTCTGCCGGTTGCAGCCGCACCTGACCTATTGCAAACCACGAGCGGGAACCATTAACCTCAACGCCGGCTACCAATACCAACATTAATAGTAGTATAATGCTTCCGTAGATAATATAAGCTAAGACGGAAAAAAATTTATGATTAATCAGTAATACTGTAATAGTCAAGAATATACTGCTGATAATCCATATTAGTTGCATACCGTATCGTTGGGATATATCGAAGATGTTTCCATGTTCTTCGTTATATACCGAAGCATAGATGCTAAGCCAGCCAATCAGTATCAGTAAAAGATAAATGCCTGCGGTGGTGTAGTCGAGCTGTCGGAATATGTTGACCTGTCTTCTCATTTTCTTTTCTTAGCCCTGCTTTCTTTACTCATAAAATTTCCGGCCACAATTCTATCTTCCATATCTTTGCGTTTAACTTCGCCGGTAAGGTAATATTCTGTGAGCAATGATGCTACAGGAGCTGCCCAGGTACTTCCCCAGCCGGCATTTTCCATGTAAACGGCAATAGCTATTTTAGGATTTTCGCGGGGAGCAAAGCTCATAAACACAGAGTGGTTTTCACCATGCGTATTTTGAACTGTACCGGTTTTTCCGCACATATCTATACCCGGAATCTTTACCCAGCTGGCGGTAGCGCCCTGCCCGCCGTTTACAGCTAAATACATTCCGTCAATCACAGGTTCGAAATAGACGGGGTCAATCATGCAATAGCGTTTCTCTTTGTATTTCGGATTTTCCGGTTCATCTACAACATTGCGTACTACGTGTGGTGTGTAGTAGTAACCTTTATTGGCAATCAGAGCGGCAAAGTTGGCCAAATGAAGCGGTGTAGTCCCTATTTCGCCTTGTCCTATGGCAAGGGAAATAATAGAGAGCGATTTCCATTTATTTTTACCGTGTATGCGGTCGTAGATATCGGTGGTAGGCAGTGTCCCTCCCAATTCTTGAGGAATGTCGGTGTCTAATTTGCTGCCGAAGCCGAAACTTTGCACATACTTGCGCCATTGGTTAAAGGCATCGCTGATATTGTCGTATTTCGGGTTATCAATAAGGTTGCGGAATACATAACAATAATAAGCATTACACGACATTTGTATAGATTGCCGCAGGTCTAAAGGCGAAGGATGGGCATGACAGTCAACGCCTCTGCCTACTTTATATCCCATGGCGCACCCATAGCGGGTTTCGGGCGTAAGTATGCCCTCTTGTTGTCCTATCAGGGCATTGGCTACTTTGAATACGGAGCCCGGAGGGTAGGAGGACATGACTGCTCTCGTAAATAACGGCCTCAACGGGTTCATTTGTAATTGTTGAAAATTACGATTGATGCCTACCAGCAAAGAAGGATCAATGCCCGGAGCCGAAATCAGCGCTAAAATTTCCCCGCTGCCGGGGTCAATGGCAACTATACTACCTATTTTATTTTGCATCAACAGCTCGCCGTATTCCTGAAGTTTAATGTCGATAGTGCAAATTAAATCTTTACCGGCAATGGCGGTGGTATCATACTTGCCGTCGTCATACGATTTTTTAATCTGATTGTGGACATCACGTTCATAAATGCTTACCCCTTTCCGCCCTCTGAGAGCCTCTTCGTAGGAGCCTTCAATACCGCTTTTGCCTATGTAGTCACCCATTTTATAGTAAGGATTCCGACGAATAGCAGCGGTGTCAACCTCGGTAACATAGCCTAAAAGATTTCCGGCTACATTGCGCGGATAACTGCGCAGGGTACGAACCTGCGCGTAAAACCCCGGGTATTTAAAAGATTTTTCCTGAAATAAGGCGTAAATTTCGGCCGGCACTTGCTTTAAGAAAACAACAGCCTGATAGCCCTGCCGCTTTTTTTTACGGTCTACATTTTCTAAAATACTTTTACACTGGGTATAGGATATGTCGAATAAGTTACACAGGTCCAAGGTGTCAATAGCCTTCATTTCCCGCGGAATTACCATAATATCGTAGGTCGTTTTATTGCCTACCATGAGCTCTCCGTTACGGTCAAATACCAAGCCGCGGGCAGGATATTGAACCTCGTAACGCAAAACATTATTATTGGCGGTTATTTTGTAAGACGTATCTATTACCTGAATATAGAATAAGCGTCCGAGCAATATCACGGCGCAAAACAATATCGCGATAATAATGATATTTTTTTTATAGGGAGAGTTATTCATGTTTTTTTGTTTGGCCTCCCTATAAATGCATATTGTAACACCACAATAAACAGCGTGGTTGTCATAGCGCTGAGTATAATGCGTTGGAATAACTGGGGCAGGTTATGGAAACTATAGTTGTCTAAACAAAATAATATAATCAGATAGCAGCATACCGACAGGCTGATATAGGCTAAAAATGGTCTGAAACCTAATGTTTGTGAAGATGGGAGCTGTATGTTTTCGATGTTATTGTTGCCTGTTACCATTTTCAACAGTTGAGGACGAAGGTAGGCTATTGCTACCAAAGAAATGATGTGTAATCCTAATACTCCGTATGAAAACAGGTCGATGGTCAGGCCCAAAGCAAAGGCCCAAAGCATGGATTTGATGGTGGAATATTTGAAAGGCAAGATTAGGATAAACATCAGATAGACTTCCGGACTGATATAAGTGCTGAGCGGTAATTTATCAATAATCAGCATCTGAAAAAGTATCAGCAGAACAGCGAGTGCAAGTAATTGAAAAAAAAGTCGGTTCATCGTTCTGTTATTTTTAATGAATCCAATTCGTTTCGATATATGGAATTTACAATATTTACGTACTGTGCTTTTCTCAAATCAATAAATAAATTTACTTTTACCTCATAAAAATTTCCACGTTTAATAACAGCCGTGTCAACCACTCCAACAGGAATTCCCTGCGGGAACATGCGCGAATATCCGCTGGTAACTACCGTGTCGCCTTTTACCACATTGCTGTGCTGCGGAATGTCGGAAAGTATGGATTGCCTGTAATTAATGCCGTCCCATTGCATGGGGCCGAAGTCGCCGGACGATTTCAAACGCACATTGAATTTCCACTCGGTATTCAGAATGGATTTCACAAGGGCGTAGTGTTTGGAAACGGATATCACTATACCTACTACTCCCTGCTCGGTAATAACCCCCATTTCCGTTGTTACGCCTTGTTCGCTTCCTGCATTCAACATGATATAATTTTGCTGTTTATTGATGGAGTTATCAATAATTTCGGCCGGAATATAGGAATACAGCGGCCTGTATTCTTCATCATGAACAAGGGTTACAGCAGCAGAATCAAGGCCGCTTTGCAGGTATTCCAATTCGTTGCGCAGGCGGTTGTTTTCCTCTGCTAATTGCCGATTTACCACTCCCAAAGAAAAATATTGTGTAAGGGAATGTACAGGACGAACGACCATACTCCATGTCGTATGCATGCTTTTGAGTATGGTTGATTGCTGATAGTAACTATTGCCGATAAATAGAATAACGGCAATAATCTCAAGTACAATAAAAACAGCAAATACACGAATGCCTGAGAAAAAACGGAGCAGGGGATTCATACGCTTATCTTATCAAGAAAGGAAACTTACCAATGTTCTTAAGTGCAATGCCTGTGCCGCGGGCTACAGCGTGAAGCGGGTCTTCGGCCACTTGGAAAGGAATGTTGATTTTTCCCTTGAGCCGTTTATCCAAGCCGCGCAACAGGGCGCCGCCGCCGGTAAGGAAGATACCGCGCCGTACAATGTCGGCATATAATTCAGGAGGCGTTTGTTCCAATACCGTCATAATGGCATTTTCAATTTTTATCAACGATTTGTCGAGGCAGTGGGCAATTTCCTGATAAGAGATGGTTACCTCCACCGGTAAGGCGGTCATTAAGTTAGGACCGTGCACCGTATAGCTTACAGGCGGCTCTTCAAGCTCGGAGAGGGCTGAGCCTACGGTGATTTTAATGTCTTCGGCCGAGCGCTCGCCGATTTTGATGGCGTGCTGATGGCGCATATACTGCTGAATATCGGAAGTAAATCCGTCGCCGGCAGTGCGTATGCTTTGGTTGCAAACAATGCCGCCGAGAGCAATAACGGCAATCTCTGTAGTGCCGCCGCCTATATCCACAATCATATTTCCTTCGGGCGTTTCCACATCAATGCCGATACCAAGCGCAGCTGCCATAGGTTCGTATATCATGTACACATCGCGCCCGCCTGCATGTTCCGCAGAGTCGCGTACGGCGCGTATTTCCACCTCCGTACTTCCCGAAGGAATACATACCACTAAGCGGCGACTGGGCGTAAACCAACGGCTTCCGGTGTTTATTTGCTTAATCATGCCGCGAATCATTTGCTCGGCAGCGTTGAAGTCGGCAATCACGCCATCGCGCAGGGGGCGAATGGTTTTGATGTTTTCGTGGGTCTTTCCGTGCATCTGACGCGCACGCTCGCCGATAGCTATGAGTTGATGGGTGTTCTGGTCGATGGCCACAATGGAAGGCTCATCAACTACTATTTTATCGTTATGAATGATGACAGTGTTAGCGGTACCTAAGTCCATTGCTAACTCTTGGGTTAAGAAGGAAAATGCCATGTTTTGGATCGTTTTTTTAATATTAGGGTTTTACAATTTATTTGATTTTAATGTTTGAAGTGTCTGATTCCTGTGGTTACCATAGCAATTTTATGTTGATTACAGTAGTCTATAGAATCTTGGTCTTTAATAGAACCGCCGGGGTGGATAACGGCTGTGATGCCGACCTTACAGGCAATTTCCACACAATCGGGGAAGGGGAAAAAAGCATCGGAGGCCATTACGGCGCCCTGCAGGTCGAAGCCGAAGGTGCTGGCCTTTTCAATGGCTTGTTTCATCGCATCAACTCGCGAGGTTTGTCCGACGCCGCTGCCGCAGAGTTGTTGGTTTTTTACCAATACAATAGCATTCGACTTGGTATGTTTTACCAACTTGTTGGCAAAGATTAAATCTTCGATTTCAGCGGCTGACGGCGCACGGTTCGTAACGGTTTTCAGTCCACCGGTGTGAACGGTATGTAGGTCTGTATCCTGCGCTAATACGCCGTTGAGCAGTGAACGGTATTGTATTTTTTGAGTGATGTGTTCATTTTTTCGCAGCAGGATAATTCGGTTTTTCCTTTGTTGCAGTATATCAAGCGCAGTCGGCTCATACTCCGGTGCAATAATTACTTCAAAGAAAATGTTGTTGATGGCTTCGGCGGCAACGGCATCTACGGTATTATTGGTAATAATGACGCCCCCGAAGGCCGAGAGCGGGTCGGCGGCTAAGGCGGCGCTCCATGCCTCCGATAAACTTGACCGTACAGCCATACCGCAGGCGTTATTGTGTTTAAGAATGGCTACGGCCGTGTCATCGTCAAATTCATCTATTAATTGGACGGCGGCATCAATATCTAAGAGATTGTTGTAAGAAATTTCTTTGCCGTGGAGCTGGTCGAACAATTCATTGAATCGGCCGTAGAATCGGCCTTGCTGATGCGGGTTCTCACCGTAGCGCAGTGCCATGCTTTCGTCGCAACTTACCCGCAGGGCGGGAATATTTTCCGCCTGATTAAAATAATTGAAAATCGCCGAATCGTAATGCGAGGACACCTGAAAAGCCTGTGCAGCAAAACTACGGCGCTCGGCCAAAGAAGTTGTTCCTTCTTTCTCATTCAGAATTTGCAGCAAATCGTCGTATTGATTTCGGGAAGCTATCACCAGCACATCTGCATGGTTCTTGGCGGCAGCCCGTATGAGCGATATGCCGCCTATATCAATTTTTTCGATAATCTCCTGCTCGCTTTTACCGTTCTTCACGGTTTCTTCAAAAGGATAAAGATCAACAACTACCAAGTCGAAAGCGGGAATCTCATACTGTTGAAGTTCTTCCGAATCGCCGACCTGTCCGCTTCTGGCCAAAATGCCGCCGAAAACCTTAGGGTGTAAGGTTTTTACCCGACCCTCTAAAATAGAGGGGTAACCGGTAAGCGTTTCAATGGCCTGAACTTTATGGCCTATTTGTCGGATAAAATTCAAGGTGCCGCCCGTAGCATAGATTTCTACCCGTAGTCGGTGCAAACAATGAATGATATATTCTAATTTATCTTTATAATACACAGACAACAAGGCTCGTTTTATAGTCTTTGTTCCGGAAGAGTTCATTATTATATTTAATTAAGTCATAAAGGTAAGCATATATTTAAGAAATAGACAAGCATTGTTAAAAAAAAGAAGGTTTATGTGGATAAATTCCGGATTAATTGCTAACTTGCACAGCATAATAAGTATCCTCAAAATGAAGATTTTTAGAAATATATTTTTGATATTCAAATTGTTGAATGAAAGTTTTGTCTTTGCATTTACCTCGGTAAAAGCGAATAAACTTCGAACCTTCTTGTCCTTATTGGGAGTCTCGGTAGGTATTTTTTCCATTATTTCGGTATATACCATGGTAGATGCCTTGGAGGCCAATATGCGTGCCGGTGTAGAAACCTTAGGTTCTAATGTGGTATATATAGAGAAATGGCCTTGGGCAGGTGAAGATGGAGAATATAAATGGTGGGAATTTTGGCAACGGCCGATGGCAACTTATAATGAATTTCAGCAGATTCAGGCACAGAGTACAAACGCTCAGGCTGTTGCGCTTTACATGCGTTTTCGTCGGGAATTAAAGTATAAAACCAATACTTTGTCGGGTGTAGCAGTAATAGGGGTTACTCATGAATGGAATGATGTAAATCCCTTGAATATAGCAGAAGGCCGTTATATGACCCTTTTGGAGGCTAATAACAGTGCGTCGGTGGCTATTATCGGTCCGGTAGTGGCTGAGGAATTGTTTGAAGGAGAGAATCCTGTAGGTAAGGAAATTAAGGTCGCCGGACGTAAATTGCAGGTAATTGCACTGCTCGAAAAAGAAGGCTCCAGCCTCATTAATGTGATGGATTTGGACAATACGCTTATTATTCCTTTTAGCTATGCACGTACAATAGCAGACATGCGGTGGGCAGAGCCGACTATAGCTGTGAAAGCCAAGCCCGGAGTTTACAAAGAAGACCTGATGGGGGAATTAAAGATGATTATGCGTTCCTTGCGCCGCTTGAAACCGGCGCAAAAAGATAATTTTGCCCTTAATGAACTAAGCGTGATTGAAAAGGAGTTGTCAGGAATGTTTGTTGTATTAAATCTTGTGGGAATGGTGGTTGGCGGTTTTTCTATTTTGATTGGCGGCTTCGGCATTGCCAACATAATGTTTGTGTCGGTGAAAGAACGCACACCTATTATTGGTATACAAAAGGCTTTGGGCGCTAAGAACTATTTTATTCTTACCCAGTTTTTATTTGAAGCCTCCTTGTTAGCCGTTGCAGGCGGGCTTGTCGGCTTGCTTTTAGTATTCGGCGGGAGCGCCTTGTTCAGTCATTTATTAGACTTCACTATAAACCTGAGTTTGTCCAATATTATTTTAGGCGTAAGTATTTCGGCAGTGATAGGCCTCGTTTCCGGCTTCATTCCGGCTTACGTAGCCTCCCGCCTCGACCCTGTGGTGGCCATTAATGCGAAGTAAGGATTAACGGCGCGTAATCTTGGCGTAAAAGGGAAAGACCTCATTCATTCCATTCACCCGCATCCGAGCATGAGCGAAGCTATTATGGAAGCCGCCGCCGCCGCGCATGGAGAAGTTATACACCTATAAGGTTCAAAGTTCAAACGTCATTGCGAGGTACGAAGCAATCAAGGTTTAAGGAGGAGGTATTATTCGTTGGTTAGGCCCATTTCTTTGGCTTTCTGCTCCATCAAGGCGTAGGCCTCATCGTAATCGTTCCGGATAAGGCCGTCGAGAATGGCATTCTTAATCGTTTCTTTGATAAGCCCGATTTCGCGGCAAGGCGGAATGTTGTATTTCCGCATAATGATTTCGCCGGTAATAGGCGGCTGAAAGTTCCGCACGGCATCTTTAGCCTCTACTTCTATCAATTTTTCGCGCACTATTTCAAAATTACGCAAGTGGCGCTGCACGGTTTGTTCGTTTTTAGAAGTAATATCCGCCTTGCAGAGCAGCATTAAATCATCAATATCGTCGCCCGCATCAAAGAGCAGGCGGCGCACTGCCGAATCTGTAACATCTTCTAATGAAAGTGCGATGGGGCGCAGGTGTAATTGCACCATTTTCTGTACATACTTCATCGTATTGTCGGAAAGCGGCAAACGCAGTTGCTTGAAAATACAGGGGATCATTTTCGCCCCTATAAATTCATGGGCGTGAAAGGTCCAGCCCAGCACAGGGTCATAACGTTTAGTTGTCGGCTTGGCTATATCGTGCAGCAAGGCTGCCCAACGCAACCAAAGTTTATCGCTTTTGGCAGCTACATTATCCAATACTTGCAAGGTGTGAGAAAAATTATCCTTATGGCCGCGCCCTTCCATAATTTCTACTCCTCTCAGTTTCGACAGTTGCGGCAGAAATAGCGCTAAAAGGTCGGTTTCTTCAAGCAGGAAAAAGCCCTTAGAGGGTTTTTCGGCCTTCATTATTTTGTTCAGTTCATCAACAATCCGCTCAATAGATACCACCGGCGCCTGCATACGGTGTTTATTCCGCTTAATTGCTTCAAAAGATTCGGGAACAATGGTAAAGCCAAGCTGTGTGGCGAAACGTACAGCGCGCATCATACGCAAGGGGTCGTCGCTATAAGTAATATCGGGGTCTAAAGGCGTACGCAGCAAGCCTTCCTGAAGGTCTTTTGTGCCGCCGAAAGGATCGATCAACTTGCCGAACTCTTCTTTTTGCAAGCTAAAAGCCAGTGCATTAATCGTAAAATCGCGCCGCCGTTGGTCATCTTCCAAAGTACCGTTTTCGACTATTGGTTTTCGCGAATCGGGATTATAGGATTCTTTACGCGCACCCACAAATTCAATATCCATGCCATCGCAATGCAGCATGGCCGTGCCGTAATGTTTAAATATATTGACCGATACCCTGAGCTTTTTGGCTACTTCCTCGGCCATATTAATACCGCTTCCTTCTATTACAATATCAATATCCTTGGAATCACGCCCCAGCAGGCAATCGCGCACATAACCTCCAATTGCAAAGGCACGCACGCCTTCCTGTTCCGCAATATCGGATACTAATTTAAAGATTTTATGTTGTAAAAAATCTGTCATGCGCCTTAGGGATTATAACGGCTTTCCTTCAATAAGGACTGTGCGTCCAACAACATCATATCGGGAACTGTTGTTTTATTTTTCTTCATATAAGCGGCAACTATGCGATATCCGATCCATACACAGGCGCGGCCGGGAGAGGCTTGAGAAAAGGCTGTGGTAAATGGGGCCTCACTGATATATTTTTGTGCCAGAAAATAATCATTTTTATATAAATCCTGATTTTCCAGCAAAGAAATCCACATGCCTTTTTCGTTATCTTTACACCATCTCATTTGCGCTGCCGAAAAGCCGAACAATAGCGTATCGACAGCCTTGGGGAAACAAAGGGTATTAATGTACGCTATTTTTCCTGCATGTATCATTTCCTGCAATAAATTACTGTTGCCTCCGCCTTCGGGCAAATACTCGCCGTCAACCCAAGCTTGTAAGCATTCTATCGGAATACGTTCGGGCCGCATATTATATTGGCGATACCTCGGAAAATTCAGTTCATCATAAATATCATCGCCGCCCAAATAGCGGTCTAATCCCACTGCCACCGCATTATCCATCAACATAAGCGACGTATTAAAGCCCGACACATAAGCATATACCTTCGGCATGAGCATATCGGGAAAATAATAGCTTAAATGCTTAAAGCCGTTTGTTAGCTGCGTGTTCAGCGTTGTTTCGTCCAAAAAAACAGTTACTACTTTACTATGAGCTATTGCTACTATTTCGGCCTGCATAAAATTCTGTAACATGGAAGCATAATAAGGCCCCTGACTATCGCCTATTTCAATAATGTTCACATTGTAAAGTTCAAAGAATGAATTGTATTTTTCACGCAACGACGGTATAAGCGTAGTATCTGTTGCCGCTAACTGTAAGTCTTTATCGAATCGCTGCAACGCTATTTCTACGGGAATATGATCTACGTTCACTTCGTTGTTGCAAGCAGTGAAGCCGAGTAAGACGGTAAGCAATAAGCAGTGTTGTTTCATTTTAGTCATCACCATTCGTTATATTTAGGGATTTGGGTTACAAAATCATATTCTTTGGAGACAGGATTCCATTTGCAGCAGTAGAGTTGCCGACCATTGCTTACCAGTAACCAGGGCACCTGCAAAGTTAAGTTATATCCGGCAATTTGCATAAAGGTCTGCTTGTCAATTTTCACGTTTTCGGCTTTACATTCTGCTATCAGCAAAGGAACTGCTTTACGGTCATAAACAATAATATCGGCCCGAAGGCTGCGTTTTCCCAAAGGCACTACAATTTCCACTCCGATTAAGGATTGCGGCACCTCATATTCAGTGATCAAACAGTATAGCAGTTGTTGCCGCACCCACTCTTCGGGGGTCAGCACTACATACTTCTTTCGCACAGGGTCAAATATTTCCTTGCTCCTCTCCGTATCGCGTAATCGTGGAGTAAAGTTCATGTTTATTAGCTATTTCCATACAAAGATAGTTGTTTTTTCCCAATTTTACAAATTGGAACGAAGCCACTCCCCTACTTCCAAGTCGCGGATAGTACCTGCATCTATAATGAAACGAACTGCTGTGCGCACATTATGAAAGCCTTGAATGCCCGCTGCACCCGGATTGATATGTAATAAATGGAAATGTTTATCGTTCATTACCTTCAGGATATGGGAATGGCCGGAAATAAAGAGTTTAGGCGGCGCCGCTTCAATCATTTGACGTGCGGGATAGCTATAGTTGCCGGGATAACCGCCAATGTGCATCATTAGAACATCTACTCCTTCTTCTGTAAAACGCTGTATTTCAGGATAAATTCTTCGGATATGCCAATCATCGCAATTGCCGAACACGGCTTTTAGCGGCTTAAATGCTGCTATTTCATCGACTAAGTCAATATTTCCGATATCGCCGACATGCCACAATTCATCAACACTGTCAAAAAAGCGGTATAATTTCTCATCGAAATATCCGTGGGTGTCTGATAAAAGGCCTATGCGTTTCATTTAACCTTTTAATAGCATAGTAGTCATAAAGGCTGTTATCGTGGCTGCCATTGTGCCTACCAGCCATTTCAACATGGAAAAGTGCCTTTCTATTGTGTCAAAACGCTGATATACAGTTACAAAATGCCCATCAACAACTTTAAACTGGTCATTAACGAATTTCAACTGACCATTAACAACTTTAAACTGATCGTTAACAACTTTAAACTGATCGTTAACGAGTTTAAACTGATCATTAACAACTTTAAATTGATCATCAATGACTTTAAATCGTTGTTCAACTGCCTCAAAGCGCTGATCCATACGCTCTTCCAAGTGATCAATGCGTTGATCTAAATGATCTATGCGCTTATCCAAATGATCTATTTTCAGTAGTACTTCTTTCATTTCGCTATTGACCTTTAAATCAATGACTGCAAGAATAGCGTTTTTTGCTTGTTTAGGCACGTTAATCGTGTCAAATTGGTGTTGTATTACAGATACGTCCATAAGTGGCTATGGGTTTTTACAGGTTAATATTACAATACAAAGATAAGTGGTTTTTTGAGAAAAACAAAATTTTTCTCTTTCTTTGTAAAAAAATAATTCTATGCATCTTTTTTATACGCCTGATATCAACGGAAACAGTTATCAACTGAACGAGGAAGAATCGAAACACTGCATTCGTGTGTTGCGCCTTGCCGTCGGTGATGAAGTTCATCTTACAGACGGCCGCGGTATGCTTTATACCACACGTATTACCAATGCGCAGCCCAAGGCTTGCATAGTGGAGGTAGTACATCAGGAGAAAGATTTCGGTCGGCATCAGTACTTTTTACATTTAGCCGTAGCGCCCACCAAAAATATGGAACGCTATGAGTGGGTACTCGAAAAAATTACCGAAATAGGCATTGATGTTATTACTCCTATTCTTTGCAAACATTCGGAACGCAAGGTTTTCAAACATGAACGGGCAAAAAAGATAGTGATTGCCGCCATGAAGCAATCGCTCAAAACAAAACTGCCGGAACTACATGACCTAACAGAGGTAAAACAGTTGATTACTCAAGCTTTCGATGGTGAAAAATTTATCTGCCACTGTGGCGAAGGGGAACGACTGCTTTTGCCGCAAGCGTTGAGGCCGTGTAGTAAAGCGCTTATCCTGATTGGCCCCGAAGGTGATTTCTCGCCGGAAGAAATAGCTTTAGCCTTGAAACATGGTTTTAAGCCTGTAAGTTTAGGGGATACCCGCCTGCGTGTGGAAACAGCCGCCCTTGTCGCTTGCACATATATGCAAGCCGTACAGTTATTGAATAATTAATTTTTGAACAGTGCCGCAATCATGATAGCCGCAAGAAAGAAACCAATTACCTCAGTACCGCTCCTGCTTCTTTAGTAAAGCCGTTAAGCAGTTGCTGCATGATGTGTTCTATCTGTTGGTCTGTAAAGGTCTTTTCCGTATCTTGCAATACGAAACTCAGGGCATATTGTTTTTTACCTTCGGGTAATTTATCGCCGCGATACACATCGAACAAACCAACTTGTTTCAGCAAGCGTTTTTCCGCTTTGAAAGCTATTTTTCGTAATTGATCAAAGGTTATTTTTTCATCTATTACCAAAGCCAAATCGCGGCGCACTTCGGGATATTTAGGCAATTCCGAGAACATTACTTTATGCTGTGCCTGCGCTTTCAGTAGTACATCAAAAGCAATCTCAGCCGCATATACTTCCTGTTTAATACCAAAGGCTGAGCGTAAATTTTTCGCCATACTGCCTATCACTGCCAATGGCTCGCCGTTCCATTGGTAACTCACCCCTTCGGCGAACCAATCTTTCGGCGCTTCCGCACAGCTGAGTTGGTATAAATTGATACCGCAACGCTCCATAATTTTTTCCACATAACCTTTTAAATAGAAGAAATTAGTAGCTTCCGCCTTGGTATTCCACGATTGTTGCACAGCATTGCCCGTAACAAAAAGAGCGAGACGCGGAGCTTCTGAATAAGCTGTAATACCCTTATCGGCTTTGTCGGGCGTATAAAAATATACATTACCAAATTCATACAGCTTTAAATCGTTGTATTGTCGGTTAATATTGTGGTTCACCGCTTCTAATCCGCCGAAGAGCAAAGTGCGGCGCATGGCATTCAGGTCGCTGCTCAGCGGATTGAGGATTTTTACTTCATTTTCCGGCGGAAATGAGGGCGTCATTTTATAATAGTCGCTTTGGGTAAGCGAATTGTTCATCATTTCATTAAATCCGTTAGCCGTCAGATAATCGGACAATAAGTTCTGCAATTGTTCGCGATTGGAAGGCGAACGGTAATTTACCGAAATCAGCGCCCTTTCAGGAATTTCTACATTATTGTAGCCATAGATGCGCAACAACTCCTCTACCACATCGCATTCGCGGGTAACGTCAACGCGGTAGGTTGGAACGCTCACGGTAAGACCGTCGGCAGTAGTTGAGGTAATGGTAAAATCAAGCGATTGCAGGATTTTTTGTGTTTCCGAAGCCGAAATTTCTTTACCAATCAAACGCACCATATTTTTGTAGTTAAGCTCCACCTGCACCGGTTTCACCGGCTGGGGGTAAACATCTTGCACAGCGCCCACGACTGTTCCTCCTGCTATTTCCTGAATCAGCAAGGCTGCACGTTTTAAAGCGTAGAGGGTAATTTCAGGGTCGGCGCCGCGCTCGTAGCGGAACGAGGCGTCGGTGTTCAGTCCGTGGCGGCGGGCGGTTTTGCGCACCCACACAGGATTAAAATAAGCGCTTTCAATAAACACATCGGTAGTGGTTTCCGTTACGCCGGCATTCAGGCCGCCGAATACGCCGGCAATACACATCGGACGGACAGCGCTGCAAATCATCAGGTCTTTAGCGCTGAGTTTACGCTCAATGCCGTCTAATGTTACAAAGGGAGCACCCTCCTCACAAGTGCGCACAACAATCTGATTACCGTCAACCTTTGCAACATCAAAGGCATGGAGCGGCTGGCCTGTCTCGTGCAATACAAAGTTGGTAATGTCAACAATATTGTTAATCGGCCGCAGACCTATGGCCGTCATACATTTTTGCAGCCACTCCGGCGAAGGCTGCACTTTAATTCCGCTAATGGTAATTCCCGAATAACGCGGACAGGCCACAGTGTTTTCTATTTTCACCCTAACACCTTCTCCGGCGCCTTCGGCAAATGTGTCCACTGAAGGAAGCTGCGCCTTTATTCCTAACGCAGCGGCCAAGTCGCGAGCCACGCCGAAATGCGAAGCTGCATCAATACGGTTGGGCGTAAGTCCTATTTCAAATACGGTATCTCCTGCATCAATATTTATATAATTCCGAATTGTATCGCCCACCTGAGCCGCAGCATCAAGCACCATAATTCCTTCGTGCGAATGACCTAAACCGAGTTCATCTTCGGCGCAAATCATACCCATAGATTCCACGCCGCGCAACTTCTGGCGTTTCATTTTTACCTGCTCGCCATTACTGAAATGCAAGGTGGTACCGAGCGTAGCCACCGCCACTTTCTGCCCCGCCGCTACATTCGGCGCTCCGCACACAATCTGCAGAGGCTCGCCGATGCCCACGTCCACCTTGGTAACTCTCAGGCGGTCGGCATCGGGGTGCTGCTCACATTCAAGCACATGGCCAACCACTACGCCTTCGAGATTGCCCGACACACCTCCGGTGGTTTCCATGGCTTCCACTTCGAGTCCAATGGAAGTTAAAATCTCAGCCACGCGCTCCGGCGTTTCGGAAATACTAATATATTTTTTCAGCCAGTTGTAAGATATTTTCATTGTTTGCCGATTTGTTGATTTGTACCATCTTGATATTTCTGCAATATTGCCTTCTCTTTAGATTTCATATATTGCTTAATATAGGGAATTAAAAATTCTTCTATTTCTTTTGTCGTTACATCATATTGCGGGCATAAATATTCTATATTCTCATAGTTGTAAAATGTGGAACCATTACCAAGTATAGAAATAACATCGCGACTTCTCAAATTATGTTGAGAATATTTTAAAGTTCCATCAACAATAGTGTTAAAATCCCCGCCAGCTTTGATAATGGAAAAAATGTCATAATAATCACGAAATACAGCTCGGCGAAGCGACACTTCTAACTTCATAATACCTATACTGTTGATATCGGCTAATTTAATATTATTTTTATAATCAATTGCTTTTAACCCCTCCGGTTGTTTTAAACGATTGTCGCAGTAAAAAGTTATTTTTACGCCGTTGACTATGTAGTCAACTTGGTTGGCGCTAATTAAAATTTTTTGAAATTGTCCAATAGCGGCTAATTCTTCTTCAATACCTGCGTAATTCACGTTTAACTTTTGATTTTTAAAGTTTTTCCATTGGCAAAAATCAATATCTTCACTCAGGCGGTGTTTTATTTGCAAAGACAAAGCAGTACCACCCATCATTATATATGGCTTAATGCTCTCAAAAAGTGAAATTTTATCTAAAACTTCTTTAGTCTTTGGCATTATACCTTCCATATCTTATCTAAATTTGCTTGGACAGCCCGCTGGCTTTGCATCTTAACGTACCGGTCAGGGTTTTTAATGTCAAAATAGACTCTTGCAAAAAGAATATTGCTGCTATGATAATGCGGTTCTAAAGCACACATTTTCCATTTCCACACCTCTTTAATTTGTTTCTTTGGATAAATAGAAAATAAAAGACCAAGTTCAGGTAAATCAAGGCGAAGTAAAACTTTTTCAATTAAAAATTCATCTGACAGATCGTCTATGCTTATTTTGTTATAGTCATACGACCACAGATGATGTCCTTCTTTCAGTGCGTTAAAAAGATATTGCTTTATATCGTCTTTATTTACCATAACTTAACCTGAGTATTTTGTTACAAAGGTACAAAAAATATTTTAGAATTTATTCTCAAGCAGAAATTATTATTAGCTGTTTTACCCTTTACCCTATCCTATCATTAATACCTATAGTGCTCTGCTTTGTACGGCCCGTCGGGGTCAACGCCTATATAAGCGGCCTGCTTTGCAGATAGTTTGGTTAACTTTACGTTTAGTTGTTCCAAGTGCAGGCGGGCAACTTCCTCATCTAACTTTTTCGGCAAGCAATATACGCCCAATTTATAATTATTCTTCCACAGTTCAAGTTGCGCAAGGGTTTGATTGGAGAAGGAATTACTCATCACAAAGGAAGGGTGCCCCGTAGCGCAGCCGAGGTTTACCAAGCGGCCTTCGGCCAACAGGAAGATAGCATGCCCAGCGGGAAAAACATACTTATCGACCTGCGGCTTGATGTTTATCTTTTTGATTCCCGGAAAGGTTTCCAAAGCCTCTACCTGTATTTCATTATCAAAATGGCCGATATTGCAAACAATAGACTGGTCTTTCATTTTGGCTATGTGGTCAATAGTTAACACATCGCAATTACCGGTAGTAGTTACATAAATATTTCCTTCGGGCAGCGCCTCTTCCACCGTAGTTACTTCAAAGCCTTCCATAGCGGCCTGTAAAGCGCAGATAGGGTCAATTTCAGTTACCAACACGCGGGCGCCGTAGGCGCGCATACTGCGGGCGCAACCTTTGCCCACATCGCCGTAGCCGCATACTACAACCACTTTTCCGGCAATCATCACATCGGTAGCTCGTTTAATGCCGTCGGCCAGCGATTCGCGACAACCGTAGAGGTTATCGAACTTCGATTTGGTTACCGAGTCGTTCACATTAATGGCCGGAAACAATAATTCGCCTCGTTCCATCATTTGGTACAAACGATGCACACCGGTAGTGGTTTCTTCACTCACGCCTCTGATTTCGGAGGCAATGTTGGTCCATTTCGCAGGGCTTTCCCTCAGCGTTCTTTTCAGCAAATCAAGGATTACCCCTTCTTCTTTGGAGGAGGCCGCCCGATTAAGGAAGGAAGGGTCTTTTTCGGCCTTTACACCCCAATGTACCAGAAGGGTAGCGTCGCCGCCGTCGTCCACAATCAGCGTAGGGCCTTTGCCGCCTTCAAAGCTAAGGGCTTGCTCGGTACACCACCAGTATTCTTCAAGGCTTTCGCCCTTCCACGCAAATACCGGAATGTCGGCAGCGGCAATAGCGGCGGCAGCATGATCTTGGGTCGAAAAGATATTGCATGAGGCCCAACGGACATCGGCGCCTAAGGCGGTAAGGGTTTCAATCAGCACAGCCGTTTGAATGGTCATGTGCAACGAGCCTGTAATACGTGCGCCTTTCAAGGGTTGTTCCTGAGCATATTTTTTACGGATAGCCATTAAGCCCGGCATTTCCTTTTCGGCGATTTCAATTTCCTTGCGGCCAAATGCGGCAAGGTTGATGTCTGCTATTTTGTAATTCATTTATTTAAATAAATAATAGTTGTAACTTACAAAGGTAGGAAATTTTAATGATTAATAAGAGTTTCGAGGTACGGGGTAAACCTATTAGCTGTAAACAAATCATAACGTCCTTAACTCCCCTCCAGCGCCTTCGCTGCTTCTTGCAGGGTGTTGTCGATAGTGGCGAAAAAGGGGTAGGCGCCCTCGTCGTCGAGGGGCGTGTTACGGCCGATGTAAGCTTTAAGATATACTTCCAGCAATTCGGAGCATTCCTCTATTTCAGCAAGACTGCCTTTAACGCCGTTTTTAGCGGCATATTCCACAAATAGCGCTACAAAATTATAAGGGGCGTAAAATTTTTTCAAAGCCTCAAAGGTGGTAATGCTGTTGATTTCCTTGCGGTGTTGCTCGGTGAACTGTATTATGTATCGGAAAATCAGGTTGCGCCGCGATACCGTTTGAAGATAATTGTTTACGCCTGTAGTATCAATGGGGACAAAGATGTCGGGCATAATACCGCCGCCGCCATACACTACTTTGCCTTGAGGGGTTGTAAAACGCTCATTGGTGTTTTGTTTGATGCTGTCGATTTCAGAAAATTCGCCGTGCAAATAGCGTTGAATAATATTATCCTCATAATGGTTGCCTTCGTATGGCTTTTGTATGCAACGTCCTGTAGGCGTATAATAGCGGGCTACGGTAAGGCGTATGCCCGAATTATCGGTAAAGAAAACAGGTTCTTGTACCAGGCCTTTGCCAAAACTGCGGCGGCCAACAATATAGCCTTTATCGTTATCTTGCAAAGCGCCGGCTACAATCTCCGAAGCCGAAGCGGTTGACTCGTCGATAAGAATAGCTAAATTCATCTGCTGAAAGAGTCCCCGTCCGTTGGCATGTAACTCCTGACGCCGACGGGCGCGGCCTTCGGTATATACAATAAGGCAGTCTTTGACTAAAAATTCATTAGCGATTTCAAAAGCCTGATCAAGTAGTCCGCCTGTATTGCCCCGAAGGTCGAACACTAAATTGCGCATACCTTGTTTTTCGAGCTTCTGCGCAGCTTGCACAAACTCATCATGGGATATTTTGGAAAATTTCGACAGTTTGATATAACCTGTATGCTCGCTTAACATAAAGGCTACGTCCACGCTTTTTACGGGAATTTTTCCTCGAGTGATAGGAATTTGTATCAGGTTAGGCTCTTCTATACGTTTTACGCCAATGGTTACTTTGGTGCCGGTTTTTCCGCGCAGCATTTTTACCACTGCATCTTGGTCAATTTTTTTGCCGGCAATGGTAGTGTCGTTTACGGTAACGATTTTATCGCCCGGTTGCACGCCTGCACGTTCTGCCGGTCCCCCGCCGATAACACTGCTAACCATGGCTGTATCGTTAGGCATATTAAAGAATACGCCTATACCGTCGAAATTACCTTCGATAGATTCATTGGCCTCCTCCATATCGGAGGCAGGGATATAAATAGAATGAGGGTCTAATTCGCCCATTATCAAGGGCAAGCTCTTTTCTATCAAACTATCAATATTCACCGTATCAACGTAATTATTACGAACCTGCTCAAGTATAAGGTTCAGTTTTTGGTGCTCGCGTGAGGCGCCGCCGGAATCTAAGTAAATCACATTACGGTTATTATAGGACATGCGTTGCCCAATGAAAACGCCTAATATTATACAGAGCATCAGGCTAAGGAGACGTAGGAAGAGATTGGTTTTATTCATATTGTACTATAAATCTTCATTTTTAATATAAACAACTTCTATACCGGCGCGTTGCAGCAGGTTGACACCATCTATAATGCGGTATTCGTTACTGAAAACCACACGGGTAATACCCGCCTGAATTATTAATTTTGCGCATTCAACACAGGGTGAGGAGGTTATATAAAGGGTGGCGCCTTCGCTGCTATTGTTCGATTTGGCCACTTTGGTAATGGCGTTGGCTTCGGCGTGGAGCACGTAGGGTTTAGTGTTGCCTGCTTCGTCTTCGCAAATATTTTCAAAACCGGAGGGGGTACCGTTATAGCCGTCGGAAATAATCATACGGTCTTTTACGATAAGAGCGCCCACCTGACGGCGTTGACAGTAGGAGTTTTGCGCCCATACTGCAGCCATTTTCAGGTAACTACGGTCGAATTGTGCCTGTTTATCTTTTTTCATGAAGCTCCAAAATTTAAAGCGTTGTGCAAAGGTAGGTAAAAAAAATCAGCTATCTAATTGCAGAATAAAAAAAATGTCTTACCTTTGCAATCCCAAATTTTAATCAGGTCTGGTAGTTCAGTTGGTTAGAATACGTGCCTGTCACGCACGGGGTCGCGGGTTCGAGTCCCGTCCAGACCGCAAAAGGTAGCTGAAAATTAATCGGTTGCCTTTTTTGTTAAAATGAATATTATTGTCTTGAGTATTTTGGCCGGTGTAGGCGGTACCGGATTAGGCGGGTTGCTGACTGTAATTTTCGGAAGCCGTACGGACAAGATGATTAGTGTCTTTTTAGCTTTTGCCGGCGGGATTATGACCAGCATCGTCTTTTTTGAACTTATACCGGAAGCCTTGTTGCATGCTGACGTATTGATTACAATTGCAGGTTTGCTGACAGGTATTATCTTAGTGATGCTCCTTGAAAATCTTATTGACAGAGTTTCAAATTTTAATATTGCAAAGCCTAAGCTGCATGAAAATTATGAAGATTTTTTTCATGTTAACGAGATAATTACAGGTAGAAAAAGTATGCTGCGTTCCGGAATAATGATGTTCTTTGTTATTGGTTTACACAATATCCCGGAAGGCTTAGCCATTGGAACGGCCTGTGGTTGTGATCTTAATATGGGAGCGACATTAGCGCTTATCATCGCTATACATAATATTCCGGAGGGAATGGCTATTTCTGCACCGTTATTATCAGGTGGCCTTAAAAAGGTGAAAACGGTTATTTTAACGATGTTATCAGGACTGCCCACTGCTTTAGGCGCTTTTCTGGGTATTTTGTTCGGAACTATTTCAAACACGGCTCTTGCGCTTTCCTTTTCTATAGCCGGAGGTGCCATGTTATATGTGGTCTATTGTGAAATTCTTCCACAGTCAACCATCATGAACAAAGACCGAGTACCCATGATTTTTTTACTTGTCGGAATTATTCTCGGCTTGATATTAACGAGGATATAGACCTATTGCAAGCCATCATTAGGTCAGGCAAAGGTGTGTGTTCCTATATGAGCATTCTTAACCACATATAACGACCGTAAGAGACGCCCCTATGCTGTTGTTTCTTCTTTTGCGGCAGATTTCATCGGCGGGAAATTTACTTCCACAATAGCGCCAGTGGGGCATTCGGGCACGCATTTACGGCACAGGCGGCATTTGCTGTAATCAATATACGCTAAATTATTTTCAATGATAATAGCGTCGAAAGTACATGCTTTTTGACATTTGATACAGCCGATACAAGACACGCTGCAAGCCTTCTTCGCTATTCCGCCTTTGTCTTTATTGATACAAGAAACAAATATACGGCGGTTCTTCGGTCCTTTTTTGCGCAATTCAATAATATTGCCGGGGCAGGCTTTCACGCAAGCGTTACAAGCCGTACATTTTTCTTCTTTTACTTCGGGAAGGCCTGTGGTTTCATTCATGCTGATAGCGCCAAAAGTACAGGCACGCACGCAGTCGCCTTTACTCAGACAACCAAAAGAACAACCGGTATCGCCGGTGTATAAATTGGCCGTCACCGCACAGGAAAGAGCGCCGTCGTATATGTTTATCCTTTCGCGTTTATCGCAGGCGCCGGCACAGCGCACTACGGCCACCATAGGTTCTTTTTCGGGAGCGGCCTTGCCAAGGTATTGGGCAATTTGGCTCATAGCCGCAGGTCCGCCCACCGGACAAAACAAATCGTCGAGCGCATCAGCTTTAACGCAAGCCTCAGCAAAGGCGCGGCAGCCTGCAAGGGCGCAACCGCCGCAGTTCGCTCCGGGCAACATCTCGGACACATCGTCAATGCGCGGGTCTTCTTCTACTTTAAACTTTTGCGCTACCAAATACAAAACTACAGCCAATACTAAGGCTAAAATACTTAAGGCAAGAATGGTAAAAATTAAAGTGTTCATTATCCCAATTTTTTTATTTCAAATACATATTTCTTCTTCAATCTGTTGCGCATACGGTAAAGTATAAAATAATAAGCAGTTACAGCAGTCAACGCAGCTAAAGCGCTTCCGGCTTCCGAAAACTTACAACTCAGCAAAGTTAATAAAATTATCATTAATAAACACAAAGGAAAGATATAGGCCCAAACTACCGCCCTTAATCCCTGAGTTAAACGCATCGTTAGCAGCACTTCATCACCCACTGTAAATTCTTGATTAACAACATCTGTCACAAATTTTTTATCTTTTTTATCCGACATTGAACAAAAGGACTTTCCCTGACAAGAGGCACAGGCAGAAGCTGCAACTATGCTAACTGTTACCTTTTTAGCCTCAACAGTTGTTACAATTCCCTTATGTTCCACCAATTGCTCCGAAGCCATTCTATTTGATTTTACTGGTCAAAGGATACTTCAGATTGGCGTATTTGGACAGCCGCGCCGAAACCGTACCTACCCTGACCGGTGATTCAAAGAGTAAGGGTATCCTGTTCTCATCGTCAGTAATCCAGATAGTTACCTCGCTATCGCCTTTAAACACTTCGCCGGCAACTAATTTCGCAGCAAATTTTAAACAACGAAAACGGCCTAAACCCGAAATATTTTTTTCCTCTCTGCCTATAAAGCGATAATACAGGTCAAACATCTCATCATCAACAACAAAAGAAAAAGGATAAGTTTTTCCCACCGATAAGGTAGAAAAATCAATATTTCGCGAATTATAGAAAAGGCTTATGAAGTCGAAAGTGGCAGCCGTTCCCTGCAACACGGTATCTCTTCTCGGATATTTTTCTCGTTTAGCAGAGGCTTTAATGGTGTAATTATCATTATTAAAATATATGGTATTCACCATTTTATAATCTCCCTCATGAATATCGCGGTAAAAATACAGGGGACGTAAAGTGTGCATGTCAAAACGGCCTTCATACACATCGCGCACCTTAAAGAAGTTATCCCAAAACTTATAAGTAGTAGCATAAGCTCTTGCTACAAAGTAGCTTGTGTCGCGAAAACTCTCTTGTTCTACAAGCATAGTGGCCTCGCCCACATCGGAATTGATAATTCCCCATCGGTAATTGGCCACCAAAGTTAGCCGTTCGCCTGTTTTAAATACAAGGTCATCGGCGGTGTATGTCTTCAGTTTCGGAGCGTCAACAGTAGTTGTTGGCTGTGCGAAAGCCGTCTGCCGGAAGAGCATACAGCAAAGTAAAAGAATGTATTGTCGTTTCATTAGCTAATAACGCTATAATCGGCTGTTGAGGCCTTTAATTTTTTTAATTGACTGCAAAGTAAAGCATTTTTTTCGGAAGATAATTCAGGGTCGGTATTTAAAATAGTCAGCGCCACATTACGCGCCATTTCCAACATTTGTCCATCACGCGCTAAATCAGCAATATGCAGGTTGACCGGCATACCGCTTTGCTGCGTACCTTCCATATCGCCCGGTCCTCTCAATTGCAGGTCGGCCTCTGCAATGTCAAAGCCGTTATTGGTACTACACATCAATTCCATGCGCTTTTTGGCTTCTTTAGAAAGTTTATAATCCGTCATTAAAATACAGAACGATTGTTCAGCCCCGCGGCCAACTCTTCCTCGCAACTGGTGCAATTGAGAAAGTCCGAACCGTTCGGCGCTTTCAATCACCATCACCGAGGCATTGGGAACATTCACGCCCACCTCAATTACCGAGGTAGCCACCATGATGTGCGCTTTGCCGCTTACGAACCGCCGCATATCAATAGCTTTATTTTCGGCAGTCATTTTTCCGTGTACAATCGCCGTAACATATTCGGGAGGGGGAAAAGCGCGGATAATACTTTCATACCCGTCATCTAAATTCTTATAATCCATCTTTTCCGACTCCTTAATTAAAGGATATACCATGTAAATTTGCCGACCGGCCTTTATTTGTTCCTTCATAAAGCCAAAAACCCGTAGCCGTTTACCATCGTTAAAATGCAAGGTTTTCACCGGCTGCCGTCCGGGAGGCAGTTCATCTATCACCGACACGTCTAAATCGCCATACAGGGTCATGGCCAAGGTGCGCGGAATGGGCGTGGCCGTCATCACCAAAACATGAGGAGGGGTGGCGCTTTTGCTCCATAAGCGGGCGCGCTGTTCCACGCCGAAACGGTGTTGCTCGTCGATAACTACAAAGCCCAAGTTGTTAAACTGAACGGTATCTTCGATTAAGGCATGCGTTCCGACAAGCAGGTGCAGCGAGCCGTTGAGCAAACCCTCGGACAGGATTTTGCGGTCTTTCTTTTTGGTAGAACCGGTTAGCAGTCCCACCTGAATGCCTGTGTCTTCAAGGAAATCTCGGATACTGTCGTAGTGCTGCTGCGCCAATATTTCGGTGGGCGCCATAATGGCCGCCTGATAGCCGTTGTCGTTGGCGATTAAGGCGCAGAGCAAGGCCACCAAGGTCTTTCCGCTGCCCACGTCGCCTTGCAGCAAGCGGTTCATTTGCTTTCCGCTGCCCATATCTTTGCGGATTTCCTTAATTACCCGCTTTTGCGCATTGGTAAGCGGAAAGGGCAATTTTTCGTAACATTGATGAAATTTTTCCCCTACAGCCGAAAACACAAAACCTTGCGAAGCGCATAAACGAACCGAGCGTTGTTTCAACAAACTTAATTGAATATAAAACAACTCTTCAAATTTTAGGCGAAAACGCGCCGCTTCCATCAAGGCGGGACTTTGCGGAAAATGCACATTCAGTAAGGCTTCCGACAAGGAAATCAAATGCTGTTCCGTCACTAACCAAGGCGGCAAAGTTTCTTCTATTTTCCCGCTAAGCGCCTGTGCTAAATTTGCCTGAAGTTTCATGAAGGCGCGTTGTCCTAATCCATTGTCGCGCAGGATTTCCGTGCTGCTATACACTCCCTGCATGGCCGATTGCAGGCCTGTTTTATCCTCGCTCGGTTCATCGACTTCGGGGTGCACCATATTGATTTTGCCTTTAAATTCGGTAGAGCGCCCGAAAACGATGTATTCCTGTCCCTGCTTCAATCGCTCGCGCTGCCATTTTATACCTTGAAAGAAAACCAATTCGATAGTTCCGGTATCATCTGAAAAATAAGCGATATAACGTTCCTTACCCCTGCCTTTGCCGACTAACTCAAAGCGCAGCATTTTCCCTCGTAACTGAATGTAAGTCAGCTCCGTTTGAGCGCCTAAAACTTCTTTTACCGTATAAAATTTAGTACGGTCTATATAACGAAAGGGGAAAGTATAGAACAGTTCTCCGAAAGTGCTTATATTCAACTCTTTTCGAAGCAACTCTGCTCGCCGTGGCCCCACTCCGGGTAAAAATTTTATATCCTGATCCAAAATGCCAAGCATACTACAAAGATAGGGAAAAAATGTGGAAACGGGGATTTATCTCGGATTTATGATGCAGTTGTTTAATCGTTGAATTGTTTATTTGCTTTGAGATGTGCGATATTGAGTTTACAGTTGATTGCTTCGTAGTCATTGTGAGCCGCCTTAACGGCGAAGCAATCTTTTTCTATTTTTCTCAATTTCTCCCACCTTCCTCTCTCAATTCTCAATTCTCAACTGTCAATTGACCCACAGCGCCTTAATCGGCCTCAAAAACCTGTCTAACAGGCGCAGGTCGTCGGTTACTATTTCGGCCGTGCCTTGCATCTCCTGACTGAAGGGAAGGGTCTTGCCGTAATTCGTCTGCAGGTCGTCCGGAAAATCTACTTCTAATACATAATAACGTACATTTTCCTGTACAATGGGTACTAAGGCGATGTTTTTTATCGCTACTTTTACCATGCCGTATTCCAAATAAGGGAAATTGTCTAACTTCACATTCACCGTCTGCCCGACCTTCACCTTGCCCGCTCCCTGCGGCGGCAGATAGATTTTTCCGGTAATCTGCGTTGCGCTCTCCGGAACTATCGTTAGCAGGGTTTCCCCTGTCTGTATGTTCTGGTTGGTCTGCCAATACTTGGTAAAAGTTACTATGCCCTTTACCGGACTGCGCAACAGACAGCTCTGCTCCCAACTTTTCATTTGCGACAGCAAATAGTCGCAGGCCGTGCGAACCGCCAATTGCAGCTGCGAGGACTGCTCATTATGCTGCTGCTCCAAGTCGAAGATGCTTTGCTCTAATTGCAGTATGCCCATCTGCTGCGCCTCCAAACCGCTTTTCGCGCTTTCATATTCCCGCAACGATTGCAGCCGGGCGTTCTTCGCCCTTTCATAATCCAGGGCGGCAATTACACCATTGGTAAACAAGAGCGAGTCGGTAGCAAACAACTTGTTAGCGACCTCTAATTGCCCCTGCATTAAGGATAATTGCGCATGGCTTTGAGACTGCATCTTTCGCTGTACGGCAATCTGCTTTTCGATTACTGCTATTTTCTTGCGGTGATAATCGGTTTTCAGGAAATAGCCGTAATCCGCCCATGCTTTCAGCAGGCTTCCGTAGCTGCTCTGCACTGCGCCCAGTTCCAAATTCGAGGGCCATGACAGCTCAGGGAATACTGCTTCGTTCATCGTCGGCAGCAGGCTGTCCAAACGCTGCATCAGCCATAGCATGTCCGTCAGGTTGGCGGGATTTTCAATCACAGCCAGCAACTGTCCTTTCTGTACCGCCTGTTTTTCACCAACGAACAGGCTGTCCACACGGCCGTTGGTTTTGGCGACCACGTTAGCAGGAAGGTTCTCGGTAGTAACCACTATCGGCGCAGTAACGATTTCGGGATATTGGAAGAAATAACTGCCGATAAACAGTCCTGCTATTACTGTAAACACTACGGTAATACCCCACTGCACCAACCATTGCGGCGGTCGGCCGAGGATTTCCTGCACTTCTTCGGAGCGGAGTTCTATGTCTTTTTCTTTGTCTTGCATGGGTGAAAATTGATGAAGGTTGAGCTTATATAAAGTTTTAGTAACTGTTTAAATTTTATTTGCTGTATTTACAAGCTCCGCAGGAGCGAAACTTTGATAACCCTGTATGTAGCGTAGCGAAATGCAGGGTTAATGACAGGCTATCTCGTCTCGCGCGGAGCAACTGCGTTTTTCAAGGCAAAGACAGTCTTCCGCGCGAAAGACAGAGGTGGTTCGTCTAACCGCAGGTTGCGCTTCGCTTACCTGCGGTTATCCATATCATGTCCCTTGCGGGACTTCTATGTCTTAATAAATTTATCATAACGCTTATATTTTTTTCAATCTTCATCTATTTTCCTCCATCTTCTTCCGTCATTGCGAGGTACGAAGCAATCTTCTATTTTCATCAACCTTCCTCCGTCATTGCGAGGTACGAAGCAATCTTCTATCTTCATCTATCTTCCTCTAACTCCCCAGTTCCAACTGATTTTTCACCAACTCATAGTACTCCCCTCGCAGCGCGGTAAGTTCGGCGTGCGTACCTGTTTCCGTGATGCAGCCCTTGTTCAGCACCACAATACTGTCGGCGTTCTTTACCGTGCTGAGGCGGTGCGCTACGATTATTACCGTCTTGCCCTTGAAAAATTCTTCCAGGTTTTCCATGATTACTCTTTCGTTATTCGCATCAAGCGCGTTGGTTGCTTCATCGAAAAACAGGAAGGAAGGACTTTTATACACCGCACGGGCTATAAGAATACGCTGCTTTTGTCCCTGACTCAAACCATGACCCTCCTGACCTATTTTCGTGTTTACGCCTAAAGGCAAAGTATCTATTAAATCCCTCAGATTAGCTACTTTCAAGGCGTGCAGTAACTGTTGGGGATTGATCATCTCGTCGCTTACGGCGATATTGCGGGCTATGGTGTCGGAAAAGATGAAACCCTCCTGCATCACTGCACCGCAGGCATCGCGCCATATCCGCTTGCTAAGATTGTCTAAGGGCGTATCGCCTGTTAGAATTGCTCCGTTAGTCGGCGGATAAAATCCCAGTAGGAGTTTTACCAAGGTGGTTTTTCCACTGCCGCTCATGCCCACTATGGCAGTGGTTTTGTTGGCTGGAATATGCAAATTCAGGTCTTTCAACACCATCTCGGAATGCGGCCCCTCGTATTGAAAGGAAAGGCTGCGGAGCGTAAAACTGTGCTCTTCGGGCAGAAACGATATTTTCCCTCCCTCCTGCTGCTCCTCGTCCTTGCGCGTGTGGATTTCGCCCAAACGTTCCAGACTGATTTTGGCGTCCTGCGCCGATTGTATGAAGCCTATAAATTGTGAAATAGGTGCGTTCAGTTGTCCGATGATATACTGCACAGCCATCATCATACCGAGCGTCATATTGCCTGTGATGACTGCCTGCGCTGCAAAAAAGGAGATAATGATATTCTTGGTTTCGTTGATAAAAAAGGCGCCGCTCTGCTGATACTGACTTAATGCCAAACCTTTAATGCTGATGCGGAACAGCTTTGCCTGAATGCGTTCCCACTCCCAGCGTTTTTGCCGCTCGCAGTTGTTCTGCTTGATTTCCTGCATACCGGTAATCATTTGGTAGAGGTTGCTCTGCTGGGCGGAAGCCTGTGCAAAACGTTTATAATCCAGCGCCTTTCGTCGTTTGAGAAAGAGCAGTACCCACAGCACATACAGCGTACTTGCAATTAAAAAAACCAAGAGCAGGGTTACGTTGTAAAAAGCCAATACTCCGATAAAAACCACAAAACTGACCAAGGAAAACAGCGTTGTCAGCGTGGTAGAAGTCAGGAATGATTGAATGCGGCTATGGTCGCCGATGCGCTGCATAATATCGCCAATCATCTTGGTATCGAAAAATCCGATGGGCAGCTTCATGAGTTTGATGAGGAAGTCGGATATGATAGAAATGTTGATGCGGGTACTGATGTGCAGCAATATCCACGAGCGGATAAACTCCACGGCCGTTTGCGCGGTAAAGAGGGTAAGCTGCGCAATGAGGATAAGCGTTACGAAGGAGAGATTATTATTGTTGATTCCGTAATCGACTATGCTTTGGGTAAGGAAGGGAAAGATGAGTTGCAGCAATGTGCCCAAGAGCATACCGAGAAACAGCTGCCCGATGAGTTTATAGTAGGGACGCAGGTATTTAAAGAGGAAGAAAAACTTGGTACGGTCTTCGCGTTCTCCCTCTTGAGCGTAAAAATCGGGCGTAGGTTCGAGCAGCAGGGCGATGCCGCGGTCTTCATCATCTTTGCGCGACGAGAGCCAGCCGCTCAGAAATTCCTCTTTGCTATATTTGATGAGACCGTGCGCAGGGTCGGCTACGAGAATTGCTGATTTAGTAAGATTATCGGTCAAGGGCGGAGTTGCTTCGTCGTCATTGCGAGCGTCAGCGAAGCAATCTGCTCCCGCAATGACCTTAGGTTGTCGCCCCATTTTCTCACCCTTCACCTTACACCCTTTACCCTTCCGCTTTATATCGTAAACCACCACAAAATGATTTTGCTTCCAATGCACAATACAGGGCAGGGGCGCTTCGGCCAATTGTTCAAAAGAAATTCTCGCACCTGTGGTACGAAACCCTATCTTCTCTGCCGCTTCGCTAATTCCCAGCATCGACACTCCTTCGCGCGTAAGGAAACAGTTCTCGCGCAGCCCTTGCAGACTGTAGTTCCGACCATAATGCTTAGCAATCATTTGCAGGCAGGCAGGGCCGCAGTCCATGGCGTCGTGTTGGTGAATATGAGGGAAGCGGGGCATACAATTGTTTAAAGTTTAAGGTTAGCGAAGGTTGATGAAAATTGTTCATCTTTTCTGTCTTGCCTGTATTGAGCTATAATAGCGAAAGAGGTAATCATACAGTACTAATTCATGCATTCGTTGCTGGGTGCGGAAAAGACGGTTTAACAGCATGTGAATATAGCTGCTTAACAGGTCGTTTAGCTGTAATTGCGCGTTTTCTTGTACTTTTTGCTTGATGTGTTCCACTATAGCGCTTGATGTTTGACGCTTCTGAAAAACAGGTTCAAAAACGGCTTTAAACTCTTCTGCCGATTCCGATTCCGAATGCAATGCTTTTTCAATCTTAGCTTTCTCATTCCGATACTTTTGACCAAATTGATGACGATAGTCTTTAGTGATGCCAAATTCTTTTCCAAAGTTCTCTTGCAAGGTATTGAATAATTTCAATTTTTCTTCTAGAGAAAAACCAAAATCACTTAACAAAAGGTCTATCATTTTTAATCCTGCCAACCAACGTAAATGCTCATCTTTCTTTACGGCATCCAATGCTATCAACCGGCAAATCATTTTACTGTCGTAGTGGAACAATGTTTCGGCCGCTTCTATTGTATCGCTGCCGTACCGCTCTAATTCACGGTTATAAGTATCGGTTTGCACCTTCCATACTAACCGGTTATGTACATAATTCTTAATGGCCTGATTAAAATTCATTATCACTGCCGGAACATTATCAGGGTTATTTACGTGAAAACGTAACCGCAAATGAAACTTGGGGTCGGCATAGCGAATAAAAAACCATTTGTCAACAATTTGAGCGGCTTCTAAAGAAAGGGCTAAGGGATAAATGCAATCTGTCAAAATGGCGTCCGCCGTTTTGAATCCGGTATAGACTTTGAAATAATTCCACTCATCGCCAATAATGAAATTTCGTTGTATGCCTGCCTTATTCATGTTTTTGCGATTTATAAAATCCGAAAATAAATTCGTTGGTAAATGATTGTCCCGCTTCATTTTTTACTGTTGCTTTTTCTTTTTCAAAGGGAAACTCCTGCAGTTGGAATGAAGAGCGTTTTTTGATAACAGAAATAAGCGTTTGGATACTGAGGCTGTTTTCCATGTCCACAAATAGTTCGTTATCCCCATCGGGCAGCACCACGTAGCGGGGTATCTGCTTTTCGTTACGCCACTGCTTCAGGTTGTCTATGGCATTTTCGGGCAATTGCAATCCCATATTTTTATCCTGTTTTTTATCATCCAAGCCTAATAATTTGATGAAATCTGCTGTTTTAACAGTCCATTTTGCTAATGATAGCACGATATTTTTATACATTACGCGAGGCAGAAAGTCATATTCGTTAGACAAACTTCCCCAGTAAAAACCGATGCCGCCGCGTAAACTCTGTGCTTGCATGTCGCACAGGAAATGATATACAGGCATGGAATTAAAGGAATAGTTGTGCGCCGTGCTTAGCCTTGGTACTATTGTTTTATTCAGTCGTTTGGAACGCAAAAAGACAGTTTTTCCTCTCACCGAGACATATAAATCAGATAAAGATATTTGAAATTCTTCTTTTACGGAAGATTTGCCAAGATAGGGAATTTCGTAAGGACGCAATACAGGGCGCAACAAAATATTTCCTATGCGGGATTCGGGCAGATGGACAATCTCAGCAAGAATAACATCAGGAGTTTGCGTTTGCTCAAAAGCGGTAATTTCCTTTACATAATCTTCCAATTCTTTGTTTACGTGGCAGAATCGCCCCAACATATTGGCTGCGCTTGAACCGCCTACGCTTTGTATGTAAATCAGCGGGGTTTCTACTTCGTTTGACAGCAGTTCGCACATACAAAAAATAGTAGGATGCAAATCATTCCAATTGGCTTGCGAAAAATCAAAATCTTTTTCTTCAATATTTACTGTATAGGCATTGGCTTTATGTGCTTCCAAAAATTTCTTATGCAATACCGATTGTATGCTGTCCCATTTTATTTCCATCTTGTCGGATTGTTGTGCAGGCAATACATAACCGGCCAACAAAGGACTGATGTCGCCGGAACTTTGACGATAGCCAATTCCTGTTTCGGTGTCCAATACTTCCAACAATGGCATTTCGCCGTCTTCATAACGCTCATAGTAGTTGTCTGCGAATTTGGACAACAGGGTTTCCGATTGCACTTTGGTCAATTTGTTCATTAGCTCCAATGCTTCCTGAACAGAGGGCATTATATTTTTGTGTAGCACAGCGCTGTATACAGGTTTGAACATATCGGTTTGAAACAAAAATTTTAGTTCATAAGCCGTTCCCAGTTCTTTAACAATCTCTTCAACGGCAGTATATTTGGGTAATGTGCCGCCTGTTGCAGAAGAATCAATTTCCGCCAACAGGGCTGCGATTTTTGTTAATTTCTCGTTCTTTTCTTCCATTCCGGGAATAGATTGCAGGACAGTTGAAAGCTGTATTAAAAAATCCTTTCCAGTTATGGCAGGTTCTAGTTCACTCACTAATAATTGACTGTCGATAAGTTCCTGAATAAATGCCATGGCTTCTTCCTGCGTAATTTCATCATTCACCAATAAAGCGGCCAATTCTTCTATTTTGCACCCTGCGCGGGCTTTCTCTAAGACAACAGTCAAGTATTCCGAGTTGTCCACCGCGCTGATGTTGTGTATTCGTTGAGCGTTTTTATAGTAGTATTCCACATAGCGAAGTTTGTTACCCAGCGGATAAATACTGCTGTTGGGAAAATAATTCAAATATGTTCTTACTTCCGGCAACTTATCTATATCCTGCGCCAGATTGCAGAGGTAATTCATGTCTAACCGCGTATAACGGCTGTAGTTGTTGGCATCGGACAATATTATCTTTGTTGCGTTGTCAAAATTTCCCAAAGAAAAGCCTGCAAACAAGCCAAAAGGCGTACAGCGCGTACTCATCCGCGCATAATAGCGCAGGATGGATAACTTGAGACGATTGACTTCTTTTAATACAGTTAGCGAGCCTGCTATGAATTTTTGAATTTCGTCATACAATATAGGCGTTCCAAAAAAAATAGCTTCCTGCAAGGATTTGTTTTGCAGAAACTCCTGCCAGTAATTCTCGTCTTCCTCTAATCGCTTTATATTCTCTTCAAATTCTTGAAAGGAAATATGCGGAGTACGGAATACGAAGGTGTTGAAAGGTTGGTAAGCTATGTTTTTATTTGTTTTATTCATTGTATATAAAATCAACTAAGCAACAAACACTCGTCCCATGTTGGCTCTGTTTCGGTTATATATGATAGCATGGCTAAGCCGATGCCTGCAATACCATTTATCAATCCATATTCGTTTATCCACCCATCTTCCCCATGCAGTGCTTTAAAACCGACTAACCCATCTTCAAACCTTGCCATCTTTAATGTTTCATTAAACCAGTAATCGGCTGCATTTTTAAATTCCGAAAAACGGGTATGCCACCACATACGATAAAAGATATGCCCTATACCTGCTGTGCCATGGCATAAGCCGGCATCCACCACCATGTTTTTTTGTAAATTGCGGCGCTCGGCTGCAGCATATAATAATACTTCAATGGCTTTATTTGTCCAATCCTGCCGTTGCAATACTTGCCCCGCCTGATACAGCGCTATGGCAATACCCAAATCGCCGTAACACCATCCTAAACGACTGGCAAAATTTCTATTATCATACTGTAAATTATATGTGGGAAAGAAAGAAACTTTTCTTGCATGGCGTGGATATTCCTGATGTAAAATATAATTTACAGTATTTTCCAATAAGTTGGTTAGTCCTAAAGTTGAAATTATTGGTAGTAGTTTTGACAGAAGAACAACGATAGAAGAACTTCCGTGTGCTATCGAAATATCGTACCCTTTTATATTATCTTCCATATTGATTGGGGTAGTCCACTTTTTCATGCCGCCTTCATCCTCCGAACTGGCGAGCAGTTCCTTAATATATTGCTTCAAAAAGGGAAGTGCTCTATGTGTTTTTTGAATTCTTTTCAAAAAATAGAGCGCAATGCCACCCGCATTGTGTAGAAAATCATAATCGCCTTCGTGCATTTGTTGTATCATGAAATTACCCAGCAATTCATCGGCTTCTTGCATAATATCTCCATCTTCTGCGACAAGTAATTTTTGTATTAACAAATATTCTATTAGCCAACCCACCCCCGATAATCCTTCAGCATAGGTGAAAGAGGTTATTCTTCCTTCGTTAATGAGATCGAAAATCATGTGTAACTTTTCATTAGCATTGTTCTTTATAGCGTCTAATTGTAAAGTATTGGCATACTTATAAAGGAACAATGCTTCACCGGCAAGACCGGTTAATAGCCCTACATCATCCGATTGCTTATGCCGGATTATTAAATTGGCAATATCATGTACTCGCTGAATCATATTTAGTGCGTATCAATATACAGGTTCCTTAGCTATTTCCAAGGCTTTTTCCAAAGCCGCATCTCTTCCCGCTTTTATGTCTTCAATAGTTCCTTCTACCGGATAGTCGGGCTGAATACCCTTTCGGTAATAGTAATAATCTTTACCTGAGTGGCTAAGATATTTCATTCCGGTAAAAGAAACTGTAGTTCCACTTGGCAGAGAAAGATAGTTTATAGTACCATTAGCACCTGCCGTATGTTGCCCAACTAAACAGGCAATACCGTGATAGCGTAGCCAATCCAACAGTGTTTCATGGTGGCTTTGATTACCTACTCCGGTTATAAAAATATTACGATTGCTTACTCTATGTGGAATCGTTGATAACGTGTCGTGCAATTGCGGTGTGTGAGGATAAATCACTTCAGGGACTAAGAACACGGAGCGACGGTATAGCTCATTCTTCTTGGATATCAATGAATTAAAGTCTCCACTTAAGCTATACGCCTCTCTCATATCAAAAATAATTTTCAGATTTGGCGTACGTTCTGTCGTCAGTTCTTGAAAATATTCCCCTTTTATTGTACTCATGTTAACATACAGGGTGCTGTCATTAATCATTCCTGTTTGCGGCCTGTCGAAGGGGCTGGGCCATCGCCAAGAAACGGTTGTAGTTGATACTTGTAGGGCTTTTCCATTGCGTATCGCTTGAACGGTTAAAGGCTCCCCTTTCCGATAACCTTCATTCCAATAAACACGCGCCCTGTCATTTTTCACATCCGCCGATCCCGATATGCGGGCTTCATACATCTCATAGCGTTGTAAGGCGCTTTGGCCATTAATAGTCTTGATGACATCGCCTCTGCAAAAAGTGCTGTCAAGCGGATTTATTACTACTATTTCATTGTTGATTTTCTTGACTATGAAGGGAAGTATGCAGGTTGGATAAGGCGCTGTCCAAAATATATGCCCATCTTCCAGCTTCGCCAGCATCAAATCTAATGGCAAGGTGGAAAAGTCCTTGCTTTTAGCATTTATCTGTTTCAATGCTTCAGATAATTCTTTATCCCAGTCAATAGCTAATTCGGCAAGGTAGGGGTGGAAGTACTTCATGACATTCCAAGCCACTACAATGTCGGCACTCATTCTATTGCTGCCGGAAGTCTCTGTTGCATGTTTTGCCAAATTGGTTTTTAATTTTTGTAGAGCTAGGGTATCCGCTTGCGGGTAAGTCGAATATTTGTCCCCATATAATACTAAAGGGACATGGACATAAAGATGCTCTCCAATTTGCCAATGAGTATATTCTCCAAAAGAGGGAAGCTGTTCAAATAATAGATCTTTTACACTTATTTTCATATCGCCCGATGCTGTGGTTGTATATTCATACGAATGTTCGCGAGGATCATTCAAGTATGGAGTTATATTATTACTGTTAATGGTTTGAAAGATTTCCCATTTCCCGTCAGACAAAAAGGATAGCGTTATATGCCTTAAATATAAACACCCACTCCCTTTCGTACAGAAATACCAATCTCTTGTATCATTATGGTTTTCTGATGATATTCTTTCATAATCTTTCCACTCTCCGGTTTTATCAAGTGGTATTACATTGGATATGTTATCATCCTTATAGCATTTTTTAAGTAAAAGATATACCTTAAAGTTGGTATCTTCCTCAGCAATTTTATAGCGAATCTGGATTTTAATTTTTTTACCCTTATATTCATCCGGAATAATATCCCCTGCTATGAGAATACCGGTAGCTGTATTTTCCTGTCTGTTTGTACGCGCACTTGTATATGGAATAACAACATATGAAGATTTCTCATAGTAATCGGATTTAACGCCATAGTGTTGCCAAGCTATCGGAAGCATACCGCTTGTGTCGGAAGGAGTGTAATACGTTGTGTTTTTTTCTTCCGCATGTTGCGTAAAAGAAATAGTCGGAGCTATGGGCAAAAATAATTCTTCTAACTTTTTTTGCAACTCTTGTTCCGAACGGCATCCGGCAACTTCGTGAACGCCATATAAGGCAAATTGATTCCAGTCAATCTGCTGCGCTTCGTCCGATGGGTGAAACCAACGTAGTAAACCATATACTGTAGAAAAGGCTTTAATATTTTCTATTTCACGTTGTTTATTACATTGGCAAGAGGAAAGCGCTAAGATTAACACAGCTATAAAAAACAGATTTTTTCTCATACGTTATATGTCGTATTAAAAAGCCTAAGCAGTACTCTGTTAGTACTGCTTAGGTAATAATTGAATAATTACTTACTACACACCACAATTCATGCATTGATTTATAGCATCTTGAAGTTGTGTTGGCTTATTTGAGGAATAGTGTGGGCATGTCAAGCATGTGTTTTCGGGAGGAGGGCAAAAACAGAGCGTATTCGACTGACATGAAACTCTAGTACCTTGAGTTCCACCCTTTATTCTATTCGCTTCTTCATTAGATAAGGTGGCAATAGTTTCTTTATTTAATGTTAACTTCATAATCGTAAATTCTTAAAATTCGCCTACTCTTTCACAGCTTTTCGGCATGCCGCTGTTTTTTTCACACAACCACCGGATATAGTTTTATCTGACAGATGCGCCAAACCTGTCCCAAATTATGTGGGAGATTTTGGTTGTTTGCCTTATTTTCGTACCTTTGCAGGAGCCTTTTTACATTTAGTTAAAACTTTGGTAGCATTGTCAGTGCATGTAGGTTTTTCTTTCGTGGAAAGGCTTTTTCAATTTATGAGTGATGTGTTATGAGTTATGATTGAAGACAATAACTCTCAATTCAAATCCTTTTCCGTTAGCAGGGTGGCTAACCCTGCACAAAAACCTGTTTCAATTTATTTGTTTATAATTTATGATTTATTAATCATTGATTTACAGTTGTTTGATAAATTAACATTTCCCTTTTACTAATTTTAGCAAACATACGCAGATTTTTTGAGAAAAACAAACATTGTGATTGTTGATTTTATTTTCGCAGCATCGCTTTGTTTCTTATTGATAATCAGCTGATTATTAATATTCAAATTGTTTGTAAATACTGTGGAAAAATTCTTTACTATATCCAATAGAAAATTTTAATATTCTAATTACAAGTAAGTTATAGATTTTTATTATGAAATAAAAAAATAGTTGTATATTTGTATGTGCAAAATGTATTAAATTATACGTATTATGAATAATATGAGTTTTAACATTAAACGGGTACGAGAACAAAAGGGTTATTCTCAAGATTTTATGGCTGCCAAATTGAATATTTCACAAGCTTCGTATGCCAGATTAGAAAGTCGGAAAACCACACTTACAATTGACAGATTGCAAGAAATAGCTAATATTTTAGATACGGATATTGCTGCTTTTTTTGATTCTCCAAAGCTAACCATTCAAACCCAAACGAATAATGAGGGTGCTTATGGTAATGGCTATATTGAGAATCTACATATCGAAAATAAAGAAACCCTGCAAAAACTCATTCAAATATTGGAAAATGAAAACCAACATTTGAAAACAGAAATAGAATTTCTACGCTCAAGCCTCATTGCAGCCTCAGGAAAAGTATAATTTGTCAACATCTTGCAACATATCTTCTTGAGCACGAAACTTCCCTTGAGTATATTGTTGTTGAGATATTGCAATACTTGCTCGTTGTTCAGGAGTTAAGATATATACGCCATTCGCATCTAAGCGTGAATCGAAGAATTGACGAGATTCATCTATGTCTGTGTATTTATCCATTCCGGCATAGGTTTTTTGCTGTGAAGAGGATATTCGCGGTGTAATCCCTATTGGTCGAGTAGTGGTTTGCATAATTTTAATTTAAAAATTAATAATAACGATAACATTACAAATGTAGTTATATTTTTTGAATTGGCAAATTTTTTGAGAAAAAGATTGCTTCGTACCTTGCAATGACAGGGTTGCTTCGCCGCTAAAGCGGCTCGCAATGACGGTTGACGGTTGGCGAAGATTGTTGAAAATTGTTATTCTTCTACTTTCTTCCATCTTCAACTATTTTCCTCTATTTAAAAACCTTATTTTCACCTTATTCACACCAACCTCAATAGCAAGAAGCAGCACAGATATGTGAATCAATTCCTTGCCCCCTATTTGTAATATTTTATGCTTTTGGGATTACGCCGCCCGTCCCAAATGTCAAGCACAATAAGGTGCTGCTTAGTTGTTTTGTAGAACAAATGACAATGGTCTATAAACAATATTCTTACCTTGTATTTTTCTATCTTTGTACCTATCAATGGATAGTTTTTATATAAGTGTAGTTTATACTGGATTCGCGCATGTAATTTTTGACTATATAAATTACTTTTATTGCGTAGGGTGTAGTAAGATAATATTTTATTCAGTTGTTGCATAGACCTGCCTGTCCATACTACTATTCTCTGAACCATGATGCGACCTCCAATATTAAGTCCTCATTACTGATTAACTCCCCTTTGGCAACTTGCTCCAAAGATTCTTTAATCCCTTCTTCCTCTTCCGAACTTAATATGTAAACGCCATTGACGTCAAATCTATTTACAAGGGTATGATTTTCTGTATCCAACTCTTTTATATTTAACTTTTTTTGCATATCAACTTTGTTGATTTGTCTCAGGAAAGAGATTACTGTTCTTTCCTTCGGTCGAGTAGTGGTTTGCATAATTTTAATAATATAAGATAATAGTACAAATGTAGTGATATTTTTTGAATTGGCAAAATTTTTTTGGGAAAAAGATTGCTTCGTACCTCGCAATGACAGGGTTGCTTCGCCGCTAAAGCGATTCGCAATGACTGCGAAGCAATCAGGTAACATTAATTTAGTATTGTAAGTATCCCTAAAATCCTATAGCAAATATAGGGATTTTTTTGTTATCTAAAATATTTTCTATAACTTGCCATTGTTTTTCGGTTAGGTTGGTTGAATAATTAGTTTTGTACATTTCCTCTGTGTTTAAATGATTTATAATCACAAAGATACAAAATATTATTCAATCAACTTCCTGACAAACAAATATTTACATGTCATTTAAAAAAATCAAAACAGTTTCTAAAAGTATAAAAATAGATGAAAATGGGAGAAAAATAACTTTCGTCAACCTTCATCAACTTTCAACAAATAAATAAACAACATGAACGCTGCAGACCTCATATTGTACGAAGACAACCATCTGTTAGTGGTGAACAAACAGGCGGGGCAGATTGTGCAGGGCGATAAAACAGGTGATGAACCATTGAGTGAATTACTGAAACGCTTTGTGAAAGAGCGCGACAATAAGCCCGGCAATGTCTTTATGGGAGTGCCGCACCGACTCGACAGGCCTGTGAGCGGGGTAGCAATCTTTGCCAAAACCGGCAAGGCCTTGGAACGTTTGAATGAAATGTTTAGGAATAATGAACTGCACAAGCTGTATTGGGCTATTGTGAAAAAACGCCCTACAGAAGAAAGCGCTTTGTTGACGCATTATTTGTTGAGAAACGAAAAAATGAATAAAAGCTTTGCCTCTTTAGCACCTAAGCCCAGCGCCAAGGAAGCCCGTCTGAAGTATAATTTGTTGCTGAGCGCTGAAAATTACCATCTGCTCGAAGTGCAGTTATTCACCGGTCGGCATCATCAAATCCGCTGCCAGTTAGCCGCCATTGGCAGTCCGGTGAAAGGCGATTTGAAATATGGCGCCCCGCGTTCTAACCCCGACGGAAGCATTTCGCTGCACGCCCGCTCCGTTAGCTTTATTCATCCGGTGAAAAAAGAAGAAATAACCATCGTAGCACCCGTTCCCCCCGACCCTCTTTGGCAATATTTTGAAAAGAAAGCTAAATAAAATCTTCTTTAATTTTCAGCAACCTTCATCAAATAACCAAATCAACAACTCATCATTCATAACTCATCATTCATAACCCATAACATGATTTCCAAATCCGACATATCCCTCATCACCTCTCTTGCGCACAAAAAATACCGTGACCAACTGGGCTTATTTGTAGTGGAGGGACCGAAAATGGTAGAAGAGGCGCAGCGTTCAGGCTATACAATTCATAAGTTGTTTACCGAGGCGGAACTGACCCCTGCCGAAATGAAAAAAATCAGCGGTTTTAAAACGCCTTCTACCGCTTTGGCAGTGGTAAAGCAACCGCAACATGAATTCTGTATTGACGATATGTCGGACGATTTGGTTTTGGCCTTAGACGGCGTACAAGACCCGGGGAATTTGGGTACGATTATCCGCTTGGCCGATTGGTTTGGTATCCGACACATCGTGTGTGCGCACACAACGGCCGATTGCTACAATTCTAAAGTGGTGCAGGCTACCATGGGGGCTATTTTCAGGGTGAAAGTATATTATACCTCTTTGGTTGATTTCTGTAACAGAATAGCCCCGAAAATGCCCATATACGGCACTGCTTTAGATGGCAGTAATATTTATGAGAAACGCTTGATTACGCCTTCAGTATTAGTGATGGGAAGCGAGGGAAGCGGCATTTCAGCGGAGGTGGCTGCTTATTTATCCGATAACTTATACGTCCCTTCTTACCCGCCTGAGAACAAAGGAAGTGAATCGCTCAATGTTGCGGTGAGCGCTGCTATTGTGTGCGCCGAATTTCGTCGTAAGATAAAAACTGTTTAAATTAAAAAAAATCGTACTTTTGTGTTTAATAAAAATGGAAAACACGGACGAAAAATATATGCGGGAAGCTTTAAAGGAGGCGCAACAAGCTTTTAATGAGGGAGAAATACCCGTTGGCGCAGTAATTGTAAGTCAGGGCAAGATACTGGCACGCGCCCACAATCTTACTCAGCGGCTTAACGATCCCACCGCCCATGCCGAAATGCAGGCCATTACTTCCGCCACCCATGCTATAGGTGGAAAATATCTCACTGATTGCACCTTATATGTTACTTTGGAGCCTTGCGTAATGTGTGCCGGCGCCCTCTTTTGGGCACAAATCGAACGCCTTGTCTATGGCGCTTCCGATCCTAAACGCGGTTATAAGTTAGTAGAGAAGAGTTTACTACACCCAAAAACTACAGTCGAAAGCGACGTCCTTGAAAAAGAGTGTGCAAACTTGCTTACAGATTTTTTTAAGAAGAAAAGATAAAATGGCATACTTTTTGCTGTCATTTTCTGTATTGTTTTATTTAAATTAATTATTATGAATTTCATTTGGTTTATTTTGATTGGCCTTTTGGCCGGATTTTTAGCAGGACTGTTTATGCGCGGCAAAGGTTTCGGTTTTTGGATTAACCTGCTGGTAGGTATTATAGGCGCTATACTCGGCGGTATGATCTTTGATTGGCTGGGTATAGTTACTAAAAACTTTGTCGGTAATTTGATTAGCGCCTTTGTCGGCGCCGTGGTGCTATTATTTATATTGTCGCTGATAAAGAGGCGGTAGGACGAACTGTTGTTACAGTTAATATAGAGGTGCGACACGATTACTGAGCAATGCTGCAGTGCGCCGCAAAGGTAGGAAAATCAAACCCCGCGGCGGCCTTGTTGCACAACAATTCATCGCTGAATAATCCGAAGAGGGCAGAGCCGCTGCCGGTCATGGCGGCATACACTGCCCCTTTATTATATAAGGTCGTCTTAATGCTGCTTAGCATAGGATATTGTCGGAAAGTGTGTTCCTCAAAATCATTGCTTAGTTGTTGCCGCCATTCCTTTACGGGAAGGTTTATCGTTTTCTCCAATGCGTATTGAGGCGCCTTGGGACGGATACCGGCGTAGGCTTCGGCAGTATTTATAGGCATCTTTGGCAGCGCCAACAGCAAATAGTAGCCCGCCAACGATAACTCGGCAGGCCGTAACAACTCACCGCGCCCCTCGGCCAACACAGGCTTGCTTTGGGTGAAAAAAGCGCAGTCGCTGCCTAATTGAGCGGCATAAGTTAAAAGTTGTTCATCGGAAAGATGCAGTTCAAACAGCCTGTTTAATGCTAATAAGGTATGCGAGGCATCGGAGGAACCGCCGCCTAAGCCGGCTCCGGAAGGGATGAGCTTATGCAGGTAAATAGCTGCCGGCGGTAAATCAAAATCACGTTGCAGCAGGCAATAGGCCTTCCAACAAGAATTATTGTCGATAGACCCTTCAATCGTTCTTCCCGACAAGTAAATAGCAGCTTTATCGGCCGGTACTATTTCTAAAATATCGTGATAAGGAATGGGGTAAAAAAGCGTTTGTATATTATGAAACCCGTCCGACCGTTTGTCGGTAACATACAGTCCGAGGTTTATTTTTGCATGAGGGAAACAAATCATTTTTTTAACCCTCGACAATACTAATATACCGTTCCATTGACTGCCTCACTGTATTTGCTACCAATAAATAAAACGCTTCCCGATTGTTTTCTGTATGGCTTTGTTCTAATGCTGTGTAATAGGCTTGTTTTGCCTCATTATCGCCTTTTAGTATGGTAATCGTGTAGCCTTTTGATAGCAAATACAAGTTCATTAAAAGCCGTGAAGTACGGCCATTGCCGTCAATAAACGGGTGAATTTTTACAAGTTCATCGTGCAGGAAAGCAGCTATTACAATAGGGTGGTCGTCATTAGTCTGCATGGCTTGGTAGTCTCTAATAAACTGCTCCATTTGCGGAGCAATCAAGTAGGGCTGTGTGGGTATGTGTTTACTTCCTACAATCATAACCGGCACATCTCGGTATTTGCCGGCCTGTTCCCTATTGATACCGTGCAAAATAATAGCGTGTATTTCCTTTATAGTACGCTCAGTTATCTCTATATTGGAAACGGCAATCTCTTTAATAAATTCAACCGCTTGGGCGTGGTTTATGGCTTCCAAATGTTCAGCCATACTTTTGCCACTGATGGTAAGGCCCTCGCTTACTACCAAAGCCGTTTCCTGCAAAGTCAAGGTATTGCCCTCAATCCGGTTGCTTTCAAATGTGTACTCCATTTCAAAAGCTGCTTTGATTTTGTTTAATGCTTCCATCGGCAAGGGCCGTATAGCTTGCAACCTGTTTTTAAGACTGTCTATTTGTTGTAACAGTGTTTTTAATTCTGTATTCATACCTTAAAATTTAATCCATTAAACCGTTTTCAGTTCTTTTTCAATAAATTTTTTATACTGACGGTACATAAAATCATAGAAAACAGTAGGATTTTCTGTTTCTCTTGCCCGCTCCAATGACTTAATATAGGATATACGGCTACCTTTGAAAACATAAAAAATCGGTAAGTCAAATAATGTTAAAATATAATTCATCAAAAGGCGGGTTGTTCTGCCGTTGCCGTCTGCAAATGGGTGTATGCTTACAAAACGATAATGTATTTCAAAGGCTAATTCACATTTTTGATTGAATGTTTGTACCGTGCCGATTTTAGCGTTTATCTCGCTTACAAGCGCTTTCATAAGCGCGGGGACTTTGCTGCTGTCGGGGAAACGCCGCGCCCCTGCAAACACATTCAACAAACGATAATCGCCTTTTGTGCTGTCAAATGTGCCTAATGCAGTGCTGTAGGTGCTCCCTGTGTTTTTTACTACCAACGCGCCGATTTCCTTTATTAAGGTTTCTGTTATCGGTGTGTGTTCTTTGGCTTTATTCAACATGAAAACGAGGGCTTTTTGGTGGTCAATTACCATTTGTTGCTCGGTAAAGGGTTTGTTTTTGGCAGGTATATCCAAATCGAGCAAATTATAAACTTGTCCTTCTGTGAGCGTACTGCCCTCAATTGCCGTTGAATGGTAGGTAACAGCATAACAGGTTAGTTTTTCTAAATCTACCTGTCCCTTCATTGCCCGCTTGTACGCTGTTACAAGGTTTTCAAGTATATTTGCCTGTTTGCTATTCATACTTTACCCACATTTCGAGTAGCCGCAACTGTTGCAAGTGAGGCAGCCTTCCTGGTATATTAAGGAATCGGAGCCGCATTTGCCGCAGGTTTGCCCTGTTTCGGCCTTAGTGCCGTCGGGAATATAACGCTTCAATGCCCGCTCAACACCGTTTTTCCAAGTATTGATGGTTTCGCTGTCGAGTTCCAATCCCTGCACTAAATTCACCACATCGACAATCGCCATGCCATTACGCAACACACCCGAAATCAGTTTGGCGTAATTCCAAAATTCTTTGTTGAACATGTGTGATATACCGCCGAGGGTATTCGTGTAACCGTATTTATCGGTATATTGAAAATCGTAGCGCGAGCCTTTATTTTTTTCCTTACTTTTTACTTTGATGATAGAGCCCATAGTAACGGTCTTGGGTATAGGGCGAACCTCATCATCAACAATACCGGTAAAAATCTCATAAGGGCGGCCCTTATATAGACCAACAAAAGCAATCCATTGTTCGTTCCCGTTTTTGAAGCGAATAATTTCGGCATCTAAAATTTCAGGCCGCTTTTTCGGCATTACGCCTTCTTCCTCTTGTTTCTTCTCTTTGGTAGAAACCAAAACTCCGGCACGAGAGCCTTCGCGATATACGGTAATACCCTTGCAGCCGCTTTCCCATGCGGTTTTATACACTACGGCTACCATTTCTTCGCTGATATTTTCGGGCAGGTTCACGGTAACGCTGATAGAGTGATCAACCCATTTTTGCAGTTTACCTTGCATTTTCACCTTGGCTACCCAATCCACATCGGCAGAAGAAGCCTTATGATAGGGCGATTTTTCTACTAATCTTTGAATTTGCTCATCGCTATAACGGAATACCTCTTCCGCTTTGTGCCCGTTAGCTTCGCACCAAGTGATGAACTTGTGATGGAATACGTTGTATTCTTCCCACACGTCGCCTACATCGTCGGTATAAGAGATTTTCACATTCTTGTCGTTAGGATTGACTTTGCGGCGGCGTTTATACATAGGTAAGAATATCGGCTCAATACCTGAAGTGGTTTGTGTCATTAAACTGGTGGTGCCGGTAGGCGCAATCGTCAGCATAGAGATATTGCGGCGGCCGTAGCGGGTCATATCTTCGGCTAATTGTTCATCGGCCTTGCAGAGGCGTTCCACCATTGGGTTTTTTACTTCCAATTTGGCGTCAAATATGGGAAAAGCGCCGCGTTCCTTAGCCATATTAACGGAGGCGCGATAAGCTTCTATGGCCAATGTTTTCTGTATTTCTACAGCAAAATCAATGGCATCATCAGAACCGTAACGCAGTCCAAGTGCGGCCAGCATATCGCCTTCAGCTGTAATACCAAGTCCGGTACGGCGGCCATTGATGGCCTTTTCTTGAATCTTAGTCCACAGTTCACGTTCCACACGCTTAATGTCGGCCATTTCAGGGTCTGAATCAATTTTAGCAATAATATCATCGATTTTTTCCAACTCCAAATCAATAAGATCGTCCATTAAACGCATGGCTTTTTGCACGTGCTCTTTAAATAAACCCGTATTGAATTTAGCCTGTGGCGTAAAGGGATTTTCCACATAACTGTAGAGATTAATGGCGATTAATCGGCAACTGTCATAAGGACATAGCGGAATTTCGCCGCAGGGATTAGTGCTTACGGTGCGGTATCCTTTCTCGGCATAGCAATCGGCCACCGATTCACGGGTAATGGTATCCCAGAACAACACGCCGGGTTCGGCCGATTTCCATGCATTGTGAATAATTTTCTTCCACAGCTTAGCGGCATCTATTTCCTTTTTGTATTTAGGTAAAACGACATCAATAGGATATTGCTGCATATAAGGTTTTCCATGCAAGGCGGAACGCATGAAGTCGTCATCAATTTTTACGCTGACATTGGCGCCGGTAACTTTTCCCTGAGTCATTTTTGCGTCAATAAAGTGCTCGGCGTCGGGGTGCTTGATGGAAATACTCAGCATCAGTGCGCCGCGCCGACCGTCTTGGGCTACTTCGCGCGTAGAGTTGGAATAACGTTCCATGAAAGGCACTACGCCGGTAGAGGTAAGGGCGCTGTTCAGCACCGGACTGCCTCCGGGTCGAATGTGCGACAGGTCGTGCCCTACGCCGCCGCGCCGTTTCATTAACTGCACCTGTTCTTCATCAATACGCATAATACCGCCGTAAGAATCGGCCACTTCCTGATAGCCGATAACAAAACAATTCGACAATGAGGCTACTTGCTGCTTATTGCCTATGCCTGTCATGGGGCCGCCTTGCGGAATGATGAATTTAAAATCCTCGAGCAGGGCAAAAATTTCTTCCAAATTCAAGGGATTGGGATATTTCTTTTCTACACGTTCAAATTCCTTGGCTAAACGACTGTGCATATCATCGGGGGTACGCTCATAAATATTACCAAAAGAATCTTTCATGGCATATTTATTTACCCATACTGAGGCAGCTAATTCGTCTCCATTAAAATATTCCTTGCTGGCGGCTACTGCATCGTCAAATTCAAAAATTTGAACATTCTCTTCTTTTGCGGTCATAATTTCTATATTTATTCCTAAATTCTATCAGCGATGAAAACAGCCGCAAGTTACACCAAATTGACTAATCCTTCATCATAAAAAAATTAGATTTATTAACCGAAATATTAACAACAGCGCGGCATCAATGCAAGGCAAAAGAAAAAGGATTTATCAACAACAAAAATGTTGATAAATCCTTTGGTGGTTTTTGATACGCTTTATGGTCTATAAAGTCTATCGGTGTAATTGTTCGGCTGTGTCGTACACCCACACGTCGTCGGGACAAAAATCATTGTATCTTAACATGTCGCTCATGGCGTCGAAAGCGTCAGACATATTGTTAAACGCTTGAGAAGAAATGCAGGCATATCCGTTTTTGAATGAAAATTCTATAGGCTGATATCCGTTACTTCTTAAAAGAGACATCATGCCGGCGGCATTTTCTTCCATTAAAAAACAGCCAACAATTATGTGGTAACGTTGACCGGGGTCCGCTACATACTTAATGTTAGTCTTAATGTTGGCACTTCCCTGTGCTTGTTGCAGGGCTGCTAATTGTTCGGCACAGTCCTGCGCGGCGCGAGTTAATGAGTCTTTGAGTGCATTTTCTCTCGCCAAGTCTGCGGCAATTTTTTCCTTTGACGGATTACCCAAGACCGTGGTATTGACCCACTCACAACTGTTTAACGCTAATAACGCGCTGACTGTTAATACGATAAATATGACCTTCTTCATAATTTAATGATATTAAACGTAATAATAAAGAACAAAGGTAAATACATTATCCTATAAAAGTTTCAGTACTCACAACGATTTATCAACGCCCCATTGTTAATAACTCAAAAAAATAAAAAAAAATTATGCTGAAAAATAAAAAAATCGTAACTTCACGGCCTAATGAGAAAGCTAAAGATTACTATACTATTGCTTATATTATCAAGTTGCTTATTGGCACAGGATACTTTGACCCTGACATTTGTGGGCGATGTGATGATGCACCAAACCCAGATCAACAGCGCTAAAACCGCCGATGGTTATCAGTTAGACAATTGTTTTGCTTACATCTCTTCCTACTTGTCGGCTGCAGACATTACAGTAGCCAATCTGGAGGTAACGTTGGCAGGCGAGCCTTACAGCGGGTATCCGCAATTCTGCGCTCCCGATGCCTTAGCAGAAGCGCTGCAACGAGCAGGGGTTGATGTGCTGCTCACTGCTAATAATCATTCCTGCGACAAGGGAAAAAAAGGCGTGGAACGTACGCTGCAAATATTGGACAGCTTGTGTTTCTTGCATACCGGAACGTTTTACGACAGTCTGAGCCGCCGTAAAGCCACCCCTTTATTGTTGTCCAAAAATAATTTTGAACTGGCATTGTTGAATTATACTTATGGAACGAACGGCCTCCCCATACCGAAGCCCACTGTAGTAAACCTTATTGATACGGTGCAAATCTTAGCCGATATTGAAATCGCAAAAGCGCTGCAACCCGATATTATTGCTGTTGCGCTCCATTGGGGAGATGAATATCAACTTTACCCGAATAAAGCGCAGCGCAACTTAGCCGAATTTTTGGCGCGTAACGGAGTGCGGCTGATTATCGGCAGCCACCCTCATGTCTTGCAGCCAATAGAATTGCTGTATGCCGCCGATTCGACCATAGCAACGGTAGTGGTGTATTCTTTGGGAAATTTTATTTCGAATATGACAGCAGTGAATACGGATATCGGCGCCTTAGTCAATATTCGTTTGATAAAACATAACAATAGCATCATAATTGACCATACGGGCTACACTTATACTTTTACTTACAAACCACAAGAGGAGGGTCGGCGGCGTTTCTATGTACTGCCTGCTGCCGAATATGAAAATAATCAGGAATTTTTTACCGATGCTGCGCATTACAGAAAAATGATAAAAGCCCTGTCGGCTATGCGTACTTTATATACTAAAGCGAATAAAGGGCCTGTTGAAGAAGATAAATAAACTTATATCAAATTTTTTATACAATGAAAGCAATAACGGCAACAAATTTTCACTTTGCAAATCAAACGGAAAAATACGTAGGAAAGGTACGTGATGTATATACCATTGATAATAAATATATGGTTATGGTAGTTACCGACCGCATATCGGCTTTTGATGTGGTGCTGTCCAAGGGCATTCCTTATAAAGGACAAGTGTTAAACCAAATTGCCGCCAAATTTTTAGATGCAACAGTCGATATTGTTCCTAACTGGCGTATTGCTTCACCCGACCCTATGGTAACGGTAGGCTATCGTTGCGAGCCTTTTCCCATAGAAATGATTGTGCGCGGCTACCTTACCGGAAGCGCTTGGCGCACCTACAAATCGGGCATACGTGAAATTTGCGGCATAAAAATTCCGGAAGGCATGCGCGAACATCAGGCTTTTGAACAGCCGATTATTACGCCTACCACCAAGGCTGAACAAGGCATGCACGATGAGGATATTTCGAAAGAAGAAATTTTAAAGAAGGGATTGGTTACTGCCGAGGATTATGCGCTACTCGAAAAATATGCGATGGAGTTGTTCCTGCGAGGCACACAAATGGCCAAAGAACGAGGTTTGATATTGGTAGATACCAAATATGAATTCGGCAAAAGAGACGGAAAGATTTATCTGATTGACGAAATTCACACTCCCGATTCTTCCCGCTATTTTTATGCTGAAGGTTATGCCGAACGTTTTGCCAAAGGCGAACAGCAACGTCAATTATCGAAAGAGTTTGTACGCGAATGGTTGATGGCTAACGGCTTTTCCGGCCAACCCGAACAAGAGGCGCCGATAATGACCGATGAAGTGGTGAACGGCATTACCGAACGTTATATTGAATTGTATGAGAATATTTTGGGAGAGCCGTTTGTTCGGGCTTCCTATACGGAAAATATTTATGAGAGAATAGAAACAAATGTGCAAAACATGTTGGCGCGTTTGCTTTAAAATAATATTATGCGAGTAATTATGAAATGTAAAATTTTTATTGTTTTTCTTTTGTTATTACCCTTTAGTGCGGTGTTAGCTCAGACTGTACAACCTGTTCCTGTGGACATCTCTACGGAGTTAGTGAAAATTCAAGGCAAGGTATTTTATGTACATCATGTATTGAAAGGCCAAACGCTTTATTCTATCAGCAGGGTATATGGCGTAACGCAGGACGAAATTCATCGGTATAACCCGCAAGTAAAAGGAATCGGTTTACAGGAAGGAATGTTTTTACAGATTCCGCAGCAAGCCGGTAAAACTTTGCCTGCAACAACTCCGACTACAGTTACAACTCCTGCGCCGACGACGGTAACGGTAACTCCCGCCCCTGTAATCCATGATACGGTAAGTATGGTTACGGCTATAAGTTCGGAACAGCAGCCTAATCCTAATAGATATAAACCATTAGATGATATTTCCGAAACAATACCGACAAGGGAAGAGCAAGCTCCGATTGCTTGTCGTTATGAGGAAAATTTGCCTGATATAAATCAGTGCGAAGCTTACATGTACGATCCTGAAAAAACTCGTTTTCAAGTAGCCCTGCTTCTGCCACTTTCAGCACAGGTTCTTCTTCAACAATCGGCTATTGATTCCGCCGGCGCTATAGCGCGTATTCGTAGTAATTCCGACAATTTTATTGAGTTTTACGGAGGAGCTTTAATGGCTGTGCAAGATATGAAGGACAAAGGAGTTGTAACGGATATATCGGTGTGGGACGTGCCCGATTCGCAAGCGCTGAGGACTTTGATGAACAGCCAAATATTGAATGACATGGATTTAATTGTTGGTCCGATTTACGCTTCTTCTTTGGCTGAATTATTGCCATATACCGCTAAACACAATATTTCGATTGTATCGCCGCTTGATACCCAGTCCGAAACCTTATTACCCGATTACGCCAACCTGTTTCAGGTGCCGCCTTCCTTAACATGCCAACATTTGAAGTTGTTGAGCGGTATTTCGTCGGAAAAAGATAATGTGATATTAGTGTACGAGGAAGAAAGCGAGGAGCAGGCCTTAATCGACGTATATAAGTCCCTCCTGTCGGAATGCCGTTTCTTGTCGCTCTTGCCCTACAAAGTGGTGAAAGGAACTGCAATTCGTGATGTTATCAACAAACAATTAGTGCTTGATAAGGAAAACCGTGTGGTCGTGGCATCGAATAATGAGGCACTGGTAAGCGATTTGATCTCTAATCTCAGTCCGCTCCAATCGAGATTTAAGTACCCGATTACCTTGTACGGACAAGCCCGTTGGCGTACTTTTGAAAAAGTTGACCTTTCCTACTTGCATGCTTTGAATTTACGTTTGGTTGCGTCTTTTTTTATAGACTATACGGACGCCGATGTTAAAAATTTTGTAACCCGCTATCGTCTGGACTTTAATGCCGACCCCTCGCCTTATGCTTTTCAAGGTTATGATGTGATGAGGTATTTCCTCACTGCCTTACATCGCTACGGCCCTCGTTTCGGGGACTGTATTTCCTTATTACAGACGAAGCTCCTGCAGGGCAACTATCAATTCCGCCGATATGACCCTGAGGGCGGGTTTATCAATACCGGCTCATCTTTAATACGTTACACACCGGAGTTGGAGATTAGGAGAGAGTAGAATTCGGAGGCTTGCAACAAGGTATGGAATGTATTAGATGCGGTAAAACCGTAAAAAACCTTTGTAGTAGCACCGTATAGAAATTTTTCGTAACTTTGTCAAAATATATAGTATCCTAAATTTTACATAAATATGGAAACAACACACACACAATCGGGAAAAGCAGTTAAGGGTATCACAATAGCTTTAAGCGTTGTTTTATTGGCAGTTATAGCTATTTTTGTATATGTATGGCTGGATAGGTCTAAGTTGATTGACGAATTAACGACCGACAAGCAGGGCTTAACCTTAAATTTGGAACAACTGAGGGCTGAATATGATGATTTACAAACTACTAACGACACCATTAATCTGCGACTAATTGAGGAGCGCGAAAAGGTGGACCTGTTGATTGAACGCCTGAAAACAACGGAGGCAACCAACCGTGCCAAAATTCGCCAATATGAACAGGAGTTGGGCTTGCTGCGTGATGTTATGCGCAGTTATGTCCGCCAAATCGACTCGTTAAATACCTTGAACCAGGCCCTGCGCGCCGAAACCATCAGGGCGCGGAATGATGCAGCCGAAACGGATAAGAAATACGAAACCTTGGTAAAACATACCGACGAATTGACCCAAAAGGTGGAAAAAGGTGCGGTAGTGAGAATTCGCGACATTAAGGTGGTAGCTATTACCTCCAAGGCTAAGGCAACCGATAAGGCTAAATCGGTGGCTAAGATTAAGACCTGTTTTATGTTTGTAGAAAACAGCATCGCCGAGCGCGGCTTCCGCAATGTGTATATACGCGTAAAAGGCCCCGATAACATTTTGTTGGCGCAGGGACAGCATTTTTTTACGGTGGACAATGAGCAATTGATTTATTCTGATATGCGCGAAATCGATTACCAAGGCGAGGACCTTGAGGTTTGCGTATTCTACGGCGGCGCCAACGAAAAATTCATTAAGGGTGTCTATACGGTTGATATCTATTCCGGCGGCGATTTAGTGGGTACCGGACAATTGTTGCTGAAGTAAGAACGCAAGATAAAAGGAATAGGGCAAAGGAGACGGGCTGCTCAATCATTGTAGTGCCCGTAGGCTGCAATGGCAATAACAATAAGCTCACGTTCTCTGATTTCGTAGATAAGCCTGTGCTTTTGATCAATTCTACGAGACCATATTTCTTGCGTGTAATTTTTTAGTTGTTCGGGTTTACCTGTGCCTGTTCGGGGATGCTCGGCAAGTTCGGAAATAAGATGTTCAATCTTTAATACAAGTTTCCTGTTACCTGCCTGTTTATGCCTTTTGATATCTAAAAGGCAAGAGGGATCTACAAGTACCTTATAGCTCATGCCTCAAATTCTTTTTTGCCTTTTTCCAAGGGATAGGAATTGATTTACCGCTCTCAATATCAGCAATACGGCGATTTAACTCCTTTATATTAGCTTTATTGCTAAACCAAGAATCACCACTCGGACTTGGATTAAGGATAACTTCTTTACTCGGACTCAATTCCAAAACACCAAATTTACTTTTAAGCGTAATACGTTCTTTAAAAGCGAGTTCAGTGTATTTACTAAGGTTGTTTCTAAATTCTGTAACTGTAACAAGTATCATTATTGCAAATTTTATGTAAATAATTATGTCAATTTTTCTGTACAAAAATAATACATATTTTTCATATAACAATGCAAAGTTGAAATCTTCCCATTCCCTCCGTACCTTTTACCCTTTATTCCCACCCCTGCGCTTTCAGTTCAACAGCTTGATTATCGGGGGTAATTAAATAGTTGCCCTCAGCAGCATCGCAGAGGTGGCCGATGATGTCAACGCCTTGTAATTCTTTCTGAATAATTTCGTGCATGCCCAGCGGAACGGTGAAAAGCAACTCGTAGTCGTCGCCGCCGTTAAGTGCGGCTGTTACCGCATCAAAGTTCATTTCTTCAGCCATACGGAAGGTTTCGGAAGCAATAGGCAAGCGCTCTAAGTAAATGCGTACGCCACAGTTAGAGGCCTTACAAATTTGCAGGGTGTCGGAAGCTAATCCATTGACAGCGCTAATCATAGCTGTAGGGACTATATTATTATTGGTCAACAGGTTAAATGTCTCTTGCTGAGCCTCAGGTTTAAGGTAGCGCTGTAAAATATAATTATAGCCTTCCAACTGAGGTTGGGCATTATTGTTGGCTTCAAATACTGTTTTCTCCCGCCTGAGCAACTGCAATCCCATGTAAGCAGCGCCAAGGTTGCCGGAGAGGCAGAGCAGGTCGGTAGGTTTGCCGCCGCTGCGGGTAACAATCTGGTCGGCTTCGGCAGCGCCCACGGCGGTTATGCCGACAGTAAGTCCTGTAAACGATGAGCTAATATCAACCCCTGCCAAGTCGAGCTGATAGCGTTTACAGGCAGCGGCAATGCCTTCGGTAATTTCATCAATATCTTCCACCGTAAAACGTTGAGAAACGCCTAAGGATAAGAGCAGTTGAACAGGTGCGGCATTCATGGCGTAAATTTTATTGATGACGGCTATGACTGCCTTATAACCCAAGTGCTTTAGTGGAGTGTAAGTGAGGTCAAAGTGAATGCCTTCGAGCATGAGCTGAGCGGCCGCTACAGTTTGTTTACCACTGTTATTGATTACCGCAGCGTCGTTGCCGATGCCGCTCACGGTTGATGGTTGGCTTATAGGAAAAGCGGTGGAAATGCGGTCTAAGAGTTTTACAGCCCCAAAGTCGGCAATATCGGTACCTTTTGCAGCCATATCAAAACTCGACATTTTTAGGCGTGCGCGGGAAAGGAACTACATCGCGGATATTGCTCATGCCGGTAACAAACAAGAGCAGGCGCTCGAAGCCCAAGCCAAAGCCGCTGTGCTCGGCCGAACCGAAGCGGCGAGTGTCAAGGTACCACCAGAGGGTTGTCATGTCCATATTGTCTTCTTTGATGCGTGCCATCAACTTCTCAAAGTTTTCTTCACGTTGCGAGCCGCCGATGATTTCACCGATTTTTGGGAAGAGAACGTCCATGGCGCGAACGGTTTTGCCGTCCTCGTTTTGTTTCATGTAAAAGGCTTTAATCGCCTTGGGATAGTTAGTGAGAATCACAGGTTTTTTAAAATGTTGTTCCACTAAGTAACGCTCGTGTTCGCTTTGCAGGTCAACGCCCCAAGCTACCGGAAATTCAAATTTCCGCCCCGATTTCAATAAAATATCTATCCCTTCGGTATAGTCAAGGCGCACAAATTCGGTGTTGCACACGCCTTGCAAGCGTTCAATGAGCTCCTTGTCATACATCTCGTTGAGGAACTTCAGGTCGTCCATACAATGTTCAAGGGCATAGCGCACAAGGTATTTAATAAAATCTTCAGCGAGGTCCATGTTGTCTGTGATGTCATAGAAAGCCATTTCCGGTTCAATCATCCAAAACTCGGCAAGGTGGCGCGGAGTATTGCTGTTTTCGGCGCGGAAAGTAGGTCCGAAGGTATAAATTTCGCCTAAGGCCATGGCGCAAAGCTCTCCTTCGAGCTGCCCGCTCACGGTGAGACTGGCCTGTTTTCCGAAGAAATCCTTGCTGTAGTCAATAGCGCCTTTTTCATCTTTCGGAGGGTTGTTCATATCTAAGGTGGACACTTGAAACATTGCGCCGGCGCCCTCTGCGTCAGATGCAGTGATTATTGGCGTGTGAATATAAAAGAAGCCTTTGTCGTTAAAATATTTATGAATGGCAAAAGCCATAGCGTGGCGAATGCGTAAAACAGCGCCGAAAGTGTTGGTGCGCGGGCGCAGGTGGGCTATCTCGCGCAAAAATTCGAGGGTGTGCCCCTTCTTTTGCAGCGGGTAGCTTTCCGTATCGGCAACGCCGTAAATTTCAATTTCATCGGCTTGTATTTCCACCGGTTGGCCGCTTCCCTGCGATGCTACTAATTGACCTGTAACGCGAAGGCAGGCGCCGGTAGTTACCTGTTTCAGTTCTTCTTCCGAAATCTTGGCAAGGTCAACCACTACTTGGATATTATGAATGGTAGAACCGTCATTCAAGGCGATGAAGGCAATCTGTTTGTTTCCGCGCTTGCTGCGCACCCAGCCTTTAACGGTTACGGTAGCGCCGGTAGCGCTTTTCAATAATTCAGCAATTTTGGTTCTTCCAAGAGTTTTCATAAAAAATCATCATTTAGCCTGCAAAGGTAACAAAAATTATTTAGTACATGATAAACTATCATTAGATAAGCGCCTTCTCAATAAACGCCTTGGCCTTTTGTATATCGACGTACATTACCCTGTCTTCGGAGAGGAAAGCGACTTCTTTAGTGAATTTTTCCAATAATTGCTCCAGTACAGGCGAGGTTTTGGCTGGGCGGCGAAATTCCATAGCCTGTGCCGCATTCATCAGCTCAATAGCCAAGATGTATTCCACGTTTTCAAGAATTTTCAACAATTTGGTGGCCGCATTGCCCCCCATGCTCACATGGTCTTCCTGTCCGTTCGACGACACAATGGAATCGACCGACGAGGGGTGGCTGTAGGTTTTGTTTTGATTAACCAAGGCTGCCGCTGCATATTGCGGAATCATAAAGCCTGAGTTGAGGCCTGATTCGGCAATCAGGTATTCGGGCAAGCCGCGTAAGCCGAGAATCAGTTGTGCCGTGCGGCGCTCCGAAATATTACCGAGTTGTGTCAGGGCTATAGCCATGAAGTCGTAAGCTAAAGCCAAAGGTTGTCCGTGGAAATTACCTCCCGAAATTACTGCATCATCATCAGGGAACACAATAGGATTGTCGGTTACCGAATTAACTTCGGTCAATACCACGCCGATTACATAATTGAAACAATCCTTTACCGCTCCATGCACCTGCGGCATACAGCGGAAGGAGTAAGGGTCTTGTACATGTTTTTTCGAGCGACTGATAAGCTCGCTGTCTTTAAGAATATTCCGCAATGCGGTAGCTGTAGCTATTTGTCCTTGATGCGGACGTATCTGATGCAGGCGGGCATCGAAAGGTTCCACGCGGCCGTCGAAGGCCTCCAACGACAAGGCGCCTATCGTATCTGCCCATTTCATCAGGCGGGTGAGCTTTAGCAAGGCAACAACGCCGTGGGCGCTCATAAACTGTGTGCCGTTAAGCAGAGCCAAGCCTTCCTTGGATTGCAGCGCCACAGGCTCCCAACCGAAATGTTTCAACACCTCGCTTGCAGGAGATTTTTTGCCTTGAAAATACACTTCCCCCTTGCCGATAAGCGGCAGGAAAAGATTGGCTAAAGGCGCTAAATCACCACTGGCGCCTAAAGAGCCGCGGTCATACACCACGGGTATAATGTCGTTATTGTAGAAGTCGAGTATGCGCTCAATGGTAATGAGCTGCGCCCCGCTGTAGCCTAAAGAAAGGGCATGAGCCTTGAGCAAGAGCATGAATTTTACTACCTCCGATGCTACTTCTGTACCCACGCTGCAGGCATGTGACATGACTAAATTTTCCTGCAACCTGCCCAATTCTTCCCGCGATATTGATTTGTTGCACAAAGAACCGAAACCGGTGGTAACACCGTAAACAGGCTCCGACTGTGTTTCCATTTTTCTGTCAAGGTAACTGCGGCAATGCTGTATTTTTTGTCGCGATATATCCGATAAAACAATCTTATGCGGTGTTTCGAATAGTTGCTGTAAAGCTTCTAAGGTGAGTGCGTTAGGTGTAATTTGATAGCTGTGCATGTTATGTGAGTTTAAAGTTCAAAGTTCAAGTGTCATTGCGAGGGTTATTCGCGGATAATTTGAATTTCATTGCGTAGTCCGAGCTTGATAATGGAAGAAGGCTTTTGCGTAGCGCCCTGTTCCATGGCTGTCGGTACAATATAATCTACTCCTTGCTTGATAAGGTCGGAAATGGCAGCAAAGTTCTTCGGTGTTTTTTCGTCGGAAATATTTGCAGAGGTCGATACTAAGGGCCTTTTGAATTGCCGCAGCAGTTCCTTACAAAAAGGGTGATTAACAATGCGAATGGCAACGCTGCCGTCGGCGGCTGCCACATTGGAAGCTAAGCCTGTTGCAGCGGGGTAAATAATGGTAAGCGGCTTGTCGCTTACTTCTATCAGCATATAAGCCGTATCGGGAACTTTTTGCACATAGCGTTCCACCATGCTTATACCGTCGGCCAGCACAATCAGGCTCTTGCTGTCGGCTCGCTGTTTGAGGGCATATATCTTTTCCACCGCCTTCTCGTTAGCAGCATCGCAGCCTATGCCCCACACCGTGTCGGTGGGATAGAGCAACAAGCCTCCCGCTTTGAGTACCGATAATGCTTCCTGAATAATTTTTATATCCATAATGGTCAATTACATTAATTCTTGATATACTTTCCACAAATTTTTAGCGACACGCTCTTCCCTGAAATTAGCAGCAAATTTGATGCCGACTTCAATCATTTGACGGCGGGTCGTTTCATCTTCTATAGCTTTACGCAGCGCTTCGGCTATAGCCTCATGGTCGAGCGGGTTGACATACAAACTGTCGGGGCCGCCTGCTTCGGGAAGGCTCGAACAGTTGGAAGCAACAAGCGGAACCCTTGAATTAAGCGCTTCAAGCAAGGGAATGCCGAAACCTTCGAATAAGGAAGGATAGCACACTGCTTGAGCTTGTTGGTAAATGGCTGGCAAATCGGCAAATTTCACCTGATGCTGAAAACAGATACGGTCTTCTAAACGGCGCTGCCTAATGTATTCCTGTACTGTGTGAAAATAAGATGTTGGTTTCCCCGCCGCTACTAATTTTAACGAAGGAGGCAAAAGTTCCATGGCTTTTACCAAGCTAAGTAAATTTTTACGTTGCTCGATGGTGCCTACGTATAACACATAATTGTCGGGCAGTCGGTATAATTCCTTTACCCTGCTTTTAGCATCATCATCGGCTTGCGTGTAAAATTGCGGGTCGCAGCCTTGATAGACTACACGGATTTTTTGTTCATCAATACCAAAAAATTCCATAATGTCCTGCTTGGTTTGCTCGCTGATAGCAATAATTAAGTCGGCGCGGCGGCAGGCAGAACGGTATTTACAGGTGTATATTTTACGGTCGATAAAGGTATAATATTCGGGGTAACGCAGAAAAATTAAGTCGTGAATAGTTACTACGCTGCGTATTTTTTCAGGTAAATCGGCAGGAAGCTCGGCGGCTAATCCATGAAATAAATCCACCCGATCAGACGAAAGGTTGCCGCCGAGTCCATAGTAGCGCCAAAGCGAAGGCCAACATTTGAACCGTCCTGCAGGGCGGCGTATCCTCATATTTTCTTTATCGGCAAAATTTAATAAAGGGTGGGATTTATAGGGTGTTGTATATAAATAATACTGATGGGCAGGGTAGTAATCGGCCAAAATAGCGATGGTTGACCGACTGTAATTGCCGAGTCCTGTGAAATTTTTAAAAGCTCTTTTGGCGTCAAATCCTATTCTCATAGTATTATTGATTTTGTTGACTAAGCTGTACGATAACCGGATAGTGGTCGGAATAATTCACCTTTGGCACCTGATAGCTGACCGTTTGAAAAGATGGCGCGCACAATATGTAATCAATGCGGAAAGCAGGCCAGAAACCTCGATAGGTAGAGGGCATTCCCCTTCCTGCCTTAGTAAAACAATCGTTTAATTTACCCTTCATCTTTCGGTAAGTATAAGATACAGGCGTATCGTTGAAATCGCCACATACAATAGCAGGATAAGGCGAGGAAGTTATATGTGCAGATATGATGTCCACCTGTTGGGCGCGTTTCATAAAGGCAGTTCGGAGTTTTATAGTAACCTGCCTCAATTCTTCGTTACGCAGTTCTTCTTTACGAATACGCAAAGCAGTGCGTTCGAGGTTCAGGCTGATGGATTGCAGATGGTTATTATATACGCGAATAGTATCGCCGCGCATTACGATATCGGTATAAACACAGCGGTTGCTGGTTTCCGAAAATAAAAATTCCCCTGCATTAACTATAGGATATTTGCTAAAAGTAACATTACCGAACAATAGTCCGTTTTTACGTTTCGAGCAACAATAATAGCGATAAGGATATTGGCTGAAAGCCTGATTAACAGTCAGCGTATCGGTTGTAGCCATTTCCTGCAAACATAAAATATCGGGATTTTCTTCCTTTATGTATTTGGAGAAATTGGGCAGCGAGTGATTCCTGTTATTGTCCCACAGGCTGAAAAGATGCACATTGTAGCTCATTAGTTTGGTGGCGGAACCTGACGGTTCAGGCATATTGTGCCCCACCTGTATAAATAAAAAGAGGTAAAGTATGGCAGGCAACAGGGCAATGAGGTTAACCCATGCAATTTTACGGCGCAACAAGGCCCAAGCAATACCTAAGAGAAAGTTCAATACTAACAATGGCATGAAAAACAAGCCGAAGAATGCCGGCAGCCAGAATTTTGCAGGACTGATATAAACGGAAATGTAGGACAACAATAACCCTATCGCTATTATTACACTAATAGTTTTTAATATATAGCCGATGAAGTGTTGTATAAATTTCATGAGGTTTAATAATACATTCGTCCTTTTTTGTGCCAGTATCTAATGAGAATAAAGCCGAATATCATGCCTCCGAGGTGGGCAAAGTGGGCGATTTTACTGCCCGGTACACTAATGCCAAGCGCTAATTCCAATGCTCCGTAAATAATCACAAGCCATTTCGCTTTAATAGCTATGGGCGGGAAAATAAGTTGCAATACGGAATTCGGGAATAACATGCCATAGCCCAATAAGAGGCCGAAAACTGCGCCCGATGCGCCAACCGTAGGAGTAAATAGTAGCTCGCGGTATTCTATAGGGCTATAGCCGCTACTTACCAGCCAGTTGGTAAAAGTAAAGAAGGCAGCAGCGCCTAAGCCTGTAATCATATAATAAATAAAGAATTTTTTACTGCCCCATACCTGTTCCAATACCGAGCCGAACAGGAAGAGCGCATACATGTTGAAAAACAGGTGGGCGAACCCGCCGTGCATAAACATGTAGGTAATGTACTGGTAGGGTTTGAAGAAAGGCGATGTCGGATAGAAAAGTGCAAATTTTTCCAGCATAAACGTTTCATTTATAGACATGGCCAACAACATGAGCGTATTGATGATGAGCAAATTTTTTACTACAAAAGGAATGCGGTTAAACATATATTTTAAATTAATTTTTGAATAATTTTTTATCTAATTCGTCTAAGGAAATGATGTGGGTAATCGGTTTTCCCAAGGGGCAAATAGACGGATTTTCACAAGCAAAAAGTATGTCGATAAGGGCTTGCGCTTCTTCGGAATTGAGCATATCCGCAGTATGCCCTGCTGCTGTTTTGGCTAATGAAGCAGCTATGGTGCTTTGCCGTTTTTCTTTTAAGCGAGGCGCTGCCTCATGCAGTTCGGCCAAAAGCTCGTCTATCCATTCCCGAATGTCCACCGAAGGTAAATCTGCAGGCAAACCGTTAATGACAATAGTGTTGTTGCCAAAAGCGCTAATGTTGTAGCCCAACAACTGCAGTTCATCGAACATTCCTTCCAACAGCATATAATCTTCGGGTTTAAGCGTAATAGTTTCGGCAAAAATCTGTTGCTGTGATTCGTATTGATGGTTAGCTAACAGGCGAACGTACTGTTCGTAAAAAATACGTTGGCGGGCACGGCGAATGTCAATCACCATTACGCCCGATTTTACAGGGGTCAACAGGTACTTGCCGCGCAATTGGATAAATTGAGAATTGACAATTGAGAATTGAGAATTGGCAACTTCGTTGTTGGTGTCGGTAAGTGATGGGTTGGGGCGGGGAGGCAGACCTTCGTAAAGTTTCTGCCAGTTTTCATCAATTTTATCTCCCGAAATTCTGCTGCCTGAGTTTTGCTTGATGCCTTCTTCAAAGGGATTGAATTTCGGGTCGAAGTTCATTGCAGGCGCCGACGGCATAGGCATTCCTCTGCGTACTATCGGTATTTCAGGCGCTCCTTCGGCGTCAAAATCAATGGAAGGTGCTACGGCATATTTCGCCAAAGCCTCGCGAATAGCGGCATTCAGCATTTGAAAAATAACCTGCTCGTCCTCAAATTTTATTTCTGTTTTAGCAGGGTGAATATTGACGTCAATGTTGGCGGGCGGTAATTCAAAATAAATAAAAAACGAGGGAATCGACTCGGAAGATGCCAACAGGCGGTCGTAAGCGGTAGTTACTGCTTTTTGGAAATAAGGACTGCGGAAGTAACGGTTGTTGACGAAAAAAAACTGATGATTGTTGTTGCGTTTGGCGCTATCGGGTTTGCCGATAAAGCCGTGAATATTCACCACAGAAGTTTCCACATGAATATCAACCAACTGCTGATTGATAGACTTCCCCATGATATTGACAATGCGTTGCCGCAGATTACTTACAGGCAGGTGGTAGAGCTCTTGCGTATTATGCGTTAGCCTCATTTCTACTTCGGGACGGCACAGGGCTACGCGCATAAATTCAGTAACGATATGTTTGAGTTCCACGCTGTCGGACTTCAGAAATTTTCGGCGTGCGGGAATATTGTAAAACAGGTTTTTCACGCTGATGGAAGTACCCACTGCTGCTGCTGCGGGTGTTTGTTGCGGCATTTCACCTGCTAAACTGTGCAGTTGGGTGCCTACCTCGTCTTCCGAACGGCGGGTGAGCATTAGTATTTCGGCTACGGCAGCTATGGAGGCCAAGGCTTCGCCTCGAAAGCCGAAAGTATTCAATTGCTGTAAATCATCAAATTCACAAATTTTGGAAGTCGCATGCCGCTCAAAAGCCATGCGGGCGTCCATCACGTTCATGCCGCAACCGTTGTCAACCACTTGCATCAGGGTGCGGCCTGCCTCTGTGATGATTACCGTAATGCTCGTAGCGCCTGCGTCCACAGAATTTTCAACTAACTCCTTAATAACAGAAGCCGGACGCTGTATGACTTCTCCGGCTGCTATTTGATTGGCTATATGGTCGGGTAACAATTGAATCATTAAGCGATGCTTTTCATTACTATCTCAAAGAATTTTGTAAAATAAATCAGCGCAATAAACAGCGCTGCTATGGCTACGATAATCACTAACTGCCTTATTTTGTCAACATTCCCCTTCGGGTGCCTGCGACTGGCATACAAGGCTTTTTGGAAGCTGCCTCTTTTTAGTTCTAATTTTTTCTGAGGGTCAATCCGTTCTTCACGCGCCTCTTTTTCCGGGTCCCAATAGATAGGATTATATTGAAAAACGCGATGCTTGGGTGTTTTGAAGAAACTTAATCGGAAAGCCATGGCGATGTATGGTTTTAATTTGTACTAAGAATAGCGAATTTTTCGCCCAATCTGGAGAATGGACTTAGTCGTAATTTTATTCAGCTGGCAAAGTTTGTTGATAGATACGCCTGTTTGTTGCGCAATTCTTCCGAGTGTGTCGCCCTTACGTATGGTCCAAAAACGAACTTGGTCAATTTCTTTAGCGTAGGCAAAATGGGCGGCGTTTAATTGCAGTGTATCCGATTTGATAGCGTAATTCTCGAAATCAATAATCATACGCGGGTCGATAGGAACGCCGAGATAGCGGACTTCTAAATGCAGGTGCGGTCCTGTTGAACGGCCGGTGCTTCCGCCGTAGCCTAAGAGGTCGCCCGCCTTTACTTCGTCATGAGGTTTTACGGCTAATTTGCTGAAGTGTCCGTAAATGGTTTCCAATCCGTTGTAATGGCGAACCAGCACATAAAAACCATAGCCCTGTCCTCGTTTAGCAATACGCACCTTGCCATCGAAAGCGCAAAGTACGGAGTCGCCTCTTTTCAGGCGCACATCAATGCCATAGTGGAAGCGGTAACCGCTGCGAAAACCGAACTCCGAGGTAACTACATTATTCATGGGGTGAACGTAGTTCCTCAGGTCAATCAGGGTAGTATCGGCCTTGTTGGTTAAGCGGATATTGTAAGGATTTACAACATTGCTGCTCCATACCTGATATATGTCCATTGCAGGAACGTCGGGCAAAACCTCTACGTTACTTGTTTCAAGTTTCTGGTCTAATTCATCAAAAGTAAATTCCTGTTCTATTTCATCAAAACTGAGCATTTCACTTTCTTCAAAAAAAACGACCATACTACTGGTGTCAAGAGACATCACATTGTCAGCGCTAACGAGTTGTTGCGTTATTTCCTGCGCAGCGTCTTCGACATGTTCTTGCGCCATGACCTGCCCTGTAAACAAAAGGGCTGTGCATATCGCAATAATCGTTGATTTAGGTATCGATATTAGCATATTTTGCATGTGTTTCAATAAATTCGCGGCGAGGAGGAACTTCATCACCCATAAGCATAGAGAAAATGCGGTCGGCTTCGGCTGCATTGTCAATAGTTACTTGCCGCAACACGCGGTTTTCGGGGTTCATCGTGGTTTCCCACAATTGCTCGGGATTCATTTCTCCCAAACCTTTGTAACGCTGAATATGAATGCCGGTATCTTTGCCTTTGCCTACTTCTTCCATTGCCCGCAAGCGGTCGTCTTCATTCCAGCAATAGCGTTTTTCTTTGCCTTTAGCTACTAAATAGAGCGGAGGAGTAGCGATGTAGAGGTATCCGTTTTTAATCAAATCGTTCATGTGGCGGAAAAAGAAAGTCATGATTAAAGTAGCAATGTGGCTGCCGTCCACATCGGCATCGGTCATGATGATGACTTTGTGGTAGCGCAGTTTTGCGAGATTTACGGCTTTACTGTCGTCTTCCGTCCCGATAGTTACGCCGAGTGCAGTGAATATGTTGCGTATTTCTTCACTTTCAAAAATTTTGTGCTCCATAGCCTTTTCCACATTCAGGATTTTTCCCCGAAGCGGGAGTATAGCTTGGAACACACGGTCGCGGCCTTGTTTTGCAGAGCCGCCCGCAGAGTCACCCTCTACCAAGTATAACTCACATTTTGCAGGATCGCGATCGGAGCAGTCGGCTAATTTACCGGGGAGGCCCGAACCCGACATTACGGTCTTGCGCTGTACCATTTCGCGCGCTTTGCGGGCTGCGTGGCGGGCGGTAGCCGCTAAAATCATTTTGTCAATAATTTGCTTGGCGTCCTTGGGATTTTCTTCCAAATAATTATCAAGCGCCATGCTTACGGCCTGCGATACAGCTGCAGTTACCTCGCCGTTGCCTAATTTGGTTTTGGTTTGCCCCTCGAATTGCGGCTCGGCTACTTTTACGGAAAGAACGGCTGTAAGACCTTCGCGGAAATCGGCAGGGTCAATGTCAAATTTTAATTTAGCCAGCATACCGTTTTTCTCGGCATAATTTTTCAACGTACTCGTCAATCCGCGGCGGAAGCCCGAAAGGTGCGTGCCGCCTTCAATGGTGTTGATATTATTAACGTAAGAGTGTACATTCTCACTGAAACCGGTGTTATACTGCATGGCTAATTCAATAGGAATACCTGTTTTATCAGACTCTAAATAAATAGGCTTATCGGTAAGTTTTTCGCGCGTTCCATCAAGATAAGCTACAAATTCGAGCAAGCCTGTTTCAGAGAAAAATCGGTCGGAACGATAATGTTTTTCCATGCCGTTATTTTCCACTTCCACTGTTTCGCGTTTATCGGTAATGGTAAGATTAATGCCCTTATTAAGGAAGGCTAATTCCCGCAGGCGGGTAGCTAAAATTTCATAATTATATTCTGTTGAAACCGTAAAAATTTCGTGATCGGGTTTAAAAGAAATGATAGTTCCCGTTTTGTCGGAAACGCCTGTTACCTCTACCGATCCTTGAGGAATGCCCCTATGATATTCCTGACGAAATATTTTTCCCTCGCGGTGTACTTCGGCTACCAAAACGGAAGACAAGGCGTTTACGCAGGATACGCCAACACCGTGCAGGCCGCCGGAAACCTTGTAGTTCTCTTTGCTGAATTTACCGCCTGCGTGCAGCACGGTAAGCACCACTTCCAAGGCCGACTTGCCTTCTTTTGCCATAATGCCGGTAGGAATACCGCGGCCGTCATCAATTATGGTCATTGAATTATCCTCATTGATGATTACATCAATATTGCTGCAGTAGCCTGCCAAAGCCTCGTCTATGGAGTTATCCACTACCTCGTACACCAAGTGATGAAGCCCTCTGGAGCCTATATCGCCAATATACATGGAGGGGCGTTTACGCACGGCTTCCAGTCCTTCCAATACCTGAATGTTCTCTGCTGAATAACTTGCTGCAGCTTGATTCTTCTCGTTTTCTCCTATCATAATTTTGCATATTTTAAACACGCAAAACTACAAAAAAAAAATCGAACTATTTTCAGAAAGCAATGCTTAAACCTGCGCCAAACGTGATTTTCGGGCTATAATACAAATAATGCTGTTGATAACTATTATTTAATAGATTGGTTGCCTGTATAAAAGCAGAAAATTGCTTGTTGATAATATATTCCGCCATAGCGCCTAAATTTAAGTAACTCGGCGCAGCAGTAGTTGTTGAGGCATGATTAAGGTTGAGCAATAGATGCGTCTAATAACAAAAACTCCGTGAGGAGCGAAACATGGATAACCCCGCGCAAGCCCCACAGGGGAGCAGCGCGGGGTGGAGGCGTTACCCTCACTACTGTATGAACTCCGTAGGAGTTCAACAAGCTCTGTGAGGAGCGAAAGGCAGGGCTAATGACAGGCTGTCTCGTCTCGCGCGGAACAACCGCATTGTTCAAGGCAAAGGCAATGCTCCGCGCGAGAGGATACTCTGCTTATGAACCCCGCATTCCGCTCCGCTTCATACGGGGTTATCCATGTTCTGCTCCTTCGGAGCTTGTAAATACAACGCCATTTTTGCAAAAAAAATTTCGACCGCCACAGGCGGTATTGTAAATTGTTAAATAGACAAATAGCTAAAAAGCCCGCACCGCGCGCACCCTAAAAGGACGATCCTTATTGTATGTGTTAGCCTGATATCCATTGCTGAAATACTGGGCCCACGCGTTGTAGCTAACGTACTCAGAAGAACTCCAGTAGAAATTAGAACTCAGTTGACTACCGCCATGTTGCGTTAAGGTTATATTTACTGCTCCCCTGTTTTGATACAAAGCATTCAGTTCATCTCTTGCCGGAAGATACCAGCCGGAAACTCCGCCTGTATTCAAATCGTTACACCACTTGAAGGCCGGATACCTAATTTCCCAACCGGCTATATTCTTGATAGTGTTCATATTATTCATTCCGTTAGCCATATCCGAAGAACCTGTAGTTATACTCTCTGTTGACCACGACGTAGCAGTAGTCTCGTGTGCAGAAACAATCATTCCATGCATTCCATCGCCTGTAACTTGATATACAATGCCATACACACCATTTTCATGGTAAAGACTGCCGATGGTATATGGCCCCGAAGTGGATCCGGCAGCTTGTGTTACTGTAATCTCTTGTTGTTGTTCAAAGGCTCGTATCGTAATAATTCCGCTTCTCTGCAAACCCGTATTTGCCAACACCGAAACAGTAAGCACGTTATTGTCTTGTCCCGCAGTAAACCATGAGCTGGTTTTGCTATAGCTCCACTCGGAAGCATCAGTGGTTATTGTTACTGTTTGCTCGCCTTGCTCCTTTGCAAAGGTCAAGGCATCGGTGGACAGGCTAAGCGTGGTTGGCGCAAAAGGCGACTGATACTTCACATCTGCTCCGATTACGCCGCCGCCAACAGCAGCTTCAATATAGCTGACTACATAAAGACGGAAATAGGTAAAGCCATTTCTTGCAACATATCCATAGCCGGGCTGCACGGCAACTTGAGACGCCCAACCCGAAGAGGGTATCTTGGTAACATTGCCAAGCCCTTTCATCGGACCAATAGTTACAAATTGACAGCCATACCCCGAAAAATTATCATCTGCTCCTATATGGAAACTGCCCGAAAAACCGTCAGGGCTAACGAATGTGTCGCCATTGTTGGCATTCCTCATGCTAACTGTTATGGTGCCTTCAGGGTCAGGAACAGAAGTATTGGGGTCGCTTGGGTCATCTTTACTGCAAGCAGCTGCAAAAAATAAACTTAAAACCAAAAAGGTTTTCATCAAAAATAAATAATTTTTTTTCATAATTGGAATAAAATTTGTCGCCCCAAGTCCCCAACAGGCGGTTATAAAAATAAAAAAGCGTGGAACTTAACTTTATTTGTGTTCAGAGGTCTTAGGAACCATTACGCCAAAATAAGTAAGCCCACACTGATAAACAATGTGAGCGTTGGCAACTTACTCTCGGCGTGTTTTGAAAATTTCCTAAGTTTCTGAACACAAGAATAAAGCTAACGCTTTTATGTAATTCCCTGTTTCAGGGAAAAGTTTTTAATCTTTATCTATCCATAGGCAGTAATTTTACAGAATTATTTTGCAAATATAGAGAATATTTTGGAGAAAGAAGATTTTTTGATATTTTAGATTGCTTCGTCGTCATTGCAGGTTGCTTCGTACCTCGCAATGACGACGAAGCAACCTGCAATGACGCGGTTGCTTCGCGGATCGCAATGACGAGCAGGCAGCCAAGCTCCGCGTGCGGAGCGAAACATGGATAACCCCGCGCAAGCCCCGCAGGGGGCAGCGCGGGGTAGAAAGAAAGCCACACCTCTGTACGAACTCCGTAGGAGTTCAACAAAAAAAATGCCTATGATTTCGCATTAACGGTATGGAAGACCAGCTTCATATCCTATCTGATTTTTGGGATATATAGATGGTTGAACTCCTACGGAGTTCGTGATAGTCGGATATACGCCTCTACCCCGAGCTGCGCTACGCTTGCGCGGGGTTATCCATATACAAGTCCTGTCGGACTTTGATAGCCGCATCAGCGGCGAAGCAATTAAACCTTTCCCCCTAAGGTGCGTCTAACAACTAAGGCCTCCTGTTCGGGAGTGGTTCTGTTTTAGACAAAGAGGCAACCCGATGTCTTTGGTCTGAACGGCGGGAGAGGCAGGACTGTTGCTGCAAATACTCACTTGTTATTCATTCGGTATAGTAACTGACTAACCTTTCTGTAAAGGCCAAACCCAATTATCATGCCTAATAATAAAACTAATAAATAACTGTAAATAGGGGCTAATTCATAAAGTTTACCCCAATTATAAATTATCAAATACATCGAAAAGATATATAATAAAAAACTATAAGCATGACATAAAATAAATTTAATGATTTTTTTCATTTTTAGTTCTTATTAAAATTCCGACTAAGGCAATTATAATTCCAATAAACAATAAATATCGTATAGTCTGTCCATATTGAAAAGAATCTAATTCATCTTTAAATATCAATATGCAAACGACCCCAATTAGTACAGGTATAAACAGCGCATTGCCTAATTTGTTTAAGAGCCTAAGATATTTCATGTTAATTTGTAAAAAAGTTTTTCAAACGTTCCCATAGGCTTTGTTGTTATGGGTTTCGCAGGTGCAAGATGGCACACTGCCCCAAAAGCATCAAATCGGAGTTAAAAAGCCAATTGCTAAAAAGCGATGCTGACCCCCGCCCCAACAGTAATTCCGGGATTATAATACAGGTAATATTGCTGATAGTTATTGTTTAGCAGATTGGTTGCCTGTACAAAAGCAGAAATTTGTTTGTTGATAATATATTCCGCCATAGCGCCTAAATTTAAGTAACTCGGCGCAGCAGTAGTTGTTGAGGCATGATTAAGGCTGAGCAATATCGGCGTTTCTCCGCGGAAATAGCCATCGACATTGAGAATAAAACGCTTCGCTATGGTATAGCGCAAATTCGCACCAAATTCCAAATTCGGCCTGTGCCAAGCCTTATTGTCATCGTTCAGCATGTAGCGGTAATACTGCATTTTAATCAATGCCTCAAAAGCGCCTAATTTACTGCTGACAGCTCCACCGAAAGTGAGCAGCTTAATGTTGTCGTACATCACGTCGAAGTTGCTGCGCAGAGGACCGAGAGCAACGCCGTCGTTGAATAAAGGCGCATCGCTGTTGACGAAGAAATACATGCTGTCAATCGTACTGTAGCCAACACTTAGCTGATAAGAAAGGTAAGGATTTATGCTTCCTCTGATACCGCCCTGAATGTCGATTAAATAACGGGAATTAGCCACTTCTATCCCCGGCAGGATATACGGATTTTCGGTGATAATTTTCTCATAATTATTCAAGCGCGTCCCGCCAATAACCGTGGCGTAAGGAATGAACCAATCGTCCGCCTTATAGCTGACGGCCATTTTAGGATAAACATTCAGCGCGAAATTACTGTTGCTGTTTAGCCCTTCAAGGTTTACGCCTGCAGTGAACAACCAGCCGTTATCGCTGTATTGATAACAAGGGGCAAGGTGCAACAGGATATCCGATGTTCCGCTGAAAGGGCGGTTGAAAGTCTTCACGCCAATTTCTACATCAATGGCATGTTCATCGGCAAGGTGATGATTAAGCCATGCTTTCGCGCCTAACAGCGTTTGAGCAGTAGGGTCGAAACCTTCAATATGCGCCCTTTCTTTGATATAATTAAAGTTTGCGTCAACTTTGAATTTAGTATTATTGTTATTGCGATTAACGGAAAAAAGACTTATCCCGCCTCGGAAAATATGAAAGACTTGCGACTGCTTGTCCCGCATATAACTATCGTCGGAAATTTTATCAATATAATCGGTACCAGCAACCTGTTGAAGAAGCGAGGTGTCTTGTCCGTGATAAATCAAAAAACGGTTCTCATATTCCACGTTAAGGTTAATAGCTACATTATCCCAGAAGTGCTGTAAGGCGGCGCCTATACGTGTATTGGAATTATTGCCTATGATTTCCGAGGGAATAGGGTCAGTAGTTTGCAACGCCTCGTTGTACAGGGGAACCTTTCCTCGGAACGACTGATGGTTGGCATAGAGATTGAAGTAAGTGTTTCCGCGAAAATAGGTATTCAAATAGAAATTCAGGTCAGGCATAAAAGGATAAGAAAGGCTTCCGCGGAAATAGCAGCGCTTGTCGTCCTGCAAGCTCGTCGGGATATTCATGCGGGCTGCAGGAATAGGCTGCATGGTGAATTTATTGTTCAACACAGGCGGCAATGCCTGATAGCTGAAACTCGGTTTGACGTTGGTCAAACTGTCGGCCGTGTAAGAAAGCCCGATTCTATCGGCTTCGGCAACTTTTCCCTGATAGTCGGTAATGATTTCTACCGTAGGGTCTATTTTATTTTGCGCTGCGGCAATATGGCCGAATAGCACAAATCCCGTCAGGAATATTATGGATATAAAGCGTTGTTTCATGTTATTGTATGGAAGCTAAACGTTTTTCTACTGTGTCAAGAATATCATCGGTTTTATTGCGATAACCGTTGAGGATACTTTCGTATGTGCTTTTGGCCTGTTCTATATCTTGTTTATCGACATAGATATCGCCCAAGAGGATAAAGGCACGGGCTACCCAATACTGATGCGGGGTTTTTGTGTCAGAAAAAACAAATACCGCATTTATGGCCTCTTCTTCTTTTTGCTGTTTGTAAAGTACGGCAATAGCCAAGTAAGCGGCTTCGGCGCCTTCGGCTGTAGCGACATGGCCTTCCGCCAGTTCATTGAAGGTGGCAAAAGCTGCCTCGTCATCACCGTCCAGCACCTGTGATTTTCCTTTTAACAATGCGGCTTTTAAAGTATGTTCTTCGTCTTTCGTTACGGCATATAATCGACTATAGGCGGCAGAGGCCTCGCTATAAAGTTCCAATTGCTCGGCGCTGCGGGCTAAACCCAGCAAGGCAGGGTCGGTAAAGGCGTTTGTCGCTTGATTAACCACATAGCTAAAACAAGTATATGCGGTTTGAATATCATTGCTGCGGTAACTGCAATCGCCCAGATAAAAATTAACCTGAATATTATTTTTGCTGTTGGGATAAGTTTGTCGGAAAGCAGAAAGGGTTGCGATGGTAGCCTCGCAATCACCGACAAGGTATGTTTTTTCCGCTGCCGCGAAACGGGCTTCTTCCATTTCTCCTTCGGAGCCGCCGCTATAATCGGCCAAACTCTTGGTAAAAGCAAAATAGCTATCCACATCGTTGGTTTCGATATAGGCATTTTTTAAGCCTATCAAGGCATCTTGCGCTTCTTTGGTGGACGGATTGGCCAACACTGCCGATTTGTAATAATCAATAGCTTGTTTGTTATTTCCTTGATTTACGCTGATAAGCCCCAGCTCTATAAAGGCACGCTGAGCGTATGGATTAGTCTTGTAATTGTTGATTATTTGATGAAAAGCCTTGTTTGCTTCTCCATAATTATTGAGGCGTACATAAGTACGGCCTATTTCAAAATGAGCGGCGGGAACATATTCCGAATTCGGAAACTGCTGTAGCAATGCAGAGAGTGTTTCTAACTTGCGGTCTTGTTTTTGTTCGTTAAGCCCCTGCGAGAGCGCTTTTTGAAACAGGGCGTAATCGGTTTCCGCAGTTTTCAGTTTAATAGCCCTGTCGTAATTTTCTATAGCATTACTATATCTTTTTTGGATAAAGAAACAATCGGCAATGCGACAATAGGCATTGCCAATAAAGATATTGTCATTGCCCGACAGACCTGTAAATTTACGAAACCAATTGCCTGCTTCGGTGTAATTCTTTTGCTTAAAAAAACAATAACCTATATTGTAATGCGCCAAGCGGTATTCTTTTCCTGTTCTGAAAGCGCCGGGCGAATTGATAAAGGCTTCATACAATTTTCTCGCTTCCTCGTATTGCTTTTGTTCATATAATGCTTCCGCTTTCCAATAACGGGCAGTCGTGGCAATGTTGTTGTCGTATTGAGCATACTGCAAGGATTTATCGAAGGATTGTACAGCTTCAAAGTATTGTTTTTTCTCAAAGCGGCTGATGCCCTGAGCAAAGGCTATGCGTTGGATATCGCCTTTATCTTTGTCGCTAAGTTGCGGAATAGTTGACAGAATAGACAAGGCTTTATCATACTGCTTGTCGAGCATGTAAGCGGTGGCCTGTAATTGAGGAATATCTCTATTCGGGTATTGTTTTTGGTACTCATACAGGGGCTTGGTATTACTATCCACTTCCATTGATAATTTTACGTAATTCAACCAGGCATCGTGTTTAATGTCGCGATTAAAATTGGCCTGACGGGCAGTGTCGAAATATTTTAAAGCAGCAATATTATCATTGGTTTTAATAGCGGTTGCTCCGGCATAATAAGCAGCCGCCTGCCCAAGACTGTCGCTGCCCATCGCTGGCTTCAAACGGTTGAGTGCCTCATTATATTCTTGCAGATGATAGTAAATAACGGCTTCTGTAAATTGGTCGTTACGGCTTAATGTAACAGCGTTAGACTTGTAAAGGTTAAAATAATCAAGCGCCAATGTGTATTGTTCGGTACGGCAACAAGCATCAACAATCAGAAGTGCAATTTCCTGATAACGGTTGTCGGTTGCAGTTTGAAGCAACTTTCCCCCCTCTTCTATAACTTCGTTATAACGCCCCTGCATGGAGTGTATATGCAAAATATAATATCCTGCCAGCACCGAGAAACGGTCGTCGTGGCGAATAGCCTGAAAACCTTCTAAGGCCGCCGCCCAATTTTGATTTTTATATTCGATATGGGCATAATAATAAGTAGCAGGGAGCTTATACTTGCTGTCGGCTTGGTTTTTAACGCTTGTAAACAAAGGCAGCGCCTTCTTGTAGTTGTTAATCTGAAAACAGGCATGTCCTTGCAGGAATAAACATTCTACTCGATCGATGGAAGATAACTCGCGGTTGTCGGTTTTTTCAAACCAGATAACGGCTTTTCTGTAATTCCCCTCGTAATAACATTGTTTAGCTAAGGCAAAACAAAGCTCATTGGTTTTCGGCATATTGCCAAATTCTTCTTCCATGGCCAATACCATACTTTCGGCATTAGGTTGCCGTAACTCAATGGCGCTCAGCGCACGGTAAGCGGCAATATGGCCGCGGAGGATCTTGTCATCGGGAGAGCAGCTTTCCAACGCCTTACGGAATTGCAATTCTGCGTCGGCGTACTGTCCTTTCTCAAAAAGGTCAACAGCTTGGTAATAATAAGCATTGACGGGATAGTTAGACTGTTGGGCCGAAATAGTAGCTTTCGGCCAAGCCAGAAAGAGAAGGACAACAAAAATTGAATAAAAAAATTTGATGTTCATCTTAAATAAATAATGTGCAAATGTACGAAAAATTTTTGTATCTTTGTTCTATTATTACATAATATTAAGAATATGAAAAAAATACCCAAGATTTTTGTGCTCGACACCAATGTGTTATTACATGATCATCGTTGTATTTATAACTTTCAGGAGAACGATATTGTATTGCCGATTGTAGTGCTGGAAGAGCTGGACAAGTTTAAGAAAGGAAATGAGGATATTAACTATCATGCGCGGGAGTTTGTACGTGAAATGGATAAACTGTCGGGAGATAAGATGTTCGACACAGGAGTGTCCTTGGGTAATAGTTTGGGAACCTTGCGAGTAATGTTGGGGCAGCCTTTTACCGACGAAATGTTAAAGTCTTTTTATGATGATACGCCCGACCACCGTATCTTGGCTGTAGCCAAGTATATAGCCGACGAAAATCCGGAACGTACCGTGGTTTTAGTTACCAAAGATGTAAATCTGCGCCTTAAAGCAAAGTCAATTAAGCTGATGGCGCAGGATTACCTGACGGATAAGGTGAAAAATGCCGATGATTTAACTAAGGAAGCTACCCAGTGCAGTGTAAGCGATGAGCAAGTTGCCGAATTTTATCAAAATTCACAGGGTTTAGATGTTAAAAAGCTGAAGATAACCCCTTTTGCTAATCAATACATGATTCTTAGCGGGCCTTCTTCCGGAGCCTTGGCGATTTATAATAAGACTGCCGAAAGATTGCAACGAGTTGAAAAACAGAAAGTTTATGGTATTGAAGCACGCAATTCGGAGCAGACCTTCGCCATTGATGCGTTAATGCGCCCTGAGATTCAGTTGGTTTCGCTGACCGGCATAGCCGGCACAGGGAAGACCTTGTTGGCCTTAGCTGCCGCTCTGGCGCAAGAGGAGCAGTTCGACCAGATTTTGCTGGCGCGGCCGGTGATTCCCTTGCAAAATCAAGATTTAGGCTTCCTCCCGGGCGATATTAATGAAAAAATCGGTCCTTACATGTTGCCTTTGTTTGATAATTTAGCCTTTATCAAAAGCCGTTTTCGTCCGTCTCAACGCGAAGTTGTGCGTATTAATGAGTTGCAGAGTTCCGGCAAATTGATGATTACTCCTTTGGCTTACATTCGCGGACGAAGCCTTTCTAATGTGTTTTTTATTGTTGATGAGGCGCAAAACCTTACTCCGCATGAAATTAAAACCATTATCACCCGCGCAGGCGAAGGCACTAAATTGGTGTTCACCGGCGATATTCATCAAATCGACTCGCCTTACCTTGATATACAGTCGAATGGCCTAACCTACCTCAGCGATAAGATGGTGGGGCAGGAGTTGTTCTCACATGTCAACTTAGTGAAAGGCGAACGCAGCCGCTTAGCGGAAATAGCAGGGAAGCTGCTGTAAGTAGGAAGTTTATGAAAAAGACTTTCAACGGAAGCAAAGAATGAAGCCGACCTAATGCACAAAAAATCCCAATATCTTCATTTTGAATATATTGGGATTTGAATTTTATTTACTGAATATCCCTACGTGTCCACAATTTTTCCATGGCCTCTAAGGTTTTTCCCTTGGTTTCGGGTACCATGCGCCATACGAAGATGGCAGAGAGCACGGCCATTACGCCATAAAAACCGTAGGTGAGGGCGCTGCTTAATTCCATCATCGGAGGATAGGTCGATGAAATTAAGTAATTGGCTGCCCATTGTGCCGCTACCGCAATGGCAACGGCTTGCCCGCGTATCTTGTTCGGAAAGATTTCGGCAATCAATACCCAACATATAGGCCCCCACGACATCATGAAAGAGGCAGTGTAAATAATGATAAACACCAATGTTGCCATGCTGATTATATTAAAATATGATAAGCCGGCAATAGCAAACATGCCTATGGCCATGCCTATGGATCCGGTAATCAGCAAGGGCTTGCGCCCCCATTTGTCAACGGTGAGTATGGCCAAAACAGTGAAGACCACATTTACAAAGCCCATCACTATGGTTTGCAGCATTGCAGAGTCGGTGGCAGCACCCAAATTTTTGAAGATGGTCGGGGCATAGTACAAGGCTACATTGATACCTATAAATTGTTGAAAAACAGATAGTAATATACCTATAATAATGACAGTCTTTCCATAAGAAAATAACTTCCCTTTGCCGGTTTCGCTCACTGTTTGGATAATTTCCTGCAATATCTCCTGCGCTTTGTCTTTAGAATTGTTGATTTTTTCGAGTACACGCAAGGCTTTTTCGTTACGTTGACGCAGCGCCAAATAACGTGGAGTTTCCGGAACAAAAAGTATCAGCAAACCAAATAATCCGGCAGGTATAGCCTCGGAGCCGAACATATAACGCCAGCCAAGGTCATGGATCCAGCTTGAGAGTTGTCCTTTGGCAATGCCCCAATTCACAAAGTATACTATCAGCATTCCGAAGATAATGGCGAACTGGTTGCAGGATACTAACCTTCCGCGTATGTGGGCAGGGGCAATTTCTCCGATATACATGGGACAAACGGCCGAAGCTAATCCCACGCCTATGCCTCCTATAATTCTGTAAAAATTAAACGTTAACAATAGGCCCATTGATGGCTCGCCGTAAGAGAATATGAAAGTTTCGGGGTAGGCTGAACCTAAGGCTGAAATAAAGAAGAGGATAGCCGCTGTGAACAAGGTGCGTTTACGTCCCAAACGGTTCGACAGTAAGCCTGAAATGGCGCCGCCGATAATGCAGCCTATGAGCGCGCTGGAAACGGTTGCTCCAAGAATAAATTTGCTCAGTCCAAGTTTATTGATAAAAAATACTTCCAGTGATTCCACGGCGCCGGAGATTACGGCAGTGTCGTACCCGAAGAGTAGTCCGCCAATGGTGGCTACTAATGTGATGATGATGACGTAGGAAAGGTTATAGTTTCGCATGATAAATATTTATTTTATGTCTGTACAAAGGTACGAAAATTTATATATGCAAGTATGTTGGTACTCATTTCCGGGCTGAAGAATGGCCGATGGGAAAGCAGGTTGGTTGGGCGCATCAGGGAAATTTTGGGTTTCTAATGCTAAGGAGCCATAGCGTTCATGGGGTTTTCCGTATTTCCCCATAGCGCGAGTGAAATGATAGCCGCTATAAAATTGCAGGCCCGGCTGGTCGGTCCATACCTCTAAAATTCGACCGGAGATTGGTTCATGCAGCGTGGCTGCGTGTTTTAAGTTGTCTATACCCTGTTCTTTACCATGGAGCACAAAATTGTGGTCGTAGCCTTTGCCGATGATAATTTGCGGGTGCAGACTGTTGATGCGTTCGCCAATAGTACGCGGCGTACGAAAATCAAAGGGAGTGTTTTCTACGTGTATAAGTTCGCCTGTGGGAATGAGCCACTCGTTCACTTGTGTAACAGCATCGGCATTGATTGTAAGCAGATGGTCGGTGATAAGGCCATTGCCTTCGCCTTTCAGGTTGAAGAAAGAATGATGCGAGAGATTCACTACCGTAGTTTTATCGGTAGTGGCTTTATATTTCACTACAAAAGCATTGTCGGGCGTAAGCGTGTAGGTCATTATTACGCTGAGCGTACCGGGGAAGCCCTCTTCACCGTCAGGAGAAATATAGCTTAATTCTATCTCATTATCAGTAAGTTTATTTAGCGTAAAAATTACACTATCTAATCCCCTGAGGCCTCCATGCAGGCATTGTCCGTTATTGTTAATCGGCAGCTTATATTCCTGTCCGTTAAGGCTGAATTTCCCTTTAGCAATGCGGTTAGCATAACGGCCAACCACACAGCCGAGAAATCTTTCCCCTTTGTTATGCAGGTATTGTTCGATGGAATTATATCCTACTACAATATCGTCATAATTCATGTGTTTGTCGGGTACCCAAAGGCTGACCACACGTCCGCCGAAATTGGTAATTTGCATGGTAAGGGAAGCATTTTTTATGGTGTACAGTCCAATGGACTTGCCTTCAACTATGGCTTTGAAAGCGGAGGCGGGAAGGAGAGGAAGCATATAATTTACGGATTTAATTTTCAGTTTTCTATTTTTAACTTTCAATTCCTTACACTCCGGTAAAGGAACTAAACCCACCGTCTATGGGCATGATAATTCCGGTAATGAAGTTGGCGGCTTCGCTGCAGAGGAATTGCACGGCGCCGTTAAGTTCCGAAATATCGCCGAAGCGGCGCATGGGTGTTTTGGCCATCACCTTACGACTGCGCTCTGTAAGCGTTCCATCGGGATTGATAAGTACGGCGCGGTTCTGGTCACCAATAAAGAAGCCGGGAGCAATAGCGTTCACGCGTATGCCTTCGCCGTATTTCAGTGCCATTTCCATAGCTAACCATTGGGTAAAATTGCTGATGGCGGTTTTAGCTGCTGCATAACCCGGAACACGTGTCATAGCGCCATAAGCCGCCATTGACGATACGTTCACAATGGATCCGCTTTTCTGTTGCGCCATAATTTTACCAAAAACCATGCAGGGATAAACAGTGCCGTTCAGGTTCAAATCGGTTACTTTGTTCCACTCGTTAACGGGCATATCGAAGAAATTTTGTTCGTCTTGAAGCGTGCCGCCGGGGGTATTGCCACCTGCAATGTTCAGCAAGATGTCAATGCGTCCCCATTGCTGTACGATTTCCTGCGCTACCTTTTTGAGGCTTGATATATCCAAAACATTACACAGATAACCTGCGGTTTCGCCGCCCGCCTCTTTGAGTTCTTGTACGCGATGGTCGAGTTGCTCCTGCCGTATGTCGAGTACGGCAACTTTAGCGCCTTGTTGAATAAAATGTTTAGCCATGCTGCCGCCCAGAACGCCTCCTGCGCCGGTGATTACAGCAATTTTTCCATTGATACTGAAGATGTCTTTCATAAGTAATTATTTAGCAGTTATTAGGTAGGGTATAGTAATTGTTGCAAACTGTGAAGCATTAATCATTCATAACTCATCAATCGTTCTCACCGCTGCCATAATGCCCATAATTTGTGCGAGGGCATACATGCGGCCGAGGAAGGAATATCCGGGGTTGTATTTTTTATCTGCGTCGTAGAGCATAAGTTTTCCGTGGTCGATGCGCATAGGCATTTGGGGCTTTTCTTTTTCGAAGATGCGCACCAATTCTACCAAGCGACCTCGCCCTTCGAGATGTGAGGCTTCGATAATATTACCTTTGTCGCACACTTCGGCGCTGCGCAGGTGTGCGAAGTGTGTCCGCTTGACGAAACGGCGAGCCAGATTTGGCACATCGTTATGTAGTCCGGAGCTTAGCGAGCCTGCGCAAAAGGTTAGTCCGTTGTGCGGATTATCCACTGCATTCAGTATCCAGTCGATGTCTTTTTCTGAACCGACAATGCGCGGCAGCCCCAACACAGCAAAGGGTGGATCATCAGGGTGTATGCAAAGGTTCACACCGTATTTCTCGGCTACAGGAATAACCTGTTCAAGAAAATATTTCAGGTTTTCGCGCAATTGCTTATCATTAATACCGTCATACAAGGCTAAGAGGCCTTTGAAAGCAGCTATGGGATTTTGTTCGGTTTCATTAATATTGCCGTTGATAAAACCCTGTGTTTTTACAATGATAGTATCAATGAGCGCCTCTTTTTCGATTTCGGTAATGGTTTTGTGGAGTGTGCGCACCTCTTGCATTTCCTCAGCTGTGTAATCGTTTTCAGCTCCTTTACGCTGCAAGATACAGCAGTCGAAGTAAGCAAAGCGCACTCGGTCGAAATACAGGGTGAAGCTGCCGTCCTTATTTTCTTTTGCGAGTTCTGTACGTACCCAGTCAATCACCGGCATAAAGTTGTAGCACACAGTGTTCACGCCTGCTTTTCCAAGATTTTCAAGACTTTTCTTGTAGTTGTCAATCAGTTGGTCGCGCTCTTTTCCGCCATATTTGATAGCTTCTGAAACAGGCAGGCTTTCGACTACCGACCATTGCAAGCCGTTAGCTTCAATGTAACTTTTGAGGTCAAGAATAGCCTCAAGCGGCCATACTTTGCCATTAGGTATCTCGTGCAGCGCTGTTACAATACCTTCAACGCCTATTGGCTTTAACATCGATAAACTTATTGGGTCGCTCTTGCCGAACCATCTCCATGTGTGTAGCATTGTTGTTTAATGTTTAAAATTTTTAAGGTTGACCTTTCTCACGTTTCACGTTAATTGTGATGGGTCATGTTGAGTTTTATTTTTTTTAGATCATCAAGATCGTGGACGGGGCGTTCGAGTTCGTAGGGAATGTGGCGCATGGAAAAGATTTGGAAGTAAAGCAGGCAGGCGTCTTTCCACCATACGGCATCGCGCGCCTGTATGCGCAGTCGCGCTTGTACATGTGCGAAACGTTCTGCGTCAATGTAAGGCTCCATGCTGTCCCATATTTTTTGAAATTTACGTACAGATTGTACCCCTTTGTCATAATGATAGCAGAGTTCGTCCCATAGCGTTCTTCCGCTTTTCATTCGGTAGTCCCATGCGACATGGTGAAACCACAGCAGGTAGCGTTCATCACAGCTTTGAATATGATTAAATTCTTCGCGCAGGGGCGAAAAATATTGAGCCACGGCATTGCTACCCGTAGAGGAACGGTTAAAGCCTATGCCTGTGTGGTCGGCTTTATGATAGTAAGAGGGAAGCCAGTCGGGACGGGCGCCTTCAACCTCGCACCAAGGCTCAGGACCGTAGTGGTGTCCCCATGCAAAGAGATGGTGCAAGCCCATAGGCATCATGTAGTTGACCACAGCTTCGCGCGACTGCATCATCATCTCGGCAACAGGAGTGATAAACTCTTCGTTGTCGGTGAAGGTTTGTCGAATCCATTCGCGGGAAATGCTTTCTGCACTCAGCGTATGGTTCCATGCTAAACGGCCGAAAGCATACCAGTTGGCCTGCGCTAAATGATGTCCACACCAGTTAGTATCCTCGCCGATGTTGGCAACGCCTGCGATAGCTGATATCTTGTGTCCGAAAAGCGATCCGTCGGTAGCTTTGGCTACGCTGCTGCCCTCGCCGTGGGCGTAAGTATCGCTGTCGAGACATTCTTTATACATTGTTCCGAGATAGGCTAAGTGGTTAGAGAAACCAAGATATTCCTGTGTTATCTGAAATTCCGACATCACCGGCGTTTGCTGCATGGCACCGAAGAGAGGGCTGAAAGGCTCGCGCGGTTGAAAATCGATAGGGCCGTTTTTTACTTGTATTAATACGTTGGGAAGAAATTTTCCATCGAAGGGCGTAAACTCCTGATAGGCTTGTTTAGCGCGGTCGGTATCTGTAGGGTGATAAACGAAGGCGCGCCACATTACTATGCCTTTATGTGGAGCAAGCGCTTCGGCAAGCATGTTAGCGCCGTCGAGGTGGGTACGTCCGAAATCTTGCGGACCGGGCAAACCCTCAGAGTTGGCTTTCACAAGGAAGCCGCCGAAGTCGGGAATGAGTTGGTAAATTTCTTTTACTTTATTCTTCCACCATTGGCGAACATCTTTGTCGAGCGGGTCGGCGGTGTTCAGTCCGCCAAGCGCCATGGGCGAAGAGAAGTTGATGCTGAGGTAAACTTTGATATTGTAAGGACGTAATACTTCGGCTATAATTTTTACTTTTTGCAGCATTTCCGACGTCAGCACCTGAGGAGTAGCATTCACGTTGTTGAGTACCGTACCGTTAATGCCTATGGAAGCATTAGCGCGTGCATATTCTTTATAACGCGGAGAAATAGTTTGAGGCAGTTCGTCCCATTTCCATATAGAGTATCCGGCATAGCCGCGTTCTATGGTGCCATCAAGGTTGTCCCAGTGATTGAGCAGGCGTATCTTGTATTTTGGCGCTTCGCTGATGTTAAGCGTTCCGATAGCAGCGCCGATAGCCTGCAGGCGTAACAAGTGGTAAGCGCCGTAGAGCAGTCCTGCCTCGCTACCTGCGGTGATACTGATTTCTTTCTGACTATTTTCGTTAATTATAAACCCTTCATTACCATAATCTTTAATACTTAGCGTATTTTTTACGCTAAGTATCACAGGGGAGCCCTGCCATTGTTTACGCAACTCATTTGCAGCGATGACGGCTGTTGCTCCGATATGACTTGTGATGACGGTAGCTTGGGCAGAGGTGTCGGCGCGGAGCCATAGACGATGTCCATTCTCAGCGGCGCCTGTATTTACAAGGAATAGGCAAGCGGCAAGCAGCAGATGGCAGGCGGTAGGCGTTTTATCTTTTTTCATGTTTCTTCTTCATTCTTTTAATTTTATTTTTTCGTTTTTTACCTCTCACCTCGTGCGTTTCATTCCTCATTGCTCGCTTTTTGGCGGCCCCAAATACGATGGCTTCAACCCACCGAGGTCGAGCAGCAGTTTTTCCAGTACGAGGCCGGTATCAAGGAAGCGGACACGAATGCGGTGTTGTCCCGACGGCATAGCATGTATGCTTGTCGATTTATTCGCGCTGTTGGCCTGCCAGTGCTCCATTTCTTTAATGGTGTAGCTTTGATTAATGTTCACTATCTGTTCAGTCCGATTATTAATTTGCACGGCATAACGCAGCCCCTTATTTTGATTAAAATTTAACGAGGGAGCAAATATAAGGGTAAGCCGAGCGCTGTCGGCGGCGGTAGTTGTTTCTACGAAGTATTCTACATATACATCTTTATGCTCATCGCGCAGCTGTACTTTTGTCGGCAGTAGGGTGAGCCCTGACAGTGTTTTACCAAAGTTGGGAATGATTGTCCACTGCACGCCTTGTCCATCTGAGATCTTACTGTAATGTTCCGCTTCTATCGAAATATAGCCGTTTTTTTCTTTAAAAGCCCTTGTGCTATAATCAATGGGCGGATTATCTATCCGATAAACGACAGGCATCGTGTTTCGCGGCGGTTGTTGCCAATCGGTGTAGCCTATGCGGGTTTGATCCATAAAATGACTCCATTTTCCGTCCGACATCACATGATTATAGTGCAGAGATAATATGGAATCGCGGACAAAGAAATGCTCTGCTTTAGCCGCCCATTCGTTACATTCACTGTTGTTTTCGAGATATAAACGGTGATTCATAGCCACGGCATAATACATTTCATACAGGTTCGCCATGGCCTGCACAGGGTATAATATAAGTTGGTCATAAGCATCTCGTTGATGGTCGGGCAGGAGGTAATACAATTGCAGGGCTTCGTAGGCGAGCGTACGATATTCGTCGGTTACCCTTTGAAATTCATTATAGTTATCTAAACTGTAAGTCTTTTCGTCGAGTAGTTCGGGGGTTACGCGGCGGTTGTATTTCGTGTATAGATTCATGATACGAGCCATTTCCTCTGCGTGTTGTTCACCGAATTGTTCACGGAAAAAAATTTCAGTATGACTCAAAAGATTATCAGGATAAAAACCTTTCGGATTCCAAGCCATATCAAGGAAAAAGGTGATGGGGTATTCCATTGGCTTAAGGTCGCCCACGTTGACTACCCATATTTTATTAACGCCATATTCGTAGCAGAGGTTCATTTGTTCCCATATTTTCTGTATGGGAGTTACATTAATCCATTTGTAACTGCGTGGACCTCCCACATAGTCAAAGTGATAATACATGCCATAGCCGCCTTTGCGTAGAGGAGCGTCTGACGGCGGTAGTTTGCGGACGTTGCCCCAATTATCGTCGCATAGCAGGAGGGTTACATCGTCGGGGACGCGCATGCCATGATCGTAATATTCCTGTACCTCCTTGTACAGCGCCCATACCTGTGGTGTCTCAGCAGCATCTTTACCTGTAACCTCGCTGATAATTTCGCGTTGGCGTGTAACTATCTGTTCCAGCAGGGCGATGTTGGCGCTTTCGCTCATAGGCTCGTCTCCGTCTCCGCGCATGGCAATAGTAACAAGGTCTTCCGTGTTTTTCATGCGCTCAATGCCTTTACGCCAAAAGCCATCAAGCACAGCAGCATTTTTATCATAGTTCCACTGACCTTGTCCGTAGCGTTGCCATTCCTTGTGCGCACGTGCCATAGGCTCGTGATGTGAGGTGCCTATTACTATGCCGTATTCTTGCGCTAAGGGTGAATTTAATGCATCGTCATCGTAAAACGCCGCGTCCCACATAGCGGGCCAAAGGAAGTTCCCGCGAAGGCGCAAGAGCAGTTCAAACACCTTGGCATAAAATTTACTGTTATATCCTCCGCAATTTTCGTTTACCCAGTTGGTGAGAGCAGGGGCTTCGTCGTTCAGAAAAATACCGCGGAATTGCACCTGTGGTTCTCCGACTGTGTAGCTGCCGCGCACAAGGCCGATGTTTTGCCGTTGTACAACAGGAATATCTGCCCAGTAATACCAAGGGGATACGCCTATCTGCTCGCTTAGCTCATAGATGCCGTAGATCACGCCGCGTTTATCGCTTCCTGCAATTATCAATGCTTCTTCCATACCCGAAAAGGGTTGTGTAATGGTGCTTATCAAGTATTTTTCTCGCTTTCCCTTCAATTGCTGCTCATCAATTTTTCCCGATTTTACTAAGCGGTCAAGTAGGGCGCTTTCTCCTATGACACCGATGATGATTGCATTTCCTGAGCTTGGCAATTCATGAAGTAAGGAAGGTTTTTGGCCTGTAACACGTTCAAAATCGCTGCGCAGGTCTTCGGTTGCGCGTACTATTCCCTTATCATTGTCGGCTTCAATGACTACCGATATGGTAATTCCGTCCTTAGTTAGCGTAAAAAATACGCTATCTTCGGAAAAGCTTGTTATAGCCTTGTGATCCTTGCCAAATCCGTAAGTTGTAAGGCTGATAAGCAGAATGATAATTGCGGATTTTATTTTCACTTTTTATGCTTTTTAGTAGTGAACGGGGAGGCAGGCAGTCCTTCCTTATTGTAAAGGTTGGCCTCCTCAGGATTGTTGGACCAGGCGTAGCGCACTTCTACAGGATTGGCAACCTCATCGCTCCATACTACCACCTTATTGTTTTCTATTGTTGCGTAAGCCCATACAAATTTACCGTCTGTGTCGGCAATGGCAAACCCCTTGAGTTTCTCTACGGGCTTCAAGCCGCTGCCTACATCAGAGAAACTGAGCATTACCTTGTTACCCTTGACGGTCATTGATTGGTAGAGCGGTCCGGAAGCAATCACCCGCTTGTCATTGTAGGCGATTTTTCTTGCCCACAAGGCTAAGCGATAGCCTACCTCTTTTTTGTTGAGCGGGTGTATATCGTTCCACTCGCCAATGTCGATGGCAACTGCCATGCCTGTGTTCGGAAGGCTGAGCGTTTCGCGTTGTACATTGCGCAGTTCAGCCCAGTTGCTTTCCGCAGGCATGTTGTGAGCCTGCATGAAGTTTGCTAATTGTACATAGAGGAAAGGCATTGTTGGATTATTCCATTTTGTGCGCCAAAGTTTAATTAAGGCAGGGAAACTTTGTCGGTATTCGCTTGGGTTTTCGGTATTCGATTCACCCTGATACCAAATTACACCCTTGACGGCATAGTTTTCAAGAGGAGCTATCATGCCGTTATACAGTCCTGCGGGCTTCCATTGAAAGAAAGTTTGCGCAGCTAATGCAGGCATGTCCGTTCCTAATTTAAAATGCCAAATGCCTTTCAGGTCAATGGTATCTGTATTTGTCGTAATGCGGTAGAATTTGTCGGGTACAAAGCCTCCATTCCCCGTATTGCTGATTACGCGCACAGTAATAGTGTTTTCTCCTTCTTTCAAAAGACCTGCAGGCACTTTATAGATGCGCGGCGGGTATTGATAGGTAATATTCCCGACATAAACGCCGTTAATAAAAGCAGAGTCGGCGTCAACAATGCAACCCAGACGCAGTTCGGCAACTTTACCGACCATGGACGATGATACCTTAAAATTTTTGCGAAACCAAATTACGCCATTTGTTGTACCAAGTCCTGTGGGCTGGTCGGCCCAATAACTCGGAATATACATTGCTCCCCAATCTTTGGTATCAATATCCTCCTTGTACCACTCGCCGAAACCCCTGTCGTTCTTATTCAGCAGGCTATGCCATTGATGATTTCGCTCATTGTCGGAGCGCCAGATGCTGTCGCAATAGGCTTGGTTTTTGAATTGCTGCAATGTTTTTACATGATTGGGAAACTGTTGCAGCGAGGCCTCGTCTAACCATGCTTCCACAGGCGATCCGCCGTATGCGGCATGAATAAGCCCTATGGGAATTTGATACTTGTTGTAGATTTCCTGTGCAAAGAAATAAGCCACTGCTGAAAAATTCAGTACATTTTCAGGGGTTAGGGCTTTCCACTCGCCGCCCTTAATGTCCTTCTCCGAATAGTTGTAATTGTATTGCGATTGTACGGCGAACATTCTGATCATCGGATTTTCTGCCCCAATGATTTCTTCCCTGTACAGGTCTATCACGCGGTAGATGGGCAGTTCCATATTCGACTGCCCCGAACAGAGCCACACGTCGCCGAAGGTAATATTGTTCAGTGTAATATTGTTGATGGTCATGCTATGAATTCCGCCTGCTTTTTGGGCAGGCAGGATTATACTCCAGCTACTGTCGGCAGCAGCGGTGGCCGACAGTTTCAATTTATTGAATCGGAGTGTAATTTCTTCATCAGGATTAGCCCAACCCCATATTTTCAAAGGCACATTATGTTGCAGTACCATACCGTCGCCGATGAGCTTCGGTAAACGCACAATTGCCGTGGCATTCAATGATGCTGTCAGCCATACCAAAAAAAACAAACTCCGCATCATATTTTCAACGCTTTCAACTAAACATACATATTCACTATCGCTTCGTACAGCTCTTGCTTGCCGCTGACTACTGTCGGTTCGCCTTTGGTTTTGGCGTAGGCTACAAGTTCTTCAAGTGTCAACTTGCCTGACTCGAAATCCTTGCCCATACCCTCGTCGAATGAGTGGTAACGTTTAGCTATCATTGGTTTGTAGGGCGATTCTTCGAGAATGGCGGCAGCGGCTTCCAAGGCGCGCGCGAAGGCGTCCATGCCTGCAATGTGCGCAATGAAAATATCTTCCAAATCGGTAGAATTACGGCGGATTTTAGCATCGAAGTTGGTGCCGCCTCCCTGTAGTCCGCCTGCACGCAGGATTACGAGCATGGCTTGCGTGAGTTCATACACGTTGATTGGGAATTGGTCGGTATCCCAGCCGTTTTGTTCATCGCCGCGGTTGGCGTCTATGGAACCAAGCATGTCGGCGTCGGCAGCGCATTGCAACTCATGCTCGAAAGTATGCCCTGCTAAGGTGGCATGGTTCACTTCAATATTCAGTTTGAAGTCTTTGTCGAGGCCATAGTGGCGCAGGAAGCCTATCACTGTTTCTGCATCAACATCGTATTGATGTTTGGTAGGCTCCATGGGTTTTGGCTCAATAAAGAAAGTGCCTTTAAAGCCTTTTGAACGAGCGTAATCACGCGCCTTAGCCAACATCATGGCAAGATGTTCCTTTTCGCGCTTCATTTCAGTATTGAGCAGCGACATATAACCTTCACGGCCGCCCCAAAACACGTAGTTCTCACCGCCCAGTTCTATGGTCGCGTCAAGGGCGTTTTTAATTTGCACCGCAGCGCGGGCTACGACATCAAAATCGGGATTGGTGGCGGCGCCGTTCATGTAGCGCGGATTGCTGAATACGTTGGCGGTGCCCCAAAGCAGTTTAATGCCTGTTTCGGCTTGTTTTTGCTTGGCGTAAGCTACAATCTCCTTCAGGTTTTTTTCATACTCTTCGATGTCGGCGCCTTCTTCGATTAAATCTATATCGTGGAAGCAGTAGTAGTATATGCCTATCTTCTGCATAAATTCAAAACCTGCGTCCATTTTGTTTTTGGCGCGCTCAATAGCGGTTGCGCCTTCGTTCCAAGGGTGCAGGTGAGTGCCGGGGCCAAAGGGGTCTCCGCCTTCACCGCAGAGGGTATGCCAATAGGCCATGGAAAATTTGCACCAGTCTTTCATTTTTTTTCCATACACTACTTTTTCGGCATCATAATAACGGAAAGCTAAGGGATTCTTACTCTCTTTACCTTCAAATTTAATCTTTCCGATTTGCGGAAAATACGTTTTTTGTAACATAATTTTATTGTTTAATTGTTGATTTATCTTTCATTGTTCTTTGACAGTCTCGCCGTCAGTTCTTCTTTCCATTTGCGGTAGCTCTCTTCCAGCGCTGCTTTGATGGCGGGGTCGGGTTGTATGGTTTCGTGTTTTTTCAGCGAGGTAAAGGCCTCTTCGCGGTTTTTATAGAAACCTGCGCCCAAGGCTGCTCCGCGGGCAGCGCCCAAGGCTCCGTCGGTATTATACAGCTCAATGCTTACATTGCAGATGGTAGATAGCGTAGTGCGGAAAATGGCGCTCAGGAAAAGGTTAGCCCGTCCTGCCCTGATGACCTGCGGCCGTACGCCCATTTCACGCATAATGTCGAGACCATAACGGAAAGCGAAAGCTATGCCTTCTTGTGTGGCGCGCAATACATGGGCGCGGGTATGGCGGTTCAGGTCTATGCCGATGATTTCGGCGCCTGTAAAACGATTTTCGAGCATGCGTTCGGCGCCGTTGCCGAAGGGAAGCATCACTAAACCTTCGCTGCCTGCCGAAACAGGAAGGCACAAGGCGTTGGCTTCGTCATAACTGATTTCCGAAGCGCAGAGGCGCTTAATCCATGCATTCAGAATGCCCGTTCCGTTAATGCAGAGCAGCAAGCCTAAGCGAGGCTTCTCTGTACTATGGTTAACGTGCAGGAATGGATTTACGCGCGACAATTTATCGGCTTGAGGCCTGTCGGTTACGCCATATACTACGCCTGAGGTGCCGCCGGTGGCAGCAACATCTCCGACGTCCAGTACGTTCAGCGAAAAAGCATTATTAGGCTGGTCGCCTGCACGGTAAGAAAGAGGTGTGCCTTTTTTGATGCCCAGCAGACGCTCTGTGGCCTCATTGGTATGCGCTTGTATGCCCAGCGAGGGATAAAATTTTGGAATATAAGCATCGGGAATACCGTAGTAGTCGGCCACAAAGTTGGCCTTATCATTGTTTTTGAAATCCCAGAGTATTTGCTCCGAAAGTCCACCGACCGTAGTACTCATTTCGCCCGATAGCATGTAGGCGATATAATCGCCCGGAAGCATGAATTTATGAATCTTTCGGAAAATTTCCGGTTCATGCTCTTTTACCCAAGCTAATTTTGATGCGGTAAAATTACTCGGCGAGTTCAGTGTTTGCGCAAGGCATTTATCATGGCCGATGGCATCGAAGGCTTGTGCGCCAATGGCTACAGCGCGACTATCGCACCAGATAATAGATTTTCTCAGCGCCTTGCCCTCTTTATCTACGCAGACCAAGCCGTGCATCTGATAACTGATGCCTATGGCTGCTACCTCGCGCATATCGTACTGTTGCGCTAATTGCACAATGCCTTTGCAGACGTACTCCCACCACATAGCAGGATCTTGTTCCGCCCAGCCGCTTTGCACAGCCTCAATGGGTAACTCTGTAGGCGGAAGCGTAACCGAGGCCACGCAATCGCCGCTTTGCACGTCCATCAGCGCCACTTTCACCGACGAACTCCCCACATCTATTCCTAATGTCTTCATTAAATTTTGAATTTTAAACGATTACTTATATACCGAACTTAGCTTAAATATCTTCCTGTTCTTCTGCTCATACTTGCGTTTATTGAAACTGTAGTATTGTGCCGGTTTGTGGGCTACATTGCTTTCTTTTTTATCTAAAGGAACGACATACTCTAAGCTCGCCATTTTTTTACGAAAATTACGATTGTCTATTTTTACGTCGAATATGGTTTCGTAAAGATTTTGAAGTTGGCGAATAGTGAATTTTCTGGGTAGAAACTCGAAAGCTACCGGCTCTAAGTGGAAAAGGTTAAGCAGGTGATCAATGGCCGTGATGAGAATTTTATTATGGTCGAGGGCTAAATTTTGCACCTCGTTAAGTTCTACCCATTTGGCGCCGCGGCGATGGCTGTAATCTTCCAATTTTTCATCTAACTTTACCAAAGCAAAAAATACAATGGTAACCACACGGGTAAGCGATACGCGGTAGTAGTCGTTAATCCAATTTAGTTCGTTTCCCTGTACACGTTTCGGCTCCGAGAATACTTCCATTTGGCGAAGACTGATGTTGCGCGCTCCTGTAAATTCACTGATTACGCGGTAGGCTGCATCATTGATGTCCTCTGTGTCGGAAATCAGACTGCCCGGAAGTTTCAGATCGCTTATTATTTTACGAGAAGGCGAAATGCGGCGGCGCTTTTCTAACAATACTTTCAACAACTTCCCATTGAAGCCGAAAACTACGCAATCGACCGAAAGCGCTTGTTTATCGTAATGAAGAGAGCGAGTACGCATTAAACTTGTTTTTTCTACAAAGATACGCGAATAAATGATATGTTATATACTTAGCGTATTTTTTACGCTAAGTAACAGTTTAAATATTTGATTTATGATTTATTATAGGTGATTATTATTTCAAGAATATTCCTTTTCTTTTAGCTTGCATCGTAACTGAAAAACGCTTGTTTGCGCGACTTGTAGCGCGATTTGAAGCTTATCGGCTTGCCCACATTCCCACTACCACTCCGGTAAACCCTCCTGCTACCTCTGTACTCAATACCTTGGCTTCGGTTTCGGCCACAACTGTCCAATTGATGCCTTGGTCATAAGAATAAAGGAAAGCATAAGACTTGCCCATGCTTTTAATGTTCATTTCTATGGCCTTTTTGCGATGTTCTTTGGGAATTTCTACCTCTGCAATGCGTTTTACCTCGCCCTTTACGGTTAGGTCTACAACCATAACTGCAACTCCCTGTTCATTCAAAGTTTTGCCAAAAACGATATTGTGGCCTTCATTCTGGTAACACACTAAACCTGCAAGTTCATCTGTTTTTGACGGCGTATATTGCATCTCGGTTGTAACGTTGAAACAAAGGTGTTGCTGGCGATAGCCAATGAAGGCAGGCTGTTCTTTTTTGTAAATACTTTGTCCGTTAGCCTCTATTACTAATCCGTTTTTGCTAAGCGACCACCATGTTGTGCGTGGTGTGCGTATGAAGAGCCAGCGATGGTCGAGAGTAGCGCTTTTGAAATCGTCTCGCCATGTAAAGTTACCCTTATAGCTGTTAGAGTTGGGTTGTAGCTTTTCTTTGTCCACCACAAATGGAATAGCTTGCCCCTTAGACAGTATAACAGGATATTCGTTTTCCCATTGTAGAGGCAGCATAAAGGTTTCGCGGCCGGTGTTGAAATAATCTTTTTCATAAGGACGGCAGGCGAGAAATACCGCATACCAATCTCCTTCGATAGTCTGTATTAAGTCGACATGGCCTGTGCAGGTAACAGGATTGCTGCGGTCATTAGCTAAGTCGCGCTGCGTTAGAATAGGATTGTTTTCCCATGGGATATAGGGACCCCATACCTCATCGGCGCGGAAAATAACTTCCGAATGGTCTTCGCGGGTACCGCCTTCGGCACACATCAGGTAGTAGTAACCATTGATCTTGTAAATATGCGGCGCTTCAATCCAGATAGGACGTTTACGTTTGTCCACGCCGCCATCGACAATCATTTTGCAACCGTTGAGCGTGGTGTCGGCTGCCACATCATATTCATGCAGCCAAATGGCGCGGTGTCCTTGCCACTCAGGTTCGCCTTGCGGAGCGTCGTTGTGTACGATATAAGCCTTGCCGTCTTCGTCAAAAAAAAGAGAGGGGTCAATGCCGCCGACCTTAGGCAACATAATAGGTTCCGACCAGTTGTTCTGCTTCGGGTCTTTTGTTTTTACAACGAAATTGCCAATACCGTCAACACAGGTGTTGATAAGGTAATACATATCGTTGTACGGATTATACCTGATGACCGGAGCATATACGCCGCCGTCAATTCTTATGTTGTCGAGATTAAGCTGCGAAGGTCGGTTCAGCACATTGCCGATTTGTACCCAGTTGACCAGATCGGTACTGTGGAAGATAGGAATCCCCGGATAGTAGGCAAAGGTAGAGGTTACTAAATAATAATCATTGTCTTTACGGCATATTGAGGGATCGGGATAGCAACCGAGCAGAATGGGATTATAGTATTGCCGTGTATCGTCAATATTCGCAGTAAATACAGGGTCTGCTCCCTTATACTCAAAGTAGCGAAATGTAGCTGTTTTATCATCGTTGCTGCATGAATAAAGCAGTAACATAGACAGTAGGCCTAAAGGCCAATTAATGTGGAATAGCTTTTTCATTGCGAGTTTATTTTTCCTTTTCCAATAACCATTCAAACACGTTTTTATGAATAATTCCCGCTCGGCTTTGCGGAAAACTTTCAGTTGAGAGTAAATACTTCGGATAATTATCTTTTACCGTCTCCAATGGTGTAAATTCTCGTTCTTCGGTGTCGGGATTTGAAATTTCCCACGAAACTTGGTAGTATTCAACTTCGCCGTTACGATTTTTAACGGTAAAATCTATTTCTCCGTTGCGAAGCGTGCCTGTCCAAATTTTGTACCCTCTCCGCAAAAGTTCGAGATAAACAATATTTTCCAAAATATGACCTCTGTCTGACGTTCTATCCCGCCCAACCAATACATTTAATAAACCTGCATCAACGAGGTAATATTTTTCCATTGTCGCAAGTTGTTTTTTGCCTTTAATGTCGAAACGGTTAACACAGTAAAACACAAAACTTTCAAGCAAATATTCAATAAATTTCTCAACTGTGTCGCGATGAACGGTCTGATTATCTGCCTTTAACGCTTTTGAAATGCTGTTTGGCGAAATTGAATTGCCGATATTTGAAGCCACGAATTTTGCAACATTCCCGAACGCTCGTTTGTCGTAAATTTTGTAGCGTTGCGTAATGTCTTTTTCGATAATTGTCGTATATAAGGCTTCGAGATACTCGTAAATTTTGTCAAAACCTTCTTCCCGCAACTCAACACCTTTGGGCAACGAAGTTTCATTTACGAAGTCGTAGAATAAGGCTTCGTAATTCAAATATTTGTTGCTCGCATCAATGCCTCTGACCTCCAAGTATTCGGCAAACGAAAAAGGCAAAATAGAGATTTCAATATACCTACCACTCAACAAAGTAGCCAATTCGCCCGACAGCAAATTTGCATTTGAGCCTGTGATATAAACATCTATATTTCCGCTTGCGTACAATCCGTCAACCAATTTTTCAAAATCGGCAATATTTTGAATTTCATCAAGGAAAATGTAATTCGGTTTGCTTGTCTGCAATTTCGATTTTATTTCAAAATAAAGCGTTTCCCACGATTTGTTCAGGTAGTTTTCGGGCAATTCAAAATTGTAGAATTGCGTTTGCTCGGGCATCACGCTATTTTTCAACAAACGATTTCTAAACAATTCCAAAAGAGTGGACTTGCCCGACCTCCGTAAGCCTGTTACTACTTTGATAATATCTTTGTCTTTGTATGACAGCAGTTTATCAAGATATTCTTTTCTTTCTATCAAGTTTTTCATACGGCAAAGATAATAAGAATTAGCAAAACTTGCAAAATTTACAAGTTCTGCTAATTTGTCTTTTATCACTTCACGATTACCTTATATGTGTTTGCCGTTACGCGATTTTGCCCCCGCAGGCGCAAATTTGCCACTTGTTCCTGTTCCAAATTTCTACTAATCAAATTATTATCCATTTTTATTTTGTTTTATCAGGCACAGGTTGCGCTTGGCTGAACCTTGCACCAGCGGGGGAAAACCGCTCGGTATCGGCTTTTATCACTATTTTAAATGCTTTTTTCATTCTATTCAAATTTCAATCCTTCGTGAGTTCTTTTTACAGGAACAAAGTCTTTCCACATTTCTTTATACTTTTGCTGTTCGGTCAAGCGTTGCCGTTCGTTTTGTTGTGGGTTGAAATAGAGGGTTTGCGAAATGTATTCAATTGTTTGAATGGCAAACCAATCAACAGATTTTTCGCCCATCACATTTTCAAACTTTACTTTCATAACCAAACCCTTTGTCTCTTCGCAACGCCTGTATTTATCTTTTACCCAAAAAAAGTTATCCTTTGAGATATGGTCCAACTCGACAGCAAAAAATACGGCATTGTTTATTTCGCTTGATTCATCAATACAAAAAATTATATCCCAAATCGGACTTTCAAAAAGTCCATCTTCTGTTTGATATAATTTGCATAATTGATAATGCTGACAAAAAACACCATTTATTATTTCGCCTGCTTCCAAACGCTTAAAGGCATACTCAGGTTCGTCTCCCTCAACATCAATACTCGGTTTTAACAACTCATTGGATACAGGCACAAAAACATTGTTAAATTCGGGAACTACATAATAGTAGCCCGACCTGTCGGCAAAATACCAAAAATAATTGACATTTGCTTTGTAATCAACAAGAAAATCATTGTCTAAATTTGTATAAAAATAGAGTTTGGTTTTTTCGGTTCTTTCGCCGTACATTGTTGTTTGCATAGATTGATAAACTATTTTTCGGGTGAAAGTTACCGCCGTTTCCTGCGCAAATACCGTGCTTGCCATAATGCAAAGGCTTAATATAATTACTGTTTTTTTCACTGGGTGTTTATTTTTCTGTGTAACAACTGCTCACGCTAAACTCGTCAAAGTCTATGTCTGTTAGTTTTACAAGATTTTTGATTTCAATATTTTGCCAAATTTCTTCTATCATATTTTCGTCTTCATCATAAGTTTTCGTTTGTTTCTTTTTTGCAAGAAAATTGATACTTATTCCTCTCTCTAATCTACCACTGCTCATTTCTTCTGTGTCATAGCCAATCAACTCAAAATTATTGTTTTGATAACGAAAAGTGTACCGCCACCAACCATACCTGCCGTGTCCATAATTAACTCTCAAATTACCATTTAATATTTCAACAGATAATTCGGGTGCGAAATAAATGCCTCCATCTTCGTTTTCGGACAAAAAGCAATTGGGAATTGCCAAAACTTTTTCGTACCAACCGTCATCTTTTCTGAACGCGATTAAAATTCCACGACGGTTGCGGTCAACTTTTTTGCTAAACGAATTTTCGACAGACGCAAATTCTTTTTTCGTTTGTTTTGTGATTATTACGCAATCTTCTTTGCCGTCTTTATTCAAATCGCCAACGATTTTTTTGGGGATTAGTTCGTCTGTAAAAACGATTTCTTCGGAAAGCACAAAATCTTCGGGATTTACTGCTACTGTTGGTAAATATTCTTCTTCGTCTGCAAAACATTTCGCCAATTTCGGATATTCAGACACTTTGTCTTCTGCAACGAATGTGCCAAAATCGCTTTCATCAAAAATCCATTGAGCAAGTCCTTTTTCCTTATTCACCCAAACAAATTTAAGCTCATATTTATGTCCGTCTGAGGACTTCACATTAAATATAACAGTTTCGCCCACTTGATAGGCTTCTAAAATTTCAAGTCTCCATTGTTCGCCCACAGCAATATACAAACGAGTTAATGTGTTTTCTTCTATTATCAACATTTCCTTTTCACCCTCACAAACGACAAAATTTTCATCGCTTATCTCTGTCAACATTGTCCATTCTGTGGGCAATGTACTATAATCAAAAGGAACTTTTTTGTTTCCACAACTGCTTGCTATTAATGCAAGTACGCTTAAAATGATTGCTATTTTTCTCATTACTTCAAAATTTCTTGCAAAATTAATGTTTAATCTGTCAAATCGCATTTCATTTTGTTCCTGTTCCAAATTTCTACTAATCAAATTATTATCCATTTTTATTTTGTTTTATCAGGCACAGGTTACAAACTTGCTTTTGTAACTTCTAAATCAATATTATTTTCTTCATCTCCATAAATAACAGGACTGTTAAAGTAATATTTTCCCCCTTTGCGGAACAATTTTACAACATAAGGCTCTGCATAATGACTACTATTTCCTTCGATAAGATTATAAAAACGAACGGTCAGCGTATCGGTCGCGGTTTCTTCGACCGTACATTTTTCAATAAAATAGAGCATATGACCAAATCCGCTAAATACACAAGAATCGGGCGTTATATCGAGTGAGTAGGCTGGTGCCACAAAGGGTATCCCATTATCATTGTCAGGATACGGCGTTTCGTATGAGTAGTTACCAAACCAACTTTCATCAACTCTGTATTTATAATTTTTTCGTAACATTTCAAGTAACAAGTCGGTCATTTGCTGATTTTCGTTGCGTTCTGCAATCGTGAAAGGCGTTTCGTCTTGTCTGTCCCTAATGCCAATTTTGCAATTATTGTTAATAAGTAGTTGAACTAATTTTATATTGTTACTTTCAACAGCGTATAATAACGGGTAGTGAACATAATCTGTCCCCGTTGTATAACCTAATCCGTCAACTTTTGCGCCCTTTTCAATGAGTAGTTTTGTAATGTCATAATTGTTCAACCTGCAACTTAATGATAAAACGGTAAAACCTTCTTCGCTATTCATACGATTTGGATTTGCTCCGTTATCTAAAAGCAATTTTACCAAACATAAATCTTCACTTTGAACGGCAACAGAAAGAGCGTCATATACAAGCCAATCATCTGCTTCGCCAATTTCAATATCTGCTCCACAATTGATTAATTTTTTTGCCAAATTGCAACGTTTGTATTTGCACGCATAGCCGAGTAAAGATTGATATTGTGCAAACTCATTATATTCGGGGTCTTGTATTACGAGAATCAAAGAATCTATATTGGGAATTTTATTAATCAGTTCATCGAAAGAATTTTGGTTACCTGTCTCTATTGCTTGGATTATTTGGGTATAAATATTCCCTTGGTCAAACAATTTTACTTCCGCTTGTTTTTTCGTTGCCTGTCCGCAACTGCTTGCTATTAATGCAAGAATGCTTAAAATGATTGCTATTTTTTTCATTGTGCAAAATTATTACTTTTTTTCTTATTTTTCATTTTATTTTTATGTTTCAAAATGCAGTCCCATTCCCGTAGGGAATATCGTTCGGTAGAAAACGGTATCCACCCGCGCCACCTGCATTCCGTCAGGAATGCGACCTGCGACAAATGGTTGCAAACCTACGGCTTGCAGGTTTGTGATTTGTGCATTTTTTCTACCGAGCGTGGCATTCCTGACGGAATGCAAAACTGCCGAAAGTACGATTAATAGGATTTGTGGTTTTTGCATTGTCTATTTATTTTCTTGTTATTCATTTTTTCATTTTTTCCTCGTCTTCGGCGGTTAATACTCGTACAAAGGTTAGTTGTTTTAATGATATTTTTTTATTTTTTTTACCTTTCTTTTCATAAGCATACATATCAACTCTTATTTTATTGTCATTTTGGGCGATTATGTCTAAAAATATTTCCGAATATGAGAGAAATAAATGGGCTTGCAAAGTTTCACGTTCAGGTTGTGCAATCGTGAGCGTGATTTCATTTTCAGAGGTGTAGAGATATTTTCCTGTTACTGTTTTTTCTTGTAATCCCATACTTGGTCCATACCGCCAAGAGCGAATTCTGAATGTGCTGTCGCTGTAAAAATAAAAATCCTCACCTGAACCGAATTTGTTACAACACTCTGTACTTATCCAATCTTCATAGGTCAAATATATGATTTCGGTTTGTTTATCAAAAAGTAGTTGAGGTGATATATGCCACGTTTCTTTTAGTTCGCTTTGTGCGAAACTTGTCATACTTGCCATAATGCAAAGGGTTAAGAGGATTAGTGTTTTATTCATTGTGAGTTTATTTTTCCGTTTTCTCTTTATTTTCCAAATAATATTCAAGTATTTTTGCTTCTAACAGGTTTTCATCGGTTGAATAGCCGACAAATTGAAATTCGCCTGTTCCCCAATCCGTTTCAACAGGTTTGTCTTTCTTATACGTGCCTCCCGATATGTATTGTGTTTCTATTTTATACATATTATCTTCGGGAATTATATGTAAAATAGCACTACCCGCATTATAGCATCTTGGATAATTACCCCAAATAAATGAATAATTAAGATAAAAATCGCCGTTTGCTGTCGGCTCTATCTCGTTATCTAATTCAACATATTGTAAATAATTGATTTCGCCGTCTATTTCAAAAACTGCCAATGTGTTTTCGGGCGTTTTTTTACCCGTACAGCAACTCGCAAATAATAGTATTGTTGCCAAACAACCGATTAGGAATTTTTTTATGTTTATCGTTTTCATTATGTTTGTTTTTTTACTCAATATCATCTAACCAATGGTTGACTGTATCTAAAATATATCCCGATTTTTCCACATCAATACTGTCTATAACTAAAAATTTGTAGGGTTTATTATTCTCGTTTTCAAATATTTTCCAAATAAACGTGCTTCTATCTTTATGCAAAGTCATTTTCTTGATAGGATTGGGTAATGGGCTATCATACAAAATCAATCTTCTTTCTTCAATATAATCATAAACGTCTCCAATTATTTTGTCAAATGTCATAGTAATAATTGTGTCCCCTTGTTCTTTTATATTTGAAATGTGGTATCCATAAAAATCCATATCCAAACAATTCAATACTAATTCACGATTTTCAATGACAAATTTCTGGTAGGTGTAAATCGTATTATCCAATATGCGATAAAAAATTTGCTTATTCCTGCCATTATCCAATTCGTGAGTATTATTGTCGTTTTCGTGCGATATTTCTACGGCATTATCATTTACCGTTTTCGACTGTCTGTTTCCACAACTGCTTGCTATTAATGCAAGTACGATTAAAATGATTGCTATTTTTCTCATTGCTTCAAATTTTTTGCAAAATTAATATTTAATCTGTCAAATTGCACCCGCAGGCGCAAGTTTGCCACTTGTGCCTCTTCCAAATTTCTACTACTCAAATTATTATCCATTTTTATTTTCGTTTTTCATTCATTAGGCACTGAAAATCCATGTTCTTTAGCCTTATTAGTCCAATTCAGAGCTTTTAGGCGATTTTTCTTTACTCCTTTACCTTGTGCATAACAAACTCCTAAATTCCATTGTGCTTGTGCGTTTCCTTGTTCTGCCGATTTTCGATACCAATGTGCGGCTTGCTCATAATTTCTTTCTACTCCCAAACCATTAAGGTAAAAATCTCCTAAAGCGAGCTGTGCTATTGCAAATCCTTGTTCTGCTGATTTGTGAAACCAAAAAAAAGCCTGTTCATCACTTTTATCCACACCTCTCCCACTACTATAAGAAAGTCCCAAATTGTACTGCGCTCCATAGTCGCCTTGATTAGCTGCTTTTTGATACCAAAACACAGCTTGTTCATCGCTTCTATCTACACCTCCTCTGCCGTTATAGTAGAAATTTCCCAAAATGCGTTGAGCGTATTTGTCTTCTTGTTCCGCTGCTTTGCGAAACCAATATGTAGATTGCTCCTCGTCTTTCCCTACACCCTCGCCATAAAGATAACAATGTCCCATAAGAACTTGCGCCCTTGCATTTCCTTGCTCAGCTGATTTGTGAAACCAATGTACTGCTTGCTCATAATTTTTCTCCACTCCCATACCACTATGATAACAACGCCCCAAGTCAAATTGTGCATCTTTATCGCCTTGCTCCGCTTTTTCGCGAAAATCATTCGCTTGAATTGTTGCTTGCTGTCCTTTTTCTGTCTTATTTTTACAGGAAATCCCAACAAATACAATCGCACATAATATGATTAGCGTTTTTCTCATTCAATATTTTTTTATCGTTTGTTTCATTGCTTCAAATTTTTTGCAAAATTAATATTTAATCTGTCAAATTGCGCTTCGCTTTCAACCTTATTTTCTGGCGCGGCTGCTGTCCGCACGCACTGTCGCTCGACTTGCACACAACTGCTGCGTTATTGATTTATCTTCTCCACGTACTCTGTCGGCGACATGCCGTAAAATTCCTTGAACGAGGCTGAAAAATGCGGAATACTGTTAAATCCGGTGGCGTAGGCGACGTCTGATACTGTGAATTTTTTCTCCGACAACAATAAGGCTGCTTGTTTTAACCTTATACCGCGTATAAAATTGCGTGCGTTTTGGTTGGTCAGTTCCTTCAGTTTGCGGTGTAAATGTACGCGACTTAAACCAACATTTGAAGCAAGAAGTTCAACATTTAATTTAGGATTAGCAAGCTGCTCGTTAATTATTTTCAGCACCCTGTTCATTAGTAATTCATCTGATGACTTGAGTTGCACCGGGGTAATTTTGTCGTCATATTCCTGATGTCCGCAGAATTTTGTCCGCAGAATTTCACGATTAGCAATAAGGTTATTGATGGTCTGCACCAATATGTCGGTACGGAAGGGCTTGTCTAAGTATGCATCGGCTCCTATGCCCAAACCCTCTATATGATCTTCTATTTGTGTTCTCGCCGATAAAAGTATCACCGGCGTATGGTTAATATTGATGTTTTGCTTGATTTTGCGAGTAAGGGTTATTCCGTCCATCACCGGCATCATAATATCGCTGACAATGGCGTCAAAATTGTTTTTCAACACCAAATCCAGCGCTTCCTTACCATCGCTGCAAGCCTTTACCTTATAAAATGGCGACAATTCGCTTTGGATAAAATGGCGCAACTCATCTTCGTCTTCCACTACCAATACCTTGTATTTTGTTTTGGATTTAACAAGGGTCGGAAGCTCTTCGGATTCCGTAACTTCGTAGGCTAAGCCTGTCCGATCGCTGTCGTAATACATGGCTACGCGTTGTACGGCGGCTTCAGATGTTTCCAATTCTTCTTCAAGCAGGTGGGTATAGCCCATCGGCAGGCGAATGACAAACTGTATGCCTTGAGCATGGTCATCGCGCTTTTCTGCATAAATAATACCGTGATGCAGTTCTACCAATTGGCGCGATAAGTGCAGCCCCACTCCTGTACCCTGTACGTCCTTTTGGGCAATATTATCAATCTGATAAAATCGGTCAAAAATACGTTCAATATTATTGACATCTACTCCGATACCGTTATCAATCACCTTGATTTCGAAATAATTATTAACAGACAAACGTTTATCGTCCTTGCCCGTAGATAGCCGTACAATGATTTTGCCGTTATTGGGGGTAAATTTGAAAGCGTTGGACAGCACGTTAAGCATTACCTTGTCGAAATTATTCAGGTCAACCCAGACTTGCAGGCGCTCCATATCATGTTCAAAAACGAAATCTATATTCTTTTGCCGCGCCGAGTAATCAAAGGTACGCATCAGGTCTTCAATAAAACCCACCATATCGGTTTCGCGGCAATTGATTTTCATTAAGCCCTTATCAATCTTGCGAATATCCATTAATTGATTGATTAAACGAAGAATGCGCTGCGCATTGCGATACATAATCAAATATGCCTGATGATTGCTGCTATCGGTTTTACTTGCAATAAGTTTTTCCAATGGGTTGATGATCAATGTCATTGGAGTACGTATTTCATGGGATATATTAATAAAGAATTGTAATTTGGCTTCATTAATGGCCTGTACATGCTCTTTCTTTAACAGTTCCTGCCGATAATATATTTTTGAATAAATAAAACTTATGATGCCGGCTATGAGGATTAGCGCCGCAAGCAGGTAAATAAGCATAGCCCACCAACTTTGATACCATGGCCTGTCAATATGTATGCGAATTTTCTTTTCGGAATCGGGATCGTCATATAATTTTACGGAAAACACATAATCTCCAGGAGGTAAGTTATTGTAAGTGATTTGGTTTACGCCGGGCTGCGTGGAAGTCCAATCGGCATTCAGCCCCTCCATCTTATAAGCATAAATGATTTGCTCGGGATTGACGAAATCAAGGGTTGAAAATTCAATGGTAAAAGTATTGTCTTTATGGCTTAACTGGAAAAGTTCCGCATCGAATACCGATGAGGATACAATTTCATGGCGCCCCGAACGATCGCCTTGATTAACAGGCTGGTTGAAGATATAAAATCCGGTAAGGTGTATTTGATTAGCTTGTTTATTATCAGTAATGTCGCGTGGATAAAAATTAGTAACGCCGTTGGTTCCGCCGAAGTATAATTTACCATGCTTATCTTTGAACAGTGCGCCGCGTGTAAACTCGTTACCCTGTAATCCGTCTCCGGCATAATAATGAGAAAAACTGCGGGTAGCGGGATTCAACTTGTAAATCCCCCGATAGGTGCTGATCCATAAATAGCCGTCATTATCTTCAATGATGCCGCTAATCATGTTGCCTGCCGGACTGTTTTGGGTTGGAAATTCTTCAAAGGTACCGTTCTTTTTATCGAAACGGTAAAGGCTCATGGTCGTGCCTATCCAGATGCCTCCCTTGCTATCTTCGCATAAAGCGCTTACAATGTGACCGGGCAAGAGATTGTTCGTGTTATTATAATTGATAAAGGTCTTTTTTATAGGATCAAAACAACTCAAACCCTTATAATGTCCGATCCAAATAAGGCCATCGCTGTCGCATAATATATAATTAATCCAGTCGTTGCTTAACTCATCGACTGAAAAGTCGCCTTCTTCACGTTTCGACGATTCATAGTGTGTCAACTCGCCGCTATAGGTATCCATTATAAAAAGTCCGGACCCGAAAGTACCGATTAACAGCCCTCCCTGTTTATCTTCTGTAATATAATATACTTTTTCATTAACTAATTCATTGATATATTGACATTTACCTGTTTTTGAATCCATTTTGGCTAATCCTTTAAAGTAGGAACCTATCCATAGATTTCGACGGGAATCTTCAAAAACCGAGAGTATAATGTCGGGAACAGATAACGGCGAAGCAGTCTGCTTAAAATGAACAGCGCTATTGTCCGATTCATCTACTCCGTAGATACCGTCGTTATCGGTAGCTACCCATAAGATATTGTTGCGGTCTTTACACAGCGACATTACGCAGCAGGAGCCGATAATATTGTGTTTAGCAGACTTATAACCGTAATAATCAAACTTATTCCTTATCTTGGGAACATATACCACGCCTTTTTGAAACATTCCCAGCCAAATGCCGCCGTTATGATCCTCTAAAATAGCATGTATCTTGCTCTTATTGAAGTCGAACGATACGGCATTGACCTCAAAGTTTTCCATCTCGTCCTTCTCCTCGTTATACACCTTCAATCCCTGCCCATCGGTGCCAATTAACAATTGATTATCGCTGTTTACCAGTAAGGTATAGATTAGTTGCGTGGTTTTGTCTTCACCTTTTACAGGAATAAAACATTCTTTTTCCCGATCATACCTGTTAAGTCCTTTGGTAAGCGTACCTACAAAGAGGTTGCCGTTTCGGTCTTCTACTATAGACGATATGTTATCACTTGAAATTACGGGTGGACGAAATATTTTAATCTCTTTACTGCGCAGGTTATAACAATTTAATCCGTTATTTTCGGAGCCAATCCAGATACTGCCGTTGGAATCTTTGTATATGGAATTTAAATAGTTGCTGCTTAATTTTAATGAAGTTTCGGCGTCATAGTAAGCGGCATATTCTCTTAATTTTAAAGTAAATAATCCTTTACCGGAAGTAGTAATCCAACAGTCGCCATTGTTGAGTTCGATGATGCCTGTAACGTGCGCTTCTATATGCTCCTTATCTTGAATTAGTGTAACAGACTTAAAGGCATTGCTTTCCCAACAATATTGAATGAGTCCCTTAATGGTTCCTACTAAAAGTCGTCCGTCCGAAGTCTCGAATATTGTACGTACATAGTTGTCTTTTAATGAAGTAGAATCGTTATTAATATGCTTGTATAGCTTAAACTTCATTCCGTCAAAACGATTCAGCCCATACTCGGTAGCAATCCACACAAATCCTTTTTTATCCTGATAAATACAATTAATCAAATTGCTGGATAAATCATTTTCCGTAGCATAATATTGGCTTGTTTGCGCAGAAAGACTGCTGCTTAATAACATGGAAAAAAGAAGAAAGACAGTAAGAGTGAAGAGCATGCTGATATTCAAGTACTTAGAAACTGCTTTGAGAGCCTGTGAAGAATTTTGTGTAAATGGGTATTTTGCGATGTACTGATTCATAGCTTTAATTTTGGTCAAAGATAATCATAAATTGATTAAAGACAGTATCCCCCGATTACGAATGGGCACTGTCCATTTCTTTTCAATATTTCTAATTGCCAGATAGACAAATTTTAAGGCGACGGCATTATCGGAGAAAACCATTTTTGTCTTGGTATATTTACGAATGCCGCAAAAATGTAACAGGCATGTAAAACATTGCTACACTTTTTAAGTGTGTATGTTGCGATTTCATAGTCTTATGTTACATTTATCGCATGAATAAATGATATAAACGAAATACCTTTGTCTTAAATTGAAACATTATGCTTAAACATTATTAACTTTTTAAAAATACCTATGTACAGAAAATTATTTATCCGAATGCAAAACAGTAAGGAACAGCGCTCTGTATCAGGGCATTTGTCCGTTATGCGGCAAATGTTGTTGCTTGTCTTGTTATTGCTTTTATGTCCCTTTTCGCTTCTGGCGCAAAATACCATTATTATTACCGGTAAGGTGGTTGACAATGTCAATGAATCGGCGGTAGGCGTGAGTATTGTGGTAAAGGGAACAAAAATTGCCGCCTTCACCGATGCTGACGGCGCTTATACTATTAATGCAGCGTCCGATGCTGTGTTGGTGTTTTCTTTCTTGGGCATGATTACCAAGGAAGAACCTGTGAACAACCGAACACGGATTGACGTTACCATGGAGCCGGACGCGCATTTGCTGGCCGAAGTAGTGGTAGTAGGCTACGGACAAATGAGACGTAGCGATCTCACCGGCTCGGTAGTTTCCGTATCGGCTAATGCTATCGCCCAATCGGTATCTACTTCGCTTGATCAGGTACTGTTAGGCCGCGCCGCAGGGGTGCAAGTAGCCCAAAACTCAGGTATTCCGGGTGGCAGCTCGTCTATCCGCATACGTGGTATCAACTCCCTGAATGCCTCCAATGAGCCTTTCTTTGTGATTGATGGCGTGGTGATTGATGGCTCTACGGGTTCTAATACCAGTAACGTCTTGTCGTCTATCAATCCTTCCGACATTGTGTCTATGGACATCTTGAAAGATGTATCTGCTACAGCTATCTATGGTTCTCGCGGCGCTAACGGAGTCATCATTATTACTACTAAACGGGGTGAAAAAGGAGCTGCACGTATTAACTATGACGGCTATCTCGGCGTACAGGTGATGCCCAAAAAGCTCGACCTGCTTAATCTTCGGGAATATGCTTACCATAAGAACGAAAGATGCACTATCATGGGATACCCCATGGACGATAATTTTGTGCGCCCTGACTTGCTGGGCGAAGGTACCGATTGGCAAGCCGAACTGTTTAACCCTGCTTTCATGCAAAGCCATAACCTTTCCATATCGGGAGGTAGTGATAAAATGGTGTATGCGGTGGGCGGCGGCTTCCTTGACCAGAATGGTATAGCCTTGGGCTCCGGTTTTAAACGCTTGAACCTTAATGGCTCCATAGACGGAGAAGTAAAGCCTTGGCTGAATATGGGCGTTAGTTTTGCCTTGAGTAATACTCAGCAAAACATTACGGTATCCGATAACGACTTAATTAACATAGCGCTACAACAAACACCCAATGTAGCCGCCCGTAATCCGGACGGCAGCTACGGTGGCCCCGATACAGATGAATTTGTACAATCAAACCCTGTAGGTTTAGCCCAATTGAAGCAAAACGATGCCGAAGTTAGTAATGTTCGTGGTAATATATACCTTGATTTTAAATTTATTGAGGGACTCAGCCTGCGTACTGAATTTTCTACAAATATCGGTATGAACAATACTTACCGCTTTACGCCTTCTTATACCTTTGGCGCTATTCACAATGACGTGCGGGAATCAAGCCGTACCAAATCATACAACGTATATTGGTCTTGGCGTAATGTGTTGACCTACAATATAACACTTGCCGAAAAACATAATATCAGCGCTATGGTCGGACAGGAAATGTCGGATAGCCGCTGGGAATACCTTTCCGGCTATCGCTCAGGCTTCCTGACCAATGGCGCTACCGACTTAGATGCCGGCGATGCTACTACGGCAATGAATAGCGGTAATAGCGGAGATAGCAGACTATTGTCGTTCTTCGGAAGAACTTTTTACTCCTACAACGACCGCTATCTGTTAACCGCTACTCTTCGTTATGACGGTACTTCAAAATTCGATAAAAGGAACCGATGGGCACTGTTCCCCTCTGCCGCCTTAGCTTGGAAAATTTCCAACGAAAGTTTCTTCAAAGATGCAGAGGCTTTCAGTTGGATCAACAACCTTAAACTTCGTACCGGTTGGGGTTTCGCAAGTAATCAAAACATTCCGAACAATGCTTATACCTCAATTATGGCCTCCGTTCCTACCATTTGGGGCACAGGCATGTTGAGCGCTAATACCGCCAATCCTGATGTAAAATGGGAAGGCACAAGCTCTATCAATATCGGCTTAGACCTTAATTTGTTTAACAATCGTATAGAACTTATTGTTGACTGGTATAACAAGCAAACTAATAATTTGTTGCTGCAGGTTCCGTTGCCTGCTTATGTGGGTTCGGGCGGTCAAGGTTCTACCTCGTCCCCATGGGTAAACATAGGTTCGCTGCAAAACCGCGGTATAGAATTTACCTTGAATACCCTGAACATAGATAAGCACGACTTTACCTGGCGTTCTAACTTTGTAATATCGTCCAATAGGAATAAGGTGCTTTCCCTCCATACGGAAAGCGCAGCCTTGGATAAGACCTTGTCGAGAGGATCTGAAACTACCATTATCACCCGCACTATGGTAGGACAGCCTATCGGCATGTTCTACGGCTATCAGGTGATTGGCCGCTTCAACCACCCGACCGATATGTACTACGTAGATGCTTATGGCAATGTAAGACCGGTACCTATGCCCGACGGCGTTCCCATTAGCAATACAGGTGTATGGATAGGCGACCTGATGTTTGCTGATGTGAACGGCGATGGAATAATTGATGACGCCGACCGTACTTTCATAGGCAACCCCGAACCTAAATTTACTTACGGTTTTGGGAATACCTTTAGCTATAAAGGTTTTGATCTGACCATTTACCTCAATGGCTCTTACGGCAATAAAGTATTCAATTGGATACGCCGTTGGACGGAAGACCCGCGCCAATCGACCAACATGACGACTCACGCACGGAACTATGCCCGCCTTGGCCTCATTGACCCCAATGGCCCCTCCGATGATTATCGTAACCTGCAGGTGATTGGCGGCGCTTGGGATATGCCGCGCCTTTCGCCCGCCGATGCCAACAAAAATCAACGCGTGTCGGACCGTTATATAGAAGACGGTTCCTACCTGCGCATACAGAATATATCATTAGGCTATACTTTTCCCAAAAAATGGGCGGAAAGAATATATGCCGAAAACCTGAAAGTATATATGAATATCCAAAATCTTTATACCTTTACAGCGTATAAGGGCTATGATCCGGAACTCGGTTCCTTAGGACAGGACGCCTTGCTGAGCGGTATCGATAATGCGCGGTATCCCTCGCCGCGTATATTCACTTTTGGTTTGAATATCACTTTTTAAATATTAATTATTATGAAGACAATATATAAATTATTTGCCGTTTCAATCTTAACGCTGTTCTCTTTAAACAGCTGTAATGAGTTTTTAGATGTGGTGCCTAATGATTTCGTAACGCTCGAAAACTTTTTTCAATCTAATGAAGACCTGATGGCAGCCACTGCTCCTTTGTATAATAAAGTATGGTTCGACTTTAATGATAAATTTTTTTACGGATTGGGTGAAGGCCGTTCCAATAATCTTTTCGCTCCTTACTCGGATTATATATATCCCTTTACTACCTTGACAGAAAGTTCTTTGACAGGCCCCTTGGTAAGCGCTTGGCAATCGTTTTACAATGTGGTAGGACAAGCCAACAATACCTTGAACAATATTAAGGAAAAAGCGACCGGCGTAACTGAGGAGCAGAAAAATGCCGCTATAGCCGAAGCTCGTTTCATGCGTGGTACTGCCTACTGGTATTTGGCTTCTTTGTGGGAAGATGTAATTATTATTGAGGATAACCGCATTTTAGTGGCTAATCCTATTGTGCCTACCAACCCTCGTTTAGATGTATTTGAATTTGCTATTCGCGATTTAGAGTTTGCGGCTAAACACCTTCCACAAACTTCTTCGGCAATCGGACGTTTAAATAAATACAGCGCCTATGCTATGTTATCCAGAATTTATCTGTCGCGTGCAGGCCTTTCCGGTAACGACCGCAACAGCGGACAGCGCGATCCGGAATATTTGGAATTGGCGCGTAAAGCAGCCGAAAAAGTGTGCAAGGAAAGTAATTTTGTCCTGATGCAACATTATGGAGACCTGTTCAGAGTAGAAAATAATAACAATTCGGAAAGTATTTTTGCCCTTCAATGGTTGCCCGGCTTTTCCAGTGAAACCGGCTATGGCATTATTAATACTCAGCAGGCTTACTTTGCAGCTTCTTCGGATATTACAGGCGACGACGCAGCCTGGGGCAGTTGGACCTTCGCTTCTTATGATATTATGAGGACTTACGAAATAACCGACGACATTCGCCGTTATGCTACCTTTATGGCGCGTGGCGACCATTATCCTGAACTGAACTCCGCCAATGGCGGATATACGCAGGATAATACCGACAGGTGTTATATTAAGAAAGGCGTAACAGGCGGCCCTAAAGATACAGATGGTAAGTCGGCGCGCATGAACTCTGCGCTCAACACCTATATGATGCGTTTAGCAGAAGTCTATCTTATTTATGCCGAAGCTGTGCTGGGCAATAACACTTCTACTAATGACGCCGAAGCGCTTTATTACTTCAATGAAGTGCGTAAACGCTCCGGCATGTACGAAAAAAATTCTATTAGCTACAACGATATTCATTACGAACGCCGTATTGAATTAGCTATGGAAGGTCAATACTGGTATGATTTGGTGCGCCGTTCTTACTATAGACAGGAAGAAGTAATCGGTTATATGAATAACCAAGACCGTGCCGCCCAGTACCTCTATGACAAGGATACGCATACTACTACCATAGAAAGTCAAGATGCACGGCCGGTGGAAACAGCTACAGCGGCAAAACTTAAACTTCCTTATCCCGAGTCGGAAGTTGTGCAAAATCCCTTACTGAGACAAACACCCGTTCCTTATGTGTTTACGGAACCTAAAATTACAGATTTATTTTAACCCTGCCTAAATACACAATTTAACTATGAATACAATCAACATAAAAAAAGTTTTTGAATGGGTAGCGGTAGCCGGCATGATATCCTGTGCGGCGCTTATCTCATCATGCAAGGAAAACAATGAATACCCCTCGAATAACGATAAGGTGGTGGTTAAAAGCGTTCACCTGAGCGACGCTAAAGATGTGGTACTTGACCGTACGGTAAGCTTTGCCCGTCTCGGACAACTTATCCGCATAGACGGCACAGGCTTCCTCGGTATGCAAAAAGTGTACATCAACGGCGTAAGCGCTTACTTCAACCCAACCCTGATGAGCAATACTTCCATGATTGTGAAAGTGCCTAACGACGCGCCTACGGTGGAAGCTACCGAAGATGTGCGCAATACCATTCGTTTTGTGAAATCGGACGACAATCAGTTGGTCTATACTTTCGAAATTCGCATGGCTGCACCTACAATAACTAATATTTCTCATACCTTACCGCAGGCAGGCGAAAGGATTTACATTTATGGTACTAACCTTTATGAAATCCACAAAATTACTTTCCCCGGCAATGTAACGGTTACAACAGGCATTGAATCCGATGATGAGGAAGGTACTTATTGTACGCTAATCGTTCCTGCGGGAATCACCCAATCGGGATCTGTGCTGGTCGAAGGTTCTGCCGGCGGCGCTTACTCGCCCGGCTATTTCAATTTCAGGGAAGGTTTGTTTATGACCGATTTCAGTTCCGATCCTCACCATGGTTGGAGTAGCGGCGTTTCGGGCAATCTTACGGATATTATCCCTGCTACAGGCGACGGCCCGAAGTCGCAGGGTATTTACCGCGCTTTCAATGAGGACGGCGACCTTATTCCCGCCGGAAGAGTAGATGCGGGATTCTATTGGGCTAACAGTACCAATTGGAGTAGCGTTTATACCGAAAGTGTTATGCCTTCCAATACACCTACATCATTGAGCGGCGTTCAAATGGACGTCTATTTTGAAGGTGAATGGAACTCAGGCACCATTCGTTTTGTGATTGCAGACGGTTCGGGAGCGCAAAGGTACTGTATGTGGTACACCCCTTGGGTAGAGAACGGCAGAAGAGTAGATTTTCCCAATCCGAACGGGTGGTTTACTATCACTCTGCCTTTCAGTGATAGCCCCGACTATGTGGATAAAACCTTCGCAGAGGTTACCAACTCAGTGAATACGGCTAATTACAAACAATGGGGGCCTCACTTCGACAATACGGATATTACTACCGGAAGCGGAGCTTCTCTGGTCGTATTGCAAGCCTCCGAACCTACCAATGTAATAATATATATGGATAACTTCAGAATAGTTCCCTTAGATGTTCCGACATATAGTGACTATGAGTAGATCATATATTGATAATCAATAAAAAATATAAAGATGAAAAAAATAAAATTCATAATTCCGACAGTCATTTTAGCATTTGGCTGCTTTATGGTAATGACTTCCTGCGAAAAGAAGGAAGCATACGAAGGAGATGATTACAACCATATTACTGATATAAATGATATTCCATTGAACGATGACGAAAAATTGAATTTATATGAGGATTTGATACACTATATACCTGAAGGACTTTTCTTTGGATCAGGTATTGATTTGTCTGACTATACAAGTAAAACGGACTACAGGGAAATGGTAAATCGAAATTTTAATTCGATAACGGTAGGCTATGATATGAAACACGGTGCAATGGTAGGCGGCTCGGGCGCTCTTAATTTCGTCAGGGTCGATAATTTTATTACAGGCTTCCTGCCCGAAACTATGGAGCTATACGGCCACACCTTGGCCTGGCATCAAAACCAGAATGCTACCTACTTGAAAGGCTTGATTGCTCCTACGCCAATTCCAGATCCGCTGGGAACTAATCTATTCGACCTTTCAGTACTGAATGACGGTACTTTCGTCGGCTGGACGAAGCAAAATAATGCAGCAGGAATAACCATTGTTGACGGTAAAGGTTTGCAGGCTACGGATAAAGCCATTCAATTTGTGAACACATCTACTTCTGCAAACTATTGGGATACGCAATTAGTGTCTCCCGCTATTACGGTTGATCCTGCCGGAACCTATGTGTTATCATTCTATATTAAGGGAAATGCCGCCGGACAGCTACGTATCAGTTTTGACGGACTCAGCAATAATTACCCATGGCTGAATTGGTTAGGAACAGGGTCAGCGGAATACTTTACTACAGACGGAACTTGGCAGCATGTTCAGGTAACCCTGCCCGACCCAACCGCTGCTACTTTTAAAGTGCAATTCGATATGGGAAAAACTCCTGATGTAACTTATTGGATTGACGTTAACACCTTGGAATTGGTGAACCTGAACAGCGGTACGCCTCCCCCGTCCTACACTAATTTGATAGCTGTGGGCACCTTCGACAGTTATGCCGCAGGCGCCGACCCTTATCCCGACTGGAATGCTTGGGGCGGTACAGGAAGCCCTGTGCGTGAAATTTCAGCCGATGGCGAGGGATATGGTGGTGTAGGAAAATCATTGATTATCCATAGCCAAGGTACCAGTGTAGATTATCAGGTGCAGGCGGTAACTAATTTTACCTCGCCGCTTATAGAGGGAAATGACTATCACGCAGAAGCTTGGATAAGAAGCTCAGTAGTCGGGTCAGTACAATTATCCACTCAGTCAACAGCGCAATATTCGGGAGCTAAAACGGTAGAAACTGCTTGGACCAAAATAACTTGGGACTTTACAGCTGATGCTCCCGGTCCTTATACCACATTAGTATTTAATCTTGGCGCCGTATCTGCCGATTATTATATCGATAGCGTATTGGTCTATGACAGGACGGGTACCGTAACGCCCTCCTATACTAATTTAATTTCCAATCCCGATTTTGAAAGAGATGATTTACCGGGGAATAACTACTATGAATTAGGCGATTGGAATGCTTATGGAGATAATGGCCCAACGCGCGCTCGTGTTTCAACCGAAGCGCATGGCGGCGACTACTCAATGAAACTCACTAATCCCGTATCCGGCTCATTGTATCAAAGCCAGGCAATTATTCCTGTTGATTTTATTGATGGAAATGAATATTACTGCGAAGCATGGGTGAAAGTTTCAGTGGCCAACTCTAAAATCCAAATGTTTCTACAAAATGCAGCCTATTCGTCCCAATATGGAAGTACAGAAACAATATCGGGTACTACTGAATGGGTTAAAATAACTTGGGATATTGTATCAAGCGGCTCAAATGTAAGGTTCGGATTCCAGTTCGGAGAAACAGTGGCCGATTATTATATTGATGATGTATTGGTGTATGATAAAAATGCCCGTCGCTCCTTTGTATTCAAGTCTAAAGCAAGAACCGCACCGACTACGAAGAAAACAACAGTTCGTGCCGGAGTTATAGAAAAAACACCTGAAGAAAAGGCGCAAATTACCAGCGATGCCCTCGAAGATTGGATTACTAAGATGGTTACTCACTACAAAGGCCGTGTTCGCACTTGGGACGCACTTAATGAGCCTGTAGCCGAGAACGGTCAGCCACGCAATGCGTCCAACACCGATGCAACTGCTTCCGACGTCTTTGTATGGCAGGAATACATAGGTAAGGCCTTCGGTGTAAAAGCCTTCCAATATGCCCAATTAGCCGGAAACCCCGATGATATTCTTTTCATCAACGACTATAATCTCGAATACAGTTCTTCAAAATTGCAAGGATTTCTTGATTATGCGCAATATATAGACGACTCGTTAGCAACCCTCGGCCTGCGGCCTATAGACGGACTTGGTACACAATTGCACGTATCAATCACTTCCAATAAGCAAAGAATTGATGAAATGTTCATCGCAATGGCCGCTACCGGCAAGTTGATTAAAGTAACGGAACTTGACGTGAAGGTGGGAACTACTACGCCCAGCCCGACCCAGTTGGAAGAGCAAAAGGAGATGTACTGGTATATTATTAATTCGTATATGCAAAATGTACCTGAAGCGCAACGTTACGGTATTACTGTATGGGGCGTAAACGATGGTAATGCCAATTGGTTATCCGATGACGCACCCTGCCTGTGGAATAAGAACCTTATTCGTAAACCGGCCTACAAGGGTGCTGCCGACGGTTTGGCCGGACGCGATGTAGGAGAAGATTTTACTTATGACGACCTTAAGAATGCAGGGGAATAAAAAGAGGTAAAAAGCACACAGATGAACATGGACCTTCTCAGATAGAAAAAATGAAACAGTGTGAGATTTTAGAAGAATGCCAATTCGTGTAAATCAACAATATCTGTGCTTATCTGTGTGCTAAAACTCTTTTTGAACAACCTTCATAGATTAAGTGTACAAACCAATCCTATTGAAATTATATGAATACTAAAGGATTTTATAAACTATCCTGGGCACAGCGGATAGGATTCGGGTCGGGCGATTTGGCTCAGAACTTGATTTATCAAACAGTAGCGACTTATCTGCTCTTTTTTTACACGAATATTTTCGGTATTAAACCGGAAGTAGCTGCTGTTATGTTTTTAATTGTGCGTTTGGTTGACGTGCTTTGGGACCCATTCGTTGGCGCTTTCATAGACAAACGTAATCCCAAAATGGGAAAATATCGCGCCTATCTGATATTGGGAGGTATTCCGCTGACCGGTCTGGCAATTTTAACTTTTTGGAATGGTTTCTCAGGCCAGTTGTGGTATGCCTACATTACCTATGTAACTTTGTCGTTGTGTTACACCTTAGTGAATGTCCCTTATGGCGCTCTGAACGCTTCGCTCACACGCGATACCGACGAGATTACTAAACTGACATCTACACGCATGTTCATGGCTAATATGGGAGGCTTAGCCGTGCAATTCGGCATTCCGGCAACCATTCAACATTTTTCTCCGAATAACGATTGGTCGCAACCGGCGGCATCGGGCGTGTGGTTTGCTGTAATGACTGTATATGCCTTGGTGGGCTTTGCCTTGCTGTGCTTTTGCTATACGCAGACAAAAGAGCGCATTGTGATGCAGGAAGCGCAGACACACACAGTGAAATATGCCGACCTATTTACCGAATTTGTCCGAAACCGCCCCTTGCGCATCTTGGCTTTTTTCTTTATTACGGCCTTTGCCATGATGGCCATTGGCAACTCCGCCTCGGCTTACTACATGCAGTACAACCTTGGGCAGGCCGATAATTTAAAGTACTTCAATGCCTTAGGGTCAATTCCAGCCTTTATCTTCCTTCCTTTAGTGCCAATGATTAGAAGAGCCATTGGCAAAAAACGATTGTTCTACGTGTTTTTAATCGTGTCTATTATAGGAATGGCTATGCTGTACCTGATTTCTACTACGCCGACCTTGAAAGAGCAGTTGTGGCTCGTTTACGTAGCGCAATTCATTAAATCAACAGGAATCATTGTCGCTACCGGCTATATGTGGGCCTTAGTCCCCGAAGTCATTTCTTATGGAGAATGGAAGTCGGGGCGGCGAATTTCCGGCATTGTCAATGCCCTGACCGGTATCTTCTTTAAAGCGGGCTTCGCCTTGGGCGGAGTTGTTCCCGGCATCGTGCTTGCCATTACAGGATTTAATGCCGGAGAAGCAGAGCAATCGAATATGGCGCAACAGGGAATATTATGGCTAATGGTAGTAATTCCTGCCGGCCTGTTGTTGCTGGCTATGTTTATCATCTCTAAATATGAATTAGATGATAAACGAATTGTCGAAATTGATAAGGAAATCGAAGAGCGCCAATTAAAATTATAAATCATAAATTACGAATTACAGATGAAAAAACTTGTTTATTTTTTTTTACTAATCGGTTTGCTTGCCTGTTCGCAACAAAATGCGTCATCGACATTTAAGAGTGCATTTAACGGAAAATTCCTGATGGGAACAGCCTTGAACCTTGACCAGATATGGGGACGAGACACATTGGGGATACAATTAACTAAAAAGCAGTTTAATTCTATTGTGGCCGAAAATTGTATGAAGAGCATGTATCTTCAGCCCGAAGAAGGACAATTCTTCTTTGATGACGCCGATCGGTTCGTGAAGTTTGGCGAAGAAAATGGAATGGCAATCATCGGACATACCTTGGTTTGGCACAATCAAGCGCCTGCATGGTTTTTTATCGACGAAAAAGGTCAGGACGTATCGCGAGAGGTCTTGCTTGAGCGAATGAAAAACCATATCACCACTGTAGTTAGCCGCTATAAGGGTAAAATTAAAGGTTGGGACGTGGTCAATGAAGCTATAGATGGAGATGGAAATTTTCGCCCTACGAAATTTCATCAAATCATTGGAGAAGATTATATTAAATACGCTTTCCTGTTTGCACAGGAAGCCGATCCTGAGGCCGAACTTTATTACAATGATTTTTCCATGGCCGATGAGGATAAGCGTAATGGAGTAATTGCTATGGTGAAGACTTTGCAGTGGCAAGGCGTAAAAGTAGATGGCATAGGCATGCAGGGGCATCTGATTATGAGCGGTCCATCAATTGATGAATTTGAGAAAAGCATAGTGGCCTTTTCAGAATTAGGAGTGAAAGTGATGATTACGGAATTAGACCTCTCGGTACTGCCTATTCCGAAACCTAATATAGGCGCCGATGTTACGGCTAATTTTGAGTATATGCAGGAAATGAATCCTTACGCCGAAGGCCTGCCCGATTCGGTGCTTCAAGTCCAGCAGCAACGGTATGTTGATTTCTTTCGCCTCTTCCTGAAACACACCGATAAAATTGACCGCGTAACCTTTTGGGGTGTGGCCGACGGCGATTCATGGAAGAACGACTGGCCTGTACACGGCCGTACCGATTACGCTCTGCTCTTCGACCGAAGCCACCAAGCCAAATCGGCAGTGGCGGACATTTTGAAAATGGCGAAAAAAAGATGAGAAGATTAAAATATATTTAATATGAAAACACCAAGATATTTAGTCCCCTACGACTACATGGCAGACCCGGCTGTACACATTTTTAACGGAAAATTATATATTTACCCTTCGCACGACCGCGAAAGCGGGATTTCTGAAAATGATAACGGCGATCATTTTGATATGAAAGATTACCACGTCTTTTCTATGGACAGTATTGATGGTCAGGTTACCGATCACGGCGTTGTGTTAGACACAAAAGATATTCCTTGGGCCGGCCGACAACTTTGGGATTGCGATGTTGCACACAAGGACGGAAAGTATTATATGTATTTTCCTTTGAAAGATAAGAACGACATTTTCCGTATAGGCGTGGCTATAGCCGACAAGCCTGAAGGGCCTTTTATTCCACAGTCCGACCCCATTCGTGGAAGCTACAGTATAGACCCTGCTATTTGGGAAGAAGCCGGCGAATATTATATGTACTTCGGAGGTCTTTGGGGTGGACAGTTACAGCGTTATCGCAATAACAAGGCCTTGGAATGTGCCGCTTTTCCGGCAGACCATGAACCGGCCATTCCCGCGCGGGTGGTAAAATTGAGTAAGGATATGCTGCAATTTGCCGAAGAACCCCGTCCGATAATTATTCATGATAAAGACGGCCAACCACTAACTGCCGGAGATAATGAGCGCCGCTTTTTTGAAGCATCATGGATACACAAGCATAATGGGAAATATTATTTTTCTTATTCTACCGGCGATACGCACAAACTCTGCTATGCAGTGGGCGATAATCCGTATGGGCCTTTTATCTATCAGGGTGTAATATTAACCCCTGTGGTGGGCTGGACTACCCATCATGCTATTGTTGAGTTTAAAGGCAAATGGTATCTTTTCCATCACGACAGTGTGCCTTCCGGCGGCCGCACTTGGCTCCGCAGCCTCAAAGTTGTAGAACTGGAATACAATGCCGATGGGAGCATAAAGACCATTGAAGGAACAGAAAACAATGAACAACAACTGAACTCTTAATAAAAATTAATTTTAACAGAAACATATAATTAGTTCCTAAGTATCAAACCATTACGGATTGAAATAAAACTTATGCACTTTTTTTTAATCCAAGCTATTGCAAATTCGGAAAAAAGCGCTATCTTTGCGCACCTTTTCTCGAGAAGATAAGGAAGTTGAATAGCAAATATTAACTTAAATAAAATTATATGTCAGTAAAAATTCGTTTAGCCCGCCACGGGAAAAAAGATTACGCCTATTTTCACATTGTTGTTGCCGACAGCCGCGCTCCGCGCGATGGCCGTTTTATTGAACGCATCGGTACTTACAACCCCAACACCAACCCTGCTACTATTGAATTAGACGGCGAAAAAGCTTTGGATTGGATCTTCAAAGGCGCTCAGCCCACCGATACCTGCCGCCGTATTTTGTCGTACAAAGGTGTGTTATTGAAAAAACACCTGCTGGAAGGCGTTAAGAAAGGCGCTTTAACTGAAGAAGCCGCCAATGCCAAATGGCAGGCCTGGATAGAAGAAAAAGAAAATGCAGTACGCTCAAAGCGCAGCGAGTTAGCTCAATCTGACCGTAATGTCGCCAAAGCCAACTTAGAAGCCGAAGCTAAGGTGAAAGAAACTATGGCTGCCGCCCTCGCTAAAAAGAAAAGCGAATTGGCTATGAAAGCTGCCAAAGCCGCCGCCGAAGCAGAAGCTGCTGAAACCGAGGTAGTCGAAGCTGCCGCCGAAGTTGCTGAAGCGCCCGCTGCCGAAGTGCCTGTTGCTGAAGTTCCTACTGAAACACCTGTTGTTGAAGCTCCTGCAGCAGAAGTTCCCGCCGAGGCTCCCGCTCCCGAAGCTCCGATTGAAGCCGCCCCTGAAACACCTGCTGCAGAAGAAACCCCCGCTGCCGAATAGCTACCGTCATGGGCAAGGACTCCATAACATTAGCGCCCTTTGCCAATGTACACAAGACATTCGGAGCGAACGGCGAATTAATTATCAAATTATTTCCCGAAGCACCCGAAGAAATTAACTTATCGGAACCGATATTTATCACCATTGACGGATATCCGGTTCCTTTCTTTTTTAAAAGTTTTGAACCCCGCGGCAACAACCGCGCTGTTGTTGTTTTCGACGATATGGAGCGTATGGCATTGGCCGAAGAATTGACAGGGAAAATGATTTACAGAAAGCAGGAAGCAACCTACAGTCGCAATGACGGAGAACGGAGCGCGAGTAAAGACATTTCAACGCTCAACTATGCTGTAATTGATGAAACCGTCGGAGCCATTGGTACGGTGTCAAAATTCATGGACATACCGGGAAATCCCTGTATTTTGATTACCAACGGCAATAATGAAATCATCATTCCCTGTCAGGAGGAATTTATACTAAAAGTAGATCATAAAAAACAGAACCTCACTACGCGGCTTCCCGAAAGTTTAATCAGCTTAAACCAGCCATTATGAACCTGATAGCCGACAGCGGATCAAGCAAAACAGCCTGGTGTGTAACTAAAGGTAAGGAGTGTGCGCAACAATTATTCACGTCTGGAATTAACCCCTTTTACATGGAGGTCGCGCAAATAGAAGATGAACTGCGCGCCTTATCGGTACAAATTGAGGGAGAAATAAACCACGTCTATTTTTACGGCGCCGGTGTTGCTTCTACGAAGATGTCGGATACCCTGTGTAAGTGGTTTCGTAAAATATTTCCGAAAGCTACTGTCGAAGCCCATACCGACCTGCTGGGTGCCGCCTATGCATTGTGCCAACATAAAGAGGGCATAGTCGGTATCCTCGGCACCGGGTCTAATTCCTGCTTTTATGACGGAAAAAACATTGTCGACACCGTGCCGCCCTGCGGTTTCATTCTCGGCGACGAGGGCAGCGGCGCAGCGCTGGGCAAACAATTAGTGGCCGACTACCTGAAATGCAGGCTGCCCGCAGACCTTCATCAGGCCTTTACCGACTATTATCAGTTAAGCAAAGACGAGATTTTAGATTGTGTATATAGAAAAGCCTTTCCTAATCGTTTTTTAGCTTCTTTTACTAAATTCCTGCATGAACAACAAGCGCACCCCTACGTTCATACCTTGCTGAGCGTAAATTTCGACCGTTTTTTTACGCATAATATCATGCACTACGACTACACCCGCTATCCCTTACATTTATTAGGGTCTGTAGCTTTTTATTTCAAAGACATCATCACCGCAACAGCCGCCCAACGCCATATAACTATCGGCAAAGTGGAAAAAACGGCGCTTCCGGGGCTGATAGCCTACCATAATGATTTAGTGATTAATGGTTAGTCGTACATCTCAAATCAACAAATAAGCAAATCATCAAATAACCATGTCCGCTTCACTTCTTGCCATTGTTTTCATCGCCTATACCTTACTGATATTTGCAGTAACCTGGGTTACATCAAGGCGCGCCACTAACGACACTTACTTCATCGGCAACCGCCGCTCCCCTTGGTTTGTAGTAGCCTACGGCATGATTGGCGCCTCGTTGTCGGGCGTAACTTTCATGTCGGTTCCGGGCAATGTACAGACGCAAGGATTTTACTACATGCCGATGGTGTTGGGCTTCTTCGTCGGTTACCTCATTATTGCTACCGTGCTGATGCCCTTGTACTACCGCATGCAGCTTACGTCAATATATGGTTACCTTGAAAGGCGTTTCGGCTTTTTTACCTACAAATCGGGAGCCTCGTTCTTCATTCTGTCGCGCACGCTGGGCGCCACGCTGCGTATGTTCCTTGTAGTAAGTGTTCTACATACCTTTATCTTGAAACAATTTGGCGTGCCGTTTTGGGTAGCAGGGCTTATTTTTGTCATGCTCATTATTCTCTACACCTTTGAGGGCGGCATTAAAACTATTGTGTGGACAGATATGCTGCAAACCACCTTTATGCTGTTGGCCGTTATATTTTGCATTATAACCATAAGTCGGGAAATGGAATGGAATTTACCGGAAATGATGTCGCAAATCAGTAGTAGCGGCTACATGAAATGGATAGATACCGACTGGTCTTCTAAAACCCATTTCCTGAAACAGTTCCTCAGCGGGGTCTTTGTGTGCGTAGCCATGACTGGTCTCGACCAGGAGATGATGCAAAAAAACCTGAGTTGCCGCAATCTGAAAGATGCAAAAAAAAACATGTTTACTTTCAGCAGTATCATCGTAGTGGTCAACTTCCTTTTCCTCTCCTTAGGCGCAGTGTTGGCCCTCTATATTCAACAAAAAGGCCTGCACTTTGCCGACACCGACCTTATTTTTCCTACCGTAGCCTTTGAGCATTTAGGCAGTATCGCAGGGCTAATCTTCATTATCGGGCTTATTTCCGCGGCTTATCCCAGTGCCGACGGAGCGCTGACCTCGCTTACTACCTCTTTCTGTATTGACATTATCGGCTTAGAGAAAAAAACCGCATGGACAGAGCAAAAAAAGAAAAAAGTTCGTTACAGCATACACCTGTTATTCGCCTTGGTATTCTTGCTGTTGATTATTTTTTATAACGCGGTGAAAAACGATGCCATCATCAACTTGGTTTATACGGTGGCAGCCTACACCTATGGGCCCCTATTAGGTTTCTTCTTTTTCGGAATATTGACCAAGCATCAGGTGCGTGACATTTATATGCCGGTAATAGCCATTGCTTCGCCTGTTTTATGTTATGTGCTTGACCTCGTTTGTACCCAATACCTAAATTTCGGCTTCGGATTTACCCTGCTCATTGTAAACGGGGGGCTGACTTATGCCGGCATGTATCTCTTCCGCTCAAAAATAAAATAAGCGTTTGGGCTTGTCCTTTTGAATATATTCGGTTACAAAGGCTTCAAATTTTTCGCTGTCGGTTTTAGAGAAAAACTGTACCTTTACAGGAATATAGAATAATTGTTGTTTAAGCGCCTCGCTGCAATCCTTATCCATGCGTAAACGTTGGGCATCTTTTTCAGTAGTAAAAATCGGCACGCTTGGGTAAGTAGCAACCAAAGTATTCATTCGCGCTATATCTTTTTTTGTAAAAACATGATGATCAGGGAAATCAAGGTGGTGCAACACCTTACTGAAAGTGCCCAAATGTTCAATAAACGGCTGAGGACTGGCAATGCCTGTCAACGCCACCGTTTCCTTAATCGAAAGCGGTAAAGCAGCCTCGCCATGGAATACGGGCTGTGGCAACTCATAGCCAAAGGTGGTAAAAAAGAGTTGCTGATAAGGGTATAATTTCAAGGTTTTCATCATTACGCGCTGGTCAATAGGGCGCATGTTCGTCGGGCATTTGGTAACAATTACCACGTTGGCGCGGTGCTTTTGCCCTAAGGTATCGCGCAGGCGGCCGTAAGGTAAATAATGGTCTTCCGTAATCGGCCGTGAATGGTCAACCAATAGGATAGACATTGTCGGCTTAACGCGGCGGTGCTGGTAAGCATCGTCCAAGATGACCAAACCCAATTGCGGCGCATCTGCTTGCAAACGCCGGATTCCTTTTACGCGATTAGCCTCCACAGCTACTGTAAGTTTAGGGAATTTCCGTTTTATCTGTAAGGGCTCATCGCCCGCCTCCCGCACCGTATCGGTTACTTCCACGTAACGGAAACCCTTGGTTTTACGCTTATAACCGCGTGAAAGGACTGCCGTTACCTGCTTGTCCTTGAATAAAGATACCAAAAATTCCGTAAACGGGGTCTTTCCGGTACCACCAACCGTAAGATTTCCTACGGTAATTACCGGCAAATTAAAGGTAACCGACTTAAACATACCCCAAGCATACAGCATGTTACGCATGGCTACTGCCATCGCATACAAGAGGCTTAAAGGGTACAAAAAAATAGCCGCTAACAGTCGCATGTTACCAAGTTTTGCAGCAAATATAATAATTTTTTTTAATAAAACCATAAAAAATCATTATTTTTGTAAAAATATTTAAAAAAATATGCAACAGCGTATCTTATCCGAAACACCCTCGCTTCTCAACCGGTTTATAGCCGAATTACGCAACATTCATATTCAAAAAGACAGCATGCGCTTCCGCAGAAACATGGAACGCATAGGGGAGATTTTTGCTTATGAAATCAGCAAAACACTTAACTACAAAGAAGTTAAAATAGAAACCCCTTTGGGGATTTTGGGGCAACAATTGAGCGATAATGCCATTGTGCTTGCCACTGTTTTGCGTGCGGGGCTTCCCTTGCACCAGGGTTTTCTCAACTATTTCGACAGGGCCGAGAATGCTTTTATCGGCGCTTACCGGCAATACACCGCCGACCATCAAAAGTTTGATATTCAATCGGACTACCTTTCTTCGCCGAGCATTGAAGGAAAGGTGTTGATTTTGATGGATCCCATGCTGGCCACCGGATCGTCTATGCTCTTAGCTTACAAAAGCTTACTCCAAAGAGGACAGCCTTTGCATACCCACATTGTATGCCCCATTGCCAGCCGCAAAGGGGCGGACTACCTGCAGGCACAGCTCTCGGAGGAAGAAATAACCCTGTGGTTAGGGGAGATAGACCCCGGCCTCACCGACAAGTCATACATCGTACCCGGCTTAGGCGACGCCGGCGACTTGGCCTTTGGGTGTAAATTATAGCATATATAAATTATGCACTATTTACTGCATATTTCAAATTATGCACTATTTACTGCATATTTCAGATTATGCACTATTTACTGCATATTTCAGATTATGCACTATTTACTGCATATTTCAGATTATGCACTATTTACTGCATAATTTAAAATATGCACTATTTACTGCATATTTCAGAAAAAATGCTTATCTTTGTTTTTTTTAATCATGTATGAAAAACATTGCCGTTATAACAGGAGATATCATTAACTCAAGAGATTTAACCGATAGTCAAAAAAGAAATGTTATGCGAATACTTAAAAGAGAGTTTCCTAAAATCTGTATACAACTCTTGGAGCACGTAGGATCCCTTGATTTTTTTCGAGGCGACAGTTTTCAAGGCCTTATCAAAGACCCTCGTTATTCACTCAGAATAAGCATAATACTAAGAGCGCTATTAAGAAGTGAGACACAAACCAATATATTAAAAGGGAAAAAAATCTGGGATTGCCGCATAGGTATTGGTATTGGAACTTGGGACTTTATAACAAAAAAAGTCTTAACCTCAGATGGCGCTGCTTTTGTGTATGCGGGTAAAGCTTTAGATGAACTGAAAAGTAAAACCAATCAATTACAAATAAAGGGTTCGATTATGGACCCGCAATTGGAACTTTTTATGCGTTTTGCCGAAACAATCATCAGCAAATGGACGATTGCTCAGTCTAAAGTTGCCTGTTCTTATTTATTGGACACTAAAAAAACGCAAACAGTTCTTGCCGAAGAATTAAGCATAAGTCAATCGGCTCTAAACAGGCGCTTTAAGACCGGCTATATCGAAGAAATTCGATTACTTTGTGAATATTTTGAAAACTTAATTAATTAACGCTATGGAAAAATCCGCCACTTTATTCATCTTACTTATTATCTCGCATGTTATAACTGATTTCTTCTTTCAGTCGGATAGTATTGTTGCTTCAAAAAACGGCAAACAATGGAAATCGACAGGACTTTATATGCATGCTCTTTGCGCAGGCCTATTCTGTTATATTGCTTTCCTGATTATAAAAGACTGGGAACAATGGCTTATTCCGACTATTGTAACTGTAAGTCATTTTTTTATTGATTGGGGTAAAACTTATTTTAAAAATAAATCAATAGCAAAATTCGTTATTGATCAATTGTTACATATACTGGTCATTGTGATATGCTGGATAACATATACAGCACAAACCGATATAATAATAACACTATTATCGGCGCTTCAACAGCAAAACACCTTACTTATCATATTGGCGTTTTTATTAGTCGTTAAACCTGCCGGCATTTTCATAAAAACGATATTGGATTATGTAAACGGCATACAGGGCGAAAGATGGAATAACTATATAGAACAGCTTATAAGTGGAAAGCAGGGTCTTGAAAAGGCCGGAAGATGGATTGGCTATTTGGAACGCATACTGATTTTATGCTTTATACTGTTGAAATATTATGAAGGCATCGGATTCTTATTAGCGGCAAAATCAATTTTCCGCTTTGGAGAGTTGACTAAAATACAAGAGCGGGCATATACCGAATATATTTTGATAGGAACACTCTTAAGTTTCACTATTGCACTATTTATCGGCTTAATTATACATTAACAACAATTAATTTGTATCTTTGTAACTTACAAGTTGAATTTACGACAGAATTCTATTTTATAAACTGATAAACAATTAAACCAAAATACGTGGATAACAATAACGCTTTAAAGAACTACGAGGCCACCAAAAAGGCTATCGGCTATGTTGAACGCAAGAAGGCTACGCAAGCAGATTACGACCGAATAGGTTTTATGTCGGGTCTGGAAGTGCACCAACAATTACTAACTAAAAAGAAACTGTTTTGCCATTGCCCGGCGGGCTTTTACCAGCAACCCGACGAGTTTGATGCGGAGTTGATACGGCACATGCGGCCTACGCTTTCCGAGTTGGGAGAGTACGACGGTACCGCACTGATGGAATTTCGGACAAAAAAAGAAATCATCTATCGTATCGCAAACAAAACAGCCTGCACCTACGATGTTGATGATACGCCGCCTTTTCCCATCGACTGGGAAGCCATAGATATTGCTATTGAAATATCTTTATTGTCGAAACTGAAAGTGGTCGGCGAAATACATATTACCCGAAAACAGTACTTAGACGGCTCTATTCCTACCGGATTCCAACGAACGGCCATTATCGGGGTTGACGGAGAACTTACCCTGAGAAATGGTCGAAAAATAGGGCTAATTCAATTAAGCGTGGAAGAAGATTCCTGCCGTGAAGTTTCCGACATCGGACACAGGCGCATCTACCGCACCGACCGACTGGGCATGCCGCTGATTGAAACGGTAACACACCCCGACATGAAGAATCCCGACGAGGTGAAAGAAGTCTGCGACCACATTCGCTTTTTGAACAGAAGCACGAACAAGGTCAGGACAGGCATAGGCGCAGGACGGGAAGATGTTAATGTAAGCTGCCGCGGAGGCCATAGGGTGGAAATAAAAGGCGTTGCCCGCACCAATTGGATTCCGGAACTGACCCACAACGAGGCCTTCCGCCAGTGGGCTTTGTTGCACATTCGTGAAATATTAACGAAACGTTGTAAGAAGGAAGATTGGAAATTGAGCGCTATGGAATTACTGCCATCGGAATTTTCCGCCTTGTATGAAATCGCAGAAAAAACGACAGGAAGAAAAGAAAAGATGTATGCAGTGAATCTTCCCTGTTTCAAAGATTTACTCTCTCATTTTACACAGCCCAATTATTCTTTTCATGATGAATTTGTTCACCGCCTGAAAGTAATTGCCTGCATCGAAAGGCCTAATATGACCTCTTCGGAAGACTTGCAACCCCTGTTCGACCCAAAGAGTTGGAATACTATAACAAAAAAACTCAACGCAGGAGCCGACGATGCACAAATTGTATTCTGGGGTCCGGACGAAGATATTAAGACCGCTTTGGAAACCATTGAGGAAAGAGCGCTGATGACCTTCGACGGCATTCCTCCGGAAACCCGTAAAAGTTTTGAAGACGGCACAACCATCTTTGAGCGCGTTCTTCCGGGCGCCGACCGTATGTACCCCGATACCGATTCCGTTCCTATTCCGCTCGAAGACGCCTACATTGACAAACTCCGAAAAAATGTAGCTGAAGATTTTTCCGAAAGATACCAACAGTTTGCCGATTGGGAAATTCCCGAAGATACGTATCGGTATATCTTTTCAAAAAATTATTATCCCCTGATGCAACGTATTATTAACGAACTCTCGTTAAACCCAAAGTTTATCGGCGTCTTTTTCGGGCATCGTTTAAAACACCTGCACGGGCAGCATAAAACAATACCTTTTGCTATAAATAAGATATATGATTTGTTCGTATTCTTAAAGGATAAACAGTTGGATACGGCCATTGCGCCAAGCGTCCTCCTGCAAATGTTCCTACACCCCGACATGGACTTTGAATCCATTTTAACTGACTTAAAATTCAAAAAGATATCAAAGGCCGATATTATCAGCAGAGTAAGGTTATTGGAGAACACCTTTGCTCCCGTCCGGAAAAACACAAGCCCACAGGACAAAATAAACAGTATCATGGGCGGCGTCCGTGCTGTTAGCGTAGGAAATGTAAATTTAAGCGAATTGGTAAAAGAAATTAAATAATTATGAGTGAAGATTTTTTCCAAGGATATAAGGGAGAAGCCCTTGAAATACTAAAGAAATATAATGTCCGCGTATGGGGAACAGTAGAAATGGAAACCACGCGGGGAAACTTTAAAGGCACAGTGTTGCCGCGTGCAGTAAATGATGATCAATTTCATATCGTTGTAAAAATATCAACCGGTTACAATATCGGTATTGATATTCGCACTGTTACAGGAATGAAAGAAGTAGGTTATAAAAAAGCTAACTATAAAGTGCCTGAAAAGGAATTTCCCTACACGCCCGGATTGCCTCACGTGAAATTGTTGGGAACAGGCGGCACCATTGCTTCCCGCTTAGACTACAGAACAGGAGCCGTAATTCCTGCCTTTTCTCCGGGAGAATTGTATGGCGCTGTGCCTGAATTAGCAGAAATTTGCAACTTGGACACGGAAAAAATATTCGCTGTTTTTTCCGAAAACATGGGACCTACACAATATGTAGCCTTGGCCAAACAAATCGGAAAAGAAATTGAAAACGGCATCGACGGCATTGTTATCGGGCACGGAACCGATACACTGCACCATACAGGCGCAGTGTTGACCTTTATGTGCCAGAACCTCCCTGTGCCTGTTATTTTAGTAGGTTCGCAACGTTCGTCCGACCGCCCGAGCTCCGATGCGGCGCTCAATCTTATGCACGCTATGACCGCCGCAGGGCGCGGAAACATTGCCGAGGTGTTAGTGTGCATGTTCGGCCCCACCTCCGATGAGTATGGCTTGCTGCACAGAGGAACGCGCGTGCGCAAAATGCACTCTTCTTACCGTTCCACCTTCCGCACCATAGGCGACACTCCGGTGGCACGCATCACACGGAAAGGATTAACGCCTATCAAGGAAGATTACAATCGCCGCAGGCAGGATAAAAATGTAAAAATTATCCCGACCTTCGACGACAGGGTAACCATGCTCTACTATTATCCGGGCATGAAGCCCGACACCTTAGATGCTATTACCGACAACGGTTATAAAGGGGTTGTATGGGTAGGCACAGGCTTGGGGCATGTAAACAAAGAAATGTATCCCGCCATTGAACGCGCCCACAAAGCCGGGGTTCACCAATATATGACTGTGCAAACAATATGGGGCTATGTGCACATGTTTGTGTATGACACCGGACGCGACATGATGGCCAAAGGCATTATCCCCGCCGGCAACATGCTTCCCGAAGTGGCTTTCATAAAATTAGGCTGGGCCTTGGGACAAACGCACGACATGGAAGAAGTGAAAAAAATAATGCTCACGCCTATTAACGACGAAATTACCGAACGCGAACCCTACAACGGCTACTTAGTGTATCAGGGCGGCTCGCCGGAGGTCGAGGAGTTTGTCAAAAGGGTGCGAAAATAGTTTTCTTCCTTGCCGTTGGCCTACCTCTTCCATTTTTAACGCAACAGTAGCGATCTTTTCCGCACCCGCGAAGTAGGAATATTCAACTGCTCGCGGTACTTGGCAATGGTGCGACGGGCAAAGCTAAAACCTCGCTTCTGCATCATCTCTGCCAATTCTTCGTCCGATAATGGATTCGCTTTGTCTTCTTCTTCGATAAATTCTATAAGAATTTTTTTGACGTTACGGATAGACATCTCTTCGCCTGAATCGTTAGTAGCTCCATCTGAGAAAAAATGCTTGAGCGAAAATATACCGAAATGTGTTTGAATATATTTGCTGGCCGCCACTCGTGAAATTGTCGAAATATCAAGATTTGCCATTGCTGCAATATGTTTCAGCGCCATAGGCCGCAGCAGACTTTCGTCGCCTTCTCTGAAATAATCGCTTTGGTAATCAAGAATCGCCTGCATGGTATGCATCAAGGTGTCCTGCCGCTGCTTCAAAGCATCAATGAACCATTTGGCCGATTCGATTTTCTGCCGAAGAAAGATTAGCATTTCTTTATCCTGCTTGGTTTTGGCCTTTTCCTCGCGTTTCAGCATATCCTGATAACGTCGATTAATACGCAGGTCGGGAATGGTATAGCGCGGCATGATGAGTTGAAATTCGCCGTTTTTCATCTCTAATAAAAAGTCGGGAATGACATGGTTCATTCGGTCGTCTATATTATCAATACTTGCACCCGGCTTAGGATTCAGATGGGTGATAACATTCAACGCCTCCTTAAAATTCTCATCGCTCAGTTGCAGCTTTTCTTTTATACGGTCGAAAGCACGGTTGCTGAAATTTTCAAACTGTTTGAAAAGTATAGTAATGGCCGTTACTACGGCAATTGTTTGTTCTTTATTTTCCAGTTGAATCAGCAGGCACTCCTGAAGATTGCGGGCAGCCACTCCTATGGGTTCAAAATGCTGAATCGTCTTTAACATGGCCTCTAACTCTTGCTCCGAAGTTTCTATATTCGAATGAAAAGCAATATCATCAACTAATGAAGCCATGTTGCGGCGCAAATAACCATCGGTATCCAAACTGCGTATAAGGAACAAAGCTATGGCCAATTGCTGTTCGTTTAAGTGAAGATACCGCAATTGCATTTCTAATTGTTCCTGCAAGCTTTCTTTGGCCGAAAGCGTGGGAAAATTACCCAAAACAGCGCCCGACGATGAAAACGTGTTATAAATACGGGCAGAGGGTTCATGGTTGACATACTCATCAATGCTGATGTTCCCCTCCTCTTCTTCCGTGCACGTTATTACTTCTTCGAGCGCCGGATTTTCCTCTAATTCTTTTTCTATCCGCTGCTCCAGTTGCAAGACCGGCAACTGCAACATGCGAACCACCTGCACCTGTTTAGGCGACAGTTTTTGTTGCAGCGATTGTTGAAGCACTTGCTTAAGCATAGCGATAAAATTAAAAAATTCTAACTTGCAAAGTTAGTAAGTTTATCTTAATTTTGCCACTATATCCCACAAAATTACCCCTATGCTTACCGAAACGTTTAAGGAATGCTTAGTCCCCCACTGCGGTATTTCCAACACGAAATCACAATTATCTACCACTTGTTGCTGCACGCCTTTCACTTCATTTCCAAAAACCAAGGCATATTTTTTATCTTTTTCGGGCTTAAAATCATGCAAAGCCACGCTGTTTTCGGCCTGTTCCACGGCAATCAGTGTATATCCTTCCTGCTTTAAAGCTACAATAGCGGTAATGACATGCTGCTCATACTGCCAATCAACCGTATCCTCAGCGCCCAAGGCTGCTTTGTGAATTTCGGCGCCGGGCGGAACAGCGCAAATGCCACATAAATAAATTTTTGCGATACGGAAGGCATCGGCGGTACGAAAAGCCGCGCCTATATTATGTTGACTGCGCACATTATCAAGCAATAAGACTATAGGAGCCTTTTCTGCCGCTTTAAAATCCTGCGGCGTTAAACGCGGCAGTTCACTATTGAGAAGTTTACGGGGCATTATCCAACTAAGAATTTAAAATTATGAATTATCCTTTACCCTGAGCCATTTTCTCTATGCGTTGTTCGTGGCGGCCGCCGTCGAAAGGAGCGGCGAGGAATTGTTGCACAATGGCTATGGCTGTGGCCTCGTCAATAAAACGGGCAGGCAACACACAGATATTGGCATCGTTATGATTGCGGGCTATGCGGGCAATTGCAGGCAGCCAGCAAAGCGCTGCGCGAATGCCGACATGTTTATTCAGGGTCATCGCCATGCCTTGTCCCGATCCGCAAAGTGCTATACCTGCTGCTACCTCGCCCTTTTCCACAGCAACGGCTAAGGGGTGGGCTACATCAGGGTAATCCATGCTTTCGATAGAATATGTACCGAAATCTTTTACTTCAATATCCTGCTCCTGTAAACAGGCTTTTAGCAATTCTTTTTGTTCAAAGCCGGCATGGTCGGCTGCTATTCCTATTTTTCGCATAACATGAAACAATTTATAGTTATTGATTATCAAAGAATTAACATTTTATTATCCTCATAAGACACCATTTTTTTACAAAGATACACAATAATGTTGAAATACAGTCAAAAACAGCCTTTTAGCATTTTATTTAAAAAAAATAATACTTTGCGATACAAGGTATTAAAATTTATTCGTATATTTGCATTGCAAAATATTCTACAATTTAAAAAAGATAAAATATGAAAAAAGTAGTTACAGCAAACATTGGCGGCTTTTGTTTTACGCTTGAAGAAGAAGCCTTTAGCAAGTTAAGCCGTTATTTAGACAACTATGCAGCCAGTTTTCCGGACAGGAAGGAAGCGGCTGAGGTGATGGAAGATATAGAATCGCGCATTGCCGAAATTTTCCGTGAACAAACCCCGCTGCCGCAGCAAGTGGTTAGTATGAACTTGGTAAACAAGGTCATTGCCATTATGGGTACGCCCGAAGGCCAATCCACATTTAGCGAGAAGGGGCGGGAAGAGCAGTCCTTGTCTGCCGCAAGCGCCTCGCGGGTGCGAAAATTGTACCGCGACCCCGACCGCGTAGTATTTGGAGGCGTGTGTAGCGGCCTGTCTGCTTATTTTGGCCTTGATGTGATACTTGTACGCGTAATATTTCTTGCAGCGCTTTGCGTAGGCGGCTTCGGCTTTTTTCTGTACCTTATTTTGTGGGCAGTAACGCCCAAGGCTACTACTATTGCGCAAAAGTTGGAGATGCACGGCGAGCCGGTAACTATTGAAAATATCTGGAATTATACTAAAGAAAAAACATTTAAAAAATAATTGTTTATGACGGTCGAAACTATAAATACGGATAATGTGAAAGCCCAAATGCGGAAAGGCATTCTGGAGTATTGCATACTGTTGATATTAGCCCGTAACGATGCTTATGCTACGGTTATTATCAACGAGCTGAAAGCGGCGAAAATGATTGTAGTGGAAGGCACCCTCTACCCTCTGCTAATGCGCCAAAAAAATCAGGGTTTATTAAACTACCGTTGGGAGGAATCGCCGCAAGGCCCTCCGCGGAAGTATTATATGATTACCGAAAAAGGCCGCCAATTCCTGCAAGAATTAAACGCCTCATGGGATGAATTAGTTGTAACCATTAACGCTATTCGATAAAATTATGAAAACAACAGTTAAAGTAAGCATAGGTCGGCTGGCTTTTAATGTGGACAGCGACGCATATCAACGGCTGAAAAATTATTTAGACCGCTTGGAAAAACATTTTGCCGATAAGGAAAGCGGCAAAGAAATTGTGTCAGATATAGAAGAACGTTTAGCCGAATTGCTGGCGGCGCAGCTATCACAGCCAACGCAGGTAGTAACGCTCGCTATGGTCGAAGAGGTAATTGCCATTATGGGCATGCCCGACGATATGGAAGATAATGAACCAATAAATACTACGACATCAAATGTTACACCTCCTGTGGGGCTTGGTAGGCGGCTGTACCGCGATAAAGAACATAAGATAATCGGCGGCGTGTGCAGCGGACTGGCGGCCTATTTTAATATTGATGCTGTATTTATTCGTTTGTTTTTTGTTCTTTTCCTTTTTAGTTTCTCTATCTTTCCTCTTTTTTACCATAGTATGAGCGGCACGGCCATATTGGCCTATCTTATTCTCTGGGCAGTGATGCCGGCGGCGCATACGCCCAAAGAAAAATTGGAAATGTACGGTAAACATAAACCCACTGTTTCCGGTATAGAAAAAAAACTACTGGAAGATACCGAAAAGCCGCAGGAGAACGGGCTTGTACGCATGCTTAATTTTATAGCCCGCCTATTTATCATCTTTTTCGGGATAATACTGTTAATAATAGCGTTAAGCGGATTTTTATTGATTCCCTCTTTGTTGCTGTTCGATGTTGCGCCGAATATTACGGTATTTGGTTTGTTGGACTATGTACATATCGGGCCCTGTGCATTTTTATTTAAATTATTCTTAGCCCTGGTATTGTTCCTTCCATTTATGGGCTTGGTATATCTTGCCGTTAAAGCTATAATGGGTTTTAGAGATAAGTATAGAATAGGGTTGCTCGTCTTTTTATGCTGGATAGCCGCTGTAATCGGCCTGTCGGCAGTGTCTTTTCCCGCCTTACGTGCTTATACTTATTGGGAAAAGGAAACAGCGCAGGTCGTAGTAGAACACAGTTCTGATACCTTATATATCAATGTGAGCGATAAATATAAGGCCAAGCATAATCAAATGATTTTTGATTATCGTGATAAACGTGCTTTTTCGGCCTTGTGGTCGGCGAAATCGGCAGGGCAGACCTCTTTTTATTTATTGCCGCAGGTAAAAATTATACCCGTAAGTGATACAGGGGCTATTCGCATAAAATATACCTGTCGCGCTGCCGGACGAAACAGATATATGGCGCAAGAGAATGTAGATAACATGCTCCAAAAAGCTTTTCTAAAGGATTCTTTGTTGCTATTAGAACCTTTTGTATTCGACAAGAAAACTAAATGGTCGGGCGAGTTAATGAAAATGAAGATTTACGTTCCGCGCGGAAAAGCTGTGAAGTTAGATATGTTTGACAAATACCATAATCAAATGCATCTTCGTTGAATTTACAGTGCGCGTATATTTGTATTACAAGTGGAGATGGGGATAAAATCTGTCCTTAACCGCCAATGGTAAGGACATGATCCTCGCTGAGATGAGTGTACTCTTTATTGATTGTATAAATGGATAATTCCTGTTCGCTATGGTAAACGAAAGTAAGGCGAATAAGTGTTTTATCATTGTCTATTCATCACTAATCATTCTTTCTATTTGTATCCCTCTGGAGCCTTTGAGCAGTATGCTTGCCGATTGAGGCAAAGGATATTGTTGAAGATGGGCTATCAAATCGTCAACGGATAGAAAGGCCTGAAAATTATTGCCGATGTTGGCTTCCATAAAATGAGGGCCAACCAGAAAGACATTTTGCAGGCGTTTTTCTTTCAGTTGTTGGATAATACTTCGATGCTCTACCACCGTTGCCGCTCCTAATTCAAGCATATCGCCGAGTATAGCCCATTTATGGACGGCTTGTAAGTTGGAAAAATTTTCAATAGCCGCCGCCATACTGGTAGGATTGGCATTGTAAGCGTCCATAATAAAGGTATAGCCTCCTTTTTGCAGCAATTGAGAACGGTTATTGGAGGGCTGATAGTTACTAATAGCTGTTGCTGCTTCTTCGGCATTAATACCGAATTGACGCGCTATGGCCAATGCCGCTAATACATTGTCTGCATTGTATGCCCCTATGAGTTGTGTCTTAATCTCTGGGTAGCTTTCTACGGCAAGGTGCAGAAAAGGGTTATCGGCATTCGCCTGTAATATTGCTGCCTTATCGGTGGTTAAGCCGTAAGGAATTAAGCCTTTTGCCTGTCGCTCGTTGACCATCTCGGTAAGCAGCGGGTTGTCGGCATTGAAGAAAATTACGCCCTTATGGGTTGAGAGAAAGTTGTACAATTCGCCCTTGGCTTTTTTTACACCTTCAAACGAACCAAAGCCTTCGAGGTGGGCTTTCCCAACATTGGTAATCAAACCATAATTCGGTTCGGCAATGCTGCAAAGCGCAGCTATTTCTCCAATGTGGTTTGCGCCCATTTCCACTACGCCTATCTGCGTTGTCTTATCCATCGAAAGCAGGGTGAGCGGAAGGCCTATATGGTTGTTTAAATTACCGCGGGTAACGCCTACCTTATATTTAACCGACAAGACTTGTGCCGTTAGCTCCTTGGTCGTAGTTTTTCCGTTAGTTCCGGTGATGGCTACGACAGGAATATTTAATTGTCGCCGATGATGGTGTGCCAGTTTTTGCAAGCTATCCAAAACATTCGGCACTTTAATAAATTGAGCATGTTCGGGGAGCGTATCATCATCAACAATAGCGTAGGCAGCGCCCGCCGCCAAGGCTTGGTTGGCAAAATTGTTGCCGTTAAAATTTTCACCCTTTAAGGCAAAAAACAAACAGCCGGCAACAATGTTGCGGCTGTCGGTACTGATAATCGCATGTTCCTTATACAGTTTGTAAAGATTCTCCATGCTTTTAATGGATATTATTTTTTTCGAGGGTTCCCTACCCTGTCCATGGCGCAACGGAAGCCGATGTCGATAGCCGACATATCCTCATCGAGGAAGCGGCGGGTGCCCGGACTAAGCCAATAGGGACGGTCGAGGAAGGAACCTCCTTTATACACGCGAGATTTATCGGATACCATACTTGACATATTTCTATTATCTGCTCCGATTCCCTGGTAATACATACGGGAAGAATTGGCGCGCAAGTCGGGCTGCGCAAGATTGGCTTCCTGGTAGTAAATAGAAGAAAGGATATCGCCGTCTCTATAGTTGCGGTTATCGCCTAATTGATAATTATTGCGGGTAGGATTGTAGCCCAAAGTGTCATACCGGATACGGCCTAATTCGTCTTTTGGCAATATACTGCCCTCCTCATCACGGGCTATTTCCGTGAACACGCTGCCACGGAAAGGCCGATAGTCGTGTACATCTTCAGACGACAAGGGGCGATATACATCGGCCACCCATTCATTTACATTGCCCGACATGCCATAAATACCAAAGTCATTAGGATAGAAGTCGCGCACAGGAGCGGGAATGGCATAGCCGTCGTTAGCACCGCCGGCAACACCCATCATATCGCCACGGCCGCGTTGGAAATTAGTCATAAACCGACCCCTGTCCCTCTTGTCGTTTTTGCGCAATGAGGTTCCGTCCCAGGGGTACAGGCGGCGTTCAACCGCTTTTTCCTTATTAATGGTTCCTATAGGCGCTACAGCGGCATATTCCCACTCGGCCTCGGTCGGCAAGCGGTAATTCGGCAACAAGATACCGTCGTCAAAAGTTACGGGACGGGTGGCGCCTCTGGCAGGGTTGGAAAGGTCGGGCAGATTTTTCTTTACCATACCTTCATATAGCCTCAGCAAATAAGCGTCAGTGTTAAAATTATTAGCATCTTTTTGGTTAGCATCTAATTGCAGAATGCCTTTGTTGACTAAGATGATTTCGTTTACACGGTCTGTACGCCACAGGCAATAATCGTTGGCTTGCCGCCACGACACGCCAACCACCGGATAATCGTTGAATGCCGGGTGCCGAAAATAAGTTCTGACATACGGCTCGTTGTAGGCCAAAGGATGGCGCCACACCAAAGTGTCGGGTAAAGCTCCCCTACGCACGTTGGGATCGCTATATACCCTTTCGAGCCAGTGCAAATACTCACGATAGTTGGTGTTGCTGACAGCCACTTCGTCAATATAATAAGAATCTAACGATACTCGGCGGGGAGCATTATTCCAGTCGCGGTATAAATCTTCCCCCGCCTGGCCCATGATAAACATTCCGCCTTCAACAAAAACAAGCCCGGGACCGGTAGCCTGTTCTGTGATCTTTTTAACTTCAAACCCTCCGGACTTTGGGTCATTATAGGCCCAGCCGGTCTTGTTTGATTTGTTACTACTTTTCTTGAAGAGGGAGCACCCGCTGAAGGTTCCGCTCAATATCGCCAATGCGGCGAATAATAGTATAATTTTGTTAAATTTCATAATTTTATGAATATGAACTTACATTACAACTCGCAAAGTTAATGAATTAAATTGAATTTGAAAATTTTTTTTGATTTTTTTTACAAATAACACCCACAAGTGGATAATTTTTTCCATTTAGCCCTGCTTTCGGCTGAGTTTTGGCCGAAAGAAAGGTGTAAAAAGACCTCATGTGACATTCCCGACCAGCCTTTCAGCTTGTTACCCAGCGCTATAAAATCCATGCTATAGCCTATGCGGAGGCCTGAAGCAACAAAACCTCCGGATAGGGCTATATTCGTAATCTCTTGTTTTAAAGCGGTTTTAATTCCTCCTCCGACAAAAAGGGCGCCCGATTGAATAAAAGCCCCTCCTGTAAGGTATTGGTAATTTTCCTGATAGGTAAATTGCAGGTAAGGGATTAACTTTATTTCATAAAAAGCATTCCAGTTACTCATACTAATATCTTCTGTATCAGAATTATAAGAATTAAGATTAAATACATATTTGGCATGTGTAACGAGTTTAAAAGGCCTTGCCGGCTCTTTATTAATTTGCTGTGCACCAAGATGATGCGCAGCAACACCAAATTCCAATTGCCGATATTGCACTATAGCTCCTGCCGTAAAGTCAACACTATTAACATTATACGGTTCATAATCAGCAGGACCCAATGGCGTAACGGCTCCGCTAATATCTATCCTGTCGGGGAAGGTATAAGTTTGGAAATTTCGTTGTTTATTATGAAAAACCGCTTGAATGGCAGGCTTAAACTCCAACTCTTCGCTGATTTTCACATTAAACATATACGATAAACCCGCCGCAGTTTCTATGAGGCGGTTCCCTGCCGCTCCGGTGTTTAGAATGAAAGCGCCGAAAGCGCTGCTCCAATTGTCGATAAACACATCGACCTCTGCATAATAGGTGTTATAAGGCGAGGGAGAGGTCGTAAATTGATTGCGGTAGCTTATACCGGCATGTACAGCGCCGAAAATGCCGGTATAAGCAGGATTGGTGTATAACATACCCGAATACGGGTGGTTAAATACTATATCCTGCCCGCTTGCCGTAAGGGCAAGCAATAAGAATCCCAAGCTTCCTATAATACAATATCTTCGATATTTCATCAGGGCAAAAATAAGAAAAATTTTTAAGGTAGCATACGTTATTCGCAAAATATGCTTAATTTTGTGTGTTAATATAATTATATAATGAAGATACTTGTAAGATTATTACCGATTATTGCATTTCTTTTAATGCTTAACGAGGCCCGACCTCAAACAAATGAAATTAATATCAGAACAGCAATGCCGCTTCTTGGCGTTACTCCCGACGCCAGAGCTTCCGGCATGGGCGATGTTGGCGCTGCTACCTCCCCGACTACTAATGATATGGCATGGAATTGTGCAAAATATGTTTTCAATGAATACGAGATGGGCGTTTCGCTTTCCTATATTCCCTGGTTGCGTAGCATAGGTTCCAATATTAATCTTGTGTACATGGCAGGATTCTATAAACTTGACGATCGGCAGGCTATTGGCGCTTCTATTCGTTTCTTTTCTTTGGGTTCGCTTAAGTTTTTGGATCCCACTGCACAACCAATTCGCGATGCCAATCCTTATGAATTGACAGTTGACCTTTCCTATTCTTTGCGTTTGGGCGATTTTTTTTCCTTGGGAACCGCCTTCCGTTACCTTCGTTCCGATTTGTCGGGCGGAAATTATTCCAGCGAAACAATAATGCCGATGTCGCCTGCCAACGGTGTTGCAGCCGATGTCGGCTTTTACTACACTCAACCTGTTGAACGGGGCGGTTTAGTTTCTAATCTGTCGGCCGGGCTATCTATTACCAACATAGGCACAAAAATGGATTACAGCAATGATCAGGTGAACGACAGGTCTCTTTTTTTACCGACTACTTTACGTCTGGCAGGAGGCATGGCGATGGATTTCGGGTATTATCATGGCTTAAATCTTTCTTTGGAGTTCAGTAAATACTTAGTGCCTTTCGACGATGCTGTTTCTGTACCTTTAGGCATGGTGCAGTCTTTCTACGATTCTCCCGATGGGTTTTCCGGAGAATTGAAAAAAATTATGATAGGTGTCGGCGGTGAATATCAATATGCCGACCTTCTCAATCTTCGGGCAGGTTTTTATTATGACCCGAAAAATCCGCAACACCGATATGCTACATTAGGTTTCGGACTCATCTATACCATGTTTACCCTCGACCTCTCTTATCTCATGCCTGTAGTATCAGGTTTTTCAAACCCCTTAGCCAATACGATTCGCGTTACGCTGGGTGTGAATATCGGAGAATTGAGCAGATACTAAAAATGTAAGATGATTATACGTGTAGGAAACGGATACGATGTCCACCGCTTGGCAGAAGGCCCTGAGTTATGGTTGGGTGGTTGCCGTATTACCCATAGCAAGGGGGCAGTGGCACATTCCGACGGCGACGTGTTGATTCACGCTATTTGCGACGCCCTGCTCGGCGCAGCAGCCCTTCGCGACATTGGTTATTATTTTCCCGATACGGACCCCGAATACAAAGGCATTGACAGTAAACAATTGCTGGAAAAAACAGCAGCGCTGATTCGCAAGGACGGTTATGAAATAAGCAATATTGACACCACTATTTGTTTGCAACAACCGAAAATCGGAGACTATATTCCTCAAATGCGGCAAATATTGGCGGAGGTATTGCAAGTTGATGACACACAAATATCTATAAAGGCTACTACTACGGAAACACTGGGTTTTGTGGGAAGAGAGGAAGGAGTGGCCGCTTATGCTGTAGTATTGCTTGTGGCTTAGCTCTTTAAATATTGACAAGTGTATATTTGGTGTAAAAAACATAGTAATAATGCTATGAAATAAAATTTAATTTGTACCTTTGCAGTCTGCTTCGAAAGGTAAATGAACAGGAAATTTACTTTTTGAAGCATTTTATTTTAACATAATAATTAACTTAAATAAATTAAATGAAATGAAAAAGATGAAATTGTTTGTGGCGCTTTTTGTAAGCGTCGGAATTATCCTCGCGGGGTGTAATGCAAGTAACACCGCTAAAGGCGCTGCTATTGGCGGCGGTGGCGGCGCTGCTATTGGCGCCGGTATTGGCGCTTTGCTTGGTAAAGGAAAAGGCGCAGCTATTGGTGCGGCTATCGGCGGCGTAGTTGGCGCCGGCACCGGCGCTATTATCGGCAACAAGATGGATAAACAAAAGGCCGAATTGGAAGCCCTTGAAGGCGCACAAGTAGAGTCTGTTACCGATATGCACGGCCTGCAGGCTATTAAAGTAACTTTTGACAGTGGTATTTTGTTTGCTTCGGGAAAGAGCGATTTGAATGCAGCTTCTAAAACATCATTAACTGATTTTGCGAATTCTTTGAAAACACATTTAGATACTGATGTAACTATTTATGGCCATACCGATAGTCAGGGAGGCGATAATATTAACGTTCCCTTGTCGCAACAACGCGCCTTAGCGGTACAAAATCATTTGGCTACGCAAGGTGTGAGTTCTTCCCGTATGACGGCTGTGGGTAAAGGTTCCTCAGATCCTGTTGCCGCAGAAGACGCCAAAGGCATACAAGCCTTGAACCGCCGTGTGGAAGTGTATATCACCGCCAACGAGCAAATGATTAAAAACGCCGAAGAGGGAAAATAATTATGAATTGTAATTCATAAGGACATTCAGAAAATAATGATTGAACTCCAACATTTTCAAAACGAATTTGTTGGAGTTTTCTTATTCATTAATCGTTAATCATCAATACTTTTTCGTATGCTTTTCGCGGCATACCGCAAACAAAGATTTCTCCGCAATAAGTATAGTTTAATTTATTTAAAATTTTCAGCATCGGGACATTGTCGAAATTGGTGTCAACTTTGATGCTATATACTTTTTGCGCTACGCACAAATTCTCTATCATTTGAAATAAACGCGTCGCCACACCTTTCCTTTTTACCGTATTTAATGTTGCGACACGATGTATGACAGCGTAGTCGCCATTAGTAAGCCAGCGGCCTTTAATATTGATATAGGTAGGCTCTATGCCGAAAATAACGGCCACGTAAGCAATAATCACATTGTTATCGTCTATCACATAAGCGTATTCGTTACTTATGTCGTCGCGAACGGTTTGTTCATTGGGATAGCCATCTTGCCATTGCTCGCTTCCGTCTTGTTTTCTTTGCGCAATAGCCTGCTGTAAAATTTCCCAAATAACCGACAGCTCCGAAGGTGTGGCTTTTCGTAGAAGCATTTTTATAATGTTAGTTGTAGAGATATGGCGTACCGTATCTCTACAGTATTATAATTTCGCAACTGCAGCAGCAGCGGCGCGGAGAGTGGCATCAACGCTCAATTCGGCACCCATGGCTTCTTTCATCCATTGCTGCGGAGTAAGACGGCCTAAACGATACATGCGCAGTACTTCGGCTGCAAAATGCTTTCCTTGTAAATATTCTTCCATCTGCAACTCTATTAAGTGCCCCATAGGATAATTGGCCAAGTAAAGCGGATTGTCTATCATGTGCGAATAAATAGCCAGAATGGGAGAATCTTCCTCGCCTAAGATAGGCGCGTAATAAGCATTCCATATTTCCTTGGCAATGCGTACTACATTATTTTTTAACTGTGCAGGCGTGGCGTTCGGATTGGCATACAACCATTCCCATACTCCCATATCCACCAAAGACACCCCCATAATTTCATAGCAGCCCCAGAAAATATCCAAGGCTTGCAGAGGAGCAAGGCCTTGCGCTCCGGCAGGCGCCATCTCTAATATCTGTAAATCACGTTGCTGAAAAACGAAAGCCAAGGCTTCGGTAAAAGCCGTACTCGGCACTCCGTTCATCATGTAATAATCCACATCATAGAGGCTGATAGTTTGTTCCACATTGTGCCCAAATTCGTGTATGGCAATATTATAACCCTTATAATCCATGCCGCTCGGCAATATGCGGGTGCGGAGGCGTGCTTGGTCGCCCTTCATCGCAGCGCCCCAAGCGTGGCCTGAGCCGCGGGCTGCGTCCACGCGTATCTCTTTGCAAATAGCTTGAGCATCGGCTGAGGTAAACCCTAATTTTATGAGCATAGCCGGAAGGCCGCGTTCAAAAGCTGCTGCATCGGGATACAACTTGCGCGTCTTATCGGACAGAAGATCTTCAGAAATGCCGCTCCGCGATTTAAAGCCGTCGTACCAAATATCGAAGGGCTCCAGATCACGGCCTAAGCGTTGTTTAATCAAGCCGGCCACTGCAGCTACTTCCGGCGAAGAAACGAGCTTGGTAAACATCTCCCTGATTTCTTCTTTTGAGAACTCCATGCTTCCTTCGTAAGCCCGTTGAATATAAGTAGGCATTTCGGGAATATAGGGGTCGGCTTTACGCAGGGCATTAAAATTACCAAGCAACATCGCATAGCGGGTATCAGGCTCTGCAGCGGCTGTAATTTCCTTACCGCCTTCATACACCTTATTGCTCAGCGGGGCATAATCATGTTTGTCGTTATTTATTACTACTTGTGGTATTTCTTGATTAATAATACGCTTCATCACCGTATAAATCATGCGTTGTTTTTCGAGGCCGCGCTGCGCGTCGCTGTAGTTCGATTTCAGTTCATCGCGCAAGCCCCAGTGGGAAATGAGCGACATGGCTTCAGGAAAGAGTTTCTCGCCAGCCTCATTCATCAGGTGTCCCATTTTGATATTATAATCGGTAATATAATTGTCGGAAGTAGTAGCAGCCGTAGCTATTTCCTGTTGTATATTGGCCGGTACCCGCGAGGTAAATATATCGCCCAGACGGGCATAACCCCACTCTTCGCGCGTCCAGTTTTCGCCCAACGTTTTTTTATCGGCCAAATTGTAAGAAGGGAAGTTGATGATGACCGTAAAAGCTACCTTGGAAGCAAACATATCGTCATTGAAATGGGCAGAAACTTCGTAGGCGCCCATCTCGTAATCAATAGGCAGCAAGTCGCCGCCCACCATGTGGATAGGCTCTTTTAGGAGGACGGATATTTTATTGAAATGGCCGATCAACAGTTCAAATTTATCGGAAATAGAAGCAAACAACTTAGAACGGGAGGCCTCGTCATTTACGTAATTATCCTTACAAAAGGCGATGAAATCTTCGGTTGAACCGTCGGTTTCATACCAGAGGGCTGCGACCTGTGCTACGCCTTTGCGGGCGCGTTCCACATTCAAATCGGCATATTGCGACTGCAAGGCCTCAATTAGCTGTGTTACTATTTTAGGATCTTTCTGCAACATAGTTTTAGTTTTTTCGTTTTGCGAGCAGGCGCTTAGCAACATTAGCATGCTCAGACAGGTTATTAAAGATTTTTTCATGGTTTATGGTTTTTTAAGTAGTTAAATGTAGTGCAAATATAGTAAAATTTTTACAACTCCTTCAACAATTCTTTGACGGCGGCGGCTAATTGTTCATCTTCGCCGACGGCAAGCCTGTCGGGTGAGTTAGCTACTTTTACATCAGGCTCCAGCTGCTGATTTTCCAAATAAGACCCATCGGACAGGCGGAAGCCCACTACCGGAATACCAAACACTAAGGTTGGATCCTGCAGGGTTACCCAATTCACGCTGGACATGGTGCCCGGCACGGGCATTCCCACTAATTTTCCGATGCCCATGTGCTTATATACCCATGGAGTACCATGTGCATTGGAATAATTGGCCTCGCCTATAAGCATAATCGAAGGTTTATTCCAACGCCGACTGGGCATGTCGCAGGATTCATTACCACGTATTACCTGCGTTAAATATTTCTTGCCGCTAAAAAACATCTCTATATCTTCGTGCAGGCGACCGCCGCCGTTAAAGCGGGTGTCAATAACAATCCCTTCCTTGTGATTGAATTTTCCTAAGATGTCGGAATAAATAGAACGGAAGCTGGGGTCGCCCATGCTTTGAATGTGTACATAGCCCAAGCGCCCCTGCGACAGCCGTTCCACATCGGCCTCGCGCTGTTTCACCCAGCGCTTGTACAGCCAAGCATTCTGCGCCAACGTTGCGACAGGCTTCACCGCCTCGTCCCAGCGCTCGCCGCTGTTAGGGTTATGGAATGATGCCAGTATCCTTTCTCCGGCTTTCTTATTTAACAAGGAAAAATACTCCCGACCTTTTTCAATTTTTACGCCGTTAATCTTTTCCAATATGCACCCCGCTGCAACCTTACTCTCTGCCCTATCAAAGGGTCCGTTTTCCAATACCTCGTCTATCAGCAAGCCGTCTTTATCATAGTTCCAGGAGAAGAGCAGGCCCAATTGCGCAATAGCGTCAGCGTTCTCGGGACGGGGATTATAGCGGCCGCCGGTATGCGATACATTAAGTTCACCCAGCAGTTCGCTCAACATTTCGGCAAAGTCGAAATTATTATTGATGTAGGGTAAAAATTTGGCGTATGACTTGGTCATAGCAGGCCAATCAACCCCATGCATATCGGTAACATAAAAACGTTTAGCTTCTTCTATGGCTACATGATTGAACATAAATTCACGTTCGGCCGCTAAATCCAAATCCATTTTAGCGTTAAAACTTATAGCTTTCTTTTTGGACGAGGCTAAAGTATATTTCTGCATATTCCGACCTAATAAGAACAGGATTTTTCCTTCTTTGTCGAGCTGTAATCTGGCTCTGCCTGCATCTTTTATTTCAATCTTGCTTTCTTTGGTACGGCAATTCAACGACCAAAGGTCAAAATCCTTCTCAAAGGAGGCTAAGTAATAAAGATTTTCTCCATCTTTATCCAGTACGGCGTCGCCTAAGACAGAAGAATTGGGCGTCAAGCGAATTAAACGGTCTTCAATGCCTTTCAGTTCCACAACAATATCTTTGATGTCTTTTTTCGTAGAATCAGCTTTGGCATCTTTCTTCTTATTCGCCTTTTCCTCTTCCTGCAGGAGCTTAAATTCATCGTCGCTCAGGCGAAACCGATCGAATGCTTTACGGTTCATAAATACCAGCATAACATCATTCATAGAGCCCCATGAAGCGTGGTTGCGCATTCCGAAACGCTCGGTGCAGAACATAATAGCCTCGCCGTCTAATACCCATTTCGGCCTGTTATCGGTGTATCCGCTATTGGTAAGGTTGGTAACAGCGCCGCCCTGAGCGCTTACTAACCCTATGTCGGTGTAAGGGTGATGGCGATTCGCCGTATATTGAACAGTAAACCACTTGCTGTTGGGCGACCATGAGTATGTAATCATTCCCTCGCTGTCGTAAGTGATAGCACCGTTGGTAATTTGGCGGGTTCTTTTAGTCGCTGTATTATACACCATGAGTTTAGAGCGGTCTTCGATATAGGCGATTTCTTTTCCGTCAGGCGAATATTTGGGCAGACAACGCTCTACCTTGGTATTGGGGAAGAGCGCTTCTTCTTCTATCACTGTAGCATTAAAAAAATAAGGCTCTTCGGGGCGAGTAGTTTTAGCCGTATAAATATTCCAAAAGCCATCGCGCTGCGAAGCATAAATCAGTGTTTTTCCATCGGGCGAAAATTCCGGAAAATCTTCCTGCGCCACAGTGTTGGTAATGCGTTTAGTATATTTATAATCGGTGGAAGTTACAAAAATTTCGCCGCGCATCACTATAGCCGCCTGTTTACCGTCGGCGGAAATAGCCGTACCTGCGGCGTCTTTATTACTCAAAGCTTCTATCTCATTGTTTTTAGCATCGCCTGTTATTTGGATATTCACCTTCTTAGGTTCTTCTCCGTCAACCATAGTGTAAATTTCTCCTTCGTAGCCAAAGCATAACACGCCATTAGCGGCAATACTCAAAAAGCGTATCGGGTGGGTTTTAAAGTGTGTAATTTGCCGCACTTCCGATGTTTCATTTATCGGAACACTGAACAGGTTGTTGGAGCCGTCTCTTTCGCTCAGAAAATATAACAGTGTGTTGTCGGGACTGAGCACGGGATCGGTATTTTCGCAGGGAGCTACAACAAGGGCGCTGAACTTTCCTGTACTCATATCATACATGCGAATATCGCGTGTAACAGCAGAGGTATGGTGTTTTCGCCATTGGTTTTCTCCTCCCTTTTTATCCTGATATACAAATTTTTTTCCATCCTTGGTAAATTTCACTTTTTCGGCAGGCATTGCTAATATTTGCTCCGGACGTCCACCGGTTACCGGTACACGGTAAAGTTCGCTCATTACATTGGAAGGGAAAGCCGCACTTTTTGCCGGCGCTTGAATTTTTGCGCCAAAAACAATATATTTTCCATCGGGAGTAAAGGTATAAGGCAATTCAGCGCCCGACCAATTGGTCAGTCGTGTTGGCGTTCCGCCGTCGGCCGGCGCCAAGAAAATATTAAAACTGCCGAAGCGATTGCTTGCAAAGGCAATATGCTTGTTGTCGGGCGACCACACCGGCATATAATCATGCGCCTCGTGCATGGTGATTTGTTTAGCCTCGCCGCCGGCTGTCGGCACGGTATAGATATCACCCTTGTACGAAAATGCAATTTGTTGGCCATCGGGGGAAATTGAAGGGTAACGCATCCATAAGGGATTCGCCTGTACTGCGCTTGAAAAAAACAGCGCCAAAAGTGTTAGTTTGAAATAGTTCATAGTTTTTAGCTTAAAAAAACATAATCTTACAAAGATAGTCTTTTTTCTTTAAAATAATACGTAATTTTGCATCTTTTATTAAACTACCTGTAACTACTTAAAAAATGTTGAAATTCATAAAAAACTGGATACTCCCTATCGCAATAATAACAGGCGCGCTGATGCACAAATGGGTCATACAGCTTTCTTTTCTAACACCTTATCTACTCTTTATCATGTTATTGCTTACATTTTGTAAAATTTCGTTTAAAGATATTCGGTTTCATTCTGCGCATATATGGCTATTACTAATTCAGTTAATCGGGAGCATAACACTTTATTATGCACTTCTTCCGTTCGGCGCTGTTATTGCACAAGGCGCCATGCTGTGCGTACTGATGCCCACTGCAACCGCAGCCGCCATTGTTACCGGCTTATTAGGGGGTAGTGTCGGATTTTTGACGGCTTATGCACTTTTCTGCAATCTTGCCGTAGCCGTAGCCGCGCCTGTTTACTTTTCGCTTACAGGCCTTAGTGAGGCATTATCATTTACGCAATCCGTATGGTATATGAGTCAAAAAATATTCCCTATTTTAGTCTTACCTTTGCTTTTAGCCCTTGTATTACGCTATTTGACGCCGAAAATCCACAAAGCGATACTTGCAGTTCCTCAGCTTACTTTTTATTTGTGGATTGTTGCCTTAATCATTGTGATGGGAAATATCACCGTAGAGCTGCTGCATCCGAACAGTTCCGATTATGGCATAGTGGCCGGATTGATTATCATTTCACTCTTTCTTTGCTGCATACAGTTTTTAGTTGGAAGGCGTATTGGAAAACACTACGGCGACACGATTTCTGCCGGCCAGGGATTAGGCCAAAAAAACACCATTCTTGCGATTTGGATGGCGCACAACTATTTACACCCGCTTACCGCCATAGCCCCCGCAGGATATATCTTGTGGCAAAATATTATTAATTCCTATCAACTTTATCGGAAGAGGAAAAAGGACGTCGTTAATTCAGTATAGATAGCTCATTAAATTGTTATTTTGTAATTATATCATTTTCAGACACATTAGATTGTTTCATTACTTAACTACTCAGTTATTCAAAAATAATGCTTATCTTTGCAGCATGAAAACGGTGGTGAAAAATATACTGCTTGTGTTGCTCGTATCACTTTATAGCGTAACTGTGATAGGAGTAGGCATATATAATTGCCATTGTAGCCATAGCGGGCAAATCGTATTGTTGGCCGATGACGCATGTTCCTGTCAAGAAAAACACCAATGTTGCCAAGATCACGAACAGGAAACAACCACAGAGGAACATTGTTGCGATATAAAGTACAAAATATTGCAAATTGATCAGGTAGTAAGCAGTAAAGTTTTTACCTTCAATAATTTTAGCATAGACAAGGCCTTGTTTTTTCCGGTAATGCTTATCAAGCTTCCTGCTCCTTTTGTGCTTGCCTGCCATGATTATGATCCACCGCCTTTAGAAGACTTACCCTCGCCGGACATTTATCGTTTGGCACAACTTCGTTTATAGGCTGCAAATAATTCAACGCATTTGTTTTATTATTTGTATAACCTAATAAATTGAAGTTATGATTAAAAAAATATTACTCTTATCTTTTTCCTGTATTATTATTTCGGCAGCGGCACAAAACACTACAACTGCCGAAGATACGCTCTCTTACACCCTGAATGAAGTGGTATTTTCAGGGGCCAAAGAGGGCAGTTATATCTCAAAAATCAGGCCGATAAAAACCGAGGTGATTACCAATGCCGGCCTTTGTAAAATGGCCTGCTGCAGTTTGGCCGAAAGTTTTGAAAACACGGCCAGCGTGAGCGTCGGCTACAGCGACGCCATCAGCGGCTCGCGGCAAATACGCCTCTTGGGCCTTGCCGGTAAATATACGTCTATGCTCGATGAAAACCGTCCGGCCATGCGCGGATTAGCCGCTCCCTTCGGCTTGAGTTACATTCCCGGCCAATGGTTAGAGAGCATTCAGATAGCCAAGGGCCCCGGCTCGGTAATCAACGGCTACGAATCCATTGCCGGACAAATCAACTTGGAATTGCGCAAGCCTTCTACCGAAGAACCGCTCTTCGTAAATGCCTACATCGACCATTTGCTGCGCACGGAACTCAATGTGGTTTCGTCGTTGCAGTTGAATAACAAATGGTCAACCGCTATCTTTGCGCACGGCTCTATCGATGCTCAAAAGCATGATGACAACGGAGACGGCTTTATGGAAGAGCCCATGAAAAAGCAAATCAATTTCGGCAACCGCTGGCTATATATGGCCGAGAATGGAATGCAATGGCGTTTCGGCCTTTCCGGACTATATGAAACCCGAGACGGCGGCCAAATTCATTTTGATAAACAGGCTCCGCGTAATCCCGCCACCAATAATTACGGAACCAATATCGACAATACCCACATCAACGCATATTCCAAGCTGGGTATCCCCTTAAATGATGATAACTCGGCGAATATCGCCATTGTAACCGATTATACTTACCACGATATACAATCGTTTTTCGGCGTTAAGGAATACAACGGCACGCAACATGCCGCCTTCCTGAACCTGATGTTCCAAAACATTTTTCACGAACATCACAAATTCGTCGCCGGACTTAGCGGACAATTTAACGATTACAACGAAAAATTGAACGACAACTGGTTCGATGGCGTTAATCCAATGGTGCAAAGCAATATTTTGGATTTGAGCCGAAGGGAAACAGCAGGAGGCGTCTATGGCGAATATACCTTTAACAGGGACGAAAAGTTAGTGTTTATCACCGGTATGCGGATTGATTATAATAATCTTTACAAGAAGTGGCTATTCACTCCCCGCGCTAACCTGAAATATGATTTTACCGACAATATTATCCTCCGCGTCTCGGCAGGTCGCGGCTTCCGTTCGGCCAATATAATCCCCGACAATATAGGGATATTAGCCACCGGACGGCAAATCGACATTGCCGACAACCTTCAATTGGAAGACGCATGGACCTACGGCGGCAGTCTGATGTTTTATTTCAAATGCTTTGAAGATGAAAGGGCTTATATCAGTTTGGATTATTTCCGCACCGATTTCATTAATCAGGTGTTGGTGAATCAGGAAATCAGCTCAGCGCCTAACCTGTACGACAAGGTGCATATATATAACCTGAACGGACGCTCCTTTACCAATGCTTACCAGATTGACTTCAGCGCCTTTCCGGTAGAACGTTTCAACGTTACGGCTACCTTCCGCTACAACGATACCCGTGCCGACCTTCAGGGGCAGGGCCTTACGGAATTGCCGCTCGTTGACCGCTACAAGGGCGTACTGAACGTACAATATGCTACCCGCATGAACAAATGGGTCTTTGACGCTACCGCGCAAATCAACGGCCAGAGCCGTTTGTCTAATTTTGTGTATGACGACCAAAAAGACCATTACTCGCCGGTGTATCCCATGTTTTTTGCACAAATTACCCGTAATTTCAAGGGCTTATCTATTTATCTCGGCGTGGAAAATATACTGAATTATATGCAAGAAAATCCTATCCTTTCACCCAATGCGCCCTACAGCTATGGTTTCAACTCATCGGTGATATGGGGACCCTTAATGGGAAGAAAATTTTATGCAGGACTGAGATATACAATTTTCAAATGAACAATTAATCATTAAACAATGAACAATATGAAAAAAATGGGTATTATTATGTTAACGGCGGTATTGTCGTTAGGTATTTGCGGCAAAGTGTATGCGCAAAACAAAAACAACGAAGTTGAAGTTACCTTCACGGTAAACTTGCATTGCGAGCAATGTAAGAAAAAAGTAATGAACAGCCTTCCGCATGAAAAAGGGGTAAAAGACATGAAGGCCGACGTTGCGAAACAAGAGGTCTGGATTAAGTTCGACAGTAAAAAGACCGACAAGGAAAAGTTACAGAAAGCCATCGAGAAACTGGGCTTTACAGCAACAGAAGTTATTCTTGAAGCTAAGGCCCAAGGACATGCCGGTTGCGCAGCTACTTGTAAAAAGGCGCATTCTGATGGTTGCTCAAAAACCGAAGCGACAAAAAAATCTAAAAATTAAAGGGTTAAATGTTTGCAACAATTTTTTTTGTAAAAAAGCAGTAAAGAATTTGTTTTCTTAAAAAATTGTTTGTACTTTTGTTTCGAGTTTTAAAATTTTTGTTTTCAGGGCCCCTTCGGGGGCTTCTTTTTTTGTATCAGCCATTCAAAAGTTAAAAAGCAAGTACTATCAAAGCACTTGCCCTTAGTAGCGCGATCCGGGATTGAACCGGAGACCTCATGATTATGAATCATGCGCTCTAACCTACTGAGCTACCGCGCCGAAAAACGGACTGCAAAAGTAAGCATTTTTTATAAATCTACAAAAATAAAACGCAAACAGCTTGTAATCAACCTGCTATAGACATCTAAAACTCACCAATTCCGTATTTGGGGAGAGATAGTGGGATTTTATGGGCTCTTCCTTCGTTAAATCGGAGGTTAGGTATTTCTTGTTGCAGTCGGCGAAAACGGTGCCAATAACAGCGTCGTAGCCGTATTTTTCCTGTAGTTTTATGGCGCCCACTAAGTTGGCTCCCGAAGAGATACCTACGGCTATGCCTAAGGACGAGGCTAATTTCTGCGCCATTAAAATAGCATCGCCGTCTGATACCTGAATCACCTCGTCAGTGCGGTCGGCGTGCATGATTTCCGGAATAAATTCGTCGGAAATGCCTTGTATTCGGTGGTTGCCGACCTTATAGCCTGTTGTTAGCGTGGGACTTTCTTCCGGTTCTAAGGGGTGGATTTTTACCTGAGGGTGTACGGCGCGCAAAGCTTTCCCAACGCCGATAACCGTTCCTCCCGTCCCAACGCCGGCTATAAAAGCATCGGGTTGCAAGCCGAGTCTTTTCAACTGCTGCATGATTTCGGGGCCGGTGGTTTCCTCATGCGCTTTGATATTATTGTGGTTCGCAAACTGACAAGGTAAAAACACCTTTGGGTCTTTGGCCGCCATTTCTTCCGAAAGCCGAATACTGCCTATAAAACCGCCTTCTTCTTTAGATACGGGAATAATGTCCGCTCCATAGCTTTTAATCAGCATTTTACGCTCTTGACTCATCCAGTCGGGCATAATAATGCAGACCCTATGCCCCATCATGCGTCCTATAGCCGAAAAGGCAATGCCGGCATTGCCGCTGGTAGCTTCCACTATCATTGAATCGGGTTGTATGGCGCCGGCCTTGTAAGCCTCTTTAAGAATACGCAAGGCCATACGGTCTTTTATGCTGCCCGAAAAATTGTAATATTCACATTTTACGTATATTACCCCTTCTTTTCCTTTGTAACGGTAATTGATGCCAATCATTGGCGTATTGCCGACCATTCGGTCTAATGCAGCTAATTCTGTTTTTATCATTTTTTTTTCTTTATTTAAATGGTGTAAAGAGGTATCCCTTGTTGCTTTTTTTGATGAGGCCCATGCCGGGATAAGCAATATGTATGCCGGCAATGGGTATGCTGTGCTTAGCTACATGGTTCAATATAACTTCGCGCCTATCAATAGCAGTCGCAGGGTCAATATCGTAGGTTAACGCTACTTCGGGATAAGGCATTTGAATGGCCATAGCGTGGGTAAGGTCGCCCCAAAACAGCATTTTATCTTTGTCGGAGCTTAACAAATAAACGGTATGTCCGGGCGTATGCCCAAAGGCGGCAATGGCTTGAATGCCGGGGATTAAAAAAGTAGTTTCATCTTCTAAATCAACGGGTTGAAAAGTATGACGCTGCCCTTTATAGGCTTTGAGCACCTGACGGGCACGCTCTCCTCCCTGCGATTTTTCATTCTTCCAATGCTCAAGTTCAAGCTCCGAGATATACAGTTCGGCATTAGGAAACATTAGCTTACCGTCTTGCAATAGTCCGCCTATATGGTCGAAATGCGCATGTGTGATGAGTATCGCATCTACTTCTTCCGGCTTTATGCCCAGTGAAAACAAATTGTCGAACAAATTGGTTCCTATCCCCGCATCTATCAATACGATTTTTTCAGGCATGCGTATGAGATAAGCGCTCATGGCGTTGGGAATAGTACCATCGGGAGCGCATTCTTCCAGCATTTCGGGAGTAGCGCCTATCAGCAACTCGGGCTTGATGCTTTGCTGTACTTCCGACAACATGCTTACTTCACAGTCGCCTACCTTGTACGTGAAAATGTTTTGGGCAAAAGCCCCTAAAGAGGTCATTAACACACTCATAAACAATAATTTTATCCTTTTCATAGCATTTTATTTTTTAGTTTTTACAAAGGTACAATTTTTTTTGCTTTTTCAAAAAAATGCTTACTTTTGTTAAGATTTTTATTCCACGTTCAGACTTGGGTTGGTTATTGTGTGTTTTAATCTCCTTACCTTTTAACTTTCACCCTTCTCGCTTCATTTCTTCGCCGGATAATCAAGGGTGAAGTGTAGGCCGCGGCTTTCGCGCATCTCCTGTGCGCTGCGTATGATAAGGTAAGCAACTTTTATCATGTTGCGTAATTCGCAAAGGCTTTGTGTCAAAATGGACTTGCGGTATAAATCTTCGGTTTCGTTATAAATAATTTCCAAACGGTCGAGCGCTCGTTTTAACCGCAGATTAGAACGCACAATCCCTACATAGTTGCTCATAATCTGCTGCATTTCCTTGTAGTTTTGCGTGATGAGCACCATTTCTTCCGTATGGGTTGTTCCGCCGTAATCCCAATCAGGAATATTTTCCGGAACAATATATTCTTCGAGATGCTGCAAACAATGTTTGGCAGCCCTGTCGGCATACACTATAGCTTCCATCAATGAGTTAGATGCTAAACGATTAGCCCCGTGCAGTCCTGAAGAAGCGCTTTCGCCCAGTACGTATGCCCTGTGTATGCTGCTTTGTCCGTTCATATCAATTTTTACGCCGCCGCAAACATAATGTGCCGCCGGTACTACCGGAATCATATCATGCGTAATATCAATATCCAAACTAAGGCACTTGCGGTAAATATTCGGAAAATGGTTAATAATTTCGGCAGCGGGTTTGTGGCTTATATCCAAGTAAACATAAGCGTGACCGCTCAACTTCATTTCGTTGTCAATAGCCCGGGCTACAATATCGCGCGGAGCTAAGGAGCCGCGCTCATCGTACTTATGCATAAATTCTTTTCCGTCCTGCGTTTTGAGGATAGCGCCAAAGCCGCGCAGGGCTTCGGTAATAAGAAAGGACGGCCGTTCGCCGGGGTTATATAAAGAAGTAGGGTGAAACTGAATAAAACTCATGTTTTCTACTAAACCCTTAGCTCTGGAAATCATCGCCACACCATCGCCTGTGGCAATGGAAGGATTGGTGGTTGTATGGTATAAATTGCCCAAACCGCCGGTAGCTACTATGGTAGCCTTCGACAGAAAGGTATATACTTCCTGCGTTTTCAAGTTGAGGATATATGCTCCGAAACATTCGATGTTGCTTTCTTTGCGCTTTACTTCTACTCCTTGGTGGTGCTGGGTAATCAGATCAACTGCAAGATGGTGTTCCAGCAGTTGAATATGCTTATGTGCTTTAATTTTCTTCACCAAGGCTTGTTGAATAGCTTTTCCTGTATTGTCTTTATGGTGTAAAACACGGTATTCGGAATGTCCGCCCTCCCGCGCCAAGTCAAAATGTCCGGAAGCATTGCGGTCGAATTTCACACCCCATCGTATCAATTGTTTAATTTCTTGCGGAGCTGCCGCTACCACCATGCGCGCTACTTCTTCATTACACATTCCATCGCCGCAATTGAGCGTGTCTTGCAGGTGCTTTTCAAGATTGTCGGGGTGATACGTTACCGCAGCAATACCTCCTTGAGCAAAGGCAGTATTGGTTTCATCAATGGTCGATTTACAAACCAAGACCACATTTGCCGAGTCGGCTACCTTGAGGGCAAAACTAAGCCCTGCGATGCCTGTGCCTATAACCAAAAAATCAGTTGTACGGTTCATAATTGCTATTCAAATAAACTGTTCTGTTGTATGGAGGCTAAGTACTGCTCATCGGCAGGAAGGTTGGAGGCCTTAGCCGCCGCCACAGCTAACCTATCGCAACGTTCATTCATTAGATTACCGGCATGTCCCTTCACCCAAATCATCTTCACCTTATGTTTACGGTAACTCAACAAAAAACGCCGCCATAAATCAGGATTTTTCTTTTTATTAAAGTTTTTGCGCTCCCAATCGAAGAGCCAGTTTTGCTCCACTGCATTCGCCACATAGGTAGAGTCGGTGTATATGGAAACAGTACAGCCGTCTCGTTTTAAGGCTTCGAGCCCCATAATCACAGCCAAAAGTTCCATGCGGTTATTCGTAGTGTGGGCAAATCCGCCCGTGATTTCTTTTTGGGCATTGCCGCTGATAAGAATAGCTGCATATCCGCCCGGCCCCGGATTTCCGAAAGCAGCGCCGTCAGTATAAATTACCACCTCGGACATGGGAAAAAATTACAATTTATCCGTATCTACTGTTTTTAACGGATTTGCGGTTAGCTGCTTAAAAGCCTTACGGTTGTTGAAAATGTCGCAAGCCGCATAAATAGCCGCGCGAAACGAGTCGGGCGAGGCCTTGTCGGAGCCTACAATATCATAGCCTACGCCATGTGCGGGAGAAGTACGTATATAAGGCATTCCGGCAGTATAATTCACACCCTCGTTAAAGGCCAAAGTTTTAAAAGGAACTAATCCTTGATCGTGATACATAGCCAACACAGCATCAAAACGAAGATAGGAAGCGGTACCAAAGAAGCCGTCGGCAGGATAAGGGCCAAAGGCTAAAATGTTCTTCTTGTTGGCTTCGGTAATGGCCGGACTGATAATTTCCTCCTCCTCTTTTCCCAGCAATCCGTTGTCGCCCGCATGGGGATTAAGGCCTAAGACGGCAATTCGCGGGCGGCGAATATTGAAATCGGCAATCAAAGCATCGTTCAGCAATTGCAATTTAGTCAAAATATTTTCAGAGGTCAGATAGCCCGATACCTTCGACAAGGGCGCGTGGCCTGTTGCTATTCCGACTTTCAGTTCATTGCCAATCAACAGCATCAGAGGATCTTTAGCATTAAAAGCCGCAGCTAAGTATTCGGTATGGCCCGGGAAGTTAAATTTGTCGCTTTGAATGCAATGTTTGTTGAAGGGCGAGGTTACTAAGACATCTATCTTTCCTGCTTTTAGATCGGTTACAGCCGCTTCCAATGAACGCAAAGCGGCCATGCCGGCCTCTACCGTTGGCTTGCTCGGCTCTACCCTGATTTCCTCAGTAATGCAGTTGAGCATGTTAATCCGCTTAGGGTGCGCCTCTGTTGCTGCATTAATGTTATTCATGCTAAAATTTTCGATAGCCGGCAGCAATTTTCGGTAATAGGAGGCTATACGCGACGACCCGTAAATAATGGGCGTACAGCAATCAAGAATGCGATTGTCGGCAAAAGTTTTTAAAATAATCTCATAGCCTATGCCGTTAATATCGCCGTGGGTAATGCCAACCCGTATTTTTTGTCCATTCATTATCTTGTACTTTTTATATCTATAACCTACAAAGGTAGTAATTTTTTTTATAACATAGCCTTAATTCGCTGTAAAGTTTCCTTCTTACCCAGCATCGTTATAATTTCAAACATACCGGGACCTTTGGAAGCGCCTACTACACACAACCTGAAGGCATTCATCACCGCGCCCATGCCATAAGCCTTATCCACAATCCACTGGTGAACGACAGCTTCCGTTTTTTCCGGTGAAAAATCATCGACTTTATCCAATAATTGGTATAATTCTTGCATTATTGCCGATGTTTCGGCTTTCCAATATTTCTGCATGGCCTTTTCGTCATAAGTCTTGGGCGCCTCAAAGAAATAAGCCGACTGTTCCCAAAATTCATGTACAAAATTCACTCTTTCCTTAATAAATCCGCACACTTTAGCTACATATTTTTCATCATAAACAATACTGCGTTTTTCAAGTTCCGTCTGGTATAAACAAGCTAATGCTTCATTGTCTTTTTCCCGCAGGTATTGCTGATTAAACCATTTTGCCTTGTCGGGATTAAACCGTGCGCCCGACTTCACTACGCGGTCAAGGCTGAAATGTTGCACCAATTCATCTAATGAAAATAATTCCTGCTCTGTTCCGGGATTCCAGCCTAACAAAGCCAACAAATTAATCATCGCTTCGGGAAAATAGCCGTCCTCACGATACCCCCGCGAACATTCGCCGGTGACAGGATCTTGCCAGGCTAAGGGAAATACCGGAAAACCCAAACGGTCGCCGTCGCGCTTGCTCAATTTCCCCTTGCCATCGGGTTTCAGCAACAGCGAAAGGTGGGCAAATTCGGGCTGTGTATCGCTCCACCCGAAGGCCTCATACAGCAGATAGTGCAAGGGCAAAGAGGGCAGCCATTCTTCGCCGCGGATTACGTGCGAGATATTCATCAACCGATCGTCAACAATATTCGCCAAATGATAAGTGGGCAGTTCATCGACGGCTTTCCAAAGCACCTTATCGTCCAAGGTCGCGGTGTTTACTTTGATGTCGCCGCGAATCAGGTCGTGCATACACACTTCGCGGTTTGCGGGCATTTTAAAACGCACTACCCAGTGGCTGTTGGTTTTCAATCGTTCGCAAAGTTCGACTTCCGTCATCTTGAGCGAAGTCTGCAAATTTTCTCTGATACTGTGATTATAGATAAACGTTTCGCCTTTAGCTTCTGCGGCTTTACGCAAAGCATCTAATTCCTCTGCCGTATCAAAAGCATAATAGGCATGTCCGGAGGCAATTAACTGTTCGGCATACTTGCAGTAAATAGCCTTGCGCGCCGATTGCCGATAACAGCCTTCAGGGTTAGTCGGGTCTGTTAGCACCTGTCCATCAGAGGTAAGTCCTTCGTTGGGCGTAATGCCGCACCAGTTCAGGGCTTCTATGATATACTCTTCTGCTCCGGGGACAAAGCGGGCGCTGTCGGTATCTTCAATCCGCAATAAGAAATCGCCCCCGTGCTTGCGGGCGAACAAATAGTTATACAGGGCGGTACGCAGCCCTCCTATATGCAGCGGGCCGGTGGGGCTGGGCGCAAAGCGAACGCGAATTTTTCGGGTTGTCATAGATAATAAAGTTTATTATGGAATGCAATATTACACATTTTCAATGAAAAAATAAGATATTATTTAATTTTTTTGTAAATTTGCAGCAATAAATATTAACAATGGACAATTCTCAATTATTAGATATAGACAAAATTGTTACACATTGGATTGAAACTTCGGATTCTGATTTTAACACAATGCTTACGTTATTTCATTCAAAAACATATCATTGGGCATTATTTATGGGGCATATTTCCATAGAAAAATTGTTGAAAGCATATTTTGTGAAAAATAATCGAAATCACGCGCCTTTCACGCACAATCTTTATCGTTTGGCAGAACTTGGCGGGTTGGAAGTCAGTGAAGAATATGCAGAATGGCTTTTTAAAATCACAACATTCAATCTCAATGCCCGATATGACGATTACAAAAAGGAGTTTTACGCAATATGTACTGCTGATTTTGCTAAAGAATGGATTGAAAAAATAAAAATTTTGCAACAATGGATAAAACAGATGCTTTAGCTATTGCACAAAAATATGCCGAAACTGTTAAGGCTATTTTTGACATTCAAAGAATTATTCTTTTTGGCTCATACGCAAAAGATAATTCTCAGAAAGACAGCGACATTGACATTGCTGTAGTTTTTTCTGATTATGACAACCGCTTGGATAGGCAGGTTGAATTGATGAAATTGACACGAAAAGTTGATAGTCGCATAGAGCCACATCCTTTTCGCGAAAAAGAATTTGAAATATCCAACCCATTTGTAAATGAAATTATGACTTACGGTAAAGTAGTCTGTTGAATTTTTGCCATTGTGTTAACCCGATGGCAAGGTGGAAGTTAAGAATGACAAACAATTCGCAAAATATAAAATCAATTTACGAATACTTAAAAAAAAAGATGCAGCGCTTCTTCTTTTACCTTCTGCTGTTGATCCTTTTCACTCCTTTTTCGGCTTTCAGCCAAGCGCTTAAAGGTCGTGTACAGGACGAGAAGAAAATCGGAATTTCCTATGCCTCTGTCTATATTAAAGAGGTGAAACAGGGAATAGCCGCCAATGAAGACGGCGAATTTGAACTCAAGCTGCCTTCCGGAAAGTACACTATAGTAGCGCAAAGTCTGGGCTACGATGTGCAAACCATAGAGGTGCAATTGCCGCAAAACACTCCGTTGATTATTACACTCTCGGAAAAAACCTACGAACTACGTTCTGTTTATCTCTCGGCCACAGGCGAAGATCCTGCCTACATCATTATGCGGAAAGCCATAGGCATGGCGCCTTATTACCGCAATGTTGTCAACAATTACAGCGCTGATGTTTATTTAAAAACAAAAATCAAGGTAGAAGAAATCAAAGGAATGGCCGCCCTGATGATGAAGAAAAAAGACCGCAGCCTATTAGCCGGAACAACCATCTTGCAGGAAAGTATTAACGAAATTATTTATACTGCTCCCGACCAATACAAACAGACCGTTAAATCAACGCTCAACGCCACTTCTGCCGACCTTGCAAGTTTAGGTTTTAATGAAAGTGATTTTAACAGCGGCATGGCGCGTTTTAATATTTATGGTACCGACCCTTCCCTCCCCTTAGCTCCTGTTGCTTTTTCAAATTATAAATTCGTATATGAAGGCGACAGGGAAATTGACGGTAAGTTGGTCAATAAGATTAAGGTTATCCCGCGCCGCAAAAGCAACGATCTCATGGCCGGTTACCTGTATATTGTTGACCAGACGTGGAATGTATATAGCGCAGACCTGTTGCAGGAAACCACTTTCGGCAGTTTGCGCATACAACAAAACTACGACGAGGTAGAGAACGGCATTCTTCTGCCTTCCTCCTATAATATTGACGTAAAAATTGACGTCTTAGGCGTAAAAGGCAACGGTAATCTGATAGGCTCTGTCAAGTATCAAACCATTAATACGAATAAGCATTTATTGCGCCAACAGGCCAATGTTACGAAAACGGAAGTCCCTACAACCAAGTCCACAACAAGTAAAAAAGAAACATTACAGGAAGAAGCCGTTAAAATAGCGTCCAAAGATCGAGTAAATAATGCCGACATGCGGAAGTTGGAAAAATTGGAAAAACAAATTGCCGAGATTTCGGAAAAAGAAAGATTAGCCGCCGAAGGTAAAACAAAGTCGTTGGAGGTGCCTGCCCGCCGCTACACCATTACTAAAGACAGTAGCATGACGCGCAATGACACAACTTATTTCCAACTCATGCGCCCTGTACCCTTAGTCAAGGAAGAATTGATAACCTATCACAAATATGATTCGGTAGTGCGCATCAATCCGCGTGACAGTACCGGAAAAGCCTTAAACTACAACAACAATAAACAAGGTTGGGCAAGCATAGTATTTTTGGGAACCACCTCCAAGTCTTTCAAGAATGGTTTTGACTTACAATTCAGCGGATTGCTTGCTCCGCTTAATTTAGATTTCAACACCGTTGACGGCTTTGTTTACGGACTGTCGGGCACACTGCGAAAAGACTATAAACAAGGACAGCGCTGGTGGCTTAGCGGCAGCTTCGACTGGGCTTTCAGTCGGCAAGTACCCTTATGGGAGGCCTCTTTTCAGCATTTATACCTTCCCAATCGTCGAGCCTACTGGAAAATCGAAGGCGGACAGCAAAGCAAGGATTTTGCAGGCGAAAATGGTGTCGGCAAGATGAATATGTGGTCATCGCTGTGGTACAGGGTGAATTATGCCATGTTTTACCACGACAACTATCTGCGGCTGTCCCATCGTATCGACATAGCCAATGGATTGGAGTTATACACAGCGTTACAGTGGAGCGACCGGCAGGAGTTGAGCAACAATTCCGATTTTTCTTTCTTCTATTCCAATTCCCGCGATTATCGTCTCAACATACCACGAAATGCCGATGTTACCCTTAATCCTGAATTAACAGCTGATAACCGTGCAACTTTGTTGAACGCACAGCTTAACTACACGCCCGAATATTATTACCGAAAAAGAGGCGAACGAAAAATTATGATGTATTCCCATTATCCGACCTTCAGTTTGTTGTGGTTGAAAGGTATCCCGAATATGTTTGAAAGCGTTTCAGATTTTGACTTCCTGCGTTTCAAGGTATCACAGACTATCAGCTACGGTTACTTCAGTGAGTTTAGCTATACTGCTTCGGCCGGAAAATTCTTTAACGCCAAGCGCCTTTCCTTTGCCGACTTCCGCCACTTCTATGCTAACGAGGCATTGGCCTCGCTCGACCATACGGGCGCAGAACCTTACCAATTGCTGCCGCAATATACATTCAGCGCCAATGATTGGTATCTAAGCGCCAATGCACATTATCGCTCTCCCCTATTGGCATTGAAATACCTGCCTTTTCTCAGCAATGCGCTCTTTGATGAAAACCTGTATTTTTCCTACCTCTTACACCCTGAAATGCGCCACTATGTAGAAGTTGGTTATGGCATATCCCTGCTCAAATTAATGGATATAGGCGCCTACGTCGGCTTTAACGACAAAGGGTATCGCTCTTGGGGCTTTCGCTTTTCAATGGATTTAAAGAGCATTACGGAGGTGGTGTTGTAGAAAGGAATTACTTCAACCAATCATACCCCTTTTGCTCTACCTCAAGGGCTAATTCTTTGCCGGCGGTTTTGATGATTTTTCCGTCATACAGTACGTGCACAATGTCGGGAACAATGTAGTCCAACAAGCGTTGGTAGTGGGTGATTACGATAAAAGCATTGTCGGCCCTTTTCAATTTATTTACGCCGGAAGCCACAATGCGCAAAGCGTCCACGTCAAGGCCGCTGTCGGTTTCGTCTAATATAGCGAGTTGAGGCTCCAACATGGCCATCTGGAAAATTTCATTACGTTTCTTTTCCCCGCCTGAAAAACCAACATTAACGCCGCGTGCAGAGAAAGCTGCGTCCATTTCCACAATAGCCATCTTTTCGCGCATCAGTTTCAGAAAGTCGGCTGCCGACAAAGGCTCTTGCCCATGATATTTGCGGTGTTCGTTAATCGCCGCTTTCATAAAATTTACATTGCTAACTCCCGGAATTTCGACCGGATATTGAAAACCTAAGAATAGGCCCTTGTGCGAACGCTCTTCGGGAGGCATGGCTTGCAAATCCTGTCCGTTGAATAGCACTGAACCTGAGATTATCTCATAATTTTCGCGACCGGCCAATACTACCGCGAGGGTGCTTTTTCCTGAACCATTAGGACCCATAATGGCATGCACTTCGCCTTCTTTTACAGTTAAATTGATTCCTTTCAGGATTTCTTTCCCACTAACACTTGCATGCAGGTCTTTTATGTCTAATAAGATGTTATTCATATTCATTATCACATTTTTGCATTATCACATTATCACATTAACTCATTATCACATTATCACATTTGTACTTTCTGTACCATATACGGGCGCCAAAGAATGCCATTACGATATAGGTAGCGCTGAGGAAAGGCATGAAGACCAAACCTCGCAGGGTATATAAGGTTACATTGGTAAGATTCACCGTCATCCATGCAGCCCAACAGTCGAGTTTTTTCTGCGCCGAGAGCCATTGCGCCGTCAGGACAGTCATTACCACAAAGGCATCAAGGTAAGGCAGGCTGGAGGGAACCACAGGCCAAGGCATCCAGCAATTAACATTAGCCATGGCAAAGCCCCAACCGAGGGTTAATCCTGCCAATGTAGCTAAAATAACTATGCGCTGCTGATTGGTGAGGAGGGTTATTTTCAGTTCCCGTTTTTTGTTTTCTTCGCTCTTGCGCGGATGTGTCCAGCGATAATGGCCAATAGCATTAATCACTAAGGATATGGGCTGAAGCATCATGCTGGAGTATAAATTTTTCTGAAAGAAAAAGGTAAACAGTAGCATACTGTAAATATACCCAATATAAAAATTAAAAACCTTAGCCCGAACAGCTAAGAACACACAACTCAGGCCGGCAATCATCGACAAGGCTTCGAGATAACTTACCTCCTTGCCGTCAAATTGTATCAATACATTTTCGACACTGAAAAAAGAAAAAAAGCTGTCCATCATCATACCATTCTTTCAATTATACTTTTGCCTAAGGCTTCTTTCTCCTTTTTATGCTCCGTAATTGCTACAACGGTGGGATTGGTATGGAACTTGCCCCGCACATTGGCAAAGTCTTTTTCCTTATCTTCCTCATTACCATCGGCGCCGAAACCGGCTTTTTTACTTAAGGTAAATTCTTTTTGGGCATCTTCATAAAGCATATCATCAATAGCCAACACGCCGCTAATCCATTTTTGCACTACTTGCCGTACATCTTCCGACGTAAACTCATCAGGGCGTTTGCCGTAGAATTTCTCCAAAACATCAAAAGCCCAAGTCCATTCATAAGTATAATAATTTCGATGCAGGCCGACAAAAGCAGCCTCAATTTTTTCCAAACTTGTTTCCGTCCCTCTTTCCACACAATCGAGCAGGCTGTTTAAGGCCGATGCGGGACATATCAATCCGGCAATGTCCACCCAGTTGCCGCTACCAATGTCTGTGTCTTTTTGCAAGGATTTACGAATAAGTTCGTCCGTCAATATTCCTGTTGTTTTCTCCAAACGGGATATTACCGAATTGCCGAGGAATTTCCAAAGAGCATACTCATACAAGTTGATAGAGCGGCTCATGATGCGGGTTTCTATTTTTACGCCTTTGTATTCATATTCAGACAATATGCCTTCTTTTGCATCGCGCATTTCCAAAAGAATATCGCGCCCCCGTATCATCTTTCCCACTGTATAAGGGCTTAACAAATTATAGTTAATATGATCTAACCTCAGTTTACTTTTTCGCAAATCGCGCTTAGGCCATTTTTGGGAATCCCTTATCGTGCCTATGCTACGCAAATTCACTGCGGGAGCCAAGTAAGACGCGTCATCTCTTTCAATCATATACGAGAAAGGGAAATCGGCAGTATCGGCATGGTGGGAGTGCCGACCCATAACTAAGGTAAAAGCGCCTATACGCGATGGCCACAGAATGTAGGAATCGCTGGTAGTTTTAGTACCTCTTTCGAGAAAACCGTGATGTATGGGACCTAATTTATACAGATGGTTACTTTGGTTAGAGCCGCTGCCGGCATTCATAAACGAATACATGCCCGCAATCAGCAGCGTTGACTTATGGTGGGTTACCGTGTATGGACCTGCAAAGATTGCGCAAGCCTCGCCGTGAAAGCCCTGGCAGTTGGCAAAAAACAGGGATTGCACCGATGAATATTGCTTGTCTAACAGGCAGCCCTGCCCTACAAAGCTATTCGACACCACTGTGCCGTTAAGTATCTGAGTACCGGAACAGACTATGAAATTTTCGAGATGACAGGCATCACCGATTACAACAGGGTCTTCAGGAACACTGTTAATAGTTCCGTTGCGAAGGCTGTCGGCCCCATCAAGCAATGCGCAAGGCCCAATGTTAACATTCATAATTGTGGCGCAGCGCATGATTTTTACGCCATAAGAAATACGTCCGAAAGGAACTTTCTGCGCCTGAGCATAAGCCTCTATCAAGGCTTCGAACTTCTCTATCAACTGCGGACGGTGGCGATAGCTGGCTAAGATGTAAGCCAAATGCGCCGAAAGTTGATTATACATCATCACGCTGCGCGTTCCGGCTTCGCTGATGGTTTCTACTTTGATACCGTTGCCGAATGTAGTTTGCCCATCTGTCAGTACCAGATTAACGTTAAAAATGACCACCTCGTCTTCGATAATATAATTAGCTATATAATCACGCACTCCGCGAATAAGCACATTATTACCCACTGTACAATTATGCAACCAAGCATCATAAATACCTGTATGAATTTTCACTCCCCCTTGTAAACTGACAGAGGTGTCAAATACGCCCAATGTATTTATCCCTGTAAATTTTACTTTGTGAAGGTATTCGGTCGAAAAATCATCGGCAACGGTGATTTGTTGCCAATCGTCGGCTGAGCAAGACTGTAATTGCAGTTGGGTTATTTCATCAAGTGTTAGCTTTCGCATATTCAAAAAATTTATAAATTCAGAAGAGCCAATCTTACAAAGTTAGTAAAAATATGTTTATCCAACGCTTCCTTCCAAAGAAATTTGCAATAATTTTTGCGCTTCCACCGCAAATTCCATGGGTAACTGGCTAAGCACTTCACGTGCGTAGCCGTTCACAATCAACCCTACCGCATCTTCGGTAGAAATGCCCCGTTGGTTACAATAAAATAACTGATCTTCACCTATTTTAGAGGTTGTTGCCTCATGTTCCACCACAGCCGTTTCGTTCTCATTTTCAATATAGGGGAAGGTATGCGCCCCACAATTGCTGCCCAGCAAAAGGCTGTCGCATTGCGAGAAATTTCGCGCATTCTCAGCTCCGGGGTTAAATTTCACCAAGCCTCTATAGGAATTTTGGCTGAAACCTGCTGAAATTCCCTTACTTACAATCCGACTACGAGTATTTTTACCGATGTGTATCATCTTAGTGCCCGTATCGGCTTGTTGGTAGTTGTTGGTAACTGCTACTGAATAGAAGTCGGAATTAGAATTGTCGCCCCTGAGAATAGTACTTGGGTATTTCCATGTAATGGCCGATCCGGTTTCTACCTGCGTCCACGAGAGGCGGCTATTTTCGCCCTTGCAGATACCTCTTTTAGTTACAAAGTTATAAATACCTCCGCGCCCTTCCCTATCGCCCGGATACCAGTTTTGCACCGTAGAATATTTCACCTCAGCATCTTTCATCACTATGATTTCCACCACTGCCGCATGAAGCTGGTTCTCGTCTCGTTGCGGAGCCGTACAGCCTTCTAAATAACTTACATAGCTGCCTTCCTCGGCCACAATTAAGGTGCGTTCGAACTGGCCTGTGCCCTTGGCATTGATACGGAAATAGCTTGATAAATCCATGGGACAACGCACTCCCTTAGGAATATAACAGAAAGAGCCATCGCTAAACACTGCGCTGTTCAGCGCAGCAAAATAATTATCGCCTGCCGGCACAACCTTGGCTAAATATTGCCGAATCAAATCGGGATAATCGCGCACAGCCTCGCTGAACGAGCAGAAAATAATGCCTTTTTCAGCTAAAGATTCACGATAGGTAGTTTTTACCGAAACGCTATCGAAGACCGCGTCCACCGCCACGTTCGACATTCTGTCGCGCTCGGTCAAAGGAATGCCTAATTTATCAAAGGCTTCAGCTATTTCGGGCGACAGGTGTCCTTCGTGCGCGTCAACTGCTGCCTTTGGAGCAGCATAATAAATAATATCCTGATAATCAATAGGTGGAATATTCAAGTGCGCCCAGGTAGGCATGGTCATTGTCAGCCACTTGCGGTAAGCGTTCAAGCGAAATTCCAAAAGCCATTCCGGTTCCTCCTTTTTGGAGGAAATCAGTCGTACAATATTTTCATTCAATCCCTTAGGGATAAATTCCTGAATAATCGAAGTAGTAAAACCGTGTTTATACTCCGATTGTTTAGTAATATTATGTAATATATCGCCTTGTGCCATTAAATTTTTAGTATTCTTTTGCAGCCGATAAGGCCTCTCGTTCTAATTCTGCAGATAGCCTAAAATTCGTTGTTTTCATTTTATTCAATATCGGTTTTACTGACGGAATAACACCTAATAATTTTGCCTTAATAATTACTCCAATTGTTCCAATATAGAACAAGTTTAATGACTGAGCAACTTTTCGAGCTTTGTAATCATCTAAAATCAATATACTGTTAGGCGTTTCTAATGCCAATGCAATAGCGCTGGATTCGCCTTTATCAATTTGCAACTCCAAAACTTGTTGACAAGCAATATCTTTTACATTAGAAACAATAACCCATTCCGGAAGTTTTTCGCCAAATTCATCTGCTATTTCAGGAGTCGTGATAATTTCGGGGTATAGGTTATGCAATAATTCCATTTCGCCAATATTCGACAAAACAATAAAACAACTTGCATCTGAAATAATTGTTTTACGCATGAGCAATTTCAGTAAAAATTTCGTTGGGTGGGTAATTAAAGACTGACACACCGTAATGGCCTAAAAGTTCAATAAATGTGCGTTTGCTCATATTTGCCACTGCTGCTGCTTGTCCAAGAGAAAGTTTGCCTTTCTCGTATAGTCGCGAAGCCACAAGCATAGTCAATTCAAAATTATCCACGGCAACATTTTTTGGAAAATTGATAGTTATTGCGTTCATAATTATCGTTTTTTTTTACAAAGATACGAAAAAATCTATTATTGTTGCTTTTAATTATTGGGTATTTGTCGTGAATCATTAGATATTAGGCTGATTAATAGCGTGTTCAAAGTTTAAAATTTTAGTCGTAATTCGCAATTAATTTTATCCTTGTTCTTATCGGAAAAATCGTTATCTTTGTGGATATGAAAAAGGCAATCTTCATAATTTCATGGCTTTGCCTCGGGTGGAATATTTCTATGCAGGGACAAAGCCCTGCCGACAGCGCTTACATCAAAGGCGCGGCCTGCGAACAAATGCAACAATACCGCAAAGCTTATCATTATTATAGCGAATGGCTGCAGAGCGACAGTTTAAATACAAAGGCGCTCAATGCCGCTGCCCGCACAGCGCTGCTCTTAGGCCGCGTCAGCGAGGCCGAAAGTCTTTATGTAAAATCTCTTCATTTAGACAGCAGCAATTATTATGCAGGACTGCAATTGGCCAAATTATATTTTCAACGCAAAGACTATCTGGAATCACTCAATTATTACGAATGGCTGCTTGAACGCGATTCCACTAATATCAGCTTCCTGCAGGGAGCGGGCGACTGTATCAGCAATCTGGGGTCTTATCCCACAGCACTGAATTACTATAATGCTGCGGTGAATTTGAACAAAGAAAACGCAGCCTTAGCCATAACATTAATTAACACCCACCTCCGCATACACAAAGAGCAGCCCGAACCTCCTCTTATGCTAAGCATGGCTATGGAAGTTTGCGACACTGCGCTGGTCTATAATCCCGCTCATTCCGATCTGGAGCAGGCTAAAGGGGTCATTTATTTTCTGGGCGGCGATTATCATGCGGCGGATAGTGTGCTGAGCCGTCTGATTGCCATCGGTGATTCATCGGAATTTAACCTGCGCTATGTAGGGTTTGCCAAATACCGGCAAAAGAATTATTTGGGTGCAATACCGTATCTGGACAAATTATATCAATTAGATACTACCAACGTAGAAATTATTATGTCCTTAGGTACTTGCCATAGCGTAATATACAACGGAAAGAAAGCTCTGCAACTTTTCGACAAGGCCGAAAAGTTGATGTATCCTACCGATGAAGAAAAGTATAACCTTAGTTTGATGCGTGCCGACACTTACAGAGGAAACGGCGACAGGCTAAATGCCCAAAAATACTACTGGGAGGCCTCGAAGTTGAGTAAGAAAAACCGACAAGCCATGCTTAGCCGTTTGGTCTCATTTCGTTTCGACAGAGAAGATTTTGAAGCCTTTTCAAAAGAAGAATACGAACGGGAACTGTTATATCTTGTACTGTACATGCGCGAATTAATTGGCAGAAAAACACTGACCGATATTCAACAAAAAACGTTAGATTATGCTACCTCTGTTATGAGTTTATACATAGAAGATATGTTCTTTAAAGACATAGAGAAAACACAGATGCGCGCTCCCGACGGCGAGATCTTTTGGGTTACCGTTGAGGAACTGACACGGTTAGTGCAGATAAAGAATAATTGAATAACTGTATCAAGATATGCGATAGTGGCAATGCGAGGACAGTGCAGTGGGACAACGGAGTATAAAATTGAAAATTAAAATAGTCAGAAAATCATAAAAATGAATCGTTTAATGTTACATAGAAAAACCATTTTGGCAATAACACTTACTTTTATTGTTCAATATTCTTTTGGGCAAATGACAAGTAACCCAAAACACCCTCTTTATGAAATTGACAACAAGTTAAAATCGGGCGACAAAAATGCTTTTTTTGAAATAGTACCTTATTTTGACAGCAAAAAAGAATTAGAAGAAAGATTTGCCTATAATCATATTTCGGCGACAGCAGAAGCAGAAGTCGCAAGGCGAATTGTTGAAGTAAATTCTATTTTTACCGAAGAAGAAATACGATTGAATGATAGCATTTCAAATCAGATTTTTTTGAATTTTTTAAACGCCAATTCGGAAAAAATCACATATTCTGAATTTGCGGGCGCATTTCTTATTACCCCACTTGAATCTCGCACGGTAAAAATTATGTTTCGCGAAATAACGAAAGATAAAACGAGTGAATTGAAAAGCGAATATAAAACAACATTAAACTCAATAAAAAATACTGAAATCAAAGCAATTAACAAAATTGACAAAAAAATCAAAAAAATCAGAAGAAAATGACCAAGAGATTTCCAAACTTTTATCACAAATAAATTATGAACAAATTTCGACAGCCTTAAATCTGATTGAAAATTATTCGTTTCAAGCCAATTGGCTATCAAAATACTCATTTATGAAACGTGATTTTGGTTTTTTTATGATTGTCGATTTTGACAAACCAAAAGCGAGAAAAGATTTTTTGAATCTTTATTCAAATTTTTCAGAACACGAATTATATGCCTATTACTTGGACAAAGCAGGTATAGATTACAAGACAAACAACAAATTAGATTTTGATAAAATTTATGAACTATTAAAGTATAATGTTGTTGTTGCATTTGTGGGCGGTGGTGGTGGAAAGCAGGATAATGAGGTTTATTCACTTGTAAAATTGTTGGAATTGACTTTCAATACAACTCTTGGATTTCCGAAAAAACTTTGCAATTCAAATAATATGTATGCTTGTTATTCAGACGAAAGAGCAAAAGCGTGGAGAAAATATCTAACTGAAAATAATTTATTAAACAAACAACATAATGAACCAATGTCATTCAGTTACGAATAAATGCACTGCCACTAACTGGCGGTT
>Ga0099364_10000033_pt1 | contig 194382 bp, 187 predicted proteins | sample TergutTh196P3_FD_73070 | JGI IMG/M metagenome (GOLD analysis project Ga0099364, IMG submission 73070) | Microcerotermes parvus P3 segment gut microbial communities from Pointe-Noire, Republic of the Congo - Th196 P3 | ecosystem: Host-associated > Arthropoda: Insects > Digestive system > Gut ... | reverse complement strand
TGTCTGAGGACGCCATAGCGGCAATGTTCGCTCAAGTTACCGAGACACCACAGGAAGAACCAAAACCTACATCTAACGAAAAGATGTCTGAGGACGCCATAGCGGCAATGTTCGCTCAAGTTACCGAGACACCACAGGAAGAACCAAAACCTACATCTAACGAAAAGATGTCTGAGGACGCCATAGCGGCAATGTTCGCTCAAGTTACCGAAACACCACAGGAAGAACCCAAACCTACATCTAACGAAAAAATGTCCGATGATGCCATAGCGGCAATGTTCGCTCAAGTTACCGAGACACCACAGGAAGAACCCAAACCTACATCTAACGAAAAGATGTCTGAGGACGCAATTGCGGCGCTCTTCGCGCAAAACGGATAAATAATTACGCTCAATAAAAAGGCAGTGCAATTCGCACCGCCTTTTTTTCATTTTTGTTTTTTAATACATAAATTCCGCAACTGCGTAGGTTGTGTTTTGAAGCGTATTTTCACCTGAAAGCTTAATGATAACATTATTGCCGCAAACATATCTTTCCGGCATTATAACGTCGCCAAGCGACGCCGGTGTTCTGTACTCAACCATCAAGCGCTTTATATTCCTGCCGTCATATTCATCGGGGATAAATTCCTGCGCTATATCAATAAATTTAGCGTTATTGATGTGCAGATTTGAATCAAGGTGGTACTTTCTTACAGTTAAGCCGCTTAATCTCTCCGGTTCTTTATCCGGGGGTTTAACCTTACGCGGAAGATATTCCATATCAATCTTCGGCTCAAGCTGAACCTGGGAAAGTATTTCTTGCGTGATTTTTACCGGCTTTGAGGTTTCCAAATCCATGAAAGCTCCGATTGTATTTGCCCTTACGCATAAATCTCCGTCATTTCCGTAAATCAGCGTATTTCTGTAGCCATACATGTTTTTGCACTCGTGTGTAAACGTATTCAGGCACAGTTCCTCGCCGTAGCCCGGCAACCTTAAAAAATCCAATTGCCGCGAAACGACATACATTCCCATATTATTATTTCTGAAATATTCCTGTAAAAAATCCAAACTTTTCAGGTGGAAATCCGAACTGTCCTGCATGAAATCAATTATAGCCGAAAGTCGGATTTTCCCGTCTCTGCCAAGACTTGAATACCCGATTTTCCTTTTTAGCATAAACATAATTTATTTTTTATCCCAAGTGTACATTTTGCGAAGCTCCGCGCCAACTTTTTCAAGTTCGTGCTCCGACTCCATCTTTCTTTTAGCGTTAAATCCGGGTCTGCCCACTTTGTTTTCCAAAATCCAATTACGGGCAAACGTGCCGTCTTGAATTTCGGTTAAAACCTTCTTCATTTCCTTTTTGGTTTCATCGGTTATAATACGGTTTCCTATCTCATAATCTCCGTATTCAGCGGTATCCGAGATAGAATAGCGCATGAGGTTAAACCCGCCCCTGTAAATCATATCTACAATCAGTTTCATCTCATGAACGCACTCAAAGTAAGCGTTTTCGGGGTCATATCCGGCTTCCACAAGCACCTCAAAACCCGCTTTCATTAATGCTGTAGCGCCGCCACAAAGCACCGCCTGTTCCCCAAAAAGGTCGGTCTCGGTTTCCTGCTTGAAAGTGGTCAGCAACACGCCCGCACGCGCTCCGCCCACGCCCGCCGCATAAGCCAAAGCGGTGTCAAGCGCTTTTCCGCTTGCGTCCTGGTGAATCGCCGCGAGGCAGGGTACGCCTTTGCCATCCTCATATTCGTAGCGCACGGTATGTCCCGGACCTTTTGGGGCAACCATTATCACGTCTACGTCTTCGGGGGGGACAATCTGCCCGTAATGGATATTGAAACCGTGGGCGAAAGCAAGGGTCTTCCCTGCCGACAGGTTCGGCGCAATGCTTTCACGATATAAATCCGCCTGTTTTTCATCGTTAATCAAAATCATAATAACGTCGGACTTTTTTGCCGCGTCAGCCGCAACGGCGACTTCAAAACCGTCTTTTTCGGCTTTTGCCCATGATTTACTGCCCTCGTACAAGCCGATTACAACCTTAACGCCGCTGTCTTTTAAATTCAGCGCGTGGGCGTGCCCCTGGCTTCCGTAACCGATAACAGCTACTGTTTTGCCATTAAGCAGTGATAAATTGCAGTCTTTTTCGTAATAAATTTTTGCCATGATTTGTTTCTCCTTTTATGTTTAATTTTAATTAATTGGGTGTAATGGGACGCTTATTCTGCCGCCTCGTGAAAATCAAAACTAACCTCGCAATATATAAACCGATTGTATCAGTTGGAAACTGTTTACCGTCAATCGCATTTACAGTCCTCCTCCGCCTTTTTGCAATGCAACAACTCCGGTTCTCACCACCTCTTTAACGCCGTAGGGTTTAAGAAGCTCTTCAAAAACGGCTATTTTAGACTCATTTGCGGAAAGCTCAAGGGTCATGGTTTCCTTTGAAACATCGGAAATTTTCGCACCGCTTAGTTCGGCTATTGCGATTAATTCAGGGCGCTGTGCATTATTGCAATTGACCTTGACTAACATAAGCTCCCGTGACAAAAGCTTGTCCGCAGGGAGTGAACGAACTTTTATTACGTCAATAAGCTTGTTTAATTGTTTTTCAATTTGCTCTAATGTATAATCGTTCCCTTCTGCGACGATTGTTATTCGCGAGATATTCTCATCGTCTGTAACACCTACGGCAAGGCTGTGAATATTATAACCGCGCCGCGCAAAAAGCCCCGATATACGGGCAAGCACCCCCGCGTTGTTCTCAACTAAGATTGATATTGTGTGTTTCATAATACTGACCTTTCATTTTCATCAACTTTTACCTGCAAAACATAAGGCTTGTCCGAATTTATAAGGTTTTCAAGAGCTGTTTTAGCCTCTGAAATATTACTGACATACTCGCCGCCTATTCCGTAAGCGTCGGCAAGCTTAACAAAATCAGGGCTTCCGTCAAGGAAAACGGCGGTCAGCCTGTCGTCATAAAGACTGGTTTGCAACTCCCTTACCATTCCGAGCCTGTTATTCGCCATTATAATAATTTTTACGACAATCCCGTGCTGAATCATTGTCGCAAGCTCCATAGACTGCATTTGAAAACTTCCGTCGCCGCAAATTGCAATTACCTCGGCTTCAGGGCAAGCAGACTTTGCGCCTATTGCCGCAGGTACCGAGTAGCCCATTGCGCCCATTCCTCCGGAAGTGATGAAACGCCCGCTGTTAAGCTTTATATTATTCGCCGTCCAAATTTGATTTTGCCCTACATCGGCGGAAATTACGCACCTATCGGGCAATAACTTATTTAATTCATCAAGAAAAGCCGCCGGATTTACGCCGATTTCAGGCGTTTGGTGAATTATATTTTCCGATGATTTCAATTCCTGTAAATATTCCGTCCAATCTTTGTGCCGTTTGGGTTCAACCGCTTCCGAAATCTGCGTCAGCACCGCCTTTAAATCCCCGACGACGGGAATTGAAACAGGCAGGTTTTTACCTATTTCGGCAGGGTCTATGTCAATATGAATTACCTTTAAATTATGGTGGTTTTTCATTCCCATGACTGCCCTGTCCCCTACCCTTGCGCCGAGCAGAATTAACAAATCGCACTCGGAAATGGCGCGGTTAGGGGTTTTGCGCCCATGCATACCAATCATTCCGAGAAAAAGCGGATGGTCGTAAGGCATGACGCTTATACCCATCATGGTGCAAATTACGGGAATACCCGCCTTTTCGGCAATTTCGACCATAATTTCCCGCGCATTGGAAGTAAAAAGCCCGCCACCCGCGCAAATTAAGGGCTTTTCGGCTTCTTTTACAGCATCTGCCACCCGCTTAATTTGCAACTTGTTGCCTTCGTTTTTAGGCTTATAACTGCTGATTTCTACGCTTTCGGGGTACTCGAAGTCTATTTCTTCAAGCTGTACGTCCATAGGAATATCAAGAAGTACCGGACCCGGTCTGCCGGTTCCGGCTATATAAAAGGCTTTTTTAACAATTTCGGGGACTGATTCGGCATCTTTTATAAGATAACTGTGCTTGACAAAAGGCTCTGCCGCGCCGGTTATATCAGCTTCCTGAAAAACGTCCCGTCCGATTTGCTCGGTTTTTACCTGCCCCGTGATGATAACCATAGGAATACTGTCCATGTAAGCCGTGGCGATTGCCGTTATAAGGTTAGTCGCGCCCGGTCCAGATGTGGCGACACAGACAGCGGGCTTACCTGTTATGCGGGCGAAACCGTTGGCGGCGTGTCCGGCGTTAATTTCGTGCCTGACTAAAATATGCTGTATATTACTCTGCATAAGCTTATCGTAAAAGGGGCAGATTGCGGCTCCCGGATAACCGAAAATCTTAGTAATCCCCTCTGTTTCAAGGCACTTAACCAAGCTTTCGGCAACTGTTATTTTAATTCCCAAATTTTTCACCTCAACTTTAGCGATTAACTTCAGGTTTATCCGTCAGTCCGAGCAGATAGTCTGTAGATACTTCTAAGTATTGAGCAATAGCTACTAATTTTTCGGCTGAAGGCATGGTGTCATGTCTTTTCATATCAGCGAAAAAGCTATTTCCAAAGCCCAATTCTTTCGCCATTTTCGATAAAGAAATATTTTTAATTTCAAGATTTTTTATAATTAACTCTCTAAATTCTTGTGAATTGCTCATAAATATCACCTTTTAAATATATGCAACACTCCAAAATAGTGGTATTTTCCATGTGTGTTATTAACATGTGGGAAATTCCATGTTATAATTAATTAAAGCAATAATTAAAAAGGAGCATTACCATGAAAAAAACGATTGAAGACCTTTTCTTTGGCGATATATCGCCAAATCTGCAAAAAAACAATCAAAAGTTAGTCAACAAGATTGAAAATTTGGAAAACGAGCTTACAAAATTGCTTAACGACAAGGAAAAGGCGTTATTTAATTCTTATTTGAGCAGGCACTCCGAATTAATTGCCGAAACCGCGCTCACAAATTTTGAATACGGCTTTAAATTAGGAGTTTGCCTGACTGCCGAATCACTGATTTAACTAACACTGCTTTTTATATTACCACATTTTTCATAAAATGTCAACCGGCGAGCCGCCGGAGGCAAAATACGGCAAGCCGCCGGAAACAAACACAGCGAGCCGCCGGAAGCATTTTATAAAATGTTTAATTAAAAGCCTGTCCGTCGGAGCAAAAAATAGCTATTCTTGTAATTTGCGCCATAGAAGAATCCTCGCCTGAAAACTCTGCGAATGTGTTCATCACCTGTATCGGATTGAGGTTGAGGGCGTTTCCGGCGGGCAAAATCAGGGTGATTTGATTGTCCGTGATTTCTTTAAATTCAATAAGCGGTTTTATGTCAAGCTGCGTTTCGCCTTTTTTGGTTTTCTTTGTGATTATTATTTCGTTTTGTGCTGAGAAATCCGAAAATTTTTCAGTTTCAACTGTTATCTTATACTCGGCTTTTTGGATTTCCGCAGGTTTAAAAATCGGTTCGGCAACCTTAATAATTTGCAAATCCTCGGTCAGCGCGTCATTCAGCCTTTTATGAATTTCTTCAAATGAAATTTCTTCGGTTATTTTAATATCGAACGACTCGCAAAGACTCTCAATTCCAAGCGAAAGCGGGAGCGCGAAAGTAAGATAAATGTGCGGATTAAAACCTTCGGTTTCCCAAACAGGCAATCCGGCGCGTTTTAGCGCCCTCTGCATTGTTTTTTGCAAATCAAGGTGAGAAATGTATTTCGCCCTGTTTATTTTCTTGAAAAATATTCTGATACTTTTATTTTGCCCCTTAACGTCAATCGGATTTTCATAAAGATTATTTTCGGGAATCATTTGCTCCAATGGCTTAATGCAAGCGCCTACTACCTGCTTTGATACCCCGCAGGCGGCGCATTTTTCGCGGCAGGATAGCGTCGTTATCTCTTGATGAGCAAGTTTGTTTTCCTCAATTAAGAATTCTCTGTCTACTAACATGTCTAATATTGCCCAAGGGGGAATTTCATCATAATTCCGCGTTCTGCCGGCATAAAAAGCCATGTCAAGTCCGCAATCGGAAAAGGCTTTTTCCCACTTTTCAAAATCAAAATATTCCTCCCAACCGTCAAGGAAACAGCCATTTTGAAAGGCTTTTAAAATCACCTGCGCGAGCCGCCTGTCGCCCCGCGCCAAAGCCGCCTCAAGAACTGATTCATCATAATCCGACCAGCTCACTCTGATTTTTTTGTTTTTCAGTACGCTTAATAAATACTTTCGGCGGCGGATTATTTCCTCTCTGTCAAGCTGCGGTTCAAATTCAAACGGTGTAAACGGCTTGGGAATAAAAGTGGATAGTGTAATTGAAATTGAAATTTGTTTGCCTTTATTGCGGTTCGGCAGACTGTAATAAAGGTCGATAATTTTATCGGTTAATAATTTTATGCCCAGAATATCCTCGTCCGTCTCGCCGGGAAGACCAAGCATAAAGTATAGCTTAACGCTTGAATATCCACCCTCAAAGGCGATTTTACAACCTTTCAGAATATCCTCTTCCGTAATATTTTTATTTATTATTTTTCGTAAACGCGCCGTTCCGGCTTCAGGCGCGAAAGTTAAGCCACTCTTGCGGACGCTTTTTATTTGCTGTAAAATTTGATTACTGAAACTGTCGATTCTCATTGACGGGAGTGAAAGATTAATATTTCTCTTGCTTGTATATCCGGTTAATTTTTTCAGTAATCCCTCAATATTATGATAATCTCCGGTACTCAAAGAAGACAGCGAAACCTCGTCATAGCCCGCGTTTTCACATAAATCAGAAACGTTTTCAAGGATTTTTTCCGCGCTCCTTTCACGGAAAGGACGGTAAATAAAACCCGCCTGGCAAAAACGGCAACCGCGAATACAGCCGCGAAGTACTTCTGTAACTGCACGGTCATGCACAGTTTCACAAAAAGGCACAACGAATTCTTTGGGTATAAAAGCGCTGTCAAAGTTGTTTATTATTCGCTTTTTTACGGGAAAACAAGCGTTTTTCTGATTTAAAATCTCCTTTACAAAGCCGTCGCTGTTATACGATATTTCATATAAAGACGGGACATAAACACCTTTTATCCCCGCGGCTTTTTCAAGAAATTCAGATTTGCCAAGTTTATCCTTTTTGCAATTTTCATAAACCTTTAAAAGCTCAAGAGTTACTTCCTCGCCCTCGCCTATTATAAATAAATCAAAAAAATCCGCAAGCGGCTCGGGGTTGCAGGCACATGGACCGCCGCCTATTACAATAGGGTATAACCCTTTACGCTCTTTTGCAAGCAGGGGTAAACCCGCCAAATCGAGCATGGCGAGTATGTTTGTATATGTCAGTTCATACTGTAAAGTAAATCCGATAAAGTCAAACTCGCAAATCGGCTCAAGGCTTTCCAAGCCGTAAAGCAGAATATTGTTTTTTCGCATCTCATTTTGCATATCGGGCAAAGGCATAAAAACCCGTTCGCACCAATAGTTCTCAACATTATTTTTTAACGCGTAAAGAATTTTGAGCCCTAAATGTGACATGCCTATTTCGTAAGTATCAGGAAAACAAAACGCGAAACGCAGGTCGATTTTGTCTTTAGCTTTACTTACAGAGCCGATTTCCCCGCCGATATAACGTGCAGGTTTTTGCACATTAAGCAAGATTTTGTCTAATTTTTCTTTGTACATTTAAACTTTCCTTTGTTTTTTCAAAATGCGTAACATTACTTGAAATTTGCTTTTTTTTTAGTAATAATATCACAAATTATAACATAAATCATCACAAACATTACCGACATATTAAATCCGCCGAATAACATGATAAAAAACGGAGTCAGAATCGTTAAAAAAGCTGTAATTTTTTCGGTTTTTCTTGATAAGTTTAACGCCTTTTCCGCCGGTAAAAGTTTAATTATAATCTTCTCAAAAAGCCGTCCGCCGTCAAAAAATCTAAGCGGAAGCAGATTGAAAATTCCTATAATTAAGTTTATAACCGCGAAAACTTTAAAGGTAAAATTCAAAGGAAAAACAAAGTAAAAAAACACGAAAAACAGCATGTTAAAAAGGCTTCCCGCCAGTATCAAAAAAAATGATGCGTCAATATCTTTTTTGTATCCTATTTTGATTCCGCCACCGTAAAGCGTAAGCGAAGTGAAATCTCTTTTTTCAAAAAAAAGTGCTGAAAGGTGTCCTGATTCATGAATTATGCAGGCACAAACACTCATGATTCCGAAACCGCTTTCATCAAGATAAAAAAACAATGCAATTGCCGCGAAAAAAGTAAAATCAATACAAAGCTTTGTTTTATAAAGATTTATTTCTATCACAGCGATAATGAAGTAAGGTTAAGTTTTTCACTTAACCACAAGTCGGCGACAATGTATACTTCAGGAAAAAAATGCTTCAAAACAATAAATGCGCTTATAAGAAACATTACAGTCATAATTCTGTATAACGTCAAGCTTTTTATCGTTTTTTTAGGTTTTTCAATTTTCTCGGTGCTTGAAAAAACAGGCGGTATTCCCAAAGCGATAGGCGATTCGACTGCGTCAAAATTAACCGTTTCTATACTGCTTAATCTGCTTGTTTCCATAAATTTTCTCCTTATAATTCACGCTCGTCCGTAAATTATATGAGAAGAATCACGAAATCATAACACATCATTTTCAGTATTGTGAAATTGTTTTAGATTTCCCGTTTTCTTTCCGCGCTCACTCAGAACTTCTTCAATTTCGCTCCATTTTAAGCCACGTTCGGCGCACAAAACGATAAGGTGATAAATAAGGTCTGCAATTTCGTTTTTCAACTCACCATTATCGCCGTTTTTTGCGGCTATAATAACCTCAGAACATTCCTCACCGCATTTTTTCAGGATTTTGTCAAGTCCTTTTTCAAACAAATATCCTGTATAGGAATTCGACACAGGACTGTTTTTGCGCTCACAGGTTAAATCATAAAGTTTGTTAAAAATATTATTCATTTGATTCTCCCAATTTGTTAAAAAAGCAATTTTTTTCACCTGTATGACATGCCGCGCCTTTTTGTTTAACTTTAATCAGCAATGTGTCATAATCGCAGTCAGCATATATTTCAACCACTTCCTGCGTGTTACCCGACGTCGCGCCCTTGTTCCACAATTCTGAACGTGAGCGACTCCAAAACCAGGTATAACCGCTTTCGAGTGTTTTTGACAGGCTCTGCTCATTCATGTAAGCCAGCATCAAAACTTCACCTGTTTGGGCTTCCTGTATGATTGCGGGAATTAATTCGCTTTTTTGAAAGTATTTTGTCAGGTTCATGTTAAATCCTCACGTATAATATACTTGTCATCGCCTATCATTCACTGTCCAATATCTAATAGTATTATTTGTTTTCCAAATATCAACTTTGTCGATTATTAAGCAGTGTAACAACGATTCATCTGTTAGAGTTTCCTTAATTATTGTGCCCTCAAACATTACTATTACCTCCGCTAATATAATTATTTCACCTATTAAGAAAGGACATATAAATTGTAAAGCAGAAAACACCGCACATAACGGTATGAGCGCCACATCATCAATCCTCTACAAATAATCTTTCAATATATCCCTTATTAAACAGCCTCTTTTTTCAAATACTCCTTAACTTCGCCTACCGTCAGTTCCCCGAAGTGAAAAACCGAAGCCGCAAGCGCCGCCGAAACATTTGTTTTGTTGAAAACTTCCGCGAAATGTTCAAGTTTACCGCAACCGCCGCTTGCAATCACGGGAATATTAACGTTTCTGCAAACTGCGCTTAACATTTCAATATCATAACCTGTTTTAGCCCCGTCAGCGTCAATGGAATTAAGGCAGATTTCACCCGCTCCGAGACTTTCAATTTGTTTCGCCCAGTCGATTAAATCCAAGCTCATGTCAATTCTTCCGCCGTTAATTGTAACAGTAAAGTTACCGCTTTCCGTGCGTTTGGCGTCGATTCCGACCACAACACGCTCACCGCCGAACTTGACAGCCGCTTCTTTTATCAGCCCGGGATTCTGTACCGCCCATGAATTCACAGAAACCTTGTCAGCACCCGCGTCAAGCGCACTTTGAAAGTCATCAACAGTGCTGATTCCGCCTGCCACGCTAAAAGGAATTGTTACATTTTCGGCAACCTTTTTAACAATATCGAGCATTAAAATCCTGTTTTCATAAGACGCATTTATATCGTAAAGAACAAGTTCGTCCGCCCCCTGTTCAACGTACTTTTTCGCGTATTCCACAGGCTTGCCGAGTTCCTTTATTCCTGTAAAATTAATTCCTTTGACAACCTTGCCGTCCCGTATATCAAGACAGGGGATAATTCTGAAATCTTTAGTTGACATTGTTAATTATTCTCCTTTTAATTATTTAGCGGTTTTAATAGCCGCCCTTAAATCCAATGTTCCGCTGTAAATTGATTTGCCGCAAATCGCGGCGTAGACGCCGTTTTTCCTGAGTGTTTTTAAATTTTCAATCGTTTTAATTCCTCCGCTTGCTATAACGTTTGCACCGTAAGAATTAACTTTTTGCTGAAGCAATTTGGTTTTATGATGATTAGGTCGCGAAAGTGTTCCGTCCTTGTCAATGTCGGTAAATATGAAGAACTTCACGCCTATTTCACACATACGCAAAGCAAGCTCAATGTAGTTTACGTCACTGTTTTCAAGCCAACCCTCAGTTGCGACCATACCGTTTCTGGCGTCTATTCCTACCGCTATTTTGTCGCCGAATTCCTTCACGGCGGTTTTTACAAGCTCAGGATTTTTTACAGCCGCAGAGCCTATTATGACACGTGAAACATCATTTTTCACAAAATACTCAATGTCATTAAAACCGCGAATCCCCCCGCCTGTTTGCACTTTCAGCGGCGTGTCTCTGACAATATCAAGAACGATTTGACTATTTTTACGCGCCGCGTTCTTAGCGCCGTCAAGGTCGATAATATGAATCCATTCCGCTCCGGCTTGATGAAAGTTCAGCGCTGTTTCCATATAACTGTCGGCAACCTTGTGAGCGGTATTATAATCACCCTGATAAAGTCTTACGCACTCGCCGTCTTTTAGGTCAATTGCAGGAATAATGAACATTATAGCACACCTTTCGTTGACGCAATCTTTCCGTCTTCTTTCGGTTTCACAGCTTGCTTTAAAGCATACGCAAGAGCTTTGAACATGGCTTCGGTTTTGTGGTGGTCGTTGCTGCCGTAAAGTGCGGAAATGTGTACAGTTATACCTGAATTAAATGCAAAAGCCTGCATAAATTCCTTAGTCAGGCAGTTTTCAAATTCGCCTGTTTTTTCACCTGCGAATTCGGCGTTAAAAACCAAAAACGCCCGTCCGCCAATGTCAAGACTGCATGAACCCAAAGCATCGTCCATAGGGATACAAGAGCTCCCGAAACGTATAATTTTTACATCTCCCAACGCTTGTTTAAAAGCGTTTCCCAAAACGATTCCCGCATCCTCGACGGTATGGTGCGCATCAACCTGCAAATCACCTTTACACTTGACAGTTAAATCAAAACCGCCGTGTAAGGCAAGCGCTGTCAGCATGTGGTCGAAAAAACCAATACCGGTGTCAATTTCATATTTTCCCGTTCCGTCAATATTGAGCCAAACCGATATATCGGTTTCTTTGGTTTTGCGTGAAATTTCAGCTTTTCTTTGCATTGTTTCCACCTCTAATTATTTTTTTGAAGCGCGTTTATGAGCGCTTTGTTTTCCTCTTCGGTTCCCGCGCAAATCCGCAAATACCCATCAAAACACCGCACTGCAATGCTTTTGCTTAACAGATATTCATATATTTTATGCGACTCAGGCGTTTTAGCGAATACAAAATTTGTTCGGGTTTCATATATTTTTTCAAAAATATTCAAGTCCTTCAAGGAGCTATAAAGCCGTGCCGCCGATTCCTTTATAAGCGCTATTGAACTTTTGTATTTTTCCGCATCTGAAAGAACCACTTCACCGATTGCCTGCGAAAGAACATTGACATTAAAAGGTGATTTTGCCGTTTTGAGCGCACTTGTAATCCTCTCGTTCGCAACCGCAAACCCTAACCTTATCCCAGCCAATGCAACCGACTTTGAACAGGTTCGTAAAACAATTAAATTATCATAATTATGTGCCTCTGAAAGTAAACTTTCACGCTCGTTCCAAAAATCCATATAGGCTTCGTCAAGCACAACTAATGCCTTTACACCGGAAATCAGCCGCTTGATTTCCGCTTTTTCTATTCCGAGGGAAGTCGGGTTGCAGGGGTTTGAGAACATAACACATTTTATGCCGCCACGATTGATATAATCAATCATATTATCAATATCAACCGTCATATCCTCTCGCTTTTGAAGTTCAACTACATCTAATTCATATAACCGCGAATAAAAAGCATACATTGAAAAATCGGGTTTATAGCACAGAATTTTATCACCTTTTTGAAGTAACGAAGACGCTGTTATTGCAATCAGCTCATCTGAGCCGTTTCCGGCAGTTACAAGCTCCGGATTAACACCGAAAAGTCCGGCAAAAGCCTTAACCGCTGCTGTAGCGTAAGGGTCGGGATAGCGGTTCAACCTAACGCCGCTTATCGCTTTTGCAATTTTTTCCGGCGGCAATTCTATAAAGCTTTCATTTACGTCAAGGCGAATTTTATAATCGCCGACTAAGGGGTGATACGGAACAAAGCATTGAAGCTTTTCAGGTATATTAAACATATTATTATTCCATTCTGACTTTTACTGAATTAGCGTGGGCGCTTAATCCCTCGCGCTCGGCAATAAGCATTATATCATCTGCCGCACCTTTTAACGCTTCTGCAGTGTAATATATACTGCTTGATTTTTTCACAAAGTCATCAACAGTAAGCGGTGAAGAAAAACGCGCCGTGCCGTTTGTCGGAAGCACGTGATTAGGTCCAGCGTAGTAGTCACCGAGGGGTTCGGGAGAATATTTGCCAAGGAAAAGAGAACCGTAGTTACGAAGCTTTTCCTCAACCTCAAAAGGATTTTCCGTAAGAACTTCCAAGTGTTCGGGTGCGATTTTATCGGCTGTTTTAACGGCTTCCTCCATGCACTCTGCGATAATTATCCCGCTGTAATTTTTAAGCGACTCAACGGCAATTTCGTTTCGCTGTAACTCGGCTACTTGCTTTTCAAGCTCGGCGTTCACCGAGTCCGCTAAATCCATGCTTGTCGTTATCAAAACCGCGCTTGACTTGACGTCATGCTCGGCTTGCGAAAGCAAATCCGCCGCTATATAACGCGGATTAGCGGTTTCGTCCGCTATTATTAAAATTTCGCTCGGACCTGCCACCATATCAATATCAACAGCACCGAAAACAAATTTCTTTGCCACCGCGACATAATCCCTGCCGGGACCGACAATTTTGGCAACCCTCGGAATCTCATCCGTGCCGTATGCCAAAGCCGCTACAGCCTGCGCTCCGCCGCACAAAAACACCATATCCACGCCGCAAAGCTTTGCCGCCGCCAACACGTCGGCATTAGGAGTACCGTCCTTTTGAGGAGGAGTAGTCATAATTACTTGACCCACACCCGCGATTTTTGCGGGAATGGCGCACATAAGTACCGTTGACACAAGCGGCGCAGTGCCGCCCGGAACGTAAATCCCTATTTGTTCGAGCGGACGGATTATTTGTTTTAAAATCACGCCGTTATCTTGTTTCAGTTCATAAGCTTCACGTTTTTGCATTATGTGAAACGCTTCAATTTTTTCCTTACATCTTTTGAGCGCGGCTAATAACTGCACGTCGGCGTTTTCATAAGCTTGCTGAATTACCTCGTCGGGTACGCGGTAATATTTTGCGTTAGGACAATCCCATTTTGCAGTATACTCCCGAACGGCTTTATCACCGTTTTTTCTTACGTTTTCAACGATTTCGCGTACATTTTTTTCCACCTCAAAGTTATCACCATCTGCACGCGTTTCGTTATCAGCGATGAACCGTGCTATTTCCGCTTTTCCTTTTATTACCCTAATCATAAATTCCCCTCAATCTTCTGTATCATTTCGTCAATTTCACGCTTTTTTAATTTCATGCTGACGGTATTGATTATCAATCGTGCGGAAATATCCGCGATTTGCTCGATTTCCTCCAAGCCGTTTTCGCGCAGGGTTGAACCTGTCTCAATCAAATCAACTATACCGTCCGCAAGTCCTAATAAAGGCGCCAACTCTACAGAGCCCTCAATTTTAACTATTTCAACGTCCATGCCCTTGCCTTGAAAAAAATCACGGGTTATATTCGGGTATTTTGTCGCCACGGTTTTCAAGCCATAACCGCTGTAAAAATCTACTCCTTTTTTTACGGCAAGCCCAAAACGGCACTTCCCAAAACCGAGGTCAAGCACCTCAAAATATCTCCCGCCGTATTCCATAATTGTATCCTTGCCGACGATTCCGGCGTCACAAACCCCGTGTCCCACATAAGTCAAGACGTCGGGCGGCTTTGCTATTACTATTTCGGCGTTCCCGTCGGGAATACACGCTATTAGCTGTCTGCCGCGCTCAACAAGCGGTTTCATATCCCAGCCGATTTGCCCGAATAATTCCGCCGCTTTCTTCTCAAGCCTGCCTTTTGTTAATACTATTCTGATTGTATCGTTTTGCATAATACTCCTTATTTCAGTTTTTTATACTGAAGAAAATGCTTATTTGCTGATGTTAGACAGTTCTTTTTCAATCAACTCTAATGAAATATGAAATGATTTAATTCTTCTTTTCGTTAAAGTATGTTGGGAAGTGCCTTCTCTGAGTTTATCTAATGCCTTTTCACATTTACTTAACGTAGAAGATATTGATTTAACAGCTTCTTCTAATTCAGATTTATCATAATTACTCATTAAACATTACCTCGCAGTATATAAATTTTCTACATCCGCCCCTATTTCCCTCTGAGATTCGCCACTGCGCTGACGTTTATCGCGAACCCGTGGGCTAAAGTATTTCTAACATTATACATACCGCCTGATAAAACCGGCTTTCCGTAACCTGCGGCATACCCGTTGAAAATAACTCCGGTGTAATACCCCTGCTTATCGGTCAAGCTTAAATCTACAGTTATTCTGTCGCCTTTTACATTCCTTCGCATTTCATAATATATTTCTTTTAACGCTTTTAACGAACCTTTTAAACTATCGGTTTCAAACAATTTCTCGGCTCGCTCAAACACCTCGCCGCCGCCGAAAAGTTTAGGCAGTTGGACAAAAATATCAGGTATTTTCATAACGGATAATGCCGAATAGTTTTTTTGCTCAATTAATTTGCATATCTCCTCAGACATTTTATCATCAATTTCATTTTCTTTAAACAAACATTTTAAAAAAGAGTAATTTCCGATTTCAAGACGATAGTTTTCGCCGGCAATCAGTTCTAAAGCTTCAATAGCAAGCTTCAAAATTTCATTGTCTTCACTTTCCCAATTTTCACTTGCTATCCTCTCTATTCCGCACTGTGCAATTTCATCGTCCCTGCCGGCTTCTTTCGGATTTGCGCGGTAAATGGTCTGGTTATAGCAGAGTTTTAGCGGGCGCGGCTCATCTTTCAGGCGAGTTTCCGCTAATCTTATTATCGGAAGTGTGGAATCAGGTCGAATAACCATAAGTCTGCCTTTGGAATCGGTCAACTTATACATGCTTTCCTGCGGGAAATAACTATCAAAAGTGTCATAAAACTCCAAAAACGGCGTAATTACTTCCGAATAGCCTCTATTCTTGAAGAGTTCCATAAGTTTGGTTTCGATTTCGCGGCGCACCGTACATTCGTTAAAAAGCAGGTCGCGAGTACCCTCGGGGGTAATGATATTGTATTTTTTCATGGATTCACTTCTCCTTGATATCATATTACCATGTTAGCACGCTAAAGTCAAGTGTGCATTTAAAAATAGCTTTGTTTTTGTAATATTATATAATTTTTTTCGGGAATTCGATTGTTTTTTGTTGATTAATGTGTTGGATTTTCACACTATACAAACTCAAACAAAGACAACTGCGCCGACTGCGGCAGTCCCTCAAAAACGTCCATCGCGCCGAGCCTTTCCATAACGGTATTGTTCAAGCCCGATTTAATTTTAATGTCGTCTATACTTATAAAATCGCCCGAATCCACCACCTCTTTAAGCCGGCTGGCGGCGTTTTCACCGCAACCCTCTATTGCTAAAAACGGCAGGCGTAAATCCCCCTCTTCTATTATATAGCGTGTAGCATCAGATTTATCATACCGGGCAGGTAAAAATTTTATTCCCCTGCACAGCATTTCGTAAACAAGGTAAAGAGCTTCCTGCACCGACTTCTCTTTTGCCGTGGCTTCGGGGTTTTGGGAAATCGCCTGTATACGCCGCCTGACCGTTTCCTTGCCAGAGAGAACACAATCGGTTTCAATATTTTCAGTATGCTTGGTAAGAACCGCCGCGTAAAATTCAGCAGAATAATTGACCTTAAACCAGCCGAGCTTAACCGCCCCCGTGACATAAGCCGCCGCGTGCGCTTTAGGGAACATGTAACTGATTTTTTTACAGCTTTCAATGTACCACTGCTCGATCTTACATTCCTCAAAAGCCTTGTAAATCTCCTCGTTGAAGCCTTCACGCGCCCTGCCCTTTCGGGTAATTTCGGTTATTTCAAACGCCATGGACGGCTCCATGCCTTTGTGCATTAGATATACCATGATGCTGTCGCGGGTTCCGATAACATCGGAAATTGTGCATTGCCCGCTCTTAATTAATTCCTGCGCGTTGCCTATCCAAACGTCAGCGCCGTGAGAAAGCCCGGAAATTTGCAGTAAATCCGAGAAAAGCTTGGGCTTTGATTCCTTGAGCATATTTATTACGAAATTCGTCCCGAATTCAGGCAAACCGTAAGTGCCGAGCGGGATTAAATTTTTGTCATAATCATCGTCTAATTTAAGCGCGTCGGTGGAAGTGAAAAGACTCATAACCCCCTTATCGGAGTTTGGGACGTCCGCGATTTTTACCCCCGTCATGTCTTCAAGATGCCGATATAAAGTCGGGACGTCATGCCCAAGCTCGTCAAGCTTTAAAATCGTGTCGTGAAGAGCGTGGAAATCAAAGTGGGTGGTAATTATTCCCTTATCCGCCTGTTCAGCAGGATGCTGAACAGGCGTGAAGTCGTAAACTTCATAGGTATTAGGCACAACCACCATTCCGCCCGGATGCTGACCTGTGGTTACTTTTACGTCGGTGCAACCTTTAACAAGACGGTTGGTTTCCGCCTTATTAACGTTTATATTCCGTTCTTCCAAATATTTTTTGACAAACCCGTAAGCCGTCTTAGCCTGAATTGCCGAAATAGTGCCGGCTTTAAAGACATACTCCTTACCGAACATTTCCTCTGTATGGCGATGCGCCTGCGCCTGATATTCACCGCTGAAATTAAGGTCTATATCGGGCGCTTTGTTACCCTTAAAGCCCATGAAGGTCTCAAATGGTATATCATGACCGTCGCGCTCCATAGCGGTATTACATTTGGGACAGTTTTCGGGCGGTAAATCATAGCCCGACTGCACAGAGCCGTCCTCTATAAAACGGCTGTATTTACATTCCGGACATCTGTAATGAGGCGGTAGCGGATTTACCTCAGAAACCCCAAGTACCGTCGCTGCGAAAGACGAACCGACAGAGCCTCTTGAGCCGACCAAATAACCGTTCTCCTCAGAGCGTTTTATAAGCTTGCGAGCGATTATGTAAAGACCCGCGAATCCGTTGCCCACAATAGCGGTGATTTCCTTTTCAAGCCGCTTCTCAACGATTCCGGGCAGGTTTTCACCGAATAACTCCCGCGCCCTTTCATAGGCGAACCTGCGGGTTTCCTCCTCCGCACCCTCGATTACAGGCGTGAAAGTACCTTTTGGAATCGGGCGAACCTGCTCTATTTCATCGGCAAGTTTGTTAGGATTGGTAACTACTATTTCAAAAGCTGTTTCTTCCCCTAAATAACTGAATTCCTCAAGCATTTCCTTTGTGGTTCTGAAATACAATGGCGCCTGATTCGATGCGTCGGCATACCCCTGCCCTGCCTGTAAAATTTCCCTAAAAATACTGTCGCTTTTATCTTTGAAGTGTACATCGCAGGTGGCGATTACAGGCTTATTCAATTTTTTTCCGAGCTCTAATATTTTGCGGTTGAAAAATTGCAGTTTGAATTCCGAATCAACCTCGCCCCGCCGTACCAAAAATGCGTTATTCTGAAGCGGCTGAATTTCAAAATAATCATAAAGCCCGCCGATTTCCGTAAGCTGTTCTTCGGGACGTCCCTCTAAAACCGCAGTGTAAAGCTCTCCCATTTCGCAGGCGCTGCCAATTATAAGCCCTTCCCTGTGTTTTTCAAGCTCAGACAACGGGATTCGGGGTTTTTTGTAGAAATAATTCAGGTTAGAAAGTGAAATAAGCTTATACAGGTTTTTAAGTCCGATTTGGTTTTTAACCAAAATAATAAGGTGAAAGGATTTTTCTTTCTTAAAATCCACGCTCCCGAATGCGGTATTAAGGTCTCCCAAAAGCTCTAAATTTCCGCCGCGAATTCTGCTTGCATCTCCGGTCAGTTTCCTGAAAATTTCCGCTAAAATTTTTGCATCGTCAAGGGCGCGGTGATGATTAAAATCGCCCAACCTGTAATGTTTAGCCATAGCGCCGAGCGAGTGGGATTTAACACCGGGCACGGCGGCACGGCAGAGTTTTAGGGTGTCTATTGACTCGAAATTATATTCAATCCCCTGCCTTTTACAGGCTTCGCGCAAAAAGCCGGTATCAAAGCTCGCGTTGTGAGCGATTAAAGGGGTATTTTGGAAATTACCTAAACTACCGCAAAACGCTATGAACTTCTCTAATGCTTCTTTTTCAAGCGGCGCGTCCTTAACCATATCGTCGGTGATTCCGGTTATTTGGGTTATGTTTTCGGGTATTGGCTTTTCAGGATTAATAAAGGTTTTAAACTCTCCGACAATTTCAAGGTTGACTAATTTCACCGCACCTATTTCGGTAATACGTTCATTAACAGGCGAAAGCCCTGTGGTTTCCATATCAAAGACAATAAGTTCATCGTTAATTTTATAATCGGCGCAGTTTTCAACAAGCGCTTTCCCATCGTTTACAAAGTATGCCTCAACCCCGTAAATCACTTTGAAATCAGCGTCGGGATTTTTCTTAATTATAGCTTCATAAGTATCCATGGCTTCGGGAAACGCTTGAACATTTCCGTGGTCGGTTATAGCGATTGCCCTGTGTCCCCACTTGAATGCCTGATTAACCATGTCTTTCGGGGAATTAATAGCGTCCTTGTCGGACATATTGGTATGCAGATGAAATTCGGCGCGTTTCTTGCCGGGTTCTGCGTCGTCGGTCCTTTCATGGGTCTTGATAAGCATAATGGATTTTGGCTCAACTAACAATTCTTTTTCAAAATTGTCATACTTTAAACTGCCGTTTACTAAAATAGCACCCGCGTTTTTTATTATTTTAAAGCCGTCAGCCTTTTCCGACGAAGTAAAAATTTTTATTGTTTGGGACGAAGTAAAATCGGTAAAGCCAATAAAAATAATAGCACTTTTCCCCTGCCTTACTGATTTTACCTCATAGCTGAAAACCTCACCCCATAAAACCACATCTTCAAGCTCGCCGGAGATGTTCAACATTCCAATAGGTTCGCGGGCTATGCTTTTACCGTAGATTAATTTGGCTTGACTCCCGAATTTTTCATGCTCGAAAGGTAAGGTTATTTCTTTATGTTCGCTGAGTACTTCGGGATTTTTCCTGACGCCGTTAAATCTTTTTTCCCCGCCCCCGCCGGCATTTGGTTTTGGCTTTTCAGAGGGGGGTCTGTTTGAAATAAATACAGAAATAGACGGCGTTTCTTCTTTAGTTTCCGGAATTTGCGGGCTTTCAAATATTTCGGACGTTTCGGGTAATTCAGATTTTGGGGTTGTTTCTGAAAATTCCGATTTTACAGTCACGCCGAAAAAGCCCTTTATGAGCTTTTCAATTTCCCTGTTGTCAACTTCTGTACCGCAAGCCTTTATAATTTTAATAATTTCCGGTATGTATTCACGGCTGAAAAGCTCGGCGGGATACTTTGGGTAAATACGCACCTGATTAATCGTCAGATATTCGCGAATTAATGCCGCCGCATTATTTATGCAGTCGGCATTGATAAGCTCGTCCGATTCAATTTGTAATATAAATAAATTATTTCCGCTCTCGTGTACGGCGGAAATAACAGGTTTATCTGCTATTTCAGGGGCGAAACTGACCCCGTTGAATAATACCGAAAGCTTCTCACTCATAATGATTCTTCTATCTCCTTTTTGAGAGTTTCAAGAATTTTATCCTCGTCAACTCTTCCTATTATTTCGCCCTTTTTGAATAAAACGCCGCCGCCTGTCCCCATCGCTATTCCTATGTCGGCTTCCCGCGCTTCTCCGGGACCGTTTACAACGCAACCCATCACAGCAATTTTGAGCGGCTTTTTTATCGGTTGTACCGAGCGCAGTTCCCCCGCTTCTGACTGTAACGAAAGCGATGATTCTTCATTAAACGGGAGTTCAAACCCCCTGTTTCTTGCAAACTTGGCATCAGCAATTAATTTCCCGACCTCACGAACGAGCCCGATTAGGTCTGTTTTGGTTCTGCCGCAGGTAGGACAGCTTATAATTTCAGGCGAGTTCCCTATACCGACCGCAGTTAATAAATCCTGCGCCGCGAAAATTTCCTCAATCGGCTGGTCGGTTAATGAAACCCTAATCGTATCGCCTATGCCGTCGCACAAAAGCGAGCCTATCCCTACAGCGGATTTGATTACGCCGATTCGCCCCGCTCCAGCCTCGGTTACACCGACATGGAGCGGATAATTACATTTTTTGTACAATAATCTGTAAGCCTCAACAGTCATTTTCACACTTGAAGCCTTGACCGATAAAACAATATCGCCGAAACCTATTTCCTCAAGCAACCCCGCGCTTTTAAGCGCACTCTCGGTTAAAGCAAGGGCGCTTACTCCGTGTTCACGCAGGATTTCTTTTTCCAATGAACCCGCGTTAATACCTATTCTGATTGGTATTTTCCGCTTTTGACATTCAAGCGCGACAATTTTTCTTTGAGCGGGTTCAAGATTTCCCGGATTCAGGCGAATTTTATCAGCACCTGCGCTCACAGCTTCAAGGGCGATTTTATAATCAAAGTGAATGTCCGCCACCACAGGGATTTTAAGATTTTCTTTAAGGGCGTAAATAAGCTTTACGTCATGCCTTTCAGGAACGGCGGCTCTGATTATATCACAGCCTGCCTGCTCAAGTTCTAATGCCTGTTTTATGTTCCCCTCAATGTCAAAAGCGCTTTTTTTCAGCATGGACTGAATATATACATTACCATCGCCTAAAGTCAAAGCACCAACCTTTACGGCTTTTCTCATTGTACGTTGTTCATTATTCATTGTCAATTGTCCGTCACCCTCCTCCGGGTAATAGCTTTCGTATATCCAACACAGTGATTAAAAGCATAAACGCCATCAGCGCCGCGAATCCGACAAAATGTATTATGCCCTCAACTTCGGCTTTCACCGGCTTGCGGCGAATGGCTTCTATTACAAAAAACACAAATTTTGAACCGTCTAAGGCAGGTATAGGCAAAAGATTAAAAATTCCGACGTTTATTGAAATGAAAGCAGCCATGAAAAGCGACATTCTTATACCTGCGGCAAAACTTTGGGCAAATCCTAACGATGAAACCTCGCCTATAACACTTACCGTGCCAACGGGACCTGAAATATCGTTAAGCCCGTATGTCCCCCGAATCAAATCTGCAAGCGTTATGATGACAAGTCTTGAATAACTCAACGTTTCCTTTGCCGCTCTCGGAATCACGTTAAAAACAGTTTTATCAACCCGCTCTATTCCGAATTCCATAATTATTTCTTTGCCGCCGTTTTCGAGCGTTCGGGCGTGAAAAGGCACATTGTCTATGCGTATTTTTTCACCGTTTCTTATTATCTCAAAGTCGAAAACCGCGCGGTCTTGCTCTTCCGTCATTTTGGACTCGGTGTTAAAAAGCTGATAGTTTATGTCAGCGAAAGTAAAGATTCTCATACCGTTTATATGGGTAATTTCATCGCCCGCCTGAAGATACTCCTGAGAGAGGGCGTGTTCCCAAAATCCGCTTATTGTAGTAGTATCCACTTTTTCGTTCATAGAAATTATAATCAGGCACAAAACGAACCCCAAGACTAAGTTCATAAACGCACCGGCTAATATGACAATCATTCTTTGCCACACAGGCTTATTTCTGAAATCGCGAGGGTCGTCGCTCTTCTCGAAATCCTCGCCGAGCTGTACCGAGCCGCCAAACGGGATTGCCTTAATACTATAGACAGTCTCCTTGCCGCGCTTTTTAAAAATAGCCGGACCCAAACCGAGCGAAAATTCATAAACTCGCATTTTAAAAAGCTTTGCGGCTGAAAAATGCCCGATTTCGTGTATGATAATGATAAGGCAAAAAATTAATATAGCTATAACTATAGACATTGTTCCTCCAAAAAAATTCGTAAAGGGCGGGTGATATACCCGATTAACTTAAGAAACATTTCTTGTTTCTTAAGTTAAAGGATTATACCTCTACATACTAATTTTCATTTTAACGTATTCCGAAGCCGCCGCCGAATCTTCAAAAATAGTTTGCAGATTGACTTTTTTATTTGCCCGCACATTTTCAAGCGTTTTGGTTACCAGCTCGGGAATTTTATAAAACTCGGTTTTATTTTCCAAAAAAGCCGCAACTGCCGCTTCATTAGCGGCGTTAAGTACCGCGCAGGCGTTGTTGCCCATGACAGCGGCTTTTTTAGCGGCGGGAAGACAAGAAAAAGTTTCCCCGTCGGGTTTCTCAAAAGTCAGCATACCGATTTCGGTAAGCGAGAGTTTCCCTGCCCCGCTGTCAAAACGCTTGGGCATAGTCAGCGCGTATTGAATGGGAATCCGCATATCCGGAATCCCGAGCTGGGCGATTACCGAGCCGTCAGCGAATTCTACAGCCGAATGGACTATGCTTTGACGATGCACCACAACCTCAATTTGTTCAGGTTTTGCACCAAAAAGTCGCATAGCCTCAATAAATTCCAAACCCTTATTCATCAGCGTTGCACTGTCAACAGTAACCTTATCTCCCATATTCCAGTTGGGATTTTTCAAAGCCTGTTCTTTAGTGACCGTTTTCAGCATTTCCTTATTATACCCGAAAAAAGCCCCGCCCGACGCGGTAAGAATCATTTTAGTGAAATCATTTTCATGAACGCCTTGAAGACATTGAAAAATTGCCGAATGTTCGCTGTCCACGGGTATTATTTCGACTTTTTTTTCTTTAGCTTTTTTCATAACAAGCTCGCCGCCCGCAACAAGGGTTTCCTTATTGGCAAGCGCGACCCTATTCCCGCTTTCAATCGCCGCTAAAGTAGGCTCTAAACCCGCCATGCCGACGACGGCGTTGACCACCGTACCGCAACCCATTGACGCTAATCTACAAATCCCCTCTTTACCGCATAAAACCTCTGTCCTCGTGTCGGAAAGACGGTTTTTTAAATCGCTGTAAAAAGCCTCATCATAAACGCAGGCATATCTGACATTAAACTCCCGCGCCTGTAGTTCCAACGCCCTAACGTTGCTTTTAGCCGCTATCGCCTTTATCCAAATTTTATGCCGACGCACCACGTCTAATGTCTGTAAACCGATTGAACCGGTTGAGCCGAGGAGAATTATTTCCATGATTTAAAGCCTCGTGTTGATATAGTAGAAAATTGCTTATTAGGCGAGATTATCAGCAACATAAAATATCGGATTATCAGAACTCAAATCCGACTGCGCTCCGCTAACTATTATATTTACGTGCTTCCACGGTTTTTCTTCCAAAAGAAAGGGGTGAACCAACGAATCCCACCAATCTGTAAACTTTGTAACGGATTCAAGCGTGCCTCCATTTTCTCCGGCGGCAATATCACGCTTTATTACTCTCGTTCTTGCAATATCCGGCTCTGCATCTACCCAAACAGAATATGTTGCAAATTTACGTAGTGTTTTTCTGCAAGCTCCCATGCCCTCGATAACAAGTGGCTTACTTGAATCGACTTCAATAAATCCTTGGCGATTTTCTTTTACCCAGCCTGTTGGCTTGTAAGCAACGTTTTTTCCGTTAAGCCACGGTTGAATTATACCGTTAAGCATTTCGCCGTCCCAATGTGTAGGGTCTGAGTACCAACACACATCGTCTGTAGAAACTAAATTTGCTTTCAAAATATCAACAATCCGTCCGGCTAAGGTAGTCTTACCCGAACCACCATATCCATCAATAAGTATAAGCGGCTTGTTTGCTATTTTTAATATTTTTGCCGTCAAATTGGATAAGGTTTCTTCTTTCCAAGTGACAATTCCAAGATGCGGGAGCATTTATTTCATACCTCGCCTAATATAAATTTCTACCCCATCACTGCGAGCGGAAAATAATAATGCAACATCTGATACATGAACGGCGCGGCAAACAGCACCGAGTCGAATCTGTCAAGCACGCCGCCGTGACCGGGCAAAATATTGCCGAAATCCTTAACGGCACACTGCCGCTTTACAATCGACGCCGAAAAATCGCCTACTACACCCAAAACCGAGCAGATAACCGCCGTTCCTACGAAAAATATTTTATCAGTGGTTATAACTGTTCCGCCTGAAAAATTTTGGTATAACATTTCATAAACATTAGGCGCGATAATACCGATAAGCCCCGAACAGAACAGTCCGCCGAAAAAGCCTTCCCATGTTTTTTTCGGACTGATTTTCGGCACCATTTTATGCTTGCCGAAAGCAGTTCCGATAAAATAAGCGCCCGCGTCGCCGACCCAAATCGCCAAAAGCGTGAATATCATAAAAAACATACCGTGTTCTTCCGAAAACAGTCGGGTAAACAAAAGACAGGAAAGCGAAAGCGGTATGCAAAGCGAAACAAGGATAACTAACGAAACTCCCTCAAACGAAATCTTTTCGTGCATATAAATCATTATTACGAATAAAACGAGCAGGAAAAAAAAGCTTATCGCAGGCAAATTTTCCCTAAGTCTTACATTTATAAAAATCGACGGCACTACCAATACAAAAATAAGGCTGAAAGTTGAAATAACTTTATTCTTAATGTACTTGGTAGCCACAAATATTTCATAAACGGCGACTACCGACAGCACAGAAATTATGACGGTGTAAAGAGGCTTAAAATCAAGGATTAAAACAATTATTCCCAAAGTAGCCGCTACCAGCGCCGAAACTATTCTTCTAACCAAAAATCATGCCTCCTTACAAACAGTTTAAAATTAAAGATATTTAATACAGGCTCTAATTTTTCACTTACCGAAACGCCTGTTTCGTGCGGCGAAAGCTTTCAGCGCCTCTTCCAGGTCTTTTTTCTTAAAATCAGGCCACAAAACGTCCGAAAAAACATACTCGGCGTAAGCCGCCTGCCAGAGCAGAAAATTTGAAATTCTACGCTCCCCGCCGGTGCGAATTATTAAATCTACGTCGGGCATACCGCTTGTGTAAAGATAATTCCCGAATTCTTCTTCGGTTAATTCCCGAACATTTTCCGAAACAATCCTGCTTACAGCGTGAAGAATCTCGTTTCTCCCGCCGTAATTCACCGCAATATTGCATTTTAAGCCGGTATTATTCCCTGTTGCATTTTCGGCGTCCAACATTTTTTTCCGCGTCTTTTCTGGGAAGAATTCCAAATCCCCCAAAAATCGCAACTTAACATTCTTATCGTTCATTTTCCGAATATCGTCAAGATACTCGTCAAACAACTTTATAAGCGCATCAACTTCGTCTTTTGAGCGATTTTTGTTTTCGGTCGAAAAGGCATAAAAGGTTACGTAATTAAGCTCAAGTTCAATGCAATAATCCACGCACTTTTTAAAAACCTTAGCGCCCTCACCGTGACCTATTTTTCTCGGAAGTCCGCGCTTTTTAGCCCAACGCCCGTTTCCGTCCATTATAATGCCTACGTGCAGAGGAAGATTCATGTTTTTCATATTATTAATTTTTAATACTGTCAGCGGCTATACTTTCATTATTTCTTTTTCTTTATCACCGCATATTTTTTCTATTTTTTCAATATTTTTATCGGTAAGCTTTTGCATTTGCTTTTCGTAATCTTTCATATCATCTTCGGTTATTTCAGATTTTTTCTTCATATCTTTGAATTTATCAAGTGCTTCACGACGGACGTTACGCACGGCGACCTTTGCGCTTTCGCCATATTTATTAATCTGCTTAACAATTTCTTTTCTGCGCTCCTCGGTAAGCTGAGGAAAAACAATACGCAGAACCTTTCCGTCATTGGTAGGATTGATTCCTATGTCGGAAGAAAGGATTGCTTTTTCAATAGCTTTAAGCGACGACGCGTCATAAGGCTGAATCACCAAAATCCGAGCCTCCGACACCGAAACCGACGCCAAACCGCTAATCGGAGTAGGCGCACCGTAATAATCAACGCTGATTTTGCTCAAAACCGCAGGATTGGCTCGTCCTGCTCTTATCGTAGAAAATTCGGTTTCCAAGCCGGTTATGATTTTATCCATTTTTTGGGTTGCTTTGCTGACAACTTCACTCATTGTAATGTATTCCTTTCATTTGATTATATTTAACTGCTTATTTTTCCGGTGGCGGCGCGACGGCTACATAATTACAGTCGTGCCTATTTTTTCGCCCATAACGGCGAGATAGATATTGTCGGGATTATCAAGGTTAAAGACGATGAGCGGGGTGTTATTATCAAAACACATTGCCGCCGCCGTACCGTCCATAACCCGCAAACCGTTAACTAAAATATCCTTATGCCTGAGGGTTTCATATTTTACCGCATCTTCAAATTTATTGGGGTCTTTGTCAAAAACACCATCAACCATTGTAGCTTTGAGCATGATGTCTGCGTCAAGCTCCGCCGCACGAAGCGCCGCCGCAGAGTCGGTAGTGAAGAACGGATTCCCCGTACCGCAACCGAAAATGACAATCCTGCCCTTTTCAAAGTGACGCAAAGCCTTCTGCCTTATGTAAGGCTCGGCAATTTGAGACATAATGATTGCCGTCTGCACACGAACCTCACAACCGAGACTTTCAAGCGTATCTCCAACCGCCAGCGCGTTCATAGCAGTGGCAAGCATACCTATTTGGTCGGTGCGTACTTTATCCATGTTTTCACTGGTTCTGCCCCGCCAAAAGTTTCCCCCGCCGACTACGACGCCTATTTGCACACCTGCGTCATGGCATTTTTTAATACTTTTACAGATTTCGGTCACGGTTTCCATGTCAAGCCCAATTTTTCGTTCACCCCCGAGCGCTTCACCCGACAGTTTCAGAATAACCCGCTTGTATTTTGGTTTTTCAGACATTTTCCCCTCCTTATTGCTATGAATAAATTTTTACCGATTGCATTGAGCGTAATAATGTTTACAGTTCTAAAACCGGCATTTTGCCTGAGATTTTAAGGTTTTTGCATTTCTCTTCAAGCTCTCCGCCGCTTATTTCGGGCGTTATGAACGCAATTTCGTTTTCGGGTTCGTTTTTGCGGTTTAGGAAATTCACTTCACCGAATAATTTTTTGACGCTTGCCTTATTGGCGTTATTTAAGCGAAGGTAAAATCTGTGTTTCTGCGACTTATAATTAATTACATAATCATCATGCCCACTGTCTTCCCAACTTAGTTTTTTTGCAGAATCTCTTGATTTCAAAGCGTTCAGAATATCCGCCACAACCGCGCTGGCAGTAGGGAATTTCCCAGCGCCTCTGCCGTAGAAAACGACTTCCCCTGTGGCTTCACCCTTTACCAAAATAGCGTTGAATACATCGTCCACACCCGAAAGCTGACTTTCAAAAGGGACAAACATCGGCGAAACAATTATTTCCAATCGACGCGCCTCCGGAGGCAATCCTTCAAGCTTCTTTGCAGAAGCAATTAATTTTATTACTCCACCCCACGAGGAGGCGTATTCGGCGTCTTCCTTGGTTATTGACGTTATTCCGGCGGTATATACATCTTGCGGGTAAACGTGTTGCCCGAAAGCAAGCGACGCCAAAATGCAAATTTTACAGCAGGCGTCACCGCCGCTCACATCGGCTTCGGGGTCGCGCTCGGCATAGCCGAGTTCCTGCGCTTTGGCTAAAACTTCGGGAAATTCCGCCCCTTCTTTAAGCATTTTTGTAAGAATATAGTTGGTAGTGCCATTCAGAATACCCGCTATTGAAATGATTTGGTCGGACATCAGGCACTGCTGAAGCGGTCTGATAATAGGAATACCACCGCCCACACTGGCTTCAAAGAAAAAGTTGACGTTTTTTTCACGGGCGATTTTAAGCAACTCCGCACCTTTGGCGGCGACTAATTCCTTGTTTGAAGTTACCACGCATTTTCCCGCTGAAAGCGCCCGTTTCACATAATCGTAGGCAAAAGTGTTGCCGCCAATAAGCTCCGCAACCACGGTTACTTCGGGGTCGTCCACGATTATATCGAAATCCTTAACCAACTTATCGGCGTAAGGACTGTCCGGAAAATCACGCATATCAAGAATATATTTAATATCAAAAATTTGTCCCGTGCTTTTTTCATAAGCGGATTTATTTTTATAAAAGACTTCAACGGTTCCCGAGCCAACGGTTCCGAAGCCCAAAATGGCGATTTTAGCAGTTTTGGACATGTGAAAAGAACTCTCCCCTCTAAGTATCAGTCAACAAAAAATATTATAGCATATTTTACTTTTTTTTACAAGTGTTTTTTTGTACGCAGGTATGATTATGTAGGGGCGGCAGGTTAGCCGCCCCTACATTTGGTTACTTGTTGATTTTTGGGTTTTCGGTCCTGCCCAATAAATAATCTATTGAAACATCGAGATAATCGGCGATTTTGACTAAATTATCGGCGGTGGGGGTTTTTTCGCCAAGTTTATAATGACCCATCAACCCCTGCGATATACCTGTTTCTTTGGCTATTCTGTACGGCGTCACCCCTTTGTTTTGTATATGTTTCACAAAAATCTCAGCAAACATTTATGCAATCCTCCAAATATTTCTCCATAGAGAAATATTTCCTCAAAACCCATTGACTATTTCCCGAATGGGAACTATAATCAATATAGACTTAATTAGTATAACACACTTTTCAATATTTGTCAAAACAGGAGGCTATCATGAAATTTCCGAGAATCAAGACTTTACGCAAAGAAAAAAGTTTAACACAGGGCGACATGGCTAAACAATTAAAAATAAGCCAAAGCTCCTACGGGCGATAGGGAAATTCCTTTCGACGTGGGTATTAAACTGGCGGTCTGTTATGATGTGAGCTTAGATTATATGCTTGGGAGGTCGGATAAGAGGAGGTGAAAAAACCTACAGCTTTTACAACGGGCAACATCGGGCGGATTGAAACAAGTCAGAGCGTAAAAATATTATTTATAAGGTTTTAATTTTAACGACAAAAGTATTGACAAAAGATAAAAAAAGGTGTAGTATTAATTTAATGGGGGGATTTTTATGGCTTTTATCAATATGATGGAAAAAATGGTTGAGCTTCGCATGGAAGAGCGCTATAAGAGTGAAGAATATTGCTCCTGCGAACAGTGCATAGAGGATATAAAGTGCATTGCCCTTAATAATCTTCCGCCCAAATATGTAAGCACCACAAAGGGCGAGCTTTTCACGAAAATCGACCAGCAGATGGTCAGGCAGAATGTCCTTGATATAGACGTTGCGGTTATAAACGCTATAGAATACGTTACCAAAAGACCTCGTCATAATCTGAAGTAATAAACTACGCCGCTTTTTAATAAAAGCGGCGTTTTGCTTGTTATTGCTCTCTCATTCCGAATCTGTCCCAAATCGTCGCGACGGCGTTTTCCGAGAGGTTGAAATATCCCGCTTCATCGGTCGTTCCGCTCGGGATATAATAATCGGCTATATTAAAACTGTTCTGCGTGGTGTAAAGATACGCGTGTTGATTTTTAGTGAAATCGGCAAATTCAAGGCTGGTGTCGGTGGTGTTCAAAATCTTGTTGAAAAGGGTTTGAAGCTGAATTACCGAAAGGTTGCGGCTGTTTTTGTTTATAAGATTTGAAATAGCCGTACCCTGAACGGTATAGCGGTAATCCTCTCCCGGATTATTAAAATCGGGGTAGGTTATATAATTATATAACGCCTCTCCCGAAAGCTCCTGAGGACCGACATAAAAATCCATGCCTCCTTCACCTGTCAGGTTATATGGAATATTGACCGGTGCAGTTCCCAATGAATCGACAAACCCTATAAAAGAAGACTTGTCAAACTTTATGTAGTGGTCGCACTCTACGCCCACAGCGGTTCTCAAAGCCGCCATTACCCCGCCCGAACCGCTTGACCTGTAAACGTCATTAAGAGTTCCGCTTACGTTACCCGCAGTTGCGTAAAGATTGGTCCTTAAAGGAACAAGCAGTATCACCTCATCTCTCGGGCGGTAATTGAGCAGCATATAATACTCGGGGATTCCGCCTTTGTTTTCCGAAAGCATGAGCAGGGTTGTAGAATTGAAAGAAGCATCGGGACGAATATCCATTGAAGAGCCCGACGTCACGGGAAAATTTCTCGCGGGAAAGAGGTAATCCCGAATATTGTAAATAACAAAACTGAGAATTACAAAGGTTATCATAAAAGTCAAAAGGTAGATATACCAGTTACTTCTTTTTCTTACAGCTTTTTTAAATGACATCACAGCCTCCGTAAACTATTGCATAAAGGAGCAAAAATGTGTATAATGAATGTGTTATATTTTTATTTTACCACATATTATGAAAAAATACAATATGGAATTTGAGGTAGTTTATGTTTTCTGAGAGTTTCAATAAAAGAACATGGGCAGAAATTAACCTTTCGGCTTTAAGGGCTAATGTCGGGGAAATCCGCCGCCTCGCCCCTAATAAAGAAATAATAGCGGTGGTAAAAGCCAACGCCTACGGTCACGGCGATAATATAATCTGTCCGGAACTAAAAAAAACGGAAGTAAATTTCTTCGCGGTTTCATGTATTGAGGAGGCTTTGCACATAAAAGAATACGTAGGAGACAGCCAAATATTGATTTTCGGCTTTACCGAAAAGGAATATCTTCAAAAAGTGGTTGAAAACAACTTTATTTTGACAGTTGGAGACATTGATTACGCAAGAGAGCTCAATAGCAGCGCGGTAAAATTGCCGTCGGCAGTTCGCCGTAAAATCCGAGCGCATATTAAACTAAACACCGGAATGAATCGCGTGGGAATCAACACAGAGGGAGAATTGGAAGAAATTTTATCACTAACGGAACTAAAATGTGAAGCGGTATACACCCATTTTTCCTGCGCCGACAGCCTTAACGCCGAAGATTTGCTTTTCACCCGAAAACAACAGGAAAAACTGCTTTGTGCCGCTAAAGGCAGGGGCTTAAAAATCCATTCACAAAACAGCGGCGGCATACTTTTCCACAGTGATTTTGAGGCTGACTATGTTCGCGCGGGACTGATTTTATACGGATACTCGCCGAATATAAGTTGCCCTTCCCTGCCGGTTAAGCTTTCCCCCGTAATGAGCTTTAAATCGGTTATACGTCAATTAAGAACCCTTGAAACAGGGGATTTTGTAAGCTACGGCAGGACTTATAAGGCAGATAAAAAAAGGCTTGCCGCCGTAATTCCGGCGGGTTATGCCGACGGATATTCAAGACTTCACTCAAACAGCGGACTTGCAATAGTTAAGAACACACTTTGTCCCGTTTTGGGTCGGGTTTGCATGGATTCGCTTATAATTGATGTAAGCCATGTTGAAGAAATAAAAGTCGGCGACGAGGTTTTGCTTTATTCCGACAAGTTCAAAGAAACAAGCGTTGAATATATCGCGGAGAAATTGGGGACGATTCCGTATGAAATTACCTGTGCGGTCGGAAACAGAGTTAAAAGGGTTGCAATTGACATTTGACTGCCGTCCCTACATTTCAAGCATACCCCGTAATTCATCTTCATTAATAATTTTCACCCCTAAATTCTGCGCCTTAGTCAGCTTACTCCCCGCTTCCTCCCCCGCTAAGACATAACTCGTTTTCTTTGAAACCGATTCTGAGCATTTTCCGCCGTTGGCAATAATAATTTCTTTTGCCTCGTTACGGGAAAGGCTTGAAAGCGTCCCGGTAATAACAAATGTCAAGCCCGAAAGCTTTCTGCTTTCGGTTTTTTTAGTGTAAAGCATATTTACGCCGCTTTTTTCAAGCTCGTCTATAAGACGGCACATATTCGTCTCGCGCATAGCGTCATAAACGTTTTGAGCTAAAATAGCGCCGAAATTCTCTGTGGCTTCTATTTCCTCAAAATCCGCGCCCATGATTTCTTTCACCCCGCCGAACTTCTCACACAGCAAAGCCGCATTGCGCTCGCCTATGCCCCTGATTCCGAGGGCATAAATAAGCCTGTCGCATTGATTGCTTTTAGAATTGTTTATAGCGCTAATTAAATTCGACGCCGACTTGTCCTTAAAATTAGGCAGTTTCAAAAACTGCTCAAAAGTAAGCTTATATAAATCCGCGACATTCTTAATCAGATTTTTTTCAAGTAAAAGCTGGACAATAGCTTCTCCGAGTCCGTCAATATTCATAGCTCCCCGTGAGCAAAAATGTTCAATACTTCTTTGAATTTTTGCGGGGCAGTCTATATTAGGGCAAAATGTTACCGCTTCTCCCTCGTCGCGGACGGCAACCGAACCGCAAACAGGGCAGCTTTCCGCTATTTTATACGGGGTTTTATCCTCAGTATGCGAAACAACCGCAATTACCTCGGGAATTATATCCCCTGCCTTACGAACGATGATTTTATCGCCGATATTTATGCCAAGTGCATCGATTCTGTCTTGGTTGTGCAAAGTAGCACGACTGACCGTAGTTCCGGCAAGAGACACCGGCTCAAATACCGCAAGAGGGGTTAAAGCGCCGGTTCTGCCGACATTAACTTCAATTTCAAGCAATGTACTCTCTTTTTCCTCAGGCGGATATTTAAACGCTGCCGCCCATTTAGGGAACTTTGAAGTTGCGCCGATGATTTCCCGCCCCGCAAAATCATCTACTTTTATAACCGCACCGTCGATGTCATAGGGCAAAGTTCCTCTCATTTCCCCGATTTCACGGATTCGAGAAACTGCATCATTAATATCCGAATAAAAACGCCAGCCGTTAATCACCTTAAACCCTAATTCCGCCATAAATTCAAGCGCCTGCTTATGAGAGCGTAACGTGCCGCCGTCGGTGGTATTTTCTGTTTCTGTACGAAACTGTTGAATATTAAATACATAAATATCAAGCTCCCTGCTTGCCGTTACCGCACTGTTTTTCTGCCTTAAAGAACCGGCGGCGGCGTTGCGGGGATTTTTTGCGGGCTGCTCTCCCCTTTTCTCTTGCTCGGCAAGCAACTTTTCAAAGCTTGCGCGGGGCATATAAACCTCGCCGCGCACTTCGATAAAAGGTATTTCCTTACGTAACTTCAAAGGTATGCTTTTTATGGTTTTAAGATTCTCGGTGACATTTTCACCTACGAAACCGTCCCCCCGCGTAGAACCACGTGTAAAAACGCCGTCAGTATATTCAAGCGAAACAGACAAGCCGTCTATTTTCGGCTCAACGATATAACGCACAGGGTTGAGAGTGGCTCTGATTTTTCGGTCAAAGTCAAAAAGTTCTTCTTCCGAAAATACATCCTGAAGGCTTCCCATCTGTACGGTATGCTCCACCTTTTCAAAGGTTGTATCGGCTTGTCCGCCTACTCTTTTAGTGGGGGAATCGGGCGCTTCAAGCTCGGGGAAATCCTGCTCGATTTGCCTTATTTCCCGCATTAAAACGTCATATTCATGGTCAGGGACAAGGTTGTCATTAAGCACGTAGTAAGCGTAATTGTATTCATTGATTTTTTTGCATAAATCTGCGTATTTTTCTTTTATTGTTTCATTCATTATAAATACCATCCTCTTTGCCTACAGTTTAAACATTTCTCCGTCTCCGGCTATTACCTGCGCATAAACCTTAGGCACATTACCTACGATTACGGTTTCTGCGATGATATAATCGGTCTTTATGGTAACATTGCTGTTAAACCCCGGAATAATCATGCTTATATCAACCTCCGCCTCCATAATTATACGGTGCAGGGTCTGGTTAATACCTGCGGAGGTGAATTCGCTTAAAAAAACGACATTAGCATAACCTTTGGGGACAACCCTTACCGGAATCACCGGACCTCTGCCGTAAAAAGCGCTGATTCCCGACGCCGTTCCGAGAGAAACGCCCATATTCTGAGCGTCAAGCAAATCTACCGATTGGTTTATAAGCAGCGCCGAGCGGGACTTCAGACGGTTTATGTTTCGCATGTCTCCGCTTATTGATTTTACTTCACCGTTTGAATCATAAGTTATATTAACTAAATTGTCATAATTATACGCGTCGCTCATAAGCTCGGCATAAATAACATCGTTAATTATTCTGACCGCCGCCACCCTGCACATATATTCGCCCGTTCTTTCAATAAGCGGACGCACCCGCATATCTATGAAAAAACTGAATACTAACAGAACTGCACCTACAAAAACCAACCTTTTCCCGAGGCGTTTTTTTGATTTTTTTTCAGTATTCAGCATAAGCCCGCCCCCCTAACAGCAATTCCATTTGCCTTAATACTAACCTAAATTGCCGTAAAACAAAATATATTATATGTCTATGAAAGGGGAAATGTGAATAGGACAGGGTTTAGGTTTGCTTAACAAAATCCAAATTTTCGGAAAACCTGTAAGTCATTGACCTAAAAGAGTTAAAGTCAGGTTCTCCCTCAAAATCATACGACAAAAAACTGCCCGGAAAAGTATAATTGCCGCTTATAAGCCTAAAGCTGATAACAACTCTCGTGTCCTCTTGATAATAAGCGGTAATCTGTACAGATTCTTCATCATACTTCGCGTACCCCGAAAGAGCGTTGACCGAAAGTTCAAATTTACCGTCAGGCAAAATTTCAAAATACGCTCCGGAGTCATTTTCGGCAATATATTTCCCGACCAATTTTTCGCTTATTTCGTTTGTAATCTCATTAATCGGGGGATTATCCACAACTGTATTTTTACTGGTTTCTTCAGGCATTGTAATAACCGTTTTGCTTAAAGCATCGCAACCGGATAACAAAAAAACTGAAATAATAATTAAAATTATTATTTTTTTCAAACTTCAATTCTCCTTTCTGATTTTTAGTTTTAATATTAATCAGTCTATTTTTTTATTTGTATTTTTCATACGTCAATTCCCCTATTAACGCCCACGGCAAAGCCTTTGTGATTTTCACATCAACGAATTTTCCCAAAAGCTTTTGGTCACCCTCAAAATCCACGATAATTCCCTGTTTGCTCTTGCCCGTCAACAGTTCGGGATTGCTTCTGCCTTTGCCGAGACAAAATACGCGTAGAGTTTTTCCTGTGAATCTGTTGTAGGAAATTTCACCGATTTTATTTTGCAACTCAAGCAGTTCCTTAAACCAAGCGGATTTTTCCCCGCTCGGCACGGGGTCGTTCATTTCTGCAGACCTTGTCCCCTCGCGTTTGCTGTACACAAAGGTATAAGCCGAATCAAAGCCTATGTTTTCAACTAAATCTAATGTTTCCTTAAAATCCTCGTAAGTTTCTCCGGGAAATCCGACTAAAATGTCAGTGGTGAGCGAAATTTCGGGGATTTTCTCTTTAGCGTACATAGCGAGTTCAATATATTCCTCACGGGTGTATCCCCTGTTCATAAGCTTTAGTATACGATTGCTTCCCGATTGCACCGGCAAATGCAGGTGACGGGAAATGTTGAGGCTTTGAGCAATTAAGTCAATAAGCTCTTTTTTGCAGTCTTTGGGGTGGCTGGTCATGTAGTCTATTATGAATTCGCCGCCGAGCTTGTCGAGTTCTGATAAAAGCTTCTTAAAATCCGTATCGCTTCCGCGTCCGTAGGAATTAACATTTTGCCCGAGCAAAAGAATATCCTTTCTGCCCTCGGCGATTAGTCCTCTTACTTCGTTGATTATATTTTCAGCAAGTCTCGATACCTCCCGCCCTCTCACAAGCGGTACTACGCAATAGGTACAAAAATTATCACAGCCGTTCATGATTGGCACGCAGGCAGAAAATTCACCCCCGCTATTTCTGAGCGGCTTAATTTCCTCATCGAAAACGCCGCCGGCTTGTGTAATTTTAATAATTGCACCCTTTTGCTTTTTTTCTTTTTCAGAATCAGCTTGCTTTATTATTTCCGGCAACACCCCTAATATGTTAGTCCCTATAATCGCGTCTATAAAAGGAAATTTAACTTTAAAGCGCTCCGCCGTATGCTCCTGCTGTGTCATACAGCCGCAAAGGATTATCAGCAAATCTGGATTTGCCCGCTTTAGATTTTTCAAAGCGCCCACATTCCCGAAAACCCGCTGTTCAGCGTTTTCGCGGACAGCGCAGGTATTTAAAAGTATTAGGTCGGCGGTTTCCATATCTGAAATATCTCCGACGGTTTGGATTATTTCATAACCCAAAGTCGTTAAAAGCCCCGTTATTTTCTCGCTGTCGGCGAAATTTTGCTTACAGCCGTAGGTTCTGACATAAGCTTTTTTACTTGATTTTACAAAATTACTCATTTTATTATTTTATAGTTTTTTAAATAAAAAGTCAAATTATGTTATGCTTTCAAACTAATTAAATAATTATATTCTCCCCCCAATATCGGCAAGTTTCGCAGAGCCGTTCATATATAATATGTTATATGATATATCCGAACGTGGTTTACATAGACGCATTAATCATTATAAACCTTTATGTGAATTTTTTTCTAATAAAGGCGTGCGGCGCTTTTCTGCACAGACGAATTAAGACTGTTCGCTGTGTTTTAGGAGCGGTGGCGGGCGGGATTTCATCTTTGGTCATTCTGCTCCCCCCCCTGCCGGAATTTTTAAACGCAGCACTCAAATTAACAATCGGAGCGGGCATTGTGCTGATTGCTTTCGGATTTGTCTCATTGCGCGCCTTTTCAAAAAACGCGCTGGTTTTTCTTATAATCAATGTTATTTTCGCGGGATTTATGTTAATCTTGCGGCTTTTCGCCTCTCCGTTAGACATGGTTTATCATAACGGCGTGGTTTATTTCGATATTTCATTTTTGGCGCTATTGGTTTCAACGGCGGCGGCGTATTTTCTAATCCGGGTTCTGCGTTATTTTTTAGACGTTAAGTTTAACGCTGATAAGATTTATCAGGTTATTTTTAAGCATAGCGGAATCATATCCGAATTAAACGCTTTTGCTGACTCCGGAAACACCTTGACGGATTTTTTTACCGGACATCCGGTGATTATCTGCGACAAAAACGCCTGTAAGGATTTATTTTCAGAATTAATTGATTTTGAAAATCCGCAAGCCCTGCCGGATTATTCCTCAGATTGCGGTTTATATTACAGTAAAATAAAAAAAGGCGTGCGTTTTCTGCCTTACTCAACGCTCAACGGCAGCGGCTTAATCCCTGTTTTTAAGCCCGACAGCGTTGCAATAAGCGGCAAAAACGTAGAAGCGCTAATCGGAATATCGGAAAGAGGCATAAATAAAAACGGCGTAAACGCCATTTTTAACCCTAAATTATTAATGTAACAGAGAATTTTCGTTATAAAAACAGAAAGGATTTGAGTAGAAATGAACGACTTACAAACAGTTCTGAAGCACATCATGAAGAAAGTCAGGGCGGCAAGGGAAAAAGACAGCGTATTTTATATTAACGGGGCTGAATCACTGCCCCCGCCGCTGTCTAAAGAAGAAGAGGAGGTAGCATTTCGACAGCTTGAGACCGATTTTAATACTGCGCGGGAAATTCTGATTGTACATAATTTAAGGCTTGTAGTCTATATCGCGAAAAAGTTCGAGTCCACGGGAATAGGCATAGAAGACCTGATTTCAATAGGTACAATAGGGCTTATAAAAGCCGTAAACACCTTCAGTCCCGGCAAAAACATAAAACTTGCCACCTACGCATCGCGCTGTATTGAAAATGAAATTCTTATGTTTTTAAGAAAAACAGGCTCGCAGAAATACGAAATTTCAATCGACGAGCCGCTTAACATAGACTGGGACGGGAACGAGCTTTTACTTTCAGACGTGCTCGGAACCGATAACGATATAGTCAATATCAATATAGAGAACGAAGTAGAACGCGACCTACTCCTTTCAGCAATCGACCGTCTCGGAACACGTGAAAAGCAAATCATGGAAATGCGTTTCGGTTTGGTTGACGGTCATGAGCGCACCCAAAAAGAGGTCGCAGACAGAATCGGTATTTCGCAAAGCTACATCTCACGCCTTGAAAAGCGTATTATTAAAAGATTGCGAAAAGAATTAGAGCGCTTATGCAGTTAATCGTTCTTGACGGCGTTTACTTCGACTACAAATTGCATTGCCGTCTTTTCCGCATCTTCAATCATGACGTTTTTAAACGCGGGTCTGCAAACCAAGTCCAAGCCTTCGCCCTCGGTATACACCCTCGCTATGGCAATCGACTTTACCGCCTGGTTGATTGCGCCCGCTCCCACGGCTTGAATTTCAACGATTTTCTTCTCCCTGACGACAGCCGCAATAGCTCCCGCCGCAAGCTTAGGTACTGAACGCGCAGATACTTTAATTAATTCCATTTGAAGTTCTCCTTAATTCCTGTTTATTATACTCTTATTATATGATTTATTCGCGATACAGACAAAGCCTTACCGCTTTTTTCGTCAAGAACGGTTAAAACCGCGTTCATGCTCTGCTCTCCCTTTGCAAATACATGTTTTTTAGGGTAATAGCTTAAAAACCGCTCTATAATTATATTTTTTTCAATACCGAGTACCGAATCGCCTACCCCCGTCATTCCCGCATCGGTAATATAAGCGGTATGCCCGTTCATAATCTGCTCGTCCGCAGTCTGGACATGGGTGTGAGTACCCATCACCGCGCTGACCCTGCCCGCGAGGTAATGACCCATTGCCTTTTTTTCGGCGGTGGCTTCAGCGTGAAAATCCACGACTATATTTTTGGTGTCAAGCTTTTTCAAAATTTCGTCGGCGCATTTAAAGGGATTATCGGCGGAAGCCATAAAAACCGTCCCTATCAGATTGATTACCGCGAGCGAATAACGCCCCCTGTCGATGATACAAACGCCTTTCCCGGGCGCGCTACCGCCTAAGTTTGCCGGACGAAGAAGAAAATGCGACTGCTCGTAAGCGCTGTCGGCAACCTGCCGCTTAAAACAGTGGTTGCCAGTGGTAATAACGTCCGCGCCGGCTTTAAAAAGCAGGTTGGCAGAATGGGGCGTAATGCCGTTACCGTCGGCAGAATTTTCCCCGTTTATAATCGTTACATCGATTTTATGCTCGCGCTTAAATCCGGGCAGAAAAGCCCCGAGCGCGTCACACGCGTCCTGTCCCGTAACATCGCCTACAAAAAGTAAATTCATCATTTTTAATTTTCTTAAAGATTTTTAAAGATTTTTAAAGATTTTTAAATATTATATCATAAAATTGCCCCTACGTCAATATAATAAAACCGGACAAGTAATTAAAAAAAGAAAGGTACGTCATAAAAATGAAAAGAAAAAGCCTTGTTTTAGCGTTAATTTCAGCCCTTTTATTTTCCGCCTGCGTAAGGGAAAGCGAAACAGCCCGACCCTACGTTCCGCCTCAAGCCGAATTTTCCCCGTCCGCGGTTTTTGAGGAAGCGGTTCCGACAGGCGCAAGCGTAAGCGCCCCGAGAGAATTCTCAGCCACCGAGGCGGCGTTAAACCTTAAAACAAGTCCCATCACCACCGATACCGACTGGCTCGATTATGAAATCGTCAACCACACCGCCGCCGAATATACTTACGGGGAGGATTTCACGCTGTTCAGGGACAAAGACGGCGGGTGGGAATATGTCGATATGCTGCCCGATTCGGGTTGGAACGACATAGGGATTATCCTGACCCCTCACTCGGTCAACAACGGCAGTATTGATATAGGGCACTTTTTCGGGACGCTTTCGATGGGGACTTACAGGATTGAAAAAGACGTGTTTTCCGAAGACGAGGCGTTTATCGCGGCGGTTGAATTCGAGGTGACGAGCGGGAAATAAAAAAATTTTGCAAAAATTAATCCAATTCAATAAAGGGGCAGAGCCGTATTCTGTCCCTTTATTTTGCATTTGTAACCGTTGTGTAACCACCCTTTGTACAAGTCTTACAGTTTTGAATGTTATATATATATATATATATATATATAGTGTGCCAATGGAAAAATTTGTGCAAATGTGCTAAACTTATAACACATTCAAAATTGGGGGAAATTTTGTCATTTTCACAATGTAAGAAAGAAGGAGAAAAATTCATGAAAAAAGTTTTAAGCTTAGTTTTAACAATGGCTATCCTGTTAGCCGCAGTCCCGATATTGGGGCTGACCGCTTGGGCGGCTACCGCAGATTGGAACGGCTCAACTCCACCCGACATAAGCCTTTGGACGGGTGAAGACAACACCATAATCATAAGCGGCGACATCAGCGGTACGTTGAACGTCCCTGAAGACGTGAGCGTCACCATTGAGGGCACGGCAGGTTCTTCAGGTATCAGTACCATCACGTTCGACATAGGCGCCAACGCAAAGGTTATTTGGAAAGCAAATTTGAGCACAAACCAAGCTGGCGCTGTAATCGTATGTACAGGCACGTTCCCACTTTCGAGCGTATTTGAAGTCGCGGGCGGTACAATCACAAATGCGGGTGCCGGCTTGGGAATTCTTTCAACCGACGTTGATGTGACGGTTAGCGGCGGTACAATCACAACGGAGAGCAATGCGATTCGCGTCACACCGCCCGTCGCTGCCCCCGACGTCAGGGTTAGCGGTAATGCTAAAATTATATCGGGCGGCTATGCGATTAGCTCTCATACTGGTGACATCTATGTCAGCGGCAATGCTGAAATTATAGCAGATGAGGACAACACTCTGATTTCTACAGCGGGTGACGTCTATGTCAGCGGCGGTACAGTCACGGCTACAGGCAACGGCAAAAAGGCTATTGAATCAACCACCGGCGACGTCACGGTCAGCGGCGGTCAAGTCATAGCTATGGGCAACAGCAGCATGGCGGTTCGAACAGGCGGTGACGTCACGGTCAGCGGCGGTATAATCATATCTGCGGGTGTTGGAAATAACAATTATGCGGTTGCCGGAAAAAACGTCACGGTCAGCAACGGTTCAATCCTATCTATGAGTGGTGGTACTGATTGTTTTGCCATTTTCAGAGATGATGACGTCACAATCAGCGGCGGGGTGGTTTTCGCCTACGGAACAGGTGAAAGCGATGTTATTGGCACTTACGGTACCGGTAACGTAACCGTTAGCGGTACAGGCGCAGTGATTGCCTGGGACGAGCAGGCAACGCCAATCTCCTACAACCATGGCGCAAATACCGACCTTTGGAGCCAGCCTGCCGACAGCGCGTATTGGAATTTTACCGTACAGGGGATAAGCAACAGTAAAAACAATCTGCCTATTAGGTTAAGGTTAAGCGACGTAACGGTAGATAAACCTACCCTCGGCGGCGCGGTTACTATAAACGGCAACGCCGTATTCGAGCAGAGCCTGACGGCGGTAACGACAGGATTGACCACTACACCCGATGTAGCGCTCGGAACCCTTTCGTATCAATGGAAACGCGGCGGCGTCAATATTACAGGCGCGACAAATGCTACATACACCCTTACGGCGGCAGATGTGGGGCAGACCATCACCGTAACGGTAACAGCGGCGAATTATGACGGTTCGGTGACTTCTGCCGCGACGAGCGAGGTTCAAAGAGCCGACCAACCCGCCCCCACAGCCACACCAAACGGCGGAACTTTTACCACAAGCCAAACTGTTACCCTTTCAAGCGTGACACCGGGGGCGAGTATTTACTATACCTTGGACGGTTCGACCCCGACGTCGGGAACTACGCTTTATGAGGGCGGGTTCACACTGACCAATACCACCACGGTTAAGGCAATCGCGGTTAAGGACGGCATGAATGACAGCGCGGTGCTGACCGTGACGTTTACAAAGGACGGCGGTGGCGGCGGCGGTGGCGGTGGCGGCGGTACAACACCACCAACCACGCCCACAGAGCCCGACACCACAAATGAGGCAATACCCGAACCAATACCCGAACCTCGAACCCCTGAAACCGTCAACGGTGCAACGCTCATAGACGAGAATGTAATCCTTGACATTCTCGCACAGGATAATCCTGTTATTGATTTAAGCGAAATTGACGGTACGGTAATTTCTGCCGATATGTTGCAGGAAATTGCAGACAGCGGAAAAGACGTAACGGTAAAACTTGAAAACGGCTTTGAATTTACAATTTTAGCCGATTCTATCACCCCTGACGCGGGCGCGTTTGATTTGAATGTTTCGGTTGATTTAACAAAACAGGCGACCACGATTGAGGGGGTAAAAATCCCCGCTAACGCAATCGTAATAAACCCGAACGTTGTCGGAGAATTCGGCTTTGACATGAAGTTTACCTTGACCGCCGAACAGCTTAATGCGGCGGGAATCAACGGCAATAACGTGAAATTATTCCACATAGACCATGACGGTGTTGTCGTCGATATGGGAAAAGTAAAGCTGAACGCCGACGGCTCGATTGAATTTACAATAAGCCATGCTTCCTACTACGTCTTAGCCGAAACCGCACCCGAAGGCACAACAACGGAAAATAACCCCGGCACAGGCACGGCAAACGCGCTGGCGGGCGTTGGGGCTTTGGCGCTCTTTGCGACAGGCGTTGCGGTATTTGTACGCAAACGTAAATAATTAAATTCTTCTTTTTCTTTAATTTTTTCCTCATGCTCAGAAAACAAGGCGGAACTATTTACATAGTCCCGCCTTGTTTTCTTGTTTTTCACATTTTTGCACTGATTTTATTAACCGCTTTTATAAAAGCCTGAACCTCATTTTTTGTAGTAAACGCCGACGGCGCGAATCTTACTGCCCCTATATCATGAGTTCCCATTTTTTTGTGCGCCATGAAAGCGCAGTGGAATCCGCCCCGCAGGAAAAAATTTTCATTTGAGAACAGCCCCGCCGCCTCCGACGACTCCATGCCGCCTAAGTTAAACGGCACAACCGGAACTCTGTTTTCCCCGTAGGTTTCGGTGTAAAGACGTATTTTTTTGTTATTTTGTTTCATCTCGTTGTAAAACAGCTCGCATAAATCGTGCTCGTGCTTATAAATACGTTCAACAGTTTTTTCTTTTATGAAATCAATACCCGCACCGAGCGCAATTGCCCCCGAGGTGTTTATAGTCCCGCTCTCGAAACGGTCAGGCAAAACCTCGGGCTGCTCGATTTCTTTGCTGAAACTGCCTGTTCCGCCCTCTATTATGGTTTTAAGCCTGAACTTTCCGTCAGTGACCATAAGCCCCGTACCCATAGGACCGTATAAACCCTTATGTCCCGCAGTGCATATAATATTGATGCCGTCTGAAAGCTTATGCGGTATAATTCCCGCGCTTTGCGCCGCATCAATAATAAAACAGATTCCCCGCGCTCGGCATAGTTCGGCAAGCTCTTTGAGGGGCAGTATTTTTCCCGTTACGTTGCTTGCCGCCGTGCAGACGATTGCCTTGGTTCTTGAATGAATCAGCCTCTCAAAATTTTTTACCGTTTCTTCCTCATTATTGGTGGTTCTTGCGACGGAATAGGAAATGCCGTGTTCCTTTGAGGCGGCGTGTACGGGACGAATGACGGCGTTATGCTCAATGTCCGAGGTTATAAGGTGGGCGGACGGTGAGATTATGCCCTTTATGGCAAGATTCAGCGCGTGGGTGCAGTTTAGTGTAAAAATTACATTTTCAGGCTCCGCACCGAAAAAGTCGGCGCATTTAAGCCGCGAATTAAAAACAGCCTGTGCCGTTTCCATAGAAAGCCTGTGCCCCGCCCTTCCGGGATTCCCCCCGAAATTTACCATTGCCCTTGACATGGCGGCGATTACGGGTGCGGGCTTTGGGTATGTGGTGGCGGCGTTATCGAGATAAACCATTTTCCCACCATCCCTTTAATGGCGTCAATGAGCCATAAAAATATTTTATCAGTTTTATACGAGTATTTGTTTTCATACCTTATTAAACTCCGTCCTTTACCTTATTTCAACACATTCTATATTAACCAAGCCGAGTAGCCTGCACACCTTATCGGGGTCTTCCTTAATCTTTATGCCGTATCCGCAGCCGTCTTTATTTATCGCTATTTTTTCAACAGCGGCTTCGATTTTAAACTTTTCAAGATGATGGCTCGCCTTTCCTGCTTCCGTCATGGATTTCAAGATAATTAAAGCTGATTTCAAAAAAACACCTCCTGACAATATATTTGACAATGGACAATTAAATTTTGACTATTTACGACTGCTTTCATTTTATGCGTGGGGGGAGAATTTTGTGTAGAGCATAATGTGAATAAAAAAGAGTAAAACGCGCAAAAATAAACTAATCAGCACTCTTAACGAAAGGCGGCGATTTTATAAATGAAAGCAATTATCATGGCAGGCGGCGAGGGAACCCGCCTGCGCCCTCTTACCGGTACTGTGCCGAAACCCTTAGCAAAACTCTGCGGGCGTCCGGCTGTGGAATATATTCTCGATTTGCTTATACGGCATGATTTCACAGAAGCGGTTTTTACACTGCGTTATAAAGGCGAAATGATTGAACGGCTTTTTGAAAATGGATTTTACAAGGGTTGTGATTTTGAAAATAATACCAAAGGTATTGATTTACGCTTTTCTTATGAGGACGAGCCTCTCGGCACGGCAGGCTGTGTAAAAAAGGCGGCGGCAAGCTTTACCGACGATTTTTTAGTAATAAGCGGGGACGCCCTTTGCGATTTTGACCTTACGGCGGCTATGCGTTTTCATAAAAACAGCGGAACATCTGCTCCGAGCGGAATATCCGCTACGAACGAAACAACCGCTCTGAGCGCTACCCAAACTGCCAAAGCCACTATTATAACCAAACAGGTAAGCGACCCACGCGAGTACGGCTTGGTTATCACAGGGAGCGACGCTTCGGAAAACACCCCCCACTGTAAAATCACCGGTTTCTCCGAGAAACCTTCATATTTAAACTGTGTTTCGGACTATGCAAACACAGGAGTTTATTTCTTGAATCCTGCTGTTTTAGAACTGATTCCTGACGGCAAAATGTGGGACTTTGCACGGGACGTATTTCCTAAGATGCTGAAGGAAAATCATTCTCTTATGTCCTACGCTGAAAAGGGCTATTGGTGCGATATTGGCGATATAGAAAACTATGTTTCCTGCCAGCGTGATATTTTAGACGGAAAGGTAAACTGCGAAATAAACGCACGTAAAATTGCAGACGGGATTTATTCAAACAGCGTAATTCCCGACGACATAACTTTAAAATCCCCTTGCTATATAGGCAAAAACGTGCGGTTGGGTAAGAATAATATTCTTGAAGGAGCGGTTTTAAATGATAATGTAACAATAGGCTCTAATTGTAAAATTACCGATTCGATTATTCTTGACGGCGCAATAACAGCAGGAGAACTTAACTGTGAGGGCGCGGTAGTTTGCGAAAACGTAAGAATAAAAGCAAATGTCTGTTTATCTAACGATTCGGTAATAGGCGAAGGGACTGTGATTGGCGAGAATTCCCGTGTGGAGAGCGGGGTTCGGGTCTGGCAGAATAAAAACGTGCCCGCCGATTCAATTGTCTGCAATGATTATAAGTACAGCGGCAAAAATAAAATTGAAATAAGCGAGCGAGGCGTCGGCGGCGACACTAATATAGACGTTACGCCTGATTTTGCCGCTAAGGTGGGCTGTGCGCTTTCTGGGTTATGCCCCAATAATATTTTAGTAGCCTGCGAGGACAATAACGCCTCAGTTTCCCTTAAAAGCGCACTGATTGCCGGAATTTCAAGCACAGGTTGCCGTTCGTCTGACTGCGGTACGGCTTCAGTTCCCATGCTGATTCATTTAAGCAAGCTTATGCTTGCCGATTTAATCGTCCATGTAAGAGCCCGTCAAAAAACCGAAATCGTAATATTAAATCGCCACGGTTTGGCGCTTACAAGACAGCAGGAGCGGAATTTAGAGGGCGGACTTAATCGCTCCGAATACCGCAACGCACCGTGGGACGGTTTCGGGGCGGTAGTAGACATAAAGTGTGCCGACGAGCTTTATATTTCAATGCTTAATCACATGTCCGACTTCAAATCGGATTACAATGTAATCCTTAACTGCAACAACGCAGGACTTTTAAACACCCTTGCCCCCGTTTTTGAAAGAATAAGCGGAAAAAATAACGAACAGCTTATCATAACCCTCAACAGCGCCGGAACCAAAGCCGAGTTCCGACTGGGTAAAGGGCAGGTCATAAATCATGACAAGCTGATTCTCTTAGCCTGTCGGGATATACTGAAAGGCGGCTTTGACGTAGCTTTGCCCGCGGATTTCCCGACGGCGGCTGATTTATTGGCGGAAAAGTTCGGGCGTAAGGTTCACCGTTTCTTTTCCTGCTCTAACGACAACTCGGACAAAAGGGCGCGGGAAATCGCGCAAAGCGAGACCTTCCTTTGGGACGGCGCATATCTTTCTATGTTTGTACTGGGCTGGCTCGCCCGTGAAAAAGGAGAAAAGGGGGAAAAGATTTCTCTTGAAGAAGCGGCTGAAAGATTACCTGAGTTTAATCGTGAAAACCGCGTCGTGCTAATCAACTGCCCACCGCAGAGGATTTTAAGCAGAATTTGCAGGGGGGAAAACGGGGCATCGAGTCTGTCGGGGCTATCCGGATTGGGCGAGGGAATTATAGTAGACAGTCAAAGCGGCAACGACGATGAAGCCTGCACCTCAAGGGTACTACTACGCTCAAACAAAAAAGGCGACGCGCTTTTCCTTATGGCTGAAAGCGCGTCAAGCGAAACGGCGAAATCCCTTTGCGACGATGTTGAAGCAATGGTCAAAAGGCTTATGCTTGACATTTAATCCTGCATTTGCTATAATAGAAATATTAATTAAAGAGGATTATATTTTTTTAATATAAATTTTAATAAGCCGTGTTCAAATTTCCCGCTTTTGCCTACTTTTTACCATGCGGGAATTTACATATTGATAACGGTTTATATGACAAAACGAGGTAAAAATGCCGGAAAACATCATAACTAAGAAAAACAAGCCCGCTTTTAAGGGGGACAAAAAAAATCATGCCCAGATTGAGAAAAACAATCAAAAAAATTCCGCTAAAAGGAGCGCCAAGCAAAAACCCTTTAAATCAGACAACAGGCGCAGAAAAAACGCCTTGTCGGATGATATATTGAACCTTACGGAGCAAATCGCCAAAAATCAGGTCAAAAAAACTTCGGAACGCCGCACCGCCGCTGTTAAAATTACAGCTCTCGGAGGCTTAGGTGAAATCGGGAAAAACCTTTACGTTTTTGAATGTTCCAACGACCTGTTTATAGTCGATTGCGGGTTGGCTTTCCCCGATGAGGACATGCTCGGGGTTGATATTGTAATTCCCGATTATACCTATTTGGAGAAAAACCGCGAGCGTTTCAGGGGGATTATCCTGACTCACGGGCATGAAGACCATATAGGAGGGCTTCCCTATCTGCTGAAGAAAATAAACGTCCCCGTTTACGGAACTAAGCTGACATTAGGCTTATGCGAAGGAAAACTTCGTGAACACGGAATTTTAAGCCAGTGCAGTCTTAATGTCATACAGCCGCGCCAAACGGTTAAAATGGGTTGCATGAGCGTTGAATTCATAAGGGTCAATCACTCCATACCGGATGCCTGTGCACTGGCGATTCACACCCCTGCAGGTATAATCGTGCATACCGGAGACTTTAAAGTGGACTATACCCCCATAGAGGGCGGAATTATAGACCTGGCGCGTCTCGGCGAGCTCGGCAACAGAGGCGTATTAGCTCTGCTTTCGGACAGCACAAACGCCGAACGCCCCGGTTACACCATGTCCGAGCGCAAAGTAGGCGAAAGTTTCCGCAATATATTTGCCGCCGCCGAGGGCAGAAGGGTGATTGTGGCTACTTTTTCGAGTAACATTCACCGTATACAGCAAATTATAGACATAGCTACCCTGACAGACAGAAAAATCGCCCTTTCCGGACGCAGTATGCTAAACGTCGTGCAAAAAGCTATTGAGCTTAGTTATGTCAAAATCCCGAAAGGCTTGCTTATAGACATTGATCAGGTTAATAAATATCCCCCTGAAAAAATTGTCATTGTCACAACGGGGAGTCAGGGCGAACCGCTTTCGGCGTTGACCCGTATGTCGGCGGGCGACCACAGGCAGGTCACAATTACACCGAACGATTTAGTGGTAATTTCAGCCTCTCCCATACCCGGCAACGAAAAAACCGTGGGGCGGGTAATTAACGATTTGATGAAGTCGGGCGCCGAAGTGGTTTATGAATCCATGTATGACGTTCACGTTTCAGGGCACGCCTGTCAGGACGAGCTGAAAATGATGCTCTCGCTTGTCAAACCGCGGTTTTTCATTCCCATTCACGGCGAATACAAGCACATGAAAAAACACGCCCAGATTGCAATGGGAATGGGAATTCCCGAAGAAAACATTTTTATTTTAAACTTAGGTCAGCAGCTTGAAACCGACAGCACCGAAATGAAGACCGTAACCCAAGTCCCCGCAGGAAAGGTTTTGGTTGACGGTTTGGGCGTAGGCGATGTAGGCGCTGTGGTACTTCGCGACAGAAAAAAACTCGCGGCAGACGGAATAATCGTAATCGTGGCTACCATAGAACGTGAAAGCGGGCAGATTTTATCGGGTCCGGATATTGTTTCGCGCGGTTTTGTATACGTGCGCGAATCTGAGGAGCTTATGGAAAAGGCGCGTGAGCTTATGACCGAAACCATAAAAAATTCCGGCGGAAATAATAATGGCGGAGCGCGGCTCACTACCAACACGATTAAAAATAATATGCGTGATGAAATGAGCGATTTTATGTTTGCCAAAACCAAGAGAAGTCCTATGGTTTTGCCGATAATTATGGAAATATAAACCCGACCTTGCGGCAGAAAATTTCTGTATAACACACGCTTTAAAAGGATACTTAAATGTTTATTGATATTAAAAACCGTATAAGCGAGCCTGTTGTCAGACAGATAATAGCCGCCGCTGTTTTTGATGATTCTGACGAGGGATTAAATCAATGGGAAGCAAGAATTATGGGTCGGGATTCACAAAAATTATATGCTTGGGTTGATAATGACAAAATTGTCGGGGTATGTAATTTTGAAGCACATTCTGATTTTGCAGAAATCTTAACCATTGCCGTCGCTGAAAACTTCCGCGGACGCGGTGTCGGTTACGCAATGATTTTGGCTTTAAAAGATAAATATAAAATGAATATTGAAGCGGAAACAGATGATAACGCTGTAAATTTTTACAGAAAGTGCAATTTTGAAACAACTGCTATTCGGAAATATGATGTTCGGCGCTGGACTTGCGTTCTTTATGTAACAGATAATTAAAATAATCTATTCCATTCCAAAATTAAAACTTTTCGTTCGGAGGTGAATTCTTGAAAAACTTCTACCGCGACAGCGGTCTCATTGTGGTGGTGTCCTGCCTGATTATTATTCTGTTCTTTCTCACGGGATATATATATATTAGCGCGACCCATTTCTTTTGGATGATTGCGCCGTTTGTGGTATTGGTTTCAGGTTTTTGTATGGGAAAGCTGATAACGGTAACCCGAAGGGCATTTCAATATTTTACCTTTTACTCGGGCGAAATTGATAACGCCGACAAGAAATCCCTTTATCATCTGCCCTTGGCGGTGGCTGTTATTGATTCCTCCTATAATTTTGTTTGGTTTAATAAGCACTTTACGGAAAAATTTGAGGAAGAGGCGGTTTACGGGAATCCTTTATCCTCTGTTGCCAATATAGACGCGCAAAAACTTATAAACAACAACGCTTTGCAAAACAATAAAAACTTTGTTGAAATACAGCATAACGAAAGATTCTACAACGTCAGCCTTTCTGCTCCGCGAGACGCCGAAACAAGTGAAATCTTTGTGGTTTATTTTGAGGATATAACTAAAAGAACGCTTTTGGAAATTGAGAAAAGGCTTTCCAAGCCTGTTGTCATGCTTATTACTATAGATAATTATGACGAAATGTTCGAGGGTGCGCTTGAGAGTGAAAAAGCCCATATTACAGTAAAAATAGATAAAATTCTTGAGGAATTCACCGCCGCCACTACCGGAATAATGAAAAAATTCAACCGCGACCGCAGTTGGGCGGTTGTAGAGCAGCGTCATGTAGATAAACTTATTGAGGAAAAAGTAAAGTTGCTTGATAAAGCGCGGGAAATTGCCGTTACAGAGCGCGTACACGTAACCTTGTCAATCGGCATAGGCGCAACGGCTAAGAACATTTCAGAAAGCGCACTGCTTGCGCGTCAGGCTCTTGAAATGGCGCAGGGACGCGGCGGCGACCAGGCGGCAATTAAAACACCAAACGGCTTTGAGTTTTACGGCGGTGTTTCCAAGGGAATCGAACGACAAAACAAGGTTAAAGCCAGAATTATCGCCTCTTCTTTGGCGGATTTAATAAAAGATTCCGACAGGGTTTACATAATGGGGCATAAATCAGGGGACTTAGACAGCGTAGGTTCCTCAATAGGGCTCGCCAGCCTAATAAGAAACCTCGGAAAAGAAGCTTATATTGCCATTGAGCGCAACACCGTGCTGTGTATTGAACTTATTGAAAAGTTCAAAAACCTTGATGAAAAAAAACCGTTGTTTATCCCGCCGGTAAAAGCGCGCGAGCTTTTGGGGGACGAATCCCTGCTGATTATTACCGACACCCATAATCCGAATATACTTGAAGACGCTGAACTTTACCGTATGGCGAAAAAAGTTATGGTTATAGACCACCACAGAAAAATGGTAAATCACGTTGATAACGCGTTGGTTTTCTTCCATGAGGCTTTTGCTTCATCCGCTTCGGAAATGGTTACAGAGCTTCTTAACTACTTCGGAGAAGCCGGAAAGCTTTCGGCGCAACAATCCGAAGCGCTTTTAGCGGGAATTATGTTAGATACCAAGAATTTTACAATAAGAACCGGCGTTCGCACCTTTGAGGCGGCGGCGTTTTTGCGTAAGCTCGGCGCCGACACTGTAAGCGTAAAGTCGCTTTTTTCCAACTCTTTCGATGCTTATAAGAAAAAAGTAGCGCTGGTTTCCTCGGCAGAAATTTACAAGAAGTGTGCCATTGCCTACAGTACGGATTTCGCCGAAAACATGCGGCTTGTAGCCCCGCAGGTGGCGGACGAAATGCTGAGTATTTCAGGGGTGGTGGCGTCTTTTGTGGTTTTCCGCGCACATCAAAACGAGGTTTCAATCAGTGCTCGTTCACTTGGCGAGATGAACGTTCAACTTGTAATGGAAAGCATAGGCGGAGGCGGACATCATACTATGGCGGGAGCGCAGTTTCACGGGCTTAATCTGAACGAGGCTAAGGAGAAGCTGTTAAAAGCTATTGATAAGCATTTTGAAAATAATCCGTAATAACAAGCGGATTCTTCCAACCTAAATTACAAGTTAAACTCAATGATATTATTAAGAAATAAAAAAAGGAGATGTAAAATGAAAATTATTCTATTACAAGACGTGCAAGGCACAGGCAAAAAAGGTGAAATAAAGGAAGTCAAGGACGGCTTTGCCCGCAATATGTTGTTTCCGAAAGGGCTTGCCGTTGAGGCTACTAAGGCTAACTTAAATATGCTTGAGCAGAAAAAAGCCTCCGAACAGCACAAAATTGAAACCGAACGCACAGCCGCTGAAAAAGACAAGAAACGCCTTGAAGAAAAAAACGTAAAAATGATTGCTAAGGCGGCGGGCGAAGACGGCAGGCTTTTCGGCTCTGTAACCACAAAAGACATTGCGGCTGCTTTGAAAAAGGAAGGCTTTGACCTTGATAAAAAGAAACTGAATATTCTCGGGGAAATAAAAACCCACGGTACTTATGAAGTGGAGGCAAAGCTTTATCAGGGTATTACGGCAAAGTTCTCGTTGACGGTGTCGGGGGAGTAAAATTTACGCCCGCTTTAATTTATATTTTGAAAGGAAATAAACCAAAATGAAAAAATTAATGGCTATTATTCTGTCATTAGCGATAATTCTCGGTATAACAGCATGTGGAGAAAGCACCGACCAACCTGAGGACATCGTTGAATCTGTAGCAAATGACGAATATACGGGCGGCAGTACAGCCGACGAAACCGGTGAAACAGCCCCCCTTGACGAGCCCGAACCCGAACTCGAGGAAATTCCCGTTCCCTCCGATATAACGCCTCTCTTCTGGTTAGTCACAGCTCCGGGCGGACAGGAAATGTACATATTCGGTTCATTCCATGCGGCAGAAGAATCAATTTATCCCCTGCCCGATAAGATTATGAACGCTTTTAACAATAGCGATTATTTGGCGGTGGAAGTTGATTTAGTCGCTTTTGAAGAGGATATTGCGGCTTTAACAGCTTATTCATTTGCAATGGTATACGGCAAGGGCGAATCCATTTATGACGACATTGACGCCGAACCTGTCGAACGCGCAAAGGAAACTATAGTTGAACTTGGATTAGCCGATGCGATTGGCGTCCCCGTTGAAATGCTCGACATGTTCAGGCCCTTTTTCTGGACGCAATTATTTACGCAAGCCGCCATTGAACAATCCTCGCTTGATGTCGAATATGGTTTAGACGTGTTTTTCATATCGGAGGCAAGAGAACAAGGTATGGAAATTTTGGAAATAGAATCGGCGGAAAGCCAAATCGCGCTTTTCCTCGGATTTTCCCCCGCTTTGATGACGTTTTTGATTGAAGAAGGGTTAGACGTACAAGCGGCGGCGGCAGAGATTGACAATCTTTATGAAATATGGAAACGCGGCGATGAGCAGGAATTTGAGGATATATTTAATACGAATGACGGAATGCCCGAAGAGCTTTACAAAGAATATACAGACGGCTTGCTTACACAGCGCGATATAGAGATGGCTCGGGTCGCTATGGAATATATGGACGAGGGCTTAAACGTGTTCTATGTTGTAGGTTTAGCGCATTTAATCGGCGAGAACAGCGTTACGGGTATACTCAGAGCAAATGGTTACACTGTTGAAATTGTGCCTGTAAACTAATTCAAAGGGCGAAGGAAAATTATAATGGCTAACATCAACGATGCTAATCTCCCCTACAGCCTTGACGCCGAGCAGGCGGTCTTAGGCTCTGTTCTGCTTGATTCCAAGCTTATTGCCGATGTTGTGAACAAGCTGAACCCGCAGAGCTTTCACGTCGGTCTACACAGTGAAATTTTTTCGATTATGCTACAAATGTTCATAACGGGACAACCGATTGACATAATAACAGTAATTGAAAGCGCGGTACGTAAAAACGTATTTGATAATCAAGCGGACGCGAAAACCTATCTTGTAAGACTTATGGAATCAGCGGTCAGCCCCTCCAGTATTGAAAGCTACGCGACTATTATCTCCGACAAATATATGGTAAGGCAGCTTATGTTTGCCTCCAATGAGATTTTCGATTTGGCAAGCGCGGGAACGGAAGAACCTCAGCATTTATTGGATTTTGCCGAAACTAAGATTTATAATATAAGAAGCGAGAAAGACATATCCGGCTTAATACCCATTAAGCCTACGGTTTTTGAGAAAGTAAAAGAGCTTTCAGAAATTGCCGCCGACCCAAAGGCTCATGAAAGCAAGTATATAAACACTTCTTTTGAACGATTGGACGGCTTAATATTCGGGCTTGCTCCCGCCGATTTAATTTTAATCGCCGGCAGACCCAGTATGGGAAAAACCACTTTCGCGATTAACATGGCTGTCGGTGTGGCGAAAAAATACCGCGACAAGAAAATAGCTGTTTTCAGTTTTGAGATGTCAAGGGAACAGCTTGTTGAACGTCTTTTAGTTTCAGAAGCGCGGGTTACAGCCGACCGGATGAGAAAAGGCGACATAGACCGCAACGGCTGGAAAAACATAAGCGAGGCGGCGGAATTTCTGTCGGGTTTGGAAATTTATATAGACGACACTCCTAATATTTCGGTTGGAGAAATGAAAGCCAAACTAAGGCGTATGAATAATCTCGGAGTGGTGGTTATAGATTATTTGCAGCTTATGTCAACCAATCGCAAGGACCTGAACAGAGTCAACGAAATTTCTGAAATTACGAGAAGTCTTAAAATAATGGCAAAAGAACTGGGAATAGCCGTTATATTAGCGTCGCAGCTTTCGCGTGCGGTGGAGGGTCGGCAAGACAGGCGTCCCATGCTTTCGGATTTGCGGGATTCTGGTGCGATTGAACAGGACGCGGATATTGTATTAATGTTATACCGTGAAAGCTTTTACGATAAGGAAACCGAGTTCCCCAATAAATGCGAATGTATTATTTCCAAAAACCGCAGGGGGGAAACGGGAAAAGTAGATTTGAACTTTGAAGGGGAGTTTTACTCTTTCACAAGTGCGGAGTTTATTCATGTTAGCGAATTTTGACGGACAACAGACAACCCGCAATGTACAAAGCACAATTACAAAATATAATATGATTCGGCGCGGTGATAAAGTCATAATCGGGCTTTCGGGCGGCGCGGACAGCGTTTGTCTTCTTTATGTAATGCTTGAACTTAAAGAGGAGCTTGGGATTACGCTTGAAGCCTGCCATATAAACCACTTACTTCGCGGAGAGCAAAGCGATGACGACGAAAAATTTGTCATAGAGTTATGCAAAAAGCTGCAAATACCCTTAAAGGTTCACAGAGCCGATGTAAAATCACTTCAAAAAAAGCATCAAAGCCTTGAAGAGTGTGCAAGGGAAACAAGATATTCGTTTTTTTTCGATATAGGAACAAATGTTTTAATCGCAACCGCCCACAATGCGGACGATAATACCGAGACAGTTCTGCTTAATCTTATACGTGGGACGGCTTTAAAGGGGCTTTGCGGTATTCCGCCCATAAGGGAGAATATCATTCGCCCGCTTATAGAAACTCAGAGGGCTGAGATTTCAGCCTATATTAAAGAAAAAAACATTGATTTTGTGGTCGATGAAAGTAATTTTTCCGATAAATTCACCAGAAACTACCTCCGAAATAACGTTATGCCGTTATTACAAAAAATAAATCCGTCACTTAAAGCGGGAATTACGAGAATGGGAGAAACTTTGCGCCGTGACGATGAATATTTGCACGATATTGCAGTTTCAGCCCTTAAAGACGCCGCTGTTCCCGATACCAACGCCTACAGAGCAGACGCTCTTTTAAATCTTCACCCCGCTATTCTGAACCGTATAATTTCACTCATTTTATCCCAAAATAATATATCACCCTCTAATTTAAGAATCAACGGCATTGTTTCAATGCTTACCCCAAGCGAAAAGTCCGCCCCAAGCGGAAAGTCCGCCCCAAGCGAAAAGCCTGCCGCAAACGGCAAAATCAACTTAGCAAAAAACAAATTTGCGATTGTAAAGGATAATTTGCTTTATATTGAAACGATTCGGCAAAATTACAGAAGAAATTGATTGATTTTTTATTTATATTATGTTATAATTGAAAGGATTTGTTATGAACAAGGACATTGAAAGGGTTTTATACGACCGGAATCGTATAGCCGAGGCGGTTGAAAGCCTCGGAAAAACCATTACTGAAGACTACAAAGGGAAAACGCCACTAATTCTTTGCGTGTTAAAAGGCGCGTGGATTTTTCACTCCGATTTGATAAGGGCGATTGACCTGCCCTGTGACGTTGACTTTATCACAGCCAAATCTTATGGCATGGGTTCGCAAAGCTCCGGAAAGCTCCGAATCCTTAAAGAGCCCGACATCAGCTTAGAGGGGCGCGACGTAATCATTGTGGAGGATATTTTGGACACCGCCGTGACGCTTTCGGCGCTTATACATATCCTTTCGGAAAAACAGCCCGGTTCACTTAAAATCGCGGTTTTATTAGATAAAAACCTTGGATATGAGAAAAAAGTAAAGGCAGACTATACCTGTTTTAAGGTTGAAAACGAGTTCCTTGTAGGGTATGGATTAGACTACGCCGAGCGGTACAGAAGTCTGCCTTATATCGGTGTTTTAAAAAGAGAAGTTTATCAATAGACATTTATAGAGAGCAAGTCCGCAAAAGTGCGGACAGCACAGAAAGGCGGTAAAATGCAGTCAAACAAACATAAAGGTACGCTGATTTATGTAGCGGTCATAATTGCTTTGATTTTGGGGTTAATTTATATGCTCAGTCTCGTGGGCAACGGAGGAACGACCGAAAAATATTCAACAATAATTGAGCATTTTGATAAATTCAACGTAACAGAGTACTCGCTTAACATCGGCTCAGGTCAACTAACCTATAAACTGCGCGGAAGTAATGAGGAACATGTTTACATCGTTCCTTTTATCGGGCGTTTCCTTGATGAAACCGCGGATTACAGAAAAGAATTTAACGAACAAAACCCGAGTCAGCCGTTGGTTCAGGATTATATAAGACCCAGCGACAACACTTTTTTAACAAACTTTTTGCCCTATCTGCTGTTAATCGGGTTAATGATAGGTTTCACTTATGTTATTATGCGTCAGACAGCGGGCGGCGGTAAAATGTCGCAGTTTTCCAAAGCCAATACCCGCCATCAGCCGGCAACCGGCAAAAAAATGACCTTTGATGACGTGGCGGGTGCTGATGAAGAAAAAGAAGAATTGACCGAAATAGTTGATTTCCTGAAAAATCCAAAAAAATACCAGGAAATAGGCGCACGCGTTCCAAAAGGGGTACTGCTTGTAGGTCCTCCCGGAACGGGTAAAACCCTCCTTGCCAAAGCCGTAGCCGGAGAGGCAAATGTACCTTTTTTCTCTATAAGCGGCTCGGACTTTGTTGAAATGTTCGTGGGTGTGGGAGCGTCAAGAGTGCGCGACCTGTTTGACCAGGCAAAAAAGAATACCCCCTCAATTATATTTATAGATGAAATTGACGCGGTGGGGCGTCATAGAGGCGCGGGACTGGGAGGCGGTCACGATGAGCGGGAACAAACCCTGAACCAGTTGCTTGTGGAAATGGACGGATTTGCTGAAAACGAAGGTATTATCATAATTGCCGCCACCAACAGACGGGATATTTTAGACCCTGCCCTGCTCCGTCCCGGTCGTTTTGACAGGCAGGTCGTGGTGCATTATCCTGACATAAAAGGGCGCGAGGAAATCCTAAAAGTTCACACCCGCAACAAAAACTTAGCCCCCGATGTAACCCTTCCTACAATTGCTAAATCCACAGCCGGCTTTACCGGCGCGGATTTGGAGAATTTAGTCAATGAGGCGGCGCTTTTAGCAGCGCGTGCTGACAGGAAATCCATTACGGAAAAGGATATAGAGGAAGCGACCATTAAGGTCATTGCAGGACCTGAGAAAAAGTCAAAAGTCGTCACCGACAAGGAAAAAAAGCTTACCGCCTACCACGAAGCGGGACATGCTATATGCGTTTATTTTTGCCCTACGCAGGACAAGGTTCATCAGGTTTCAATTATTCCGCGCGGAATGGCGGGCGGGTATACTATTTCTTTGCCCGAGCATGATAAAAGCTATAAAAGCAAATCCGAGTTTGAGGAAGAAATCATTGTACTGCTCGGCGGACGAGTGGCGGAAAAGCTTATTCTTGACGATATTTCCACAGGCGCTTCAAGCGACATAGTACGCGCTACACAAATCGCCCGCAACATGGTTACGCGCTATGGTTTCTCTGAAAAATTAGGTCCTATTGTTTACGGACATGAGAATCCGGAGGTTTTCCTTGGGCGGGATTATTCCCAAGGGCGCAATTATTCTGAAAACGTAGCCGCTGAAATAGACGGCGAAATCCGTAATATAGTAGAAACAGGCTATGAAAAGTCAAAGGATATTCTTACTATTAATATGGCGCAACTTCATATTGTAGCGAATTATCTGCTTGAAAAAGAGAAAATAGACGGCGATGATTTTGAGAAGTTAATGAAAGGCGAGTTAGAGCTGATTAAGGATAAAGACTTCAAGGAAGAAGCCAAAGCCGCTCTTGACGAAACGCCCGATTCAGAAGTTTCTACCATTTCTGAAAGCGCCCCTGTTTCAGAAATAAATGAATTTTCAGAACAGCTTAAAAATACCCTTGAAAAACAAGACGACAACAGCGGAAACAATACCCAATGACCGATTACAGTTTCCATAAAGTCACGGTTATTACCGGACATTACGGTTCAGGAAAAACTAATGTTTCAGCTAATTTAGCGTTAAAATTAGCTGAAACAGGTAAAGTGTCGATAATTGACCTTGATATAGTTAATCCTTATTTCAGAATTTCCGGAAAGACGAATGGAGCAGAGCTTTTTGATAACGAAAAAATATGTGTTATCGCCTCCAAATACGCAAATTCAAGCGTTGATATACCCGCGCTCGGCTTTGACATTGCGGGAATAATAAAAGACTCCGATTATACTATTATTGACGTTGGCGGCGATGACGAGGGCGCGAAAGCGCTCGGCAGGTATAAAGATACTTTGTTAGTACAAGGCGTTCAAATGCTTTACGTGGTGAACCAATACCGCTATTTAACCCAAAAAGCCGATGATACTCTGGATTTACTGCGTGAAATCGAAACCGCGTCGGGACTTAAATGTACCGGAATTATCAACAATTCCAACCTCGGAACTGAAACCACGGCGCAGAATATAGAATCGACCCTACCCTACGCCGAAAAAATCACCGAAAAAGCAGGGATACCGCTCGTTTTTACGGCGGGGAAAAAAGATTTGAATTGTGAAAAGGTTGATTTTCCGATTGAAATTTTAATTAAACCGGTGTGGTTGTAGTTAATGTGAGGATAATTTATATAATTATAAGGGAAACATTGAAAATGAAAGGAATTAACTTAGTTTGAAAAAAAGCTCAAGTGTTAGAGGAAAAATATTTCACCACTCGTTGGTGCTTGAAGAGGAGGGTATTTAAAATGCAAAGATTTATTTTAGATTTTGACCGCTGTAAGGGCTGTGAGCTTTGCACTACTGCTTGCCCTAAAGGAATTGTAAAAATGCAAAGGGAAAAACTTAACAAAGAGGGGTTTATTACGGCTGAATGTATTAATCAGGACGAATGTACCTCATGTGCGCTATGCGCGGTTATGTGTCCCGATTGTGTTATAACCATTAATAAAAATTAATTCATTATAAATGAAGGAGCAAGCAATGGAAAAAGTTTTAATGAAAGGTAACGAGGCACTTGCCGAAGCCGCAATCCGTGCGGGTTGTAAATGTTTCTTCGGCTATCCCATAACACCGCAGAATGAAATCGGTGCGTATCTTGCAAAGCGTATGCCCAAAACAGGCGGGGTATTTTTACAGGCAGAATCTGAAATTGGAGCAATTAACATGGTCTACGGTTGCGCGGGTAGCGGCGTAAGGTGCATGACAAGCTCCTCCTCGCCTGGAATTTCGCTTAAAACCGAGGGAATTTCATACATAGCGGGGGCAGATTTGCCTTGCGTGATTGTAAATGTACAGCGCGGCGGTCCGGGTCTCGGCAGTATTCAGCCGTCCCAGGCGGACTACTGGCAGTCCACAAGGGCAATCGGACACGGCGATATTCGCGTTCCGGTTTTAGCCCCGTCTTCCGTTCAGGAAATGGTTGATATGACCAAAAAAGCTTTTTCTATAGCTGAAGAATACCTTACGCCCGTTATGATTTTAGCCGACGGCGTACTTGGTCAGATGATGGAGCCGGTAAGCTTTGATAACTTTGAAGAATCGGACGCCCGCGTTTCCGAGCCGCCGTGGGCAGCTTCGGGTCATGGATTTTCGCGTCCTCATAATATTATAAATTCGCTTTATTTAGAGCCTATTGAACTTGAAAACGTCATAAAGGAGCGTTTTGAACGCTATGAGAAAATAAAGGAAAAAGAAACCGGTGCGGTTTATGAGAAAGATGCTGAAATCGTTGTCGTAGCTTATGGTTCGACAGCAAGGGTGGTGCGGTCTGCTGTTGATATGGCGCGGGAAAATGGTATAAACGCCGGGGGGTTCCGTCCGCTGACCTTATTCCCTTTCCCCGAAAAGCAACTACGCGACGCCTGCAAAAATGCCCGTAAAGTCTTAGTTGTGGAAATGTCAATGGGGCAGATGGTTGACGATGTTAAGTTGGCGTTGGAATGTAAACTTCCGGTTGAATTCTTCGGAAGAACAGGCGGCTTTGTGCCTAATCCGGAGGAAATTTTCAATAAGATTACGGAAATTAAGGAGGGGTTATAATGCCTGATTTCACAAGACCCAAAGCTTTAATTGATATACCGACCCATTATTGCCCCGGCTGTACCCACGGTATTATTCACCGCTTAGTTGCGGAGGTAATCGACGAAATGGGGATTGAGGGCGATACTATAGGGGTTTGCCCTGTGGGTTGCTCTGTTTTGGAATATTTTTATTTCGGCTGCGACATGATGCAGGCTTCACACGGTCGCTCTCCCGCGGTAGCTACCGGAATAAAGCGCGCACATCCTGATAAGTTCGTCTTTACATATCAGGGGGACGGAGACCTTGCCGCAATCGGCACTGGCGAAACTGTTCATGCCGCGGCAAGAGGTGAAAATATAACAATAATTTTTGTAAATAATACCACCTACGGAATGACAGGCGGACAAATGGCGCCCACTACCCTGCCCGGTCAGATTACCCAAACCACGCCCTATGGCAGAAATATTAAAACCGAGGGATACCCTATAAGGATTTGCGAAATGCTTTCACAGCTTGACGGCGTAGCTTATGCCGAACGAACTTCGGTTCATGACCCGAAAAGCGTACTGGCTACCAAGAAAGCAATAAGAAAAGGTTTTGAAGTCCAGAAGAACAAGCAGGGCTTTTCGATTATAGAAATTCTTTCTACCTGTCCTACAAATTGGGGAATGTCACCAATGAAAGCCATTGAACGCCTTAAAAGCGATATGCTCCCTTATTATCCGCTCGGAATTTATAAGGAGGCGGGAATATGAATAATATAAAAAAAGCGATAAATATATTAATTGCAGGGTTCGGCGGTCAGGGAATACTTTTCACAGGCAAACTGCTTGCCGAAATGGGTCTTATTGAAGGCAAGGAGGTTACCTGGATGCCTTCCTACGGTCCCGCCATGCGCGGCGGAACCTGCAACTGCTCCGTTTGCGTCAGCGACACGCCCATAGGTTCTCCTGTGGTTTTAAAGCCCGATTTGCTGATTGTCATGAACACGCCGAGTTACGACAAATTTATATCTGACATTAAGCCCGGCGGCATGGCGCTTGTAGACTCTTCTTTGGTGAATTCCGAAACAAAAGTCCCCGATGGGGTAGTGCGTTTTGATATTCCTGCCGCCAAGCTTGCCGTTGAAAATGAATTGCAAGGCATGGCTAACATAATCATGCTCGGAAAACTTTTAAAAGAAACCAAATCCTCCACCCTTGAAGTAGCGGAAAAAGCTTTGAAAAAAATAATTACTCAAAGCAAGGAGCATCTTATAGCGCTTAACATGAAAGCGATTAGAATCGGGTATAATTATTGAACCTGCCGACTATCGGTGCGTTTAGGTATTGTCCGGTAATAAATATTTTGCATATTGCGATATTTAAAAGCCATGCTATAGTCGAGGTGATTTGTCTTGACTACTGTATTCTTAATAGGCAACAGCGGAGATACCGGCTTGGAAAGCCTTGTAAAAAGCAATCTGACAAATACTTACAGTGTTACTTATGTAAAAGAAAACTCGGTTTCGCGCCTTGGAAAAGGCTATGATATTTTGGTGTTTGACGCGCCGCATTTGGGCGTTATTGAACTGAATGAGTGTATTGTGGTAATGAAGGCTTTCGGTGAGGTTCCGAGCGCTCTGCTTCCGGAAATAAGCCCTGAGAAAAGCATAGTCATTGCCAATGCCGAAAATACCGCACAGCTAAACGCGCTTGAAACATTTAAGCAGCGGGTTATTCCCTGCGGTAAGGGCGTGCGAGATACCTTTTCGTATACCAGCCTGACATACGACGGAATTGTTATTTCGCTTAACAGGGAAATAACCGCCTTTTCAGGCAAAAAGATTCAACCTCTTGAAATCCCCGTAAAATTCACCGCTCAACCTGATAACGTTTATGACACAATTGCTTATACAGCTCTTAGGTTAGTGCTTGATGATTATGATTCTGAAATCGGATTGTTATATTAACTGCCGTGTCGGCAGAAACAATCATATTTCTGCAAAGAAAATAAAAAATCGTGCGGAATAAATAAACCGCACGATTGGGAAACTTTTTAAAGCTTAATATGTAAAGTGTAACTTTTATTCGTCAATATTTACAGTTTCTCCGTAGCCGATTTCGTCTAAATCGTCAGTATCGTTAAGAATCATGCCACTTGCCTTTTCCATGTTATCTTTCATTTTGCTTAATATTGTCATTACCTGCTCTTTTTCCTCCGGCGTAATACCGTTAAGAAAAATCTTTTCGAGCCGGACGCCTGAAACCCGCATTTTCTTATCAATTTCCCTGCCCTTTTCGGTAATATAAACCCTTGTGGCTCTTGCGTCGTCTTTGTCGGTTTCGCGGCTTACCAAGCCGTCTGCCTCCATGTTCCTGAGCGTGGTGCTTACTGTAGGCGCTTTAAGCTTTGTGATTCGTACAAGGTCGAGCTGTGTTACCCCGTCCTTGAGGGAAAGAGGATGCAGAAGATGTCTGTAGGATGTTCTCATGCCGTTTTTCAGCATTTCAAGGCGCAACTGAACGTCAAAAAGCTTCGCGACGTCATTAGAAAGCGAAACAGGCGAATCTTTTGCTTTTTTGTTTGTTTTTGCCATTTTTAAAAACCCTCCCCCTTACTTATATAATATACCTTATTTTGTAAATTGTCAATAGAAAACTGCGATTAAAACAGCAAAAATTTAAAAAATTTTATAATTTTTTTAAATTTTCTTAAAAATTTAATCAGGAGTAACCAAAAAATGGGAAACTTTAAGCGAATTAGTTATAAAATTGCCTATTGCGGAATCATTTGCGCCTTGTCGGTAATAATAATGTTAGTTTCTTTAGTTCCCGGTTTTACATACGCTATGCCTGCGATTTCAGGAATTTTGATTTGGACTATAAGCATCTTCATAAATTACAAGTGGGCGCTTTTATCTTTTTCGGCTTCGGCGCTGATATTGATTTTTGTTATCCCCGAGCCCGAGGCTAATACGGTTTTTATATTTTTTTTCGGCTTTTATCCTATAATAAGAGACAAGCTTGTTTTAATCAAGCCTAAACTTTTGCAGTTTATAATAAAACTTGGGATTTTCAACGTCGCCTGCGTTATCGTCTTTCAGATACTCGCCGTAATTATCGGCGCTGACAAGGTGCTTGAGGGCATGGACTTTATGGGGGATATGGCTGTTTACGGCTTTTGGGGCGCAGCAAACTTCGCGTTTTTATGCTATGAGCTTTGTCTTTCACAGGTTTTGATTATTATAGAAAAATGGATTAAGCCGAAGTTTTTAAAACGAATGAAATAAAAAATGAGCGGTAAACGCTCATTTTTTATTTTACTTTACTTTAATAAAGTTATTTTTTCTTTTTTTCTTGAAATAGCTATAAATATCGTTTATTTTGTGAAAATCGCACACATACCCGTCAAATGTCAGTTTCGGGCGTAACCAACGGCTTTATATCCTCTATTAAGTAGGGCGTTTCCTGATAAACGCAGAAGTTCAGCAGATTTGAATACATAAGACTGGCATGGGCTCCCCATGAGTTGAAAGGCTCTTTTTCGGGGTCGTCGCCGGGGAAATAATTATAAGGCAAGTCGGGATTAATCCCTTTCGAGAGGTCGCGCAAATATTCGTTTTTCAAAGACTCGCGGTCGTATTCGGGATGACCTGTAATAAAGATTTGCCTGCCCGACTTATCAGCGATAATATGCGCCCCGGAAAGCTCCGATAACGCTAAAAGCGTTAAATCGGGGCATTTTCTTATTTCCTCTGTGCTAACCTCAGTGTAGCGTGAGTGAGGCACGTTAAAAATATCGTCGAAACCTTTAAAAAGCGGGTGATTTTTAACATTGACCTTTTGAGGATAGACCCCCGAAAGCTTTTTTTCAAGCGGTCGTTTTTCAATCCCGTAGTGATAATAAAGCCCCGCCAGCGCCCCCCAGCATATATGTATTGTGCTGTAGGCGTTGATTTTAGACCACTCCATAATTCCGCAAAGCTCATTCCAATATGTCACCTGCTCAAACGGCAATAATTCTACCGGCGCGCCTGTAATAAACAGCGCGTCATAATACTTTCCCTTTATCTCCTCAAAAGTAGTGTAAAAGGTTGACATGTGTTCCTGCGAGGTGTTTTTAGACTTATGGGTAGCGGTTCTTATAAAAGTAATGTTGACCTGAAGAGGGGTGTTACTTAACAATCTTAAAAGTTGGGTTTCGGTCTCGATTTTAGTCGGCATGAGGTTGACAATTGCCACCTCAAGGGCGCGTATATCCTGACGGAGCGCACGCTCGTCCGAAATTACGAAGACGTTTTCTTCCGATAATGTCTGAAAGGCGGGAAGGTTTTGGGGTATATTTATAGGCATTGGAATTCTCCTTTTTCTTTTTTCCTGAATCATTATAGCATATAATAAAAGTTTTTTCAATAGTATATATAGGACAAACTTGCGGGGGAGATATTATGCAACGAAAAAAATCCATGCTTGAAAACGCCGCCATTCTCTTTATTGCCATGGGAATAACAAAGGTGGTCGGCGCGCTTTTGAAAATTCCGCTCGGGAATATTCTCGGGGGCTTGGGAATGAGCTATTTTTCCTCGGCGTATAGTGTGTTCGGACCTGTTTATGCCCTGACTGCGGCGGCTATTCCAACAGTTCTGACCAAAATGGTCGCTCAAAACGCCGCTGCCGGAAAATACGGCGATGTCCGTAAAATAAAAAAAGTCGCCCTTCGCGCGGCGGCTCTGTTAGGTTTTGCGGGTACAGTTATAATTTTAGTTATTACTGTGCCTTTCGCACGTTTTGTCGCCGACGCCCCGAAAAGCATACCCTCCATGCTGATTATCGCACCGTCGGTGTTTTTTTGCTGTATTGCGGCAGTTTACAGGGGATACTATGAAGGTCTGCGAAACACCCTCCCCACCGCGCTTTCACAGGTAGTTGAGGCTGTGGTAAAAGCGGCTTTGGGGGTCGCTTTGTCGTACATAGTACTTTTAAAGACCGATTCCCTGCCCTATGCTGCAGCGGCGGCGGTTTTGGGTATAACTGTAAGCGAAGCCGTAGGACTGCTTTTTTTATTTTTACGGGATTCTTACGGCGACGGTATATCAAAGGATGAATTGGATTTCAGCCCGTCTCCGGAAAGCGGCGTAAATCTTCTGAAAATATTTTTCAAAGAGGCTTTTCCCATTACGCTCGGTGCGTTGGCAATTAATCTTAACTCGCTAATTGATTTAATTACCATAACTAACAGTATTAACCTCGCCATTTCTAAAAACAGGATGTTTTTCCTTGCCGAATTCACCTACGGGTTACAAGGGGGAATTGAGTTAGCCGACCTTGGGAACTTCATTTACGGAAGTTATACAGGTATTGTGACCTCATTGTTCACTTTAATCCCCGCCATGACAGGTATGCTCGGAAAAAGTGCCCTCCCCGCCGTCACGGCGGCATGGGTGGCGAGCCGCCACGGGCAATATCCCTGCTCCTATAAAAAGAAACAAAAAAATTCATGCAGTTCTGATTCTGCTACTCGCGGTGTGTTTGTGGCGAGTAGCCACGAACAATATCCCTGCTCCTATAAAAAGAAACAAAAAAATTCATGCAGTTCTGATTCTGCTACTCGCGGTGTGTTTGTGGCGAGCAACCACGAACAATATCCCTGCTCCTATGAAAATAAACAGGGAAACATGGAGTGTAATGCTCAGACTGCGGCAATTGCGCGAAATTTAAAGATACTTTTCAAAGGCACATTTATGTTAGGTTTACCCCTTTGTCTCGGAATGGCGATTTTTTCAGAGCCGATTTTAAATCTGCTTTACAGCTCCCGCCCCGCCGAGGCTTTAGTCTGCGCCCGTCCCCTTTTAATTTTAAGCCTCGGCGGTCTGACCCTGTCGTTAGCGGGAACACTGTTCAGCGTTTTTTACGCAATTGGGAGGGCTGACTTGCCGATTAAAATAATGCTTGCAGGCGCTTTTGTTAAGCTCGGCTTAAATCTTTGTCTTATAAGAATCCCCGAATTAAACATAAGTGGCGCGGCAATTGCGACTGTAAGCAGTTATACGGTTATATGCGTTTTAGGTTTTATATGTCTTGCAAAGTTAATAAAAATAAAAATAGGAATCCCCGCATTTTTCTGCAAGGCACTGTGCAATTCCCTGCTTTGTTGCATAGCCGCGATTATCGGGTACCATTTCATCTTTGTGAGCCTTACTGACATATTACGCCTCGGGTTTTCAGTCGCAGCGGGAGCGGGAATTTATTTAATTATGACTTTATTTAGTGATAAAAAAGCGTTAAAAAATCATTTATTCAAAAGGGGCAAATACTGAACGTTTTTAACCGTAAAATTAAGCTCTTTTGCCGACTTTCTGCCTTCTGCAGCGTTTGAGAAAGCTTTAGCCTGTTTATAAACCTCACTTTTTTTACGGATTTCGCCCGATTTCAGCATTTCATCATAAAGGCTTTCAAGTGCACCATAAAAAGAGAGTCTGCGGGCAGTTTGCAACATTTCCTCAAGATTTCTGTCCCGACTTAATGTAAGGCGGGAAAAAACCCGTCCTATGTCGCCCGCCCCACAATAGAGGGTATAGTTTTGGCGAATAAGATTATTTATTTCCATATTGATTTCGGGCAGGGGGAGATTTCTCAGAGTTTCTGCCATTTGAAAGACTTTTTTTTGAACTTCCTCACGATTTTCATTAAATACAAGGTTAAAAACATCTTGCCCGGCAAGGTGTTTTTTTTGTTCAGTTTCACGACCGGAATCAAGAGAGAAAATCCCTCCTACCGAGTAAACGTCGTTTAAAGTCAATCCGTAGAAGGTCGCGGCGTAAAGGGCGATAAACCCCATTCGCTCACGTGCGTCAGAAAGGTCTAAAATTTTTGTGTATCTTTCATCTTCATAAATTTTGATTACGGCTTCTTTGGTGAAAGTTTGCCCTTTAGCAGTAAGATTCTGATAAAATTTTTCAGTGTTAAAATGAAATATAAATTCAAAATCACGTTTAGCCGACAAAATAAGGCTGTTTACGGTTTGGGCGTTAATTCGGGCATTATGACTTGAGATTTCCCGCCGTGTCTTGCCCCCGAAGTCGCCCAAATCCCCGGAATCTGAAGCCGACTGATTTTTTTGCAGGTGTTTATTGATTTTTTTCAGTTTTTTGCAGTCTGGCGTTTTAATTTCAAAAGCCACCTGCCCGGGTTTCGTAAACTCAAAGCAATCGCCGTTCATAAAAAGGCGGCTGAAATAAATGCTTTTACCTTTTAATATGGATTTTAACAGAATAAGGCGCCGGGCGTCAGGCTCGGACAGGTTCTTTAAAGTTTTAGATTTTAGTTTAAACAGAGACAGGGGCTTTGTGCGAATTAAAATCAGTTCATACCTGTTGACGCTGTATTTTTGGGCGAGGCGAAAGGTTTCGCGGTTTATGATTTGACTTTCAATGCTTTCGGCAAATAAAAGGCAGTCCGGGCTGACCGATTTTGTCCTCCTTAAAGCCTCAAGCAACAGGTAATTATCTTTTAATATAATTTTCATTTTACTCTAAAACGTCCTTTTTTTACTATATTATAATTTATGCTAACCTATTTTGCAAGCGAATATTGCAATTTTTTCCCGACTATGGTAAAATTAAATGAATAAAAACAAAAGGAGTGTACCATGAAAAATTTAAGGAATCCTCAAATTCTCGCAAGTCAATATATTGAAGACCAAATGATTAAAATCCGCGAAACCGTAAAAGACGGCAGGGTTTTATTAGCTCTGTCGGGTGGGGTTGACTGTTCGGTTTGCGCCGCTTTACTGTCAAAGGCAATCGGAAAACGGCTTACCTGCGTTTTTGTAGACCACGGTTGTATGAGAAAAAATGAGGCGCGGGAAGTAAAAAACGCTTTCGCTGATTGGGATTTAAACCTTATTATTGTAAACGCTGAGGAAAGATTTTTGTCTAAACTAAAAGGCGTCACCGACCCCGAAACTAAGCGAAAGCTTATCGGAGCAGAATTTATTCGTGTTTTTGAGGAAGAATCCGCCAAATTAGGCGAAACAGAATTTTTAGCCCAAGGGACGATTTACACCGATGTGATTGAAAGCGGAGACAAAAATAACGTCGCCGTAAAATCCCATCATAACGTCGGCGGTCTGCCCGACAGCATGAATTTTCGTGGCATAATAGAGCCGGTACGCGAATTATACAAGGATGAGGTGCGCGAAATAAGCGGATTGCTTGGTCTGCCCGACTACATAACCAAAAGGCAACCTTTCCCCGGACCAGGGCTTGCGATTCGAGTAATCGGAGAGGTTACTAAAAAGCGTCTTGATATTTTGAGGAACGCAGATTACATCTACCGTGAGGAAATAACGACAGCGGGACTTAACAACGACATAAATCAATATTTCGCCGTACTAACTGATATGCGCTCGGTAGGTGTCAAAGACGGCAAAAGGGTTTATGATTATATTTTGGCGCTCAGAGCAATTAAATCAGCCGACTTAGTAACGGCGGATTTTGCCAAAATACCTTACGAAGTTTTAGAGAAGGTTTCGGGTCGAATTACAAGTGAAGTTGACGGTATCAGCAGGGTGGTGTATGATATAACTAAAAAGCCGCCTGGTACTATAGAGTGGGAGTAAATACCCCAAAGACATTGAAATAGCACACACATAAAACACGTCCCCGCCGCCCTTTTTTAAAAAGGCGGCGGGGAAATTTAGTTATTTTACTTTTCAATCCTGCCGCAATTCCTGCATTTCCCAAGTAAATTAAATTTACCCCCGCAAAATTCGCACAAGCCCTGTTGCGCGCGTTTTTTACGCTCTTCTTCCTCGCGGATTCGGTATTCTTCCTCTTGCTTTTGCTGCTCTTCAAAATGGCGGATTCTCTCCGACCTTAGTTTTTCCTCTTCCGATTTACGCTGTTCTTCTTCTAAAAGCCGCTGTTTCTGCTCACGTTGATTGTTTTCATCTTCCAGTTTTTTTTGGGCATCCCGCTCTGCCCTTTCACGTTCTATAATCAACTCGGTTAAAGGAAGTCCTATGCCGTTCCATTCAGAGGTATCGCATAAACCTGATGAATATTCTCCGATAGAAAGCACTGTGCCATCCGATTTTAAGCCGACGGTGTGCAGTCCCTTGGCAGAAATCGAAACTATGTTCTCCCAGTCTCTGATTTCACACTGAAATTTATCGTTTCTCCCGACGGCGACCACCGTACCGTTCTTTTTTAATCCGACCGTATGTTGAAAACCAGCGGCAACCGCCACAATATCACGCCAAAGATAGGTATTACATTCATCACTACCGTTAAACCCGACCGCAACGACCGTTCCGTCGGATTTTAACCCCGCCGTATGAATATCGCCCGCTGAAACAGCGATAATATCAAGCCAGTTTCCCACATCGCACTGACCCTTATCATTGTTGCCGACGGCGACCACCGTGCCGTTACTTTTAAGCCCTACAGTATGGGAAACCCCAGCCGAAACGGCGACAATATCCTGCCAGTTTGAGGTATCGCACCTGCCGTAGCGGTTACTGCCGGCGGCAATCACCGTACCATCCGACTTTAAGCCGACAGTGTGATGCCCACCCGATGAAACTGCAATAATGTCCCGCCAGTCGGAGGTATCGCACTGCCCGTATTTATTCCACCCGATAGCTATGACAGTTCCGTCCGACTTTAAACCGACGGTATGGTCAGAATCATCGGCACAGACTGCCTTTATGTTACGCCAATTCCCCACTTCGCAACGACCATTCTCGTTACTGCCGACAGCCACAACGGTACCGTCGGTTTTAAGCCCTACGGTATGCTTGTCACCGGCGGAAATGCAACCGTGAAATCGTGATAGACTTTCACGCGCAGAAGATAAGGCGTCTTTTACGGCTTTCGGCGTAGTCTTTACAGCAGACGAAATTTCCGGCTGCATCGTTTGGGTTGCGGTTTCCGCATAAGGCTCAAACTTAGTCGCTTCAAAATCCAAAGTTTCTTGACGCGGGCTTTCCACTTGGTGCGGACGTTCTGCCTGACGAGGACTTTTGGTTTTGGGCAAGTTTTCAGTTTGTGGCTGACTTTCCACTTGGAGCGGACTTTCCGCTTGGAATGAGCTTAAAGCCTGAAGCAGGTTTTCAGTGTTGTCGTCCGTTTCGCGATATAATGGCATGTTCGGATTCTCCCTAAAAAATATTCACACTATTATTAAATATACCATAAAAAAGACTGTTTTGTCAACAAAACTTTGGAAATATTTACAATTTTTATTCTTGCGATAAAATGTTATAACAACCGCACACCGACATATAAGGAATCTTTAAAAATTATTGACTGGGCGGCAAATTTATGCTATACTATTAAGGATTGATTTAAATAGAGAGGGACAAAGGCATGGGAATTTCAAATTTGTTATTCGGAGATTATTCAAAAAAAGAATTAAAAAGAATGGAGCCGCAGAAATTAAGAACCTTAGAGCTTGAGGCGGTTTACGAAAAAATGAGCGACAAGGAGCTTCAGGGTCAGACAGAAATCCTGCGTAAACGGCTTGAGGACGGAGAAACCCTTGACGACATATTACCCGACGCTTTCGCGGTATGCCGCGAGGCAATGTGGCGGGTGATTGCAATAAAGCCCTACCCAGTTCAGGTTGAGGGCGGAATCGTACTTCATCAGGGCAGAATCGCCGAAATGAAAACGGGCGAAGGTAAAACCTTCGTGGCAGCGTTGCCGTCATACCTTAACGCACTGACAGGCGACGGCGTGCATATCGTCACGGTAAACGATTATCTTGCAAAGCGTGACAGCGACCAAATAGGACGCGTACACCGCTTTTTAGGCTTAACCGTGGGTCTTATCGCACACGATTTGGATAATGATAAGCGCCGTGAAGCCTATTCCGCCGACATTACCTACGCAACTAATAACGAACTCGGATTCGACTACCTGCGCGACAATATGTGCGTAAGAAAAGAACAAAAAGTTCAGCGCGAGCATAATTACGCCATTATAGACGAGGTTGACTCGATTTTAATTGACGAGGCGAGGACCCCGCTGATTATTTCAGGGCGGGGGGATAAATCAACCGAAATGTATAGCCAAGCCGATAAACTTGCCCGAAAATTAAAAATGGTTAAAGTGGTTGAGCTTGACAGTAAGGAAGAACACGACGACTATCAGGGCGACTTCATAGTAGACGAAAAAGCCCGCACCGCCACGCTTTTGCCGAACGGCGTGAAAAAAGCCGAAGAATTTTTTAATATTACAAACCTCATGGATTCCGAAAACCTTACGGTTTTACACCATGTTAATCAGGCGATTCGCGCACACGGAATCATGAAAGACGATGTGGATTACATCGTTGACGACGGCGAAATCATTATCATCGACGAATTTACCGGACGTAAAATGCTGGGGCGGCGGTTCAACGAGGGGCTTCATCAGGCAATTGAGGCAAAAGAGGGGGTTAAGGTAAAGCATGAAAGCAAAACCTTAGCTACCATTACTTTCCAGAATTATTTCAGACTTTACGGTAAGCTTGCGGGAATGACGGGAACGGCTATGACCGAAGAACAGGAGTTCAGAGGGATTTATAATCTTGATGTTGTGGAAATCCCCACTAATAAGCCGATTGTAAGATTAGACCAGGAAGACCAGGTTTTCAAAAACGAAAGCGGGAAATTCGCCGCCGCTATACGACAGATTAAGGAATGTTACCAAAGGGGGCAGCCAGTTCTCGTTGGTACGATTTCTATTGAGCGCTCAGAGCTTTTGTCCAAGCTTTTGAAACGGGAGGGCATAAAGCATGAGGTTTTAAATGCCAAAAACCATGAGCGCGAGGCTGAAATCGTGGCGCAGGCAGGAAAGAAAAATGCCGTTACAATCGCCACAAACATGGCGGGACGCGGTACTGACATTATGCTCGGAGGAAACCCCGAATACCTTGCCAAGGCGCAGATGCGTAAAGAGGGCGTTGAGGAGGATTTAATTATAGAAGCCACCGGTTTCGCCGAGACCGACAATGAGGAAATCCTCAAAACCCGTGACAGTTATAAAAAATATAACGAACGTTTTAAGGGGGAAATAGCGGCAGAAGCTCAAGCGGTCAAGGACGCGGGCGGCTTGTTCATTCTCGGTACAGAGCGGCATGAGTCAAGACGTATTGACAATCAGCTACGCGGACGTTCCGGGCGGCAGGGAGACCCGGGCGAGAGCAGATTCTTTATTTCTCTTGAAGATGATTTAATGCGGCTTTTCGGCGGCGAAAGGGTACAGGGTATTATGGAAACCCTCCGCATTGAGGAAGACCAGCCCATACAGCAAAAGTTGCTAACCCGAACCATTGAGTCGGCGCAGAAGAAAATAGAGGGTCGCAACTTTTCAATCCGTAAAAACGTACTTGATTTTGACGACGTTATGTCACAGCAGAGAATGACTATTTACAATCAGCGCGCCACTGTGCTTGAGGGCGGCGATGTGAGTGAAAAAATCCGCTCTATGATTACCGATACTTTAGAGGAAACGGTTGATACTTTTTGTCAGGGAGACATAACCGATGACTGGAATCTTACGGGACTGCGGGAAAGCTGGTCGGGAGTTTTGACCACCTCGGCAGATTTCCGCTACAACAAAGAGGAGCTTGGCGAAATAACCAAGGAAGAGCTTAAAGAAGAGCTGCAAAAACGCGCAATAGAGCTTTATGAAAAGCGCGAGCAGGAATACACTCCCGAAATAATGCGCGAAGTCGAGCGGGTAATCCTGCTTAAAAACGTGGATTCAAAGTGGATGGACCACATTGACGCAATGTCGGACTTAAAGCAGGGTATTTATCTGCGGGCTATGGGCTCTCACAGAGACCCTGTGGTTGAATATCGTCACGAGGGTTTTGCAATGTATGACGAGATGATAGCTTCAATCCGCGAAGACACCGTAAGAATGGTACTGACCGTGCAAATAAGAAAGGAAGCTCCGCCTCAAAGGGAACAGGTTATGAAACCCGATGCGGCAAACGCCGGAGCGCAGAATACAATAAAAAAGATTTCAAGCGATAAGGTCGGCAGGAACGACCCTTGTCCCTGCGGGAGCGGGAAAAAGTTTAAAAAATGCTGCGGAGCGTAATAAAAATTAAAAGCGGGCGTTATATAACGCCCGCTTTATGATTTCTTTCAGTGTGTATAATGCTTATTAGTGGGTGTTTTCCTCATATTTACCGCCAATTACAATAGGTTTATGAGAAAAATCAAATTCAATGACGGAAAGTTGTTCATTTATGCTTTTTATGACATTGCTCATAATTAACCCTTTTCATGCAAAATATAAATTTTCTACAGATTCTCCCCGTTACTTTCAATCACTTCTCTGTACCAATACCCGCTATCCTTAATGATTCGCTCCTGCGTAACAAAATTGACGTAAACCAAACCAAAACGCTCGCTGTAACCTGCCGCCCACTCAAAATTATCCATAAGCGACCACTGGAAATACCCCGCCACGTCCGCACCCTCGTCCGCGGCTTCTCTCAAGCAGAGCAGATAGCGGTTGAGAAAATCAATTCTGTTAGGGTCGTGAACTTTTCCGTCCAGGGAAATTACATCGTGACAGGAGAGCCCGTTTTCGGTGATGTAAATAGGCAACATATATCTTTCGTATAAAAATTTTGCGCCCCATTTCAGCGCCTCAGGGGTAATAGCCCAGCCGAAAGAATTACGGGGATAGCCCTCGTATCTTTTTATTACTTCAAGCTCGCAGTTTTTGTCTGCTTTTACGGCAAAGCCATGATAAATGTTCTGTCCGTAAAAGTCAATCGGCTGTTTTATTGTTTCTAAATCTTTTTCGTAGCCCTCCGGGAGATATTTACCGAAAATTTGAAGCCCGTCTTTGGGATATTTGCCCAAAACTACGGGGTCGCTCCACCATGAAACGCTCCAAAACCATCTTTCGTCGTCGGTCACGGTAAAAGCCTCTTTTCTCGCAATGGCTATATTTTCAAGACTCTCGGTTTCGGGATAAGGGAAAGTTCCGCAAGGGGCAAAACCTATTTGCAAATCGCCTGCGATTGCGCGCATGGCTTTAACCGCTTTGCCATGGGCAATAAGAACATTGTGCGCCATCGGAATTATTTCCGAAAGCGACATTTTAAGACCCGGAGCGTGTGTTCCGGTAATACAGCCGAAACCTATGAAGACCTGCGGTTCGTTAAAGGTTATAAAATGCTTAACCCTGTCCGAGAAGTTTTCGACTACGACTTTGGCGTACTCTGCAAACCAGTCGGGGGAATCGGGGTTTAGCCAACCGCCTCTTTTATGTAATTCAAGGGGCAACTCCCAGTGAAAAAGGGTTATGAAAGGGGTTATGCCGTTTGCAATCAGCTCATTTATAAGATTATTGTAAAATTCTAAGCCTTTTTGATTAACTTCGCCCGTGCCGTCGGGCATGATTCTCGCCCATGAAATCGAGAAACGATAGGCTTTAAGCCCCAACTCTTTCATAAGGGCAACATCGTCCTTGTATCTGCGGTAATGGTCACAGGCAACGTCGCCGTTATGTCCTTCGTAGATTGCGCCGTCTTTTTGGCAAAACATGTCCCAAATATTCAAGCCCTTGCCGTCCTCGTATGCCGCCCCCTCAATCTGATAGCTTGAAGTAGCCGCGCCCCATACAAAATCTTTTTTGAACATTTTATGCACCATTCTTTCCCGGCATTAACACGCCGTAAAATATTTTTCCTCTTGCGGTTGTTATTTTTTTTAATTTATAATCATTTTAAAAGATATTTATTGAATATTGGTATAAATTCAATAAATGGAAAGATTAACACAATCAGGATAAGAATCGGCGCTAAAAACTTTATAATCCATGACCAGGCGGCTTTTTGCTTAAAGACGTAACCCGGAGTACTTTCTATTTCATCAATCGCGCTCTTAGGTTTCCAGAACCAACCGATAAATATACACATCAAAAGACCGCTTACAGGCAATAGAATGTTGCCTGTGATGTAATCCATCAATTGGAAAATACTCTTTCCCGTTCCGAGGAAATTATTACCGCTGAAAACAGTTCCTTCAGCCAAAGACATGGAATTAGGTATTGAAAGCAGGCAAAAAGCGACACATAAACCCGTAACGGAGGTTTTGCGTTTCCATTTAAGTGTATCAATTGTAAAAGAACAGCAGGCTTCGGTCAATGAAATTGACGATGTGAGAGCTGCCATTGACAACAGCAAAAAGAATGCCGCGCCGATAACCCTGCCCATAGGCATGTGCTCAAAAGTGGCGGGGAGTGTCGTAAACGCCAAGCCCGTACCCTCTCCCGGACTACCGCCCATAGCAAACACAGCGGGGAAAATCGCCATTCCCGCAAGTACTGCCGCTAATGTATCGAGACCGGCTATTGTCATAGCGGTTTTAGGCATTTTGGCGTCTTTTTTCAGGTAACTTCCGAAAGTAATCAAAACGCCGGAGGCAAGACTCATTGAGAAGAATGCCTGTCCAAGCGCCATTGGAATTGTCCGAATCGTAAATCCTTCGGAATTGGCGAACATGAACTTCAGCCCTTCGCCCGCACCCGGAAGTGTGACCGAACGGATTACAACTAACATCAAAACTACAAAGAATAAAGGCATCATGACTTTACTTGCTTTTTCAATACCCGATGTACCGAAGATGCAGATAAACCATGTAAGCCCTACAAATAAAAACGTCCACAGTACGGGTTGCCATGCACCTGCGGCGAGAGAGCCGCCTACCAACGAAACAAAATCAACACCTGCACCGTGAAAAATAAACGCGAACATATATCTCAGCGCCCAGCCGCCGACAATACCGTAATAAGTCATTAACAAAAACGGGGCAAAAACCGCTATAACGCCTATGAAACCTGAGCCTTTTTGTATTTTTGAATATGCCTCAACGGGGCTTTTTTGGGTATAGCGACCGATAGTGATTTCGCCGAGCATGACGGGGACGCCGAGCAGTATGATGATTGCAAGATAACATAAAAGAAACCAAAACCCGCCGTTTTCGCCCATAAGGTACGGGAATCTCCACAAATTTCCCACGCCTATGGCAGAGCCTGCCGTAGCTAAAACAAAGCCCATAGATGATTTCCAGTTTCCGCGATTGTCATTCATTGTTTTTTCCTTATAATTTTTGTTTTAATATTTTAAAGTATGGCAGAGTTTAAACCGAAACATGAAAATCCCTGCAGCTTTTAGAGTGGCAGGGATTTTGCCTGCGGTGGCTCACCGCCGGAGGAGGTGGGATTCGAACCCACGTGCCCGGTTAAGGGCAACTCGATTTCGAGTCGAGCTCGTTATGACCACTTCGATACTCCTCCGAGTATTTTAAACCTAACTTAAGTATTATACAACATATTTTTAAATATGTCAATAAAAAACCGCCCAAGCCACGAAAATTTAGTTTTCCCTCAAAATAACTGATATAGTAAACATGAAAATGTTTACAGAAGACTTTTATGCTTGGGAAGGCGAACAAGAGGACATAGAAAAAGGCTTGCGAATATGCAAGCCCCAAACCTACTTTTTCTTCCTACCCAACACTTTCTTTAAATACTGCCCCGTAAATGATTCCTTATTCTTTGCCAATTCCTCCGGCGTACCCTCAGCTATGATATAGCCGCCGCCGTCGCCGCCCTCGGGACCAAGGTCTATTACATAATCGGCGGTTTTTATTATGTCTAAATTATGCTCGATTACAACAACGGTGTTCCCGCCCTCGACTAATTTCTGCAGTACATCTATAAGCTTATGCACATCGGCAGTGTGAAGCCCTGTGGTTGGCTCGTCTAAAATATAAATAGTACGCCCCGTGGGTCTTTTGGATAATTCGGAGGCAAGCTTAACCCGCTGGGCTTCCCCCCCTGAAAGGGTGGTAGCCGACTGCCCGATTTTAATATAACCAAGCCCAACGTCATAAAGAGTTTGAAGCTTTCTCGCAATACGCGGTATATTCTCAAAAAAACTCAAGCCTTCTTCGACAGTAGTTTCCAAAACGTCGTATATATTCTTGCCCTTGTAAGTCACTTCAAGGGTCTCGCGGTTGTATCTCTGACCCTTGCAAACATCGCACGGAACGTAAACATCAGGCAGAAAGTGCATTTCTATTTTTAATATACCGTCGCCCTCACAGGCTTCACACCGCCCGCCCCTTACGTTGAACGAAAAGCGCCCGGTGGCGTAACCTTTCATCTTCGCCGCGTTGGTTGAGGCGAAAAGGTCTCGTATATCGGTAAAAACTCCCGTGTAGGTAGCGGGGTTGGAGCGGGGGGTTCTGCCTATTGGGGATTGGTTAATATCAATTACCTTGTCTAATTGCTCCGCGCCTGTTATTTTACTAAAAAAGCCGGTTTTGACGCGAGCGCGGTTAAGCTTTCCCGCAAGGTATTTATAAATAATTTCGTTTACGAGCGAACTTTTCCCACTCCCCGAAACCCCTGTTACGCAGGTTAATACACCTAACGGAATTTTTACGTTAATATCTTTTAGGTTATTCTCAGACGCGCCCAAAACCGTGAGAAAACGCCCGTCGGGTTTGCGTCGGTTTTTAGGAATGGGAATTTTTTTCTTTCCCGAAAGATACTGCCCCGTAGCGGAATCCGGGCAGGCGATAATTTCGTCAATAGTTCCCGCCGAGACTATTTCCCCGCCGTGGACTCCCGCGCCCGGACCTATATCAACCACATAATCGGCGGCAAACATAGTTTCTTCGTCGTGTTCGACTACAATCAGGGTGTTACCCAAATCGCGCAGACGTTTTAAAGTAGCTATAAGCTTATCGTTATCACGCTGATGCAAGCCTATACTGGGCTCATCTAAAATATAAAGCACCCCCATGAGCGAGCTACCTATTTGCGTGGCTAATCTGATTCTTTGGCTTTCGCCGCCCGACAACGTTCCAGCCGCCCGTTTCAGGTTCAGATAGCCAAGCCCCACACTTTTTAAAAAACCGAGCCTTTCCTTTACTTCCTTTATGATTTGCTCGGCTATAAGCATGTCGCGCTCAGAAACTTCAACATTTTGGCTGAATTCCAATGCGTCGTCAATACTCATTTTACAAAAATCGCTTATATTGATTCCCGAAACGGTGACAGAAAGGGCTTCTTTATTAAGCCTTTCGCCCTTGCAAGAGGGGCAAAGCACATCGCTCATAAGCGTCTGTATTTCTTCCCGCGAATAATTACTGCCTGTTTCGCGAAAACGCCGTTCAAGGTTGTTTACAAGTCCCTCAAAATCAGTTGTATACTTACCGTGACCGTTCTCGTAAGAACGCACTACCTCTATTTTTTCGCCGTTTGTGCCGTAGAGCAATACATTTAGTGCGGTTTTTGAAAGGCTTTTCAAGGGCGCTATCAAGGAGAATTTATAATGCTTGGCAAGGGCGTCAAAGTACATCTGCGCGATTGAACCCTCGGCATAAGTCCAGCCGGAAGCCTTGATTCCTCCCTCTTTAATTGAAAGCTCCCTGTTCGGCATAATAAGGTCAGGGTCTACTCGCATAAAAGTACCCAACCCCGTGCATTTCTGACATGCACCGTAAGGGTTATTGAAAGAGAACATGCGCGGTTCAAGCGCCTCAATGCTGACCCCATGCTCGGGACAGGCGTAGTTTTGGGAGAAATGCAATTCTTCATCATCGCCCTTATCAACAAAAATCAATCCGTCGGTCAACCCTCCTGCCGTTTCTAAACTTTCCGAAAGGCGCGATTTTATTTCAGGTTTTATGACCAATCTGTCTACCACAACTTCTATATCGTGCTTAATATTTTTATCAAGCTTGATTTTCTCCGAAAGGTCGTAAATACTGCCGTCGATTCTGACTCTGACATAGCCCTGACGGCGAATGGCGTCAAGCTCTTTTTGATACTCGCCTTTTCTCCCCCGCACAATGGGCGATAAAATCTGGATTTTTGTCCCCTCGGGCAAAATCAAAATCTGGTCTACGATTTGGTCTATGGTCTGCTGTTGGATTTCCCTGTTACAGACGGGACAATGAGGGATTCCGATTCGGGCGTATAACAATCGCAGATAATCATAAATCTCGGTTACAGTCCCTACCGTAGAGCGCGGGTTTCGCGAAGTTGTTTTCTGGTCTATGGAAATAGCAGGCGAAAGCCCCTCTATGCTGTCTACGTTCGGCTTTTCCATCTGCCCTAAGAATTGCCGTGCATAAGACGATAGGCTTTCTATATATCTTCTTTGCCCGTCAGCGTAAATCGTGTCGAACGCCAATGAGGACTTTCCCGACCCGGAAAGCCCCGTCATGACTATAAGCTTGTCCCTCGGCAGTTCGAGGTCGATATTTTTTAAATTATGCTCACGTGCGCCTCGGATAATGATTTTATTGCTTGGCATTTGTTTCTCCTATTTCTTAGCTTTGTGTAAATCATAAAACTCTTTTAAGGACTTTTTTGTACCAACGTCAAGATTATGCCAACGCATCCCTTGAATAGCACCCTCTAATGATGATAGCCGCATTATACAGGCGGACGGGTCATTCGCAAGAATACGCAACCATGCTTCGTAGCTACCAATTTCCCTTAATTGTTCTACTGTTTTTATGCCTACATGTTCAAGCTGTGTTTCCAGCTTTTCCGCTATGTTTGGCAACTTTCTAAGTTCGCCCATTATTTTCTCCTTTAGGCTTGATTTTTACCCCGCACAACTTTTTATAACCCTCTAAATCCGGTTCTTTTTCAATCCTGAACATAAAATACCTGCCGTTTTTCATAAAATCGCCGCCATTTTGATAAGCTTCCCTGATTTCGGGCGATAATTCCGGCAAAACCGCCTCGGCTTCGGGCGATAATTTATAGCTGATGACCATAAATACTGAAAAACCATCTATTTCCGGATAAAAAGTACCGAGAGCCTGTCCACTTTTCTGGAATTTAACATTCCAACCAGGCGCATACGAACAACCGCTGTAGGTCATTTTCGGCTTGGCTTTACAGACCTTGTCCATAAAATCAAAAAGCGATTGCCATAAGGCTTTACCCGTGCCGCCTATATAATTCTCAATTTCAGTATAGGAAGGTTGATGGGTTTGCGGAAATAAATTATGCCACTCCATAGCGGGCGGCGTTCTTGTTTCATTACTCATAATTATATTTCCCCTGCTTTCTCAGTCCAATCAATAAAAAGGCTGTACCGCTTTGCCGTAAATTTTATAACACAGTAATTGGGGTCGTTATAATCCTTAAAATAATGTTCAAGCCCTTCATACCACATTTCTTTTTTAACTTCAGGCTCGGTGACTATTTCAACATCGCCCGAAAGTGAAACGCCGTATTCTTCAGAGCCAAAGCAGACGCTTGCACGATTACAACCGCTTATTCTTACCGCTTTATTACTGTCGATGCCTGTGCAAAAAGTCAGAAATTTAATTCCGTCCGCCTTTGATACGGTTATTACTGACGAGGAGGGATAGCCGTCCTTGTCAATAAGCGTAAGTACGCAGTTGCGTTGACTGATAATAATTTCCTCTGCTTTTTTAATTAATTTTCCTGACTCAGTACTCATGATAAAAACCCCCAAAATATTTATAACCTGATTTTATCATATAAAATATGACGGCAGTATGTCATGTTTAAAAAATTCTTTTAAATTGAACGTCTTAGTTTAATTTTACCGGATTGGTTGCCTTAGTACACTATATCATATATAAAGTTAAAATTCAATAAAAAATAAAAGTATTTTGTTTTTTATTAAAAACTGTTGTCAAAATTATTAGCCTGTGCTAAAATGTAATTACGGTTCAGGTAACGCCGAACTGTAAAATATAAGTAAGGAAGTACTTTACCTTGAACATATCAGACTGCTCCGGAACTGCGCCGCTTGACAACGCTCCCGCTATGAACGGTGCGCTTATAGCCATGAGCGGCGGAGTTGACAGCTCGGTTGCGGCTTTTTTGACAGTAAAGAGGGGCTTTGAATGTATCGGAAGCATGATGAAGCTTTTTTCCAACGAGGATATTGGTGAAACCGATGAAAGCCGCGAACGCAAATGCTGCTCGCTGGAGGACGCCGAGGACGCCCGCGCCGTAGCTCATAAGCTTGGGATTCCTTTTTATGTTTTCAACTTTGCCGCCGATTTCAAAAAACAAGTGATTGAACGGTTTATCGAAACCTATAAAAACTGCCAAACCCCCAACCCTTGTATCAACTGCAACCGATATTTGAAATTTGAGCGGTTGCTCAACCGTGCAAGAGAGCTTGATAAAGAATATATAGTTACGGGACATTACGCACGAATTGAATATAATCAGGCAAGTCAGCGGTATCTTTTAAAAAAGGGTATGGATTTGTCCAAAGACCAAAGCTATGTGCTTTACGCCATGACGCAAGAGCAATTAAAATACACGCTTTTCCCTCTTGGCGGGCTCAATAAATCCGAAGTGCGTGAAATTGCGCTTGAACATGGATTCATAAACGCAAAAAAACGCGATAGTCAAGATATTTGCTTTGTGCAAAGCGGAGGCTACGCAGATTTCATTCGTCAATATACAGGAGAAGATTTTGCAAAAGGGCGCTTTACCGATAAAAGCGGCAACGACCTCGGCGAACATAAAGGGATTATTCATTATACCGTAGGTCAACGGAAAGGATTGGGCTTAACATCCGAAAAGCCTTTATATGTTTGCTCGTTATGCCCAGATAATAATACCGTGGTCGTCGGAACAGAGGCAGAACTGTACGCCAAAGTCCTGATTGCAAGAGATATAAATATAATACCATTTAAAAAAATTGAATCGCCGCTGAAAGTTCGCGCCAAAATACGTTACAACCAAAGCGAACAGCCCGCTGTCGTCCGCCAAATTGATTCGGATACTCTCAGGTTAGAGTTTGACAGCCCGCAAAGAGCTGTAACTAAAGGACAGGCGGCGGTCTTATACGACGGAGATACCGTCATAGGCGGCGGAACAATAAGTGAAGTTCATGCTTTTTAAATACCGCAGGTTATAAAAAAGTCAAAAAACTCAAAAAACCACTTGACAGAGAGAGCGTTATATGTTATAATTCTTACCATGCAGATATGTATTGTAATTATTAACTTTATAATAAGGAGAACCCACTAAATGAAAACTTATCAAAAAATAACCGACTTAATCGGAAAAACCCCTCTGTTGGAATTAACAAATTTTAAAAAGGAACAAGGTTTATCAGCTACCCTGCTCGGCAAGTTAGAATATTATAATCCTGCCGGAAGTGTAAAAGACCGCATAGCAAAAGCAATGATTGAAGATGCGGAGGAAAGAGGCGTTTTAAAACCGGATTCGGTAATAATAGAGCCGACCAGCGGCAATACCGGAATAGGATTAGCTTCAATTGCGGCTGCCAAAAACTACAAAATTATTCTGACCATGCCCGAAACTATGAGCGTAGAACGCCGTAACCTGCTGAAAGCCTACGGCGCGGAGCTTGTTTTGACCGAGGGAGCGAAAGGAATGAAAGGTGCGATTGCCAAAGCCGAAGAGCTTGCCGCTGAAATCCCTGACAGCTTTATTCCGGGGCAATTCGTTAATCCCGCCAATCCTGCCGTACACAGAAAAACTACAGGTCCCGAGATTTGGGAGGATACCGACGGTAAAGTTGATATACTTGTTTCCGGAATCGGAACGGGCGGTACTATTACCGGAACGGGCGGATACTTAAAAGAGAAAAACCCCAATATAAAAATAATCGCCGTTGAACCTGCCGCCTCCCCCGTTTTGTCGGCGGGAACACCCGGCCCGCACAAGATTCAGGGAATTGGCGCGGGATTTGTTCCGGAAGTACTTAATACAGCAATTTACGATGAAATTGTTACGGTTTCAAATGAGGACGCATTTGAAACGGGGCGCACAATCGCCAAAAGCGACGGTGTTCTGCTCGGAATTTCTTCAGGCGCAGCGCTTTGGGCGGCTGTTCAGGTCGCTAAGAAACCCGAAAACGCAAATAAAGTAATCGTTGTGATTCTGCCGGACACAGGTGAGCGTTATCTTTCTACTGCAATGTTCGCCGAAGTATGACCGATGCTACGTCATACGCGATTCAGCCGTTTCCAAAAGGGGTGAAAACGGTCGGTTTATGTTAAACGGCGGCTTAAATCGTCTGTTTCTTACAAAGCTTACTTCAATATAAGGGACTATACTTATGAAACAGGAAACAGCGTGTATTCACGCGGCAAGAAATAAAATAAATCAAATGCACAGTACCGGAGCGGTTGCCGCGCCTATATTCCAGTCCGCTACTTTCGCGCACCCTTCGGTCGGGGAAAGCACGGGGTATGACTATTCACGCTCTGGAAACCCCACCCGCGAACATGTCGAGAGCTTAATCGCCGCCTTAGAGGGCGGCGCAGGCGGGTTGGCATTTTCAAGCGGTATGGCGGCTGTTTCAACCCTTACCGAGCTGTTTTCTCCGGGTGATGAAATCATCTCTACCGACGACCTCTACGGCGGAACGGTACGACTGTTCGACCATGTTTCAGCCAAAAACGGTTTGATTGTTCATTACACTGATACGTCGGGCTTATCGGTTTTAAAATCTACAATTTCGGACAAAACCAAAGCTATTTTTATTGAAAGCCCAACCAACCCCATGATGAAAGTCACCGACATAGTGGCGGTGAAAGAAATTATAGCCGGGCGAAATATTCTTTTAATCGTTGACAATACCTTTATGAGCCCTTATTTCTGTAATCCTATAAAACTCGGCGCCGATATAGTCGTTCACAGCGGTACAAAATATTTAAGCGGTCACAACGATACGTTAAGCGGGTTTTTAGTAGCCGCCGATTCTAAAATCTATGAGAAACTCCGTTTCCTTCAAAAAACCACAGGGGCGGTGCTTTCCCCGTTTGATTCATTTTTAGTAACCCGCGGACTCAAAACTTTAGCTGTGCGTATGGAAAAAGCTCAGAAAAATGCCCTTGAAATCGCTGAATGGCTGAAAATTCAGCCCAAAATTACCTCTGTTCATTATGTCGGTTCACCTGAGCACCCTGCTTATGCATTGTCAAAACGACAGGCGTCCGGTTTCGGCTCAATGATTTCGTTTACAACAGACAGCGCGGAAACGGCGCGAAATATTTTGAATAGGGTTAAGCTTATTCTGTACGCAGAATCATTGGGAGGTGTGGAAACACTGATTACCTATCCCGTAATGCAAACCCACGCCGATGTTCCTGAAGAACGGCGAATTGCGCAGGGAATCAATGAAAAATTGTTGCGCCTCTCGGTTGGAATTGAGGCGGTGGAAGATATTATAGCCGATTTGGCAAAAGCCATGCAGGGTGGTTTATAACCGCCCGCAAAATCAATCTCGTTCTGTAAAATTTTACCGAAATGAGCAAGAATATGAAATATAATTTTGACACTGTAGTAAACAGAAAAAACACCGATTCTTTAAAATACGACTTTGCCGCCGAGCGAAAAATGTCCGGGAACTTGATTCCTTTATGGATAGCCGATATGGACTTCCCCGCCCCGCCCGAAGTTTTAGTCGATGTGGAAAAAGCTGTCCGCCACGGCATATTCGGCTACACAGAGGCAAAAAATGATTATTACAACGCCGTTACCGATTGGTTTTTTTCACGTTACGGTTATTCCGTAAGCAGACATGAAACTGTCAAAACCCCCGGCGTGGTATACGCCATCGCCATGGCAATCCGAGCTTTCACCCAACCGAGCGACGGCATAATTATTCAAACGCCGGTTTACTATCCTTTTTTTGAGGTTATCCGCGATAACGGCAGAAATTTAGTTATGAATCCTCTTAATTATAACGAAGGGAATTACAGCATTGACTTTGACGACTTTGAAAGTAAAATTAAAACCGAAAATGTAAAATTATTTATACTTTGCAACCCGCACAACCCTGTGGGGCGGGTCTGGACAAGGGTCGAGCTTGAACGCCTGAACAAAATCTGCGCCGATAATAACGTTTTGGTTATCTCCGATGAAATCCACTGCGACTTTGTTTGGAGTGGATACGAACATGTCTGTTTCGGCAATATTGAAAAAAACGCGGTGATTATGACCGCGCCGAGTAAAACTTTCAATTTAGCGGGATTACAGATTGCCAATATTTTTATTAAAAACACAAAGCTTCGCCGTTTGTTTAAATCTGAAATAGCTAAAAGCGGCTACAGCCAACTTAATACTCTCGGGCTTGCCGCCTGTAAAAGCGCCTATTCAAAAGGCAGTGAATGGCTGACGGAGCTTAAAATATATTTACAAGGAAATATAAGCGCCGTCAAAGAATTTTTAAAGGAGCGGCTTCCGCGTGTAAAACTTATCGAGCCTCAGGGTACATATCTTGTATGGCTTGATTTTTCAGCTTATAAACTAACGCAGGAGGAGCTTGACCGAAGAATAATTCATGAGGCTGGGCTTTGGCTTGACTCGGGTACAATGTTCGGCGAAGACGGAAAGGGCTTTCAAAGGATTAATGTCGCCTGCCCACGCGGGTTAATAAATACCGCCCTTGAAAAATTAGAGCATGCGTTTAAAGAAAAAACCAATCCTTAAAGGATTGGTTTTTTCTTTAAACCGATAAACTTAATCACTGAAAATACCGTTTCAGCAAGCCCTGAAACGCCATACCGTGACGGGCTTCGTCTTTACACATTTCATGTACGGTGTCGTGAATAGCATCAAGGTCAAGCTGTTTTGCCCTTGTCGCAAGGTCTTTTTTGCCCTGCGTCGCTCCGTGTTCCGCCAAAACCCGCATTTCAAGATTTTTCTTAGTTGAAACGTCAACGACTTCTCCAAGAAGTTCGGCGAATTTAGCGGCGTGTTCGGCTTCTTCAAAAGCAATCCTTTTGTAGGCTTCTGCGACTTCGGGGAAACCCTCCCTGTCTGCCTGACGGCTCATGGCAAGATACATTCCCACTTCGGTACATTCACCCATAAAGTTTTGACGAAGCCCTTCAACAATTTCAGGGTCAACGTCTTTAGCCACGCCTATGCGATGCTCATCGGCGAAAGCTAACCCTTCTCCCGGCTGCTCAGTGAACTTAGAGGCGGGGGCTTTGCATTGCGGGCATTTTTCAGGCGGTTCAGAACCCTCATGTACATAGCCGCAAATGGTGCAGATAAATTTTTTCATAAAAAACCTCCTTATTAATAATTATTATCAATTGATATTTATTATTATATATCAAAAAATATTAAATGTCAATAGAAAAAATATTAATTTTTTTTGAAATTTTACAAAACGCTCAAATTATAAGGTGAGCCGAAAAACTTATGAAAATTCATCCCAGCCTTATCATCTCATCAATACATTTCCTCGCGTCCCTGATTAAGTCCTGCGGTAGAACGATTTCCTCCCCGCCCTTCCCCGAAAGCGAATGATACAGGTCAACCAAAGTCGTGATTTTCATATTAGGGCAAAGTAGCTTTTGACTTAAAACATAGAATCTTTTGTCGGGACAGGCATACTGCAAATGCTCGGCAATACTCATTTCAGTACCGATTATAAATTCCCTCTCGGGGGAATTTTTTGCGTATTCCATAATAGCCGACGTAGAGCCCACAAAATCAGCCGCCGCCACAACGCTCGGAAGACATTCGGGATGAATAAGCAAAAGCGCATTCGGATTTTTTTTCTTAGCCTTTTCAACGTCCCGCATATCAACACAGGCGTGAATAGGACAGCCGCCCTGCAACAGCTTAACGTTTTTTTCGGGAATCTGCTTCGCTACATAATCGCCGAGATTACAGTCGGGGATAAATAATATATTGGGATTCTCTAATTTTCTTACAATACTTACAGCCGAAGAAGAGGTTACGCAGACGTCGCTGATTGCTTTAAGCTCTGCCGTAGTATTTATATAAGCCACCACGGTATAATCGGGATATTTTTGCTTGACGGCAGAAATCAGCTCGGGTTCCATCTGCTCTGCCATAGGACATCCGGCTTCACCGTTCGCGAGGTAGACTGTTTTTTCAGGCGACAGTATTTTCACCGTCTCTGCCATAAAGCGAACGCCGCACATTATAACTGTGCTTTGAGTGGCTTTGGTGGCGGCTACGCTCAAAGCGTAGGAGTCTCCGCTGTAATCCGCTACCTCTATAATTTCCCGCGCCTGATAACTATGCGCCAATAAGCAAATATTCCGCTCCTGCTTTAGGTTTCGGATTGCATTTTGTAATTCATGGATTGTCATATATTTATACCTCCGTATTTGTTATAATCGGCTTATCTTTGTTAGTGTAAACATATATTATTGTATTAACGGGCTATAAAAAACCATTTATAGACTTCAACTCCGGTTTTTAAATTTATTTCATTTTCTTCTATTGATTTTGGTGCTTTGAATACAGCGCCGTCAAAATCTAAATAATAATTTTCCGTGTATCCGAATAAAAGCGCGTTATCGTTGTTTGTGTAAACACGAATTATTGAATCCGAAAAGCTTCTGAACTTAATTTCCCCTCGCTCGGTCATATATTCCATAAAGTTTTCTGCTTCAAATAAATATTTACCGTTTTCGTCTTCAACTTCTATTCTTGTGATATTTGTATAAGCGCCGGAATCACTCGCGTTTAAGGGGAAAAACAACGAAAAAGCCCCTTCTGAATCCGAAACCTTTCGCACGTCAATCTCAAAAAATTCCCCATTATAAGAAGTAATTATTTCAGGCTCGGCTAATTTATCTGAATCCGCGACTCCGTCAAGCGCAAGGACATAACCGTTAAGCTCGGCGTCAAACCTGCCTGTGAGTCCGTACTCTCTTTCCAAATATTCGTAAGCCGATTGGTCGTACATAATAAATATTCCCGAATCGGTTTCAAGGTCATATCTATAAATAATCGTGTCATCATTAAAAAGCTTGTGTATTCCGCTTGCTTTTTCGTAAATATTTGTGGAAAGATTAAGCGGAAAGGCGGCAAGTGACAAAATCAATACAAGTCCCGCAAGGATAAACCCACCCGCCACCAAACGGTTGATTTTACTTATAACCTTTATTGGGCTCTCTATTTCAAACAAATAAGGAATGATAAAACCAAGCGCCAGTACGGGGACTATTCCGAGCGCCCAGCCCAAAGTCAGCCCCAAAGCATCGGAAGCCAAAATTGCCAAAGGCACAGCCAAAGGAAGCATACAAATGCAGGGAATTACGCCTAAGTAAAATTTAGATATATCACGCTTAACACCCATATTTAACGCCAATATAACCGCCCCGACAAATCCCGCAGGCGAGAATAAAATGCTGAGTTCGGGAGCGAAAACAGCACCCAAAGAACCTATTGCACCCATAAAAATACAATTAGCCAAAAATAAGTATTGCGGCGTTGACTTATATTTTAGCGATAGCCACTTATTCATTACAGCGAGAACCGCAACATAAACCCCAAGGGTTAAGAACAAAAAGCCAAGTACCGTAATCCAATGACTGAACGAATACGAACCTAAAAGTCTGCCGTAAACCGGAATTAGAGCCAAGCCGCTTCTAACCAAAAATGCCATCAGCAAAGAAATGACAACCGCTGCAATATTAGAAAGCAGGGCTAATAATAAGCCTTTTAGAGAATATTTTCTTAACCTGGCATTAAGGAATAAAGCCGTCGCGATTAACAACAGACTTAAAACCCCGAACGCTACAGCAACCCACGGCGGATAATAAAAGGTAAACAAATTTAGCCATGTGTAAAAAACCGCACTGTTTTCAACACCGTAAAGCGTGTTTAAATCCAGATTGCCGAAATAGTAAAGAACCTCGAGCATCATGTTGCCGTTTTGGGCAACGATTAAATCCGAAAGTTTCCCGACGTTGTCATTAGCGGTATGGTAGTTATAGCCCTCTCCGAGGTTGGCAAAGTTCAAGCCCTGTACGCCCTGCTCCGAAAAAGCCGAAAAATCCGTGCCGTTTGGCATTTGGCTGTAGACGAAATCGGTAATTGAATTGGCGAAAATATTATCGTTAATTTTCGCGAAATGTTTAACAGTATTGTAATTGCCGCTTGGAATACCGTTATATTCCCCGTTTGTCGTTTCAAACATATTCAGCATTCCGCCTGTTCCCCTGCACTCCCAGTTGGCGACAAATTTTACGTCGTCCATTAAATTCACAAATCTTGAATCAACATTGTTGACAGGCTGCCGTCTCTCGGCAAAGAGATAAGCGCCGAGCAAGCCTTCTTCCTCCCCATCGGTGAAAAGGAATACAACGGTGTTGTCAAAAGTGAGTTCCCGCGTTTTAATCTGTCTTATTACCTCAAGCATAGCGGCAACCGGAACGCCGGCGTCACCCGCCCCCGCTCCCATAGGCACACTATCGGTATGGGCGGCAAACAAAAGTATATCGTCTGACTTTTCTCCGGTAAATTCCACTAAAATATTAGTTACCTTAGTGTCGGGAATCAGCGTGTATTCCTCGCCATACCCTCCCAACCTGACTGCATCTTCATAAGTCGTCATATATTCTATTATTACAGGCTCCGTTCCATAAGACGCAAGCTCGGTATAAACAAAATCCAATACCCTTTGATGAGTAGCACTGCCGCGCGGACGAGGTTCTCTCGATATTTCGGTAAGGGTATCAAAAACCCTGTCCATATCAAAATCATCTCTTATCTTATACAGGTTTTTATTTCCTACAGAAATATAAACAGAGCATGTAAAAGTAACAAAAACTAATATTGCAAGTATTGTGGGGAGTAAAATTTTCTTCATCTGTCATATACCTCATTTTTTGACTTTTTTCTTTGTTTATTTTATCATGTATCGGCTTAAAAGTCAATCATTACGTATATTGACAAATTTAAAAATATAATGTATAATCATTTTATGATTGAGTAATTGCTCAATTTAAAGGGGGTATTAAGCTTGACCAAGACTCAAACGACCTCGATTCAGGCAATTTCCGATAAGTGTGACTGCGAAGTGATTCACGAGGAATCGGTCAGCAAAGTCCGCAGTATGATGCCGCAGGGTGAAGATTTTTTAAAACTCGCGAATCTTTACAAAATGTTTTCAGACCCCACGCGGGTGAAAATTTTATGGGCTTTGCATTGTAGCGAAATGTGCGTATGCGACCTTGCGGTGCTTTTAAATATGACCAAATCGGCAATATCTCATCAACTGAAGTCCCTTCGTCTCGGTAATTTAGTAAAGTTTCGCAAACAGGGGAAAATCGTTTACTACTCCCTTGCAGACAAGCATGTTAATGATATTTTTGAACAGGGTTTCGCCCATATACATGAATAAGGGTACTGAGCACAGATTCCAAAAAAATTTAAAAATCGAGGTTTTTATTAAGTGCCGTTAAAAAAATTTGCAAGTTTTTTGTTAATTATAATTGTTTTAATCGCCTGTTTTTTAATTCCCGCAGGAGCCGTTTCGATTCCGTTCTCAAATCGAGAATTAAGACAACAGTTAAAGTCCGAAACTGCCGTGTTAATTGACGGCGATACGGGACAAGTCCTTTTTGAAAAAAACATGAACAAAAAAATGGAACCGGCAAGCATAACTAAAATTATGACCGGGCTTTTGGCGTTAGAGAATGCTGAACTCAGCGATACAATAATTATGTCTCACGACGCCGTTTTTTCAATAGGGCGGGATACCTCACACATTGCCCTTGACGTAGATGAAATAATAACACTTGAGCAGGCTTTATACGCGCTGGCAATCGAATCGGGGAATGACGCCGCCAACGGCATCGCCGAACATGTCGGTAGCTCTATGGAGAATTTCGCTCTGCTTATGACCGAAAGGTCGAAAGAAGCCGGCGCATTAAACACAAGTTTCAAAAATGCCCATGGTCTGCCCGAACCCGAACATTACACGACGGCTTATGATATGGCTGTAATTACTATGGCGGCGTTAAAAACACCGGGATTTACCGAAATATTCGGGGCGGAAAAATACGAAATGCCGCCTACCAACAAACAGCGCGAGGCAAGAACTTTTTGGAGTCATAACTCTATAATAGCGGGTTGGTATAAATATGACGGCGTGATTGCGGGTAAAACAGGCTGGACGCCCGAATCGCAACATACCCTTGTGACGGCAGCCCGCAAAAACGGCAGAACGCTAATTGCCGTTGTTATGAAATCTGCCGCCGCCGACGATAAATATACAGACACAGCGGCGTTATTGGATTATGGTTTTGAAAGCTTTAGCGATGTAAGCTTTAACGCGGATGAACTGTCGAAAGACAATTATATAATTACAAGCGAAGAAGGCGTGCGAGCCGAGATGAACCTGTACGCCGAACAGCCGTTTAACTGCCTGATTCCAAAGGGAAGTACAAAAAATGATATTGAGATAAGTTACAGAACCGTAAGTTACGGCGACGAGTACCAACCGCCGCAGGTCAATGCGGTATTTACATTGCTACAACCTGATTCTCTTCCTGATTATCCCGAGCATAGAAAATTGGGAGAATTAGATATGTTGGTAGACATTATAAATATCGAAGACACCCTATCCGCAAGCGCAGATAATATTCAATCGGTTCAAGACCAAAGCAAAGGCGGTATATCGGTTGTTTTTCTTTGGATTTTCGGGTTCATAGGAGCGTTGCTTGTTATTTTAATTATTCTGCGTATTCGTAATTACATAATATTTAAAAAACGTCGTCGTCGCCGTAATGGAAAATACAGAAAGTATTCGTTTTTAAAGTAGAGCATTCTTTATTTTTCATATTTTTGACCACCATGAACTAATCGGAGCAATCAAAAATGATAATTTCCCTTGAAAAAATCACAAAATATTATAATGGCGAAACCGTCCTTGATGACGTCGGATTAACAATTGAGGACAACGACCGTATAGGCTTAATAGGGGTAAACGGTTGCGGGAAATCAACGCTTTTGCGAATTATCACAGGGTTTGAAAATCCCGAAAACCGCTCTGCTCCAAATGAGCCGAAAATTTTTAAAAACAAAAGCGTGACCATCGGCTATTTAGCACAAAATCGGCAAGCTGACGGAGGTAATATTCAACGTAAATCCGATGTCAATAACCAAAATGGTGAAAATCATACTGTTTACGATGAAATGAAAAGCGTATTTAAGCCACTTGACGACGCGGCAGAAAGACTACGGGTAATTGAATCGGAAATGAGTAGTATCGAAGACCATCAAAGCAATAAATACCGAGAATCAGCCGAAGAATATTCCCGCCTGACGGCTTTTTTTGAAACTAACGACGGATACTTAACCGACGTTAAAATAAGTAAGGTTTTGAACGGCATGGGTTTCCCGCCCGATACTTACGGCAGAATTATTTCTACTTTAAGCGGCGGTGAAAAAACACGGCTTGCCATAGCTAAGTTATTGCTTGAAAACCCGGGCTTGTTAATTCTTGACGAACCTACCAATCATCTCGATTTTAATACCGTAATTTGGCTTGAGGATTATTTAAAAGAATATAAGGGTGCGCTTTTAATAGTTTCCCACGACAGATATTTTCTCGATAAGCTTTGTACTTCAATCTGTGAAATTGAGCGCGGGAAACTGCGCCGTTTTAAAGGGAATTACTCAGCTTTCACTAAAGAAAAGCAGGCGCTTGTCGAAAGACAGATGAAAGAATACCAAGCCCAAAGGCAGGAAATCGCAAAGCTTGAAGATTATGTAGCAAGGAATTTAGTCCGTGCCTCAACCTCAAATATGGCTAAAAGCAGACTCAAAAAACTTGACGCAATGGAAATTGTTGAAAAACCTGTTTTATATGAAAAAGCCGCAAAAATTAAATTCGAGTATGATATTACGCCGCCGCTTGATATTCTCAGCGTAAAGGCTCTTGAAGTCAGCGTGGGAGGGGAAGATTTTGCCTCTGGCGGCGCGCCGGCTAAAACCCTTATTGAATCGCTTTCTTTTAATGTCAGGCGCGGCGATAAAATCGGAATTGTCGGAGCTAACGGCATTGGTAAATCAACAGTTTTGAAACTCATTCAACGTCTGCTCCCTAATCGTAAAGGCAGTGTTGAATGGGCGGATAACGTCAAAATTTCCTACTTTGACCAAGGGAGCGCACGGCTGAACCTGAACGACACGGTAATTGACGCAGTTCATAAAAAATTCCGCTCAATGAAAGAGGTGGAAGTCCGCACGTTGCTCGGGAGTGTACTTTTAAGCGGCGAAGATGTTTTCAAGAAAGTCGGGGTAATTTCGGGCGGCGAGAGGGCAAAGCTTTGTTTTGCCTTAATGAGATTAGAGCGCGGGAATGTACTTATATTGGACGAACCCACAAATCACCTTGATATTTCAACGCGGGAGGTTATTGAAAGAGCGCTTTTTGATTATGACGGCACGGTGATTTTCGTTTCACACGACAGGTATTTACTTAATAAGCTATCTACAAGAATTCTTGAAATTACTGAAAACAACCCGCAGGTTTACGACGGCGGGTTTGATGAATACATGGAAGTAAAACGCAAAGAATCATTAACAGCGCCCGCTAATTTAGAGGTAGAAACACCGGAAAACCTTTCCGAAAAATCTGCCGCAAATTCTAATTACCGCTCAAAGGAAAAGCGGGCTGCCGACGCTAAGAAACGTCTGCGTACAAAAACACTTGAAACTGAGATTGAGCAGCTTGAATCGGAAATTTCACGCCTTGAAGCTGAATTAACCCTGCCCGAAATCTGCGCGGATTATATTCTTGCAGAGGAAAAATGCGGAGAATTGGAACGCGCCAGGGAAAGATTGAATGAAATCACGGACGAATGGTTAAATTTAGAAACAGAATAGATTTGACTTTCTTTTTTTGAACTAATATGATATACTATATATACTCCTTAACGGTTAAATTTCACACGCTATTCACGGCAAATAAGCTGCAAAATTTAACCGTCAAAGAGTATAAAACAAAAAATTTATGAGAAGGTAAAATTTTGGAAAAAACATATAATTTTAATAAAAGTGAGTTGACGCCGCAGCTTTTCGGTGCGTTCGATGAAAATATTAATATGATTTCGCGGGCTTTTAACGTTAAAATCCTCAACCGCGACGGAAATGTAAAAATTATGGGCGAGGAGGCAAATGTACAAAAAGCCCTTTCGGCGGTGGAAAATCTTGCGGAAATCTTAGAGCGGGGAGAATCTGTTACCGAGCAGATTGTGAGATACATTATTTCTATGACAGGCGAAGGTAGCGACGACCGTCTTGCGGATATGTCAAAGGACTGCGTTTGCGTCAGTTTTACAGGAAAACCTGTTAAACCCAAAACTGTCGGACAGAAAAAATATGTGGAGGGTATCAGAAAAAACACCGTCACTTTCACCGTCGGACCTGCCGGCACGGGAAAGACCTATCTTGCCGTTGCGCTTGCTGTGCGGGCTTTTAAAGCCAAGGAGGTTCAAAGGATTATTCTCACGCGCCCTGCTGTTGAGGCAGGGGAAAAGCTTGGTTTTTTGCCCGGCGATTTGCAGAATAAAGTTGACCCTTATTTGCGCCCTCTTTACGACGCCTTGTTTGACATGCTTGGCGCAGAAGCGTTTCAGAGGAATATGGAAAGAGGCAATATCGAAGTAGCTCCGCTTGCCTACATGAGAGGGCGCACCCTTGACGACAGCTTTATAATCCTTGACGAGGCGCAAAATACCACCCATGAGCAGATGAAGATGTTTTTAACCCGTCTTGGTTACGGCAGTAAAATGGTGATTACAGGTGACATAACCCAAATTGACCTTCCCGACCCGCGGCGTTCGGGGCTTGTTGAAGCGGTAAAGGTGCTGAAAAACATAGACGACATAGCTATATGCTATTTCAGCGAGAAAGACGTGGTACGGCACAAATTGGTTCAGGATATAGTCAAAGCTTATGAAAAGTCTAAACCTGCGACTGAATCCAATCCTAATTCCAAGCCAAAAAAGAAAATTCTCGTCAAACGCCAAAGCCGTCATTCCCCTCCTAACCGACAGTCGGTTTCTAAAAAATAACCCGTCAGGAAAAACCAAAAATGAAATTAAAAGTAAGCTTTAACAATAAAGCAGGGGTTGACAGGTCAATTACAGACTTAATAAAAATATGCTGTTTTGCGGTATTGAAACAGGAGAAATCGGAGGAATTCGGTAACGCGGAAGTTTCGGTACTGTTGACCGGGAGCGGTGAGATTAAAATTCTTAACCGTGATTATCGCGGCAAGGACAAATCTACCGATACACTTTCTTTTCCAATCAATGAAATCAATCCCGAAAACAATTTTACAATGCTCGGGGATATTGTAATAAATGTTGAACTTGCAAGGAAGCAGGCTTTTGAATACGGTCACAGTTCTAAACGCGAAATAGCGTTTTTGGCAGTACACTCAATGCTTCATCTGTTGGGCTACGACCACGAGAACTGCAAATCGGACGAAGAAATTATGCGTGAAAAGCAGACGCGGATTTTGAATGAGCTTGGTATATGCGTAGAAATACGCACGGAGGAAAAAAATTGAGAAATTTATTAAACAGCTTTCGTTACGCTATGAACGGTATTATTTTTTGCGCAAGATATGAACGAAATATGCGGATACATATTATTGCAACGCTTTATTTACTGTATTTTTCAAGTTTTTATGATAAAACCAGAGAGGAATTAATCCTGCTTATCCTAACCTGTGTTTTGGTTATGTCGCTTGAAATAATAAATACGTCAATCGAGGTAATTGTGGACAAAGTTTCGCCGCACTATCACACGCTTGCTAAAATCGCCAAAGACGCGGCGGCGGGAGCGGTTTTTATCGCTTCAGCGGCGGCTGTTGTTATAGGAATCCTACTTTTTTGGGACGTTGGTGTGTTTTTGGAAATCAAGGATTTTTTCCTTATGCGGGCTCTGAATATTATAGTTTTAGTGATTTCAATAATAATCTCATTTATTTTTATTAATTCGGTTAAAGAGCGCAAAAAGCGCAGAATAAAGAATAAGGGGAAAAACGATGAATAAAAATGTTTTTACGGCAATCGCAGGCAGAGCAAATACCGGAAAGTCAACCCTTATGAATCTGCTTGTAGGAGATAAGGTGGCTATTGTCAGCAACAAGCCCCAGACTACCCGTACAAAAATCCACGGTATTATTACCGAAAACAATACGCAATTCATATTTATAGATACTCCCGGCTTTCACAGGGCTGAGAACAGGCTTTCGGAACACATGGTAAAGCAGGCGCGTTCCGGCGTTGCGGGGGCTGATGTTATTTTGATGGTTGCAGATTGCACAAAGAAATTCTCCCCTGCCGACCTGTCGCTTGTCGAAAGTTTCAAAGAGCTTGAAGTTGATGTACTATTGCTTTTAAACAAGGTTGACTTAGTAAAAGATAAAACCAAACTTCTCGGTATAATCGAGCGTTATTCCAAGCTGTATGAGTTCGCCGAAATTATCCCCATAAGCGCAAAAACAGGTGAAAATACTGAAAAAATCCTACCCGCCCTTGAGAAGTACGCGGAAGAAACTGAAGAACATTATTTCCCGAGCGATATATCCACCGACCAGGCAGAAAAGATTTGGCTTTCGGAAATAGTCAGGGAGAAAATCTTGCGTACAATGCGGGAAGAAATACCTTTCGGCACAGCCGTAGAAATAGAAAGTATGAAAGAATCCGAAACCAACAAAGGCAAGGATATTATCGACCTTTCTGTGGTTATATACTGCGAAAAGGCTTCACATAAAGGTATGCTCATAGGCAAGCAGGGGCAGAATCTTAAAAAAATCGGCTCGGAGGCACGCCTTGAAATGGAGGAATATTTCAAATGTAAGGTCAATATGGAGCTTTGGGTTAAGGTAAAGGAAGATTGGCGCAATAAGGAAGGGTTTATTACCGATTTGGGGTTGAACGCGGAATGAAAGGCGTGTTGATTACCCTTAACGGTATTATAATAGGACAAAGAAATGTCGGTGAAAGTAGCCGTTATCTTGATATTCTGACCGAAGAATTCGGCGTTATTGAGGCGACCGCACACGCCATAAAAAAAATAAACTCTAAAAATGCGGGCAGTACTTCCCTTTTCACCTATGCAAAATTCTGCTTGAATAAAAACAACAAGAACCGCTATTCTATTAACAGCGCCGAGCCGATTTACAGCTTTCATAAGCTTTCGGCAGATTTTACGGCATTTTCCTTAGCCGCTTACTTCGCCGAACTTATTAAATATACCTCGGCTACCGAGCAAAAATCAGACGGATTACTGCGTTTCTTTGCCATAAGCTTATATGAACTTGAAAAAAAGGACGCGTCTTTTTCCCTTATAAAATCTGCTTTTGAATTACGGCTGTCGATGATTTTAGGCTTATCGCCGGACTTAATCGCCTGCGCCGAATGTTTTTGCTATGAGCATGCGGAAATATTTTTTGCCGCTGGGGAAGGCAAGCTTTTTTGCGGCGACTGCTTTTATGACACAAATTTTATAAACCAAAATACCTTTATTCTCACCCCTTCCCTTTTACAGGCAATGAGGTTTATTGTTTTTTCAAGGGTTGAGAAAATCTATAAATTTGAGCTCGGCGAAAAAAATCTGCGGGAATTAGGGTTCATAACAGAGGAGTATTTGCTGTATCATTTGGGAAAAAAGTTCAGGACGCTGGAATACTATAAAAAAATATTTATGTAGAGGCGGGGTTTTCCCGCCCGACTGAAGCAATATAAAAATAACAGGCGGGGAGGTTCCCGCCCCTTAAAAAGGAATACAGATTAATGAAGAACGACCACAAAAAATTAGAGCTTGATAAAATATTATCATTGTTATCAGAACAGGCATGGAGCAACGGATGTAAGGAAAAAATCGCTGAAATAGAGCCTTTGCACGATTTGGATAAAATACGCGGAGAATTGCAAAAAACCGATGACGCTTTTACCTTGTCGGCAAAATTCGGCACGCCGAGGTTTTCAAGGATAAAAAATATCTGCGACGCGGCAAAACGTGCGGGAAGCGGCGCTGCTCTGTCTTTGAGAGAGCTTTTGGATATTTGCGCGGTTATAAAGAATATAGGCGGATTGGTCAAATGGTATTCGCAGTGTTCCGGCATAGACAATTCCCTTGCGGGATATTTTCACATGCTTACACCCAATAAACCGCTCGCCGAAAAAATAGACGCCGCGATTGTGTCCGATGATGAAATTTCCGACAGCGCGAGTCCCGAGCTTTCAAGAATCCGTAAAGCCATTACACGCCAGGGATTATTTATAAGAGAGCAGTTAGAAAAGCTTGTCAAAAACGCCGAAAAGCAGAAGTTTTTACAGGAAAACATAGTTACCATGCGGGACGGACGTTATGTTGTGCCGGTTAAGCATGAGCATAAAAGCGAAATCAGCGGCTTGGTTCATGACACGTCGGCAAGCGGACAGACCCTTTTTATAGAGCCTATGGCGGTGGTAGAGGCAAATAATGAAATACGACTTTTGAGAGGGCATGAACAAGTTGAAATTGAACGGATTATCGCCGAACTAAGTGCCGATGTCGGGGATTTTTCAGAATTATTAATTATAGGCTATGAAACCTTAATAAAACTTGAAATGTACTTTGCCAAAGCAAATCTCGGAGCTAAAATGAAAGCCGTAACCCCTGAAATTTGCCAAACGCCTTGTCTTTTTTTAAACAAAGCGCGTCACCCGCTCATAAGCGCCGAGACTGTAGTTCCCGTTACAATAGAATTAGGGTTTAATTACACCTGTCTGATTGTCACCGGTCCTAATACAGGCGGTAAAACCGTGGCAATCAAAACAGCGGGACTTTTGACGCTGATGGCGATGTGCGGGCTTATGCTCCCTGTTGCAGACGGGAGTAAGGTCGGGGTTTTCGGAGGAATCTTTGCCGATATAGGCGATGAGCAGAGCATTGAGCAAAGCCTTTCAACATTTTCATCCCACATGAACAACATCACGAGAATCCTGAATACATCGGATAAAAATTCGTTAGTTCTTTTAGACGAACTGGGCTCGGGAACCGACCCCGTTGAGGGGGCGGCACTCGCCGTTTCGATTTTGGAATTTCTTAAAAGTAATTCATGCCTTGTACTTGCGACCACGCATTATCAGGAAGTCAAGATGTTCGCGATTGAAGAAGAAGGGGTGGAGAACGCAAGCTGCGAATTCGATATAAACACCCTAAGACCAACATATAAGCTGATTATAGGTATGCCCGGGAAATCCAACGCCTTTGCCATTGCCAAGCGATTGGGGTTAAACGTGGAAATAATAAATAGCGCTGAAAAGCTGATTACGGGCGAGAGCAAACGCTTTGAGAGAACTGTTGAAACCCTTGAAACCGCACGGGTTGAACTTGAAGCCGCCAAAGCCGAAATTGAAGTTGAGCGGCGCGAAGCCCTCAAAAACAGCCAATCCGCCGAAAAACTACGCGAGCAGGTTGAATACGCTAAAGAAAAGGAGCTTCAAAACACCCGAAATAAGGCGGCGGGGATTATAAATGAAGTCAGGTTTATTGCAGACGAAATTATAGACGAATTGGAACAATTGCGTAAAGAAAAGGATAAAGAAGACTTTTCTGAAAGGGTCAAAAACGCCCGCTCCAGGCTTAATAAAACCCTTGACAAAATGTATGATACCGCAAATCCCGTCTCCGAAAAGAAAAAGGAAAACTACGTTTTGCCCCGTCCGCTTAAAGCTTACGACACCGTTTTGCTTGCCGATATTGATAAGAAAGGGACTTTGTTGAATCTGCCTGATAAATCGGGGAACTGCTTAGTTCAAATCGGCTTGATTAAAACAAAAACAACGCAGGCTAACCTGCGTTTGATTGAAGAAAATCCGGAAGACAGAATAAAAGTAAACAATAAGCACATTTCGACTAAAGGAATTCAAAGCAATCTCACAAGGAAAGTAAGCATGGAACTTGACATTCGCGGAATGGCGTCGGACGAGGGCGTTTTGGAGGTTGACAGATTCATTGATTCGAGTATTATGGGCGGATTGCAACTTGTCACCATTATTCACGGAAAAGGCACAGGGATTCTGCGCGACGCAGTGCATCGTTTCCTGAAAGGTCACAGGCAGGTTAAAAGTTTCAGGCTCGGGGCTTACGGCGAAGGTGAAACAGGAGTTACTGTGGTAGAGCTAAAATGATTAGCCTCTATTTATTTCAGTTTCTCCATAAACCTTTTCTCATCAATAACCATTCGCGTATGCTCTCCTCTGCCGATTTCCTTTTGACTTGAATGGTCAAACGCGGTTATTTCAAATTCAATTTTCCGCCCGGAAATGTTTTTTACGACAGCCGTGGCGGTTATTTTTGCGCCTATTGGACTTGCGGCAGTGTGTGAAATATTAACAAACGTTCCTACCGAAGTTTCCCCTATTTCAAGCCCGTCTTTGAGGCACTCACAGGCGGCTTTCTCCATTAACGCCAACATCATCGGTGTGGCGAAAACCTCAAGACTTCCGCTCCCAACTGCCTCGGCGGTATTGGCTTGGTTTACGGTTGCGTCTGCACTTGCGGTTTTTCCTATTGCTGTTTGGTTCATAAATTTTTACTTTTTAATCCCAGTTCTCTGTATTTAATTTTTGCTGAAACTCTTTTAACTTCTTCCTGCGTTGGCGGTAATCGGGCAGAACGCTTTCCACCACCGCCCAAAACCGCTTTGAATGATTCATGTGAATTAAATGCGCCAATTCATGCACTACGACATAATCAATTACATCGTCCTCCGCCATAATCAAAAACCACGAAAAATTAATATTTTTCTTAGACGAGCAACTTCCCCAGCGGGTTTTGGCGCTGTTAATTTTAACGGCATTAAGCTTGAGCGACATTTGATTAGCAAACTTAAACGTTTTTTCAGCCAAATCGCTTTTGGCGATAATCTTATAAATTTTAACACAGGCAGCTTTGATTTCTTCGGAAGTTAAATTCGGCGGTATGTAAAATGAGTTGTCGCTTACTCCGATGTGTTTGCTTTGACTTTTGTCGATTATATATGCTTTCCCTCGGCAGGTTAGAAGTGCGCCATAATCCAAAGTAAATTCAACCCGCCTGTTAATCCGCTCCCTTTCGGCTTGGAGCTGTTTTGCGAGCCACTTTTCTTTTGACAGCACAAAGTCGTCTATATAGCTTTTAGGGAGGTTTAAAGGTGCGCGGACTTCAACCCCGCCGCCGCGAATGTAAATCGCTACCGTTTTACGTTTTGAACGGATTAAAGTATATTTTATCATATTTTAATAATTATAACATTTTTTACCAAAATTGTCAATTAAATTTCCTTATTTTCAGTACCTCAAAAAATTCGTAAGGGCGGCTTCACCCGCCGCCCGAATATAAAATACCGTCTAATTTTCCCTGATTAAACAAATATAAAAATCAATAATCCTGAAAAATCCTTCTTTTGAAATATTCTCGTTTACCCCGTGAATGGAAACCCGCTTGTCCCTTGTCAGTGTGACGGGGGTAAATCTGAAAATATTTTCAGATATGTTTCCGTAGGAGCGCGAATCGCTCCGAGCCATCATTAAATAAGGAATAATAACGCTACCCTGCCAAATTTCTGAAACTGCGTTTGTTAAAGTTTGCCACCCGTAACCGCTTGTGTCTGATATTACGGAGGGTTCAAGCCCACTAATTAAATTGACCTTTACGTCGATTCCCGACAAAGCTTTTTTTATAACGGATAAGGTTTCGGCTACGCTGCTCCCGTTTATGATTCTGAAATTTCCGACGGCTCTGACCTGCTCGGGAATAATATTTTCGGCACTTCCGCCCGAAATTTGGGTTATTGCTCCAACGGTTCTCGTAAAAGCGTCAATTTCCGGCAAAATTTTTATAAAAAATTTTCTGAACAGTTTTCCCCATATAAAATAACTTCTGAGTAAAAGCCCAAGTTTAAAGCCGCTGTGCTTAGAGGCGGCATCTACCATGATTTTCGCGGGACGGCTTAACCTTGGTTTAAAAACCTTTGAGTTTAAGCGTTTTATAACCTCCGACATGGTAACAATCGGGTTATGCGCCCCCGTAAGGGAGGAATGACCGCCTGTTCCCGAGGTTAAAAATTCTACGTCCATATATCCCTTTTCGGCAATCCCGACAAAGGCGCAGGGATGATTTACCCCTATTACCTTTCCGTCAATGACCGCTCCGCCCTCGTCTAAGACTAAATAAGGTCTGACGTTTCTAATTTTGAGTTGCCGCGCGATTTGAATTGCGCCGTTTCCCGCCGTCTCCTCGTCCCCGCCGAAACATAAATATATGTCGGCTTTAGGAGTGAAGCCCTGCGAAATTAGAGCCTCTACGCTTTCCATTATGGCGCAGAGCGTGCCTTTGGTGTCAAGAGCGCCGCGCCCCCATATTTTTCCTTCCGCCTGTGCACCTGAAAAAGGCGGATACTTCCATTTTTCGTTATCGGCAGGAACTACATCGTAGTGCGACATTAAAACTATGCTTTTATTTCCCGTTTTTTCGGAATTTTGCTCATTTTGACCCTTCCAGGTATACATTATACCCTTTTCGCCTATTAATTCAAGCTTACAAGTTTTGTTTATATTCGGATACATTTCTTTTAAAGCGTCGCGGAATCCGACAAAATCCGCCTTGTTTCCTGCGACTGTCCTGTACTGCAACATTTTGCTGAAGTTTTTCGCCGCTTTTTCTTTATCGTACATAATGAGTTATACTTCCGCCTTTTTAAGATTACATGTCCTGTTTAATGAATTCAGCGATTTTTTTAATTTTACGGCTGAAAAGCTTTATGCCGTCCCAATTAACCGCGCTGTTATAAAGTTTCTGCATTAAAAGCGCGTCAGATTCAGGAAACCAAAACGGCATGATTCCGCCGAAAAAGAATCCCCGTGATTTCAAAAGCTTAACAGCGGCGGAATTATTACCCGTGTTTAAAGGAATATTAATCATCATGGTTTTTATTCCTTTGCTTACCGCGTATTCTTCTACCTTTTCCAGTACCGAATCAAGGTCGGTGCCGATATTGAAAATGGTAACATTTATCATGCGCGAGGTTTCCGCCTCGCTGTCGTCAAGCCGATATTCGGTTATACCGCTTAATTCCGAGGAAGCGGTAACACTTTCATAGCGGCGCGGCTTTAAGCCCTCAAAACAGAATTTAATTTGCTCCGCGTATTCTTCCGGCAAATAAACCGTAAAGCCTTCGTCTGCCTGCTCAATACAGGAAACAACACAACTCATTCTTCCTATGCGCCGTTTTTCTTCTTCTAACGTAAAGGCTTCCTCCGACATTAAATTAACTTTAAGCGCGGTATCACAAAAACCGCTGTTCACGCAAGAACGCTGAGATAATTTATGATTTGTCACGGCTTCGGAAAGCACCGCGTCAAAGTCAAGATTTTGAATCGCCGTGTTGTAAAGGTACTCGATAAGTTGGTTTACAACGTTTGTTCCCCTGTGAGCGGGGTCAACCATAAGCTGCCCTATTTCAAATAAATAAGGGTTGCTCCCGAGCTTCAAAAAGGAAATCAAGCCTACCGCCTTTTGCTCATCGTCAACGGCAATATAAGGATATACCTGTCTTTTGCGGATTTTCTCCCAAAGCTGTTCGGGACGGTAAAGGTATTGCGACGGATAGTTATCACCGTAAACTTTTCTGACCAATTCGGGCGTTTTTTCTATATTAGCTTTATTTATAGGCGATATGACGCAGGGTTTCATTTCATAAACAGCGTTTTCATAATAAGAGAATATTACTATATCGCCACTATCACTGCTGTAAGGCCAAAGGTACTTTGCCTCAAACCCGCAGTCCTGCACTAAATCCGAAACTGCCATTTCTTCATAAACGCCCAAATCGAGTCTGAAATAAATGCTTTCAATACCGATTCGTTTCAACGCGATTACATGCCGTATAATGTTGGACTTCAAGTCGTCGCCGAACCACATCACCGACAAAACCGCTTCGGAGGTTTCGGCGTCCACTTTAGCCGTCAAAACCGAATGAGGCTCTATAAAGGTATAGTTAGAATTAATCTGGCGCACTTCGCGGTTGATTTCAAAGCTTTTATACGCCTTTTTAATCAGCGGAATTAAATCGGGCTTGATATAAGACGTAACCTTTTTTTCTATTGATAAAAATTTATAATTATATTTTTCGTCGCATGAATCAAAATAATCGGAAATAATTTCAGAATGACGTATTTGCGAAATCAAAAAATTCACTTTCGATATTTCAACTAACTGTTTTAGCCTATCGAAAAGCAGGTTCTTGGCATTTTGGTATTCCGGATTTTCCTCATCGACAAAAATTGCAATCACCATTAAAACCGTTACGCCGTATGTTTTCTGCCAAGCCGCGCCGCCTCCGCAATTACCGTTTTCATCCTGTAAAAGCATGATTTCAAGCTCGTCCGCCGCAAGGTTATCAGAAAGCAGTTCCGGGCAAGTCAGAAACTTATCAATATTCTTGCCGTATTTTTTTGCGAGCCGTTTTGAAAAATCCCGCAATATCCGATTATCACCGGCACTGTAATCTTCACAAATTTTGAAACTTTTCCCCAATAAAGGCGGTTCACCCTTTATGTCCGGGGCAGGGTAACGTTTTTCCTTTATTATGGTTATTCTCATTTTTCCCGAAACCTTATCAACAGATAATTCAATTCTGTTGACAAGATGCACCAAATCCATAAAACCTACCTCAACAGATTGGTCGGATTCATCAGGTACATCAGTTCCCAAAGAACGTCCTGTGTTCAGAATTTTAATGGCTTTGTTCAGCGTATGCAAAGGCAACGCCGATTCCGAAAATTCAAACACCAGCATGTAATAATACTTATGATAGGTACAGGCAAGTCTTGCTTCCTCACCTTCCGCCGCGTTTTCGGCAAGAATGTCAAATATGTCGTTGACCGTTACTTTAAGCGAAATTAATGTTTTGCCGCAAATATCGGTATCGCGGGTACGTTCTTCAACGTACCCGGCGGCTTTTTCATTATTCTCCCGTGTAAGAGTAAGCACTGCACTGTTCTCGTCCGTTAATACGAACGGGTTCGCCAATGCGGAGTATTCCTTTAAAATACGCATACTGTCACCACACCCAAATGTTTAATCGGCGAGCTGCCGGCGTCTAAATCCCCTGCTTATAAAACGGCGCACTCAAAGTTTCCCGCTTATGTAACTTGCAGGTTCTAAAGTAAACCCTTAAAAAATTATTTAAGAATTGTCTTCAATATAGCTTACTATGCTCTTAACCGTAACTAATTTCCTTAAATCGCGCTCAGGTACCTCTACATCAAAGGTTTCCTCAAAATCGCATACCATGTCTATAAAATCTATAGACTGCAATCCGAGGTCGGTCAACAGGTTGGTATCTCCTGTTATTTTTTCCCTCGGAATATCAACATTGCGGCAGATTATGTCGATTACTTTTTCAAGCATTTTACACCCTCCAAATTATTACCTTTGGGGCAGACGGCGCAAGCCGCCCGCCCACAAAGTATTATTTTTCCAACGTATTTTCATGGTTTCTCTTGATTTTTCTTGCGGTGGTTTTTTCAAACTCTGTCTTCCTGATTTTTGTGACAAGAATATGCTTATAAAGCGGAAGCTTTTGGTTTACGCCCTGAATTGCCGCGTCAATGATTTTTTTGATTTCCTCGTCGCTTTTTCTTTCCAGCATTTCATAGTTGGGATAGATTACTGCCGTAACCACCGACTGCACATCGCCGTCGCCTTCGCCGCCGTAAACCATTGCATCTAAAATTTGAGGTATGCCGTAAAGGAACTGCTCGATTTCCTCGGGGTAAACATTTTCGCCGCCGCTGGCTATTATGACGTTCTTTTTTCTGCCGTTGATGTAAAGGAAACCGTATTCATCAAGATACCCGAGGTCTCCGGTCTTAAACCATTCTCCGTCAAACACTTCGGCTGTGGCTTCAGGGTTTTTATAATAACCTTTCATAACGTTATTACCTTTGACCCAGATTTCATCATCTACTATCTTAACTTCACAACCCGGAATAACCTGACCTACGCTGTTAATATTTTTGTCATTTAACTTATCGTACTGAGTCGCCGTTACAACGGGAGAGGTTTCGGTAAGTCCGTACCCTTGACAAAGCATTATACCGTAACGCTTAAACGCCTCAATAAGTTCCGGCTTTAACGGCGCACTTCCGCTGAAAATACGGTTAAGCTGACCGCCGAAAGCTTTTTTAACCCCAACCTTGGCAATAAGCTTTCCGACTTTTTTCTCGGCGTCAGTCATTTTTTTGTACATGGCGTTGACAAGCGCCGGTACTGAGAACATTCCGGTTGGCTTAAACAAAGCAAGGTTTTTGGAAAAATATTTAAGGCTGTCGTTAATACAAACCGTAGCGCCGAAAGCGAGAGACGCAAGCAACCCTACAGTACATTCAAAAGCGTGGTGATAAGGCAGAACCGAAAGCATAACCTCGTCCTCACGGAACTGCTCAAAAGCCGTAGCCGCATAAATATTACTTGTGATGTTTTTATGGGTCAGCATTACCCCCTTTGAAAAGCCGGTAGTTCCCGAAGTAAAGAGGATACACGCCATATTATCTGTGTCAACAGAGGCGTCGGCAAAAGCGGTATCGCCCGAATCCAAAAGCTGTCTTCCGCCGTCTAAGGCTTTTTCATAAGACAAGTACTTTCCGTCCTCGTCTGTTTTCTTATCAAAATTTACGCAGTACTCTATTTTTGAAACCTTGGAGCTTTTTATTATTTCCTCATAGGTTTCGGAATATAAAACCGCACAGGTGTCGCCCTGTTCTAAAAGATAATGAATAGCTTCTTCCGGCAAATCCCTGTCAATAGGAACCACTACGCCCGTACCTGCGGCTACAGCTAAATAAGCAACAATCCATTCATATCTGTTCTCGCTTAAAACGGCTATATGCTTGTCCTTTAGCCCTTTAGAAATCAGGGTTGTTCCGAGTGACTCGACCTGGTCAACGAATTCGTTGTAAGAAACGCTTTTAATGCTGTCTTTACCCGTTTTATACCTGAATGCGGTTTTTTCACCGTATTTGCCTTTGATTTCACTCAAAAGCTCTTTTAAATTTGTTGACATAAACTCCTCCGTCTTAAATGTAATTTCTTCCTTTTAATATTCTACCATAAAAATAATAATAAATCAATATGTTCCTAATTAATTTTTATGTCGATTTTCGCGGTTTTAATCCGTAGGTGAGTATTGCAAAAATTACCACTTGAAATCTTTTTTAATTTATGGTAAAATATTACAAGCTAAAAAAGCAAAGAATTTGTATTCAATAAAGGAGTATTCCATTGGAAAAGTTTATATCGCAATTATCAGCCGAATTCAGCCGTCCGCCCGAGCAGGTCAAAAATGTAATTGTACTTATTGACGAAGGTAACACAATCCCTTTCATCGCCCGCTACCGAAAGGAACTGCACGGCTCTATGGACGACGGACTCCTGCGCGACCTTGCGGACAGATTAGGCTATCTCCGCAACCTTGCCGCCCGCCGCGCCGAAATAATCTCAAGTATAGACAGTCAGGGCAAATTAACCGACGAGCTTGCGAAAAAAATTGAAAACGCCGAAACTTTGGCAAAGCTTGAAGACATCTATCGCCCCTATAAGCAAAAACGACGCACAAGAGCCACAATAGCCCGCGAAAAAGGCTTGGAACCGTTAGCGGAAGCGATTTTTTCACAAGAATTAAAAACAGGAACGTTAGAAGAACTCGCGACGGATTATATCGACCCCGAAAAAGGAGTTGAAACCGCCGCAGATGCGCTACAGGGCGCTAATGACATAATAGCAGAGGACATTTCCGACAACGCGGAAATACGTGACAGCCTGCGGGCTTATATATCCGAACACGGCTTTTTAGTTTCTGCGGCAACTACCGATGAGGATTCGGTTTATCGTTTATACTATGACTTCAGCGAATTAATCCCACACCTGCAAAGCCACAGGGTCTTGGCGATTAACCGGGGGGAGAAGGAAAAATTTCTGAAAGTTTCCATAGATATTGACGCAGTGGAATCACTTAAAATAATCAAGCGCAAGGTATTGAAGCACGGAAGCATTTCCACAGATTTTGTAGCAAGTGCCGCTGTTGATTCTTACGAGCGGCTTATATTCCCCTCCCTTGAACGTGAGGCACGCAATATGCTGACCGACATGGCGTCCGAGCAGGCAATAAAGATGTTCGCTGTGAATTTAAAGCCCACCTTAATGCAGCCCCCCGTCAAAAACATGGTGACAATGGGCTTTGACCCCGCTTACAGAACCGGTTGTAAAATCGCCGTGGTTGACGGTACGGGAAAATTGCTTGAAACCGGAGTAGTCTATCCAACCGCCCCTCATAATAAAACTGCGGAGGCTAAAACAATTTTAACCCGTATGATTAATAAACACGGGGTTCGGGCAATTGCAATCGGAAACGGCACAGCTTCAAAGGAATCGGAGATTTTTGTGGCGGATATGCTGAAAGAATTACCGGGCGTTTCCTATATGGTGGTAAACGAGGCTGGGGCTTCGGTTTATTCGGCGTCGAAACTTGCGGCGGGAGAATTTCCAAATTTAGATGTTTCATTGAGAAGCGCCGTTTCCATAGCCAGAAGATTGCAAGACCCGCTTGCCGAGCTTGTAAAAATCGACCCTAAGTCAATCGGCGTAGGGCAATACCAGCATGATATGCCTACAGCACGGCTCGACGAAACCTTGGGCAATGTCGTTGAGGACTGTGTGAATGCGGTGGGCGTTGACATGAACACCGCCTCCCCCGCCCTGCTGTCTTATGTTTCGGGGCTAAATTCTACAACCGCCAACAACATAGTCATCTACCGAGAGGAAAACGGCGTCTATTCTTCCCGCAAGGAAATTAAGAAAATTCCCAAAATCGGCGCGAAAGCCTTTGAGCAGTGCGCGGGGTTTTTACGGATTCCCGAAAGCAAGAATATTCTCGACAACACCGGAGTGCATCCCGAAAGCTACAAAGCCGCCGAGAAAATCCTTGAAATCTGCGGTTTTTCCTTGCAGGACGTGGTTTCGGGTAAAGTTAATCATTTAAAAGAAAAAATCAAGGAAACCGGAGCTTTAAAAGTCGCCGAATTCAGCGGAGTTGGCGTTCCTACGGTTGACGATATAGCAGCAGAATTATTAAAGCCGGGACGCGACCCCCGCGACGAGCTACCGCCCGCCATGCTCCGTACCGATGTTATGGACATGAAAGACCTTGCTCCGGGCATGTTTATGCAGGGTACCGTTAGGAACGTGATTGACTTCGGCGCATTTGTTGACATTGGCGTGCATCAGGACGGTCTTGTGCATATTTCGGAACTTTGCAACAGATTTGTAAAGCACCCGTCGGAGGTGGTAAAGGTCGGAGATATTGTTAATGTCGAGGTGCTTTCGGTTGATGTAGGGAAGAAAAGGATTGCGCTGAGTATGAAAAAGGCGCAGGTTTGAAAAAAGCCATGACAAAAGTAATATAAAAAATATGTCCCGCGTCACTGTTAAGTGCGCGGGGCATTTGATATAATGAAATCATAAACAAAAAAGAAAGAAAGAAGGAACTAAAACAATGAATACAACTTATAAATACCTCCCTATACGCTTTTATGTCATCGCGTTCGTGCTGACGTGGGCGTTTTGGATTGCGGCGATTTTCACGGGACGGAGCTTCGCCGACAGCGGCGTCAGCCTCTCGCTAATGCTTGCCGGTCTGCTTATGCCGTCCGTAACCGCACTGTACATGGTGTTCACATCTAAAAGCACCGCATTAAAAAAAGACCTGCGACTTAAATTCGTCGGCCTGTTTCGTGTAAAACCTCTGAACATAGTAATCTCCGTGCTTACCTTTGCCGCAGTTATCGCGTCGTCTATACTTATCTCAACGCTGTTTGGGCAATCGCTTGACCAGTTTTCGTTTACAGACGGCTTTTCGTTTGCGGGCGGCGGGGCGTTGGCACTTATTGCAATTGTATTGGCGGCGGCTTTAGAAGAATTGGGTTGGCGTGGGTATGCCGAGGACTCCATTGCGTTTTATTGCAGTTGGTGGAAAGAATCCATAATATTCGGGGGCGTATGGGCGGTTTGGCATTTGCCGCTGTTCTTCATTCCCGATACATATCATTACAATATCTTTCATGAAAGCCCGCTGTATATGATTAACTTCTTTATCTCGGTTGTTCCGCTCGGCTTCATCGTCACATGGGTTTATGTCAAGAATAACCGCAGTCTGTTCGCGAGCATCATCTTCCACTTCTTCGTGAATTTCCTGCAAGAAAAAATAGCCATGACCAATACTACAAAATGCGTAGAAACGCTTGTGCTGTTCATAGCGGCGGGCATTGTCGTAGCTACTAACAAGGATATGTTTTTTGAGAAAAGGCACATCGGGCGATTGTTGCAGGAATAGATTCTTATATCCTCACCGCCACATCAGTCCCAACGCCGAGTTCACTTTTAATATCAACACTGCCGCCGTGGTATTCGGCGATGTGTTTTACGATTGAAAGTCCCAACCCCGTACCGCCCGTTTTCTTAGAGCGGGACTTGTCGGCGCGGTAAAAACGCTCGAAAATTCGGCTCAAATGCTCTTTTTCTATACCTATTCCGGTATCGGAAACCATAAATTCAGTGCTTTTTTGAGTTACATTAACAGTTACTTTTACCTCGCCGCCGGTTTTGTTGTATTTAATTCCGTTGTCGGTCAGGTTATAAAGCATTTCCTCAATTAGAATTTTATTGCCTTTTATAATGCCTCCGCCTTCGGTTATTATTGTAACGTTCTTTTCATCGGCAAGCGAGGCTAACCTTTGGGCGGTTTCTTTAGCAACCACACCCACGTCAAATTCCTCAAAACTGCTGCCCGTAATACCCTCATCAAGCTCGGAAAGCTTGATAATATCCTCAATCAGCCTGAGCAGTCTTGAAGCCTCCGACCTTATAACCCCTATAAAATTAACTATATCCTCCTGTTTTACCATACCCTCGTCAAGCATTTCGGACATTCCGAGAATTGCGGTGAGCGGGGTTTTCAGCTCGTGAGAAACGTTGGCAGAAAATTCGCGGCGCATTTTTTCAGCGCTGTTTTTTTCGGTCACGTCAAGGAAAAATATAACCAAGCCTTCTATTATTTCCCCGCTTTTAACGGGGCTGAAAAAGGTTTCAACCTCAGTTTTACCGTAATGGGAAGTAAGATTACACTGCTCACCCGCTAAGGCTTTTCTTATGCAACTGTGAAAATTAACTTCCCTCACTACCGAAAGAATATTCTTTCCGACAAGACTGCGGCTGTTTTCTACATTATCGAGAAACTTTACAACGCCTTTGTTTGCCGTTAAAACAACCTGATTTTTATCAAGCAACAGGATTCCCGCCCGCATGTTTTTGATAATAGCGTCTATGGTGTCGTTTTTGTCTCTCAGCGCCGATAATTGTTCACGGATTTGCTTTTTCTGCTCGTTTATGGTTTTCATAAACGGGGATAATTCTTCGTAAATCTCCGCATCGCCGTTAAAATCAAAATCAATTTTATTTATGGTTTTGAAGATTTTTTGGGTCAGACGTTTTGACAGCAAAAGGCAAACGGCTGAATTTATAATTATGATTAAAAGAGTCAAAGGCAGTATATAGGCGATTTCAGATAATATTTCACCGCCCGGCGCTCCCGCTAAGGCAAAAGTGAAAAACACCGCAGACAAAATAACGCTGACGGCATTCAAAAGGAGCATACCTAATATAATTTTTTTTCCCATATCATACTTTCGTTGTAGTTATTAATTTTCAAATTTATAGCCAATTCCGCGCACTGTCTCAATTAAACCGCCGTTTTCGCCAAGCTTTTTTCTCAGCGATTTTATGTGCATATCAACCGTTCGGCTTTCCCCCTCAAAGTCAAAATCCCAAATCGTTTCGATAACTCTGTCACGGGACAAAACCATACCCCTGTTTTGCATGAGATACTGCAAAAGCTCGAATTCCTTGCGGGTCAGTTTTACATATTCTCCATTGTTTTTTACAGTGTGTTTCAATACGTCAAGTTCAACGCCTTTACAGGATAATACCTCACAATTGGGCGACCGCATACGTCTCAGCACCGCCTTAACCCGTGAAATAAGCTCTAACACAGAAAAAGGCTTGGTAATATAATCATCTGCGCCGAGGTCAAGACCGGTCACTTTGTCGTATTCGCCGGTTTGGGCTGTCAGTATAATTACGGGAATACCCGCAGTAAGCGGTTTAACGCGAATATTTTTTAATATACTGAGTCCGTTCTCACCGGGTAGCATAATATCAAGCAAAATAAGGTCAGGATATACGTTGCCGTCGGAATTTTCATCAACATCAGGGCTTCCGTTTTTTTGCATTTTAGCATAAAATTCCGCGCCTGATTCAAACCCAACGACATCAAAGCCATTGGATTTGAGCGCGTAAATTACAAGCTCTCTTATATGCTTATCGTCCTCGACAATATATATTAGGCTCATTTTATATACCATCCCTTCCCGGCGTCAACGAACCATAAAATATATTTTCTCTTGCGCTTGCTTTTTCAAAAGCTCCTAATACTTTCTGTATTGGTATAATATTTCGCCGCTTCTGTGCTTTCCGGTTATCATAAATATGACCCATTCGGCTATATTTACAGCGTGGTCGCCTATTCTCTCAAAGTATTTTGCTATCATGAGCAAGTCAAGCGCCTGCTCGCCGTTAGCGGGATTTTCACGAATAAGCCCAATCAGGTCTTTTCTGATTTTCATGAAAAGCTCATCTACAACGTCGTCATGCTTTAAAACATTGGTTGCCAAGTCCAAATCCCTGTTTACGAAAGAGTCGATGCTTTCTTTAAGCATCTTTCTGGTTTCAACAGCCATTTTTTCTATGTCTTCGGGTTTCTTTATAAAATTGCTGCCCTCAAGGAATTTTGTGATTTCGGCTATATCCCTTGCCTGGTCTCCGATTCTTTCCATATCGGTAACCATTTTGAGTGCGGAAGAAATAATCCGCAAATCGCTTGCTACAGGCTGTTGATGCAAAAGCAGTTTCAGGCAAAGCGTTTCGATTTCCTTTTCCTTTGCGTCGCTTAATCTCTCGTCTTCTATAACCGTGTCGGCAAGCCCGGAATCTTGTTTAAGCAACGCCTCCACCGTGGTCGAAATCGAGTGTTCGACAACCGCGCCCATTTCTATAAGCTTGTTGTTAAGCTCTTTAAGCTGTTCTTCAAATTTGTTTCTCATATTTTATATCTTCCTTTCCAGACATAAGCGAGCCATAAAATATATTTCCTCTTGTATTTGTCCTTTTTTCAATCTACCCGAACCTCCCAGTAATATAATCCTCGGTCTTTTTGTTTTTAGGCATAGAGAAAATTTTATCCGTGTCACCGGTCTCAATAAGTTCTCCCAAAAGGAAGAACGCCGTAAGGTCGGAAATTCTCGCCGCCTGTTGCATATTGTGCGTTACTATTATTATGCTGTATTTCTCTTTTAAGTCAAATATTAAGTCCTCGATTTTTGACGTAGATATGGGGTCAAGCGCACTGGTAGGTTCGTCCATCAAAATTACATCGGGCGAAACAGCGAGCGCACGGGCTATACAAATCCTTTGTTGCTGTCCACCCGAAAGCGAAAGCGCGGATTTTTTAAGCCTGTCTTTAACCTCGTCCCAAATGGCGGCATTTTTCAGCGCGGTTTCCACTATTTCGTCAAGGGCGTGCTTAGAGCGCTTTCCGTGAGTGCGCGGTCCGAAAGCTACGTTGTCGTAAATACTCATAGGAAACGGGTTTGGTTTTTGAAAAACCATTCCAACCCGTTTTCTGAGCGCATTTACGTCAATGTCTCCGTAAACATCCTCTCCGTCAAGCAAAATCTTTCCGTTTATTTTGCACCCCTCAACCAAATCATTCATTCGGTTCAGCGTTTTAAGGAAAGTAGATTTACCGCAACCTGACGGTCCGATAAACGCCGTAACATTGTTTTTCGGAATTTCAATGTTTATGTTCTTGAGCGCCTGAAAAGCGTCGTACCAAAGGTTTAAGTCTGTAATTTCAAATTTCTTTTCCATTTGTTTTACCTATCGGACCGATTCGGTCTATAAGACCGATACAGTCTATTTTTTTGTTAATTTTTTAGCGATAAATGTTGAAACAGTATTAAGCACGATAACCAAAAGTAAAAGTATTACAGCCGTGCCGTACATCTTGTCGATGTAGAGCCCTTCCCTGTAAAGCGAATACATGTGAACCGACAGCGTCCTTGCCGAATCCTGCCAAAAAACATCCCCCGTGAAAACATTTAACCCCGACGGGATTTGCGCTACCGTTCCCGCAGTGTAGAGCAGGGCGGCGGTTTCGCCGACTATTCTGCCTATACCGAGTATTACGCCCGCCAAAATCCCCGGCATAGCCGAGGGCAGAACGATTCTGAACACGGTTCTGAGCCTGCCCGCTCCGAGACCGAAAGAACCCTCCCTGAAACTGTCTGGAACAGATTTAAGCGCCTCCTCGGTGGTACGCATAATTAACGGAAGTATCATAATAGCAAGAGTAAAAGAACCCGCTAATACGGAATTTCCCCATTTCATAAAAATTACAAAAAACAGAAAACCGAAAAGCCCGTAAACAATAGACGGTATTCCCGAAAGGGTTTCAGCCGTGACTCTTATGACACCCACCGCCTTGTTGCCTCTCTTAGCGTATTCCACAAGGTAAATTGCTGAAAAGACGCCGAGCGGCACCGCTAAAACGAGTGATATTAAGGTAATGATTACCGTGGAAATCAGCGCGGGGAACATGGACTGATTATCGCTGTTGAATTTAAATGCGAACATTGACGCTTCAAGGGTGGGTATGCCTCTTATAAGTATATAGCCTACAATGATAAAAAGAACGCCTATAGTCAAAACCGCCGCTAATCTTAAAGCAATTTTAAGTAACCAGTCAAACCACTTTTTCCGCAACAGTTTTAAAAATTTTGACATTATTTATCCCTCCTTTTTAAAAGAGAGAAAGACAGATTTATAATAAGTATAAACACAAACAGAACCACCCCTGTGGCTATAAGCGCCTCTCGGTGCAAGCCTGCCGCGTATCCCATCTCCTGAACTATGTTGGCGGTCATGGTACGCACACCGCGAAGTAATCCCTGCGGCATTCTGGGCTGATTTCCCGCTACCATTATAACTGCCATTGTTTCGCCGATTGCGCGCCCGGTGCCGAGTATAACCGAAGCGAATACGCCTGATTTCGCCGCCGGAAGAATGACGAAAAACACGCTTCTTTCCTTACTTGCGCCGAGTGCGAGCGCACCTTCATAATAGCTTTCGGGAACGGCTCTGATTGCACTTTCGGATATGTTTATAATCGTAGGAAGTATCATAATTCCGAGAAGCACCGAAGCCGTCAGCATAGTACTGCCGTTTACGCCGAAGAAACTGCGTACCAACGGAACCATAACTGTCATTCCGAAGAAACCGTAAACAATTGACGGTATTCCCGCCAAAAGCTCTACCGCGGGTTTCAGGCACTTGTAAATTCTTTTATCGCAGAAACGCGCCATATAAACCGCCGTAAGTATTCCGACCGGAACCCCAACCACAATTGCTCCCGCAGTGGTGTAAATGCTTCCTAAAATCATCGGAAGAATCCCGAATGAAGGCGGAACATTAGTAGGAGACCACTGAACTCCCGTTAAAAATTTAAATATGCCTATTTCAGCCATAGCGGGAATTCCGTTTCCGAAAAGGAAAATGCAGATTAACAATACCGCTCCGACAGAAGTCAGCGCCGCTATAAAAAACAACAACCGCATAATGTTTTCCGAAACCCGGTTTTTGTTAAAATAATGTTTGTTTTTAATTGTATTTGTTTTCATAAAAAGCCTGCTTTTGAAGAAAAAAGTTTGTACCCGAAACCGGAAAATTTTAGAAACATTTCCGGTCTCAAGGCACATCTTATCAATTGTTTATTATCCTATTATTTCATTCCACACCGAAGTTTCGCCGGTGTAAATGTTTTTTACTTGTTCGCTTGTAAGTCCGGTAACGGGGTTTTGGTTGTTCACTATTACGGCTATGCCGTCAATTGCGATTGCCATATCGGTTAAAACTTCCCGCTCGTTGTCTTTTAAATCACGGCTTGCCATACCTATATCGCATATACCGTCAATAAGAGCGTTCATACCTGCAGTTGAATCGGTTTCCTGAAGCTCAATCTGAGCATTTGGGTTCAGCGCTTCATAAGCTTCTTTAAGTCTTAGCATTACGGGAGAAACCGAGGAAGAACCGGCTATAACTATTCTGCCTTCGGGTAATTCACCCTCAAAAGCGGTGGCGTCTTCATTAATTTTTATATAGCCTCTGTCAGCGATAATGTCCTGTCCTTCAGCCGAGAAGATGAAGTCGATGAAATCTTTTGCAAGACCTGTAGCTTCACCATTAGTAGCTATGTTGAAAGGGCGCTGAATCGCGTAGCTTCCGTTCACAATGTTTTCCTGTGACGCCAAAACGCCGTCAATTTCAATAACCTTAACCGAATCGTTTACAGAGCCGAGAGAAGCGTAGCCTATTGTATAAGCGTCGGACTGAACCGTAGTAAGCATAACGCCGGTTGAGTTGGCTTCCTGAGCCTCGGGTGAGGTCGTGTCGGTTCTCGAGCCGTCTTCAAGTCTTACTTCAATCTCGAAAAGCTCAATAAACGCGCCGCGTGTACCTGAGCCGGCTTCACGGGTTACAAAAACGATTTCTTCATTGGAATTAAAGTTAGAGGCAGGAACCTCTGCTTGGGTTTCTTCGGGTTGGTTGCCCTCAGTTGCGGGCGGCGCTACAGAAACTTGGTCTGTGCTGTCGCATGCGGTTACCATCCCCATTGTAAGACAAAGCGCTAAAAGCATAGTTATAATTGTAAGTATGCGTCCGGTTTTCATAAAATTATCCTCCGTTTGTTTTGATTTGTTGAATTTTTGGTTTTCTATAATTTAACATGGCGAAATTGTATGACAATATTCGCACTTACTATGATAATGCCTGTTTGTAAAGTTTTGGGGTTGATTGTGTAAATTTTATGTAAAATTTTGCAATATTTTATATCGAACACTTTAATAAAATCCGCCAAATTTCAGGTTGACTTTTGTTTTAAGTTATGTTATAGTTTATTTTATCCAAAAGTTTGCATTAAAAAGCAGGATATTTTTACATCTGAGTTTCAAGGGCTTAAATTAGCTTGAAAAAATAACAAGTGTAAGAGGAAAAACATTTTACGGCGCGTTGGCGTCGGGCAGGGATGGTATAAATGAAAACTTCAATAACTGTTTTTACAATCATAGCTTTGCTGTTATGTATTCTCCCCGGTTGCAGTGCGGACAGCGCGTATTCGGAAAATAGCGGAAAATTAAAAGTAATTGCCACCGTCTTCCCTCTATATGACTTCGCCAAAAATATAGCCGGCGACAGGGCTGATGTTTCATTGTTGCTACCGTCTTCAGCCGACAGTCACTCCTATGAGCCTACCCCGCATGACATAATCAGAATCAGGGAATGTGACGTTTTCCTTTACATAGGCGGTGCGGACGACAGTTGGGTTGAGAAGATTTTGGCAGAGCAGGAAAACGTCAAAAGTGTAAGACTGATGAACAGCGTAACGCTTTTGGAAGAGGAAATTGTTGAAGGCATGGAAACGCAAGAGCATGACCACGAGCATGAAAGCGCCGACAATTCCGATAATTTCGACCAGCATATATGGACTTCTCCCCCAAACGCCGTTTTAATGACCCGGGCGATTGCCGACGCTTTAAGCGATAAGGATTCCGAAAACGCGGAATTTTATAAAAACAACGCCGAAGAGTACATAAAAAAGCTTGAAGAACTTGATAACGCTTTTACCGGGATAATTTCAAACGCTTCAAGAAACGTCATTGTTTTTGCCGACCGTTTTGCTTTCCGCTATCTTGCCGACTGCTACGGACTTGAGTATTACGCGGCGTTCCCAGGTTGCTCGGAAGAATCCGAGCCGAGCGCCATGACCATAGCGTTCCTGATTGAAAAAATCAGGCGGGAGCAAATCCCCGTCGTCTTTTACGGCGAGCTTTCTGATAAAAAGACCGCTAATACAATAAGCCGCGAAACCGATGCTCTGCCTATGCTTTTACATTCCTGCCATACGGTTACGCAAGAGGAAATCGACAGCGGCAAGGGGTATATTGATTTCATGAGGGAAAACGCGGAAACGCTTAGAATTGCACTTGAGTGAAATATTTTTTACGTTTTCAAAAACTTCCTCAACTTCTCAAACACCTTATCAACATCAAACGGCTTGCCTAAGTGGTCGTCCATGCCCGCCGCCAGGCAGGCTTCAATGTCGTCTTTAAACACATTCGCCGTAAGCGCTATGATTGGCAGTCTGCCGCCCTCTCTTTCGGTTATTTCCGGTAAAGCGCGGATTTCGCGGGTGGCTTCGAGACCGTCCATAACAGGCATTTGCACATCCATAAACACCACGTCATACTTGTCGGGAGTCGCCGTAACCATGCCTAATGCTTCTCTGCCGTTTTCGGCGTAGTCAATTATAATCCCGGTATTCTCCAAAAGTAGCGTGAGTATTTCCCGGTTAATCTCTATGTCCTCGGCAAGCAACATTCGTCTTCCTACAAACACGCCGTCGTTATTGATATAGTCCTTATCCTGACTACAGTATTGGGTGAGGCATCCGTTTAAAGCGTCAATAATCATAAATGAAAAAACAGGTTTCGGCAGATACTTATTAACTTCCGCGCTTTCCGCCCGAGTCTTGGTTTGCTCCCACTGCATCCCTGCGGTGATAACCGCCACGGTCGGCTCATTATCATCGGCACAGAGCGATTTGATTTGTTTTGCCAGTTCGGCGCCGTCAATGTCGGGCAGACTATTGTCTATAAAGCACATGTCGTAATTACCATGTTTTTCAATCATGCGAATAACCTCAGCGCCATCGGACGTGACGTCACATTTTAAGCCGAGACGGCTGAAAATTCCCTCAAACTGACTGCGGGCTTCCGCGGTATTATCTGCTACTAAAATCCTCACGTCTTCCCAATTAACATCAGGCGTTAGCAGTGAACGGACATTTTTTTCACCACGGCGCGCTTTTACGGTAAAGCAGAACCGCGCCCCCTTGCCCACTTCCGATTCCACAAAAATATTTCCACCCATAAGTTCTATTATGCGTTTTGAAATGACCAAACCCAAGCCCGTGCCGCCGAATCTGTGGCTGGTCTCCCTGTCTGCCTGTTCAAACGCAAGGAAGAGCCTCTGCTGTTGCGACGGGTCTATGCCTATTCCGCTGTCAATTACTTGTATACGCAATTCACAATCCCCGTCAATTTCACTGACTAAATCCGCCTCAAGGCGGATTTTGCCCCCTTCGGGAGTGAATTTTACGGCATTTGATAACAAGTTTGCGATTACCTGCGCCAAACGCTGACTGTCACCTATAATAAAATGCGGTATGTCATTGTCAACCTTTGCCGAAAAAATCTGCTGTTTTTCATCTATCCGAAAGTTAATAATAGAAATTGTCTTTTGCAACATTCTCTCAAAGCTGTATTCAACAGGCGCAAGCTCTAATTTATCCGCCTCAATTTTTGCCATATCCAATACGTCGTTTATAACCCCCAACAGATGTGACGAAGCGTCCCCGATTTTTTTTAAGGCGTAATTTTTCTGTTCGATTTCTCCGGCTTTCTTGCCAATCACCGTCATGCCGATAATGGCGTTCATCGGAGTACGCATTTCGTGGCTCATTATGGAGAGGAAGTCGCCCTTTGCCTTACTCGCGGCTTCGGCTTGAATACGCTGTTTTTCGGTCTCGAGCAGCATATTCTTGGTTTCGGTTATATCCATGAGCGCACCCGCGACGCGGACAGCGTTACCGTTGTCGTCGCGAATGGTTTCGCCGGAAGCGCGGAAATAGGCGTATTTGCCGTTTTTCTTTTTTAGCTTATACTCCACATCATAAAGTGTTTTTCCTGTTTTGTCAAGCAAGTGCTTTTTAAAACATTCAAGCGTCCTATCCTTATCATCGGGGTGAAGACGTTCACTCCAGCTACTTAATACATTCGGAAAATCCGACTCGTCCTTAAATCCGAGCATTTGACGAAATTCCTGCGACCAAATAAATGGGTTGGACAAATTTAAAAGCTCGTGATTTACAACCTCCATGTCCCACAAACCGATTTTGGTGGCTTTAATCATTAAGCCTAATTTGAGCAATTGCAACTCGCTCAATTCCTGTGCGTGTAAAAGCGCCTTTTCCCTTTTGTGTATATCGGTTATATCAAAAGCATAGCCAACCACGGCATGGCTGTCTTCATAAGGAATCTTTATAAGATACACGTCAAACGTCAGCAGATTATCATTTATCGTGAGCTCGGCTTCAAATTTTTCCGAGCCGTTTTCCACAGCCCTCTCAAGCCTTTCGGACAACGATATAACGGGACTGCCGTCCAGCTGAAAATCCGGCTGACTTTCATTAATGCGCTCAACAAATCCTTTCAGTGCGGCTTTCTTAGTGTCAAACCCCATCACCTTACAAACCACCGAATTACAATCCACTACTTTGAACTTGCTGTTAAAAAGAAAATTGATTTGAGGATTTACCTCAAACAATGAAACTATAGTTTCGCTTCGCTCCTTAACTAAATCGTCAAGACGCTTTCCCTCCCTGCGGGTTCTTTGAAATAAGGCAAACATTAAAACCGAAGTGGAGAAAAGCAGAAAACACACACCGATTACCCACGGTCTTTGCGCCTCTGTCATTTTCAGTCGGTAATCGTAATTTTTTCTCAGCCACTGTTCCGAAATAGCCTCGACGTCGATTAAATCAAGGGATTTGTCAACGATGGAACGTAAAATCTCCGCGTCCTTATTAAATCCAAAGGTGGATTCAAAGCTGTTATTGAATACGATATTGGCTTTATAACCTGTGACCTCCTGATAATTCGTAAGATACAAAAGGCTGCTTTTACTGCTCATAACCATGTCAACCTCGTCGCGTTTCAGCGCGTCAAAAGCCGCTTGATTGCTTTCGTATTCTACTACATTATGGTGGTCGGGAAACCAACTCCGAAACATTTCGGCGTTAGCATTGTCCTTAATCAGCCCAACTTTGACCGAATATACGTCGTTTATATTTATATCGCGATGCTCGGTTTTAGATAAAAGTGCCGACTGGTCGGTGAAAAATGAGGATTCCGCCCATAAAAAGCTCTCCTCCCGCTCTTTTGTCCGAACAAGCTCGGAAAGTATAAGCACCTCCCCGTCTTCAAGCATTCTGAGCAGTTCAGTCCATCCGGTATCCACATCGTGTAAGGTTACAAATTCGAGTCCCGTAAGCATCTCGATTTCCTTTATTACGTCTATGCTGATTCCCTGCCATTCATTGTAGTGCATACTGTAAAAGCTTACAGGATAATCATCATATTCTATCGCAAAGGAGATAACGGGGTTGTTTTTTATGTACTCCGACTCCTCCTCTGTCAACCGCATTGAAAGCCTGTAGCGCATGTATTCGGCATAACCCTGATTGTATAACTCGTTTAAATGAAAAATAATACCGTTATCCAGCGCTTTTTGCATAACGGAAATAATAGGGGAAAGCTCAGGATTTTTGGTCGCAAGAGAAACAGGGGTGAAAATCAGCGGCAAAAAATCCGACGTCACAATATTGTCGTAAGCGCCGAAAATAGCCTCCGCAGAGCTTTCATATATAAGAGCGTCAATTTCCCCCGACTTTAAAAGCTCGTAGGCGTCGGCGTATTCGGCTAAATAAACCGGCTCAAATTCCTGCGCGGCATAAAGAAAAACCTTGTCAATGGTACTCGAGCCCTCGAGCAATCCGTACCGAGGCAGGCGTGTTCGGGAGATTTCGGAGAGGGATGAACTGTCTGTAAGGCGCAGATATTTAACCGTGCGCTGGGCAATCGGGTCGGTCATATAAAAAACTTCACGGCGTTCATCGGTGGCGGTCAGGTTGCCGGCAAAATCAATTTCGTAGTTTTCAAGACCCTCCATTAATTCATTCCAGGCAAAGTGGGTGGGAACAAATTCAATCCCGAAAATTTCTGTCAGCCACTCGCATAAAAGCGCCGAATAACCTCTGATTTCGCCGTTTTTATCAAGAAAAGCCTCAATGTTTGGCATCATCGCGTAGACAAAATAATCGTATTCCTCCAAAAGCGCCTCGATTGCGTTTATTTCTTCCTCCGTTACGCCCGGAATATCACGATATGAGGTAAAGACCGCAAAGTTTTCGGATTGCGTTTCCCCCGCATTACCGGCTATATTATAATTCGCGCAACCCGAAAAAAGACTTAACAATATTACCGCAATTACCGCGTATAATAATCTGCGGATTAATTTGCCGTTTTTTTTCATTTTCAAGCCTCCCCATGCGGAATTTTGCTATAGCTGATTTTGGATTTAAAATATTAACTAAAACATTATAGCATATAAACGCTATAATTGCAAGCAGAAAATACCGCCGCTGTTTCAAGTCGGCGGCGGTATTTATTAAATAAATTTTACAGCAGTACCGTAAGCGATTACCTCGGCGCATCCCTGCATAATTTCCGCTGAAACATAGCGCAGATTTATAATGCCGTCGGCGCCCATTTGCTGCGCCTCCCCTACCATTCTGCCCGTGGCAATATTTCTTGCCTCGTTCATCATTTCGGTATAGCCTTTGATTTCGCCGCCGACAAGGGTTTTAAATCCCGCCATTATGTCCTTTCCCACATGTTTCGACTGAACAACGCTGCCTTTTACCAAACCTAAGGTATGTAAATTTCTGCCGGTGATAAAATCAGTATTTACTAATATCATGCCGAACTTCTCCTTTTCGCGATTTATTTCTTTTAATTATACAATTATATTCGCTAAATGTCAATGACTTGACTTTGCAGGTTATAAAATGTTAAAATGATACTTGAGGTAATAAAAAATGGAAAAATATCTTGAAATTCTCGAAATCACAAAGCCGCACGGTCTCAAAGGGGAAATGCGAGCGAAATATTACTGCGACGACCCTTATGAGCCTGAACAGTTTGACGTTTTATACCTCGGCGAGGAAAAAATGCCGGTAAAGCTTACGTCCTGCAGGTTAAGCAAAAATATGCTCATCATAGGACTACCCGGCGTAGATACTGTTGAACTTGCACAGAAACTTACGGGGAAGCTGATTTATATTGACCGCGGCGACGTTGAATTAGACCAAAATGTGTGGTTCATAAAAGATTTAATCGGCTTAGAGGTTTTCGACGCCGACAGCGGCATCAAATACGGTGCTGTGGAAGAAATACTGCAAAACGCCCCCACCGATGTTTATTCAATACGAACGGATGAGGGAAAACAACTGCTTTTCCCGTCAATCCCCGAGGTTTTGATAGATGTTGACTTAGGCGAAAGGAAAATTTTAATAAAACCGCTTGACGGTTTATTTGAATAGAGCTGTCCGTGAACAAAGTCGGCGGACAGCTCTGATAATGTTAAAAGTTTGAAAGTAAATCCTCGGTAATTGGGAAAATGTACTTTCATAGCACGTTTGTTCGGAAAGGCATGGTGATAAACATGAAAATCGACATATTAACCCTTTTCCCTGAAATGTGCGAAAATTATTTAAGTGCAAGTATAATCGGACGGGCGCGGAAAGCCGGTTTCCTTGACATAAACTGCCATAATATCCGCGATTATACTACTGATAAGCACCGCCGTGTGGACGATAAGGCTTACGGTGGCGGTACGGGTATGGTTATGCAGTCGCAACCTGTTTATGATTGTACAGTAAGCGTAGCGGGGAATGAAAACCCCCGCCTGATTTTCATGTCGCCGCAAGGGAAAGTCCTCAATCAAAGCCTTGTAAAAGAGCTTGCAAAAGAAGAAAGACTGATTATTCTTTGCGGGCATTACGAGGGGGTAGACAGGCGGGTTTTGGACCAATTAAGCTTTGAGGAAATTTCAATAGGGGATTACGTCGTCACAGGCGGGGAATTGCCCGCGCTGATTCTGACTGATGCTGTGGCAAGGTTTCAGGACGGCGTTTTGCCGAACGAGGACGCTTTCACCGAAGAAAGTCATTATAACGGACTTTTAGAATACCCGCAGTACACCCGCCCCGAAGTCTGGCGCGGGGAAAAAGTCCCTGAAGTGCTTATTTCAGGGCATCACGCTAATATTGAAAAATGGAAAAAAGAGCAAAGCCTTAAAGTTACAGAGGAGAAAAGACCGGATTTATTAACAGATAACAAATAAGAGATTCTTTTTAACGGAGGGGAAAATGCAATTAACAACAGTATATTTTATCCGTCACGCCGAGTCCGACTATTCCGTCCGCGACGAAGTCGCCCGCCCCCTAACCCAAAAAGGACTTGCCGATTGCCGTTTTGTAACAGAATTTTTAAGCGATAAGAGTATTAATGCCGTGCTTTCAAGCCCCTTCAGGCGGGCAGTGGATACTGTGTCGGATTTCGCACAGAGAAACAAGCTTAAAACAGAAATAATCGAAAATTTTAAAGAACACAAATGGGGAGACGAATGGTTAAGCCAGCCCGATTTTTTTACTTTAATTGAACGGCAGTGGGCTGATTTTGACTATAAATTATACGGCGGCGAAAGCTTATCGGAGGTTCAAATCCGAAATATTGCCGCTCTAAGACAAGCTTTAGCAAAATATAACGGCAAAAATATAGCAATAGGCACTCACGCCACAGCTTTATCAACAATTATTAATTATTATGACAATACATACGGATATAAAGATTTCATGGCAATTGTCGATTTAATGCCGTGGGCGGTTAAAATGAGCTTTGACGGTGAAAATTGCAGAGAAATTGAAAAAATAAACCTTTTTGTTAAAAGAAAAGTTTTCCTAAAACATGTTTGACTTTACGGCTTTATTATGGTACAATAAAATTTATAAAATCATAACGGAGGAAGTGCTATGGAAAAGAACTCTAAGCCCAAAACCCCTTTAGTTACGCATATTTATACCGCCGACCCCTCGGCGCACGTCTTTGAAGGCAAGCTTTACATCTATCCCTCCCATGACCTTGGGAACGATAAACCTGACGACGGTTCCGGCGACCATTTCAAAATGGAGGATTATCACGTCTTATCTATGGACGATATAGACGCGCCTTGTATCGACCACGGGGAGGCTATCCACATAAAAGACGTTCCGTGGGCGAGCGAGCAGATGTGGGCTCCCGACGCCGCTTATAAAAATGGCAAATACTACTTCTACTTCCCTGCTAAGGATAAGGAAGGCATTTTCCGCATAGGTGCCGCCACAAGCGACAAACCCTCAGGACCTTTCAAACCTGAGCCGAATTACATTCCCGGTACTTTTAGCATCGACCCCGCAGTTTTTATTGACGACGACGGCAGAGCTTATATGTATGTCGGCGGACTTTGGGGCGGACAGCTTGAAAAATGGCAGACCGGTACATTTAATCCCGAAGCGGGAACTGACAGCCCTTCGGGGGACCAGCCTGCGCTTGGGGTACTTATTGCCGAGATGAACGATGATATGCTGACTTTAAAAGAGCCGCTTAAAGAAAGCAAAATGCTTGATAAAGACGGCAGTTTCATAAAAGCGGGCGATACTGACAGAAGGTTTTTTGAAGCGCCTTGGGTGCATAAATACAACGGCAAGTATTATCTGTCCTATTCCACAGGTGACACCCATTTCCTTTGCTATGCCATAAGCGACAGCCCGAAAGGACCTTTCACCTACGGCGGCAGGATTTTAGAGCCGGTTATCGGTTGGACGACCCATCAGTCAATTGTTGAGTTCAAGGGTAAGTGGTATTTATTTTATCACGACAGTTCCCTGTCCGGCGGTGCTACTCCTCTGCGTTGTATTATGTTCAGAGAAATTAAATATAATGATGACGGCACGATTCAGACTATGAAACCTTATGATGATTAAAATTAAAAATTTTCCCCGCGTTTGATGAAATCAAACGCGGGGAAACAATTAATATTCCTGAAAGGGCGGTGAAAATATGATTATAGATTTTTTATTTGTGGGAATGGGCGGCTTTATCGGTTCATGCTTACGGTTCGCACTTACTAAAGTAACTGTCTATTTGGGAATTGAATTCCCTATCGGTACATTACTTTCAAACGTTATTGCGGGAAGCGCAATCGGTTTTATCATTGGTCTCGGTGTTTTTTCACCGCGTACCAAACTGTTTTTTGTAACCGGCTTACTCGGCGGATTGAGCACTTTTTCCGCTTTCAGCCTTGAAACCGTGAATTTATTCAGCGACGGCAGATATTTGTTATGCGGGTTAAATGTTTTATTGAATTTGGCGTTAAGTCTGTCCGCCGTCGTGCTGGGAATGTTTTTAGCGGGACTGATATTAAAAAAAGTATAGAGAATAAATGCAGGGAAGATTCCAAACGGGTTTCCTACGGCATAACGGCATAAGCCGCCCCGCCCGGCAGATTGCCGTCTGTACTTGACCGAATACAGCAACAAATGCAAAGAAATATATTCTTAATTGCTTTATCATTATAAATGAGAGGAGGGGATTGCATGGATTGGCTTAAAGGCATGAACAATGTCGTTCAATATATCGAGGAAAATTTAACGCAGCAAATACAATTTGAATCGCTGTCGCGTATCGTGGGTTGCTCGGTCTATGAATTTTCGCGTATATTCTCATTCATGGCGGGAATGTCTGTTTCAGAGTATATTCGCCGAAGAAGATTATCGCAAGCCGTTTTCGACATTCAAAACGGCAGTGAAAAAATAATCGACGTAGCTTTGAAATACTGTTATGAATCACCGGCGGCGTTCACCAGGGCGTTTAAAGAATTACACGGGACAACGCCTTTATCCGCCCGTAAAACAAGTGTATCTTTAAAAACCTATCCCGCAATCAGCTTCGCACTCACTATAAAAGGAGTTGAAGAAATGAATTTCAGAATTGAGAAGAAAGAAGACTTTAGGGTTATGGGGCTATCGGGCTATATCCAGGGCGAACTCGTAGACGGTATGCCGTCTGTCGTGAAAGAGTATTTCGACAATTATTACCCTAAAATGAGCCAATATTACACCGAGCCATTCAGACAGGTAAGCGTGTATGATTTCGAGTCGGTTGACGGCAAAGCTCCCGTGGTTATCGGTACGGAGTATAAAGGTCAAAGGCCGGACGGGTTAAAATTGGTTTTTAAAGACGTACCCGCCTCGACATGGGTGGTGTTTACGATTGAAGGACGTATATGCGAAACATACGATTCCGCATACGCAAGAATTTTAACCGAATGGTTTCCGTCAAGCAACTATAAGCGCGACGAAACTGCTCCACACCTTGAAGTACTCCCGGTCGGCGCCGACGACGGCGTTTCCGTTTGGGAAATTTGGATGCCCGTTACAGCCGATTAAAACCCCACCCTACATAAATTCCCCCTTGATTCAATATAATTAATTATATTGAATCAAGGGGGAAACACATCATGTCACGAAATTATTTCGCGGGGGCTAATACGCCCGACGGATTTTTCAGCTATTTCGACCATATAATTACGCTTGAAAAAACAAACAAAAAAGTCTATATAAAGGGCGGTTCAGGTACAGGGAAAAGCACGCTAATCAAAAAAACAGGCGAGCTTTTTGAGCAAAAGGGACATTATACCGAATATTTTTTCTGCTCTAACGACGCTGAAAGCCTCGACGGGGTAAGTATGCCCAAACTCGGAATCGCCGTGGTTGACGCGACCGCACCCCATCCCTCAGACCCGCAGATTCCCGCCGCCACAGACGAGATTTTTAACGCGGCGGATTTTCTTGACAAGTCTTATATAAGGCAGAATAAAACTCATTTAAGTCAAATGCTGGCGGAGAAAAAAGGCTTATACCAAAGAGCCTACGGTTACTTAGGCGCGGCATACGGCATTTATAAATTGAGTGAAAATATTTTCGCTCAAACGCTGAATGAGGCGGCTTTAAATAAGCGCGTTTTTGAATTATTGAGCCTTTTCGACGGGATTAAGCCTGGCAGTCATAATGCCCGTGACAGAAAACTGTTCGCCACGGCAATCACACCGGAGGGAATAAAAAGCGTTATTCATTCGGCGCTTGCCGCGGAAAAAATCTATCTGATTAACGGTATGGGGGTTACGGGAACCGCCGAAACTTTATTCGATTTAGTGCAAAGATACGCAAATTTCCTCGGAATGGACACCGTGAGCTTTAAAAGTCCGCTTGAACCGCAAAAAACCGAGCACCTTTTGATTCCCGCGCTGAACGCGGCTTTTATAACCTCTAACCGGTATCATGAGTTAAGCGGCGAAATTTCCAAGCAAGCTTTGAGCGAGGAAATAAATCTTGAGGAATTTTCAGACCCCGCGATTCTTGAAAAATACAGCGGGGAATTGAGTTATAACGGCGGGCTTTTTGACGAGCTTTTACAAAAAGCCATAAGGACTATGGCGGCGTCAAAGGATATACATTTGAAAGTCGAGGCGATTTATGCCGAGGGAATGGACTTTAAAAGAATGCACAGGGCGTATAATAAAGTTTTGGAAGAGCTTTCCGAATAGGCAAAAGAACATAAAAAGCGTCCCCGTCAAAAAGCGGGGACGCTTTTTGTCTATAATGGCGATAGAAATATTTTTTTTTATGTGGTATAATATGGGTAATTTATATTATCGGAGGTTGAAATGACTAAGTCAGAATTTCAGTTTAGTGACTTTCTTGCAGAAGTTGACGGCAACTATAAGGATTTTGTCAACAATATTCACGCAATGTTTTTGACAGAAAATTACAAGGTAAAAATAGAGTCCAAAGCGAGCGGTTTTTTCGTTTCATATTCTCACCCGGCAACAAAGCGGAGTGTGCTGAATTTTTTGTTTCGCAAGGTCGGGCTTATTGTCCGCGTGTACGCCGATAATCACAACGACTACACTGCTCTTTTTAGCGAAATTCCTGAAATTATGATTAGGCAAATGGATAAGGCAACACCATGTAAGCGGCTTTTGAACACGCAGTCTTGTAACCCAAACTGTCTTGGAGGATATGATTTTTACATAGGAGAAAATCATTATCAAAAGTGTCGCAACAGTTGTTTTTATTTTGAGGTAAATAGCGAAACACTTCCTTTTTTGACTAAGCTTATTGAGAGTGAGTACAAGTCAAGATGTGCATAATAAGCATTATCATATACACGAAGGACTAAAGTTTGAAAGAAAATAATAAGAAGCACAGAAAAAACGAAACCATGCGAACCTACATGGTTGTTTTGTGCACAGAAAGGGCATGGTCATCATTATGAACGTATGGCACGATATTGATGAAAGCAGAATCACCCCCGACGACTTTTTAGCCTATGTCGAAATTTCAAAGGGAGAGCGAACAAAGTACGAGCTTGATAAAAAGAGCGGTTTTTTAATCCTTGACCGGGTGCTTTATACCTCCACCCACTACCCCGCGAATTACGGGTTTCTCCCCAAAACTTTCGCCGACGACGGCGACCCTTTAGATGTTCTGATTCTCTGCAACGAGCCGATTCAGCCTATGGTATTGGTGCACTGTTATCCGATTGGCGTGATTAACATGATTGACAACGACAGCATGGACGAGAAAATAATCGCCATCGCCTTTAACGACCCTACATACAATTCATACAAGGATATAACCGACCTGCCGTCCCATATTTTTGAGGAAATGCGGCACTTTTTCTCGGTTTATAAACAGCTTGAAGGTAAAAACACCGCCGTTGACGAGGTCATGGACGCTAAAAAAGCCCGCAAAATCATACAGCAAAGCATAAACAACTATAAACTAGCGTTCGGAAATAAGGTTAAAAATGCTGATTTTAGCCAGTAATTCTCCCCGCAGACAGAAGCTGCTCAAAAGCGCGGGGTATAAATTTAAGGTAATTCCCGCCGAAGGCGAGGAAATGTTGCCGCCTTTAAATCCCGAGCGTGCGGCGGTCGAAATCGCCAAAGTTAAGGCGCTTGAAATCGCGGAAAAAAATCCGGACTGCATAATTTTAGCGGCAGATACAATAGTGGTTTCAGGCGGCGAAATATTGGGCAAGCCTGTAAACTGCGATGACGCTTTTCGTATGCTGAAAGCCTTATCGGGTGCACGGCATACTGTAATCACCGGCGTTTTTATACTTAAAGGGGTTTCAAGCCGCTCGTTTTTCGGGCGCACCTCGGTAGAATTTCATGTTCTCTCGGATTATGAAATAACTTCTTATATAAAAACCGGCGAACCTTTTGACAAGGCGGGCGCTTACGGCATACAGGAAAAAGGCGCACTTTTGGTTAAGGGGATACGCGGCGATTATTTCAACGTTATGGGCTTGCCGCTCGCGAGGACGGCGATAGTTTTGAGGGAATTCGGGGTTTTGCCTGAGTGGAAGATATAATTTATATTTTTGAAAAATTTTCCGAAACCCCATTGACCGATTCGGTTTATTATGTTATAATGATAACAAATAAACCGAATCGGTTGATTTAATTGGGAGGAGGTGATTTTTTGAAACATTTTTTTAACCTGCCGTCCGAAAAACAGCAAAACATTATCAACGCCGCGCTCTCTTCTTTCGGACGCAACGGCTATAAAAAAACCTCGGCGGCAGATATAGCGGCAACGGCAGGCATTTCAAAAGCTATGGTATTTTATTATTTTGGCAGTAAAAAAAAGCTCTACCTTTATTTAGTTGAATTCTGCGCCGAAGCAATTTCGGGCGGCGTTATGAGCAGACTTGACAAAGGCGAAACGGAATTTTTCAAGCGAATCAGAATTATCTCCGAAATAAAACTCAAGGTAATAAGTGAGTACCCCGGTATGATGTCGTTCATGGAGTGCATGTTTTTTGAAACCGACCCGGAGGTAGAGTCGGAAATTAAAAAGTTTATGTCAGTAAGCGAGTTGAATTTCAATGTACAGCCGTATTTTGAGGGGATTGATTTTTCAAGGTTCAAAGAGGGGGTTGACCCTATGCTTGTCACCAAGCTCTTGCTTTATTTCACTACAGGACGCATGAACGAAATGCCGAAAGGTCAAAGGGTTGACATGGAGCTGATTATGCGGGAATTTGATGAATGTTTAGCACTTTTCAGAAATAATTTATATGTATAATAAGGAGGTTTTGACATGTTTATGCTCGAAACAAGTAATCTAACCAAGAAATTCGGTAAATTCACCGCCCTTGACAGGGTGAATTTGCAGGTAAAAGAGGGAGAAGTGTTTGGCTTTATAGGACCTAACGGCGCGGGAAAAACCACAACCATAAGGGTGTTGCTGGGGATTTTACAGGCGACAGAAGGTACGGCTTCGGTGTTTGGTATGGACGCATGGAAAAAAGCGGTTGAAATACATAAACGTATTGCTTATGTACCCGGCGACGTAAATCTTTGGCAAAACCTCACGGGCGGGGAGGTAATTGATTTATTCGTCAGTCTGCGGCAAAAAAGTAACAAGGAAAAGCGGGAAAGATTAATTGAAAAATTTGAGCTTGACCCCTCCAAAAAGTGCAGAACCTATTCAAAGGGCAACCGCCAAAAAGTAGCGTTAATAGCTGCTTTTGCCTCTGACGCCGATTTATATATTTTAGACGAGCCGACGTCGGGGCTTGACCCCTTAATGGAGCAGATTTTCCAGGAGTGCGTCGCCGAAATAAAGACGCAGGGGAAAAGCATTTTCCTTTCAAGTCATATTTTACAGGAAGTTGAGCGGCTTTGCGACAAGGTCGCAATAATCCGCGAGGGAAAAGTGGTTGAAACCGGAACGCTCGGAGAACTGCGGCATTTGACCAGAATCATTATGAGCGTAGAAACCGAAAAAACAATAGAGAACCTTGAAAAAATCAAAGGCGTACACGAGGTTTTCACCGATAAAGGCTCTGTGTCTTTCCAAGTGGATTCTAATGAAATGGGCAATATAATATCTTATATATCAAAATACGGCGTTAAAAAACTTGAAAGCGCACCGCCTAAGTTAGAAGATTTATTTATGCGCCATTATGCGTCGAACGGGGGTGAATAGTTATGCGCGGAAACTTTGACAATACCGGAAAATTGGTACGTTTCATTTTGAGGCGGGAACGGGTCGTATCGGCAATTTGGATTATTGTATTAGTAGCTTTTTCAATGCTTTTAGCACCGGGAATGGCAAACCTGTTCGACCATGAAGCCAGACAGCAGTTTGCCGCAGTGTATGACAATCCCGTAATGGTGGCAATGCTCGGACCTATTTACGGTGCGGATAATTATACGGCGGGGGCTATGTATAGCGGAATGATGCTGTTATGGGTTGCTCTGACCGTGGCGATTATGAATGTGTTTCTTGTTGCTCGCCATACCCGTTCTGACGAAGAACACGGGCGTGGAGAGGTCGTGCGCTCGCTACCTGTGGGGCGACTCGCTAACCTCAACGCTACTATGATTTCGGCAGTAGTCATAAACGGGATTTTAGCCCTGACGACAGGACTCGGTATTTTTATTACACAGGTGGAGAGCATGGATTTGGCGGGTTCAATGCTTTACGGCGCGGTTTCGGGAGCTGTAGGGTTGGTTTTTGCGGCAATCACGGCAATATTCTGCCAGCTTTCTTCTAACACCGGCGGAGCGATGGGCTTATCGTTTTTAAGCCTTGGTGCGTTCTATATGCTCCGTGCGGCGGGCGATGCGGGAAACGAGGTTTTGTCGCTAATCAGCCCCTTGGGGTTAGCCTTGCGTTCAAAGATTTATGTTGAAAACAATCCCGTTCCCTTAATCTTTTTACTTATTGCGACGGTTGCCCTGTCGGCATTTGCTTATAAGCTTAATTCAATGCGTGATTTGGGACAGGGCTTTATCCCCGCCATGCCGGGCAGAAAAAAAGCAAAAAAATCTATGCTTTCCCCTTTCGGGTTTTCGTTTCGGCTTCTCCGAAATACAATTATTGTATGGGTTATCGTAATGTTCGCCCTCGGCGGCTCTTACGGCTCGGTAATAGGGGATATTCCCGGCTTTGTCAGCGACAGCCCCGAATACCTTACCTTAATGGGTATCCCAGCTGAAATGGTTGAGGGTATTCCGGATGATACTAAAGCCGAAATGATAGTTGACGGTTTTGGGGTGTTTGTAACCACTATGATGACACTGATTGCATTGGTGCCTTTGCTTATGGCGACGCTGAAACTCAGGAGCGAGGAAAAAGCGGGGCGTACTGAAAACATACTATCCCGCTCTGTTTCAAAAACGAAATATCTCGGCGGTTTTACGGTAATAGCATTTATAATGAGTGCGTTAATGCAGTGCGCCACTGTTTTAGGATTATATTCATCTACGGCGGCGGTGTTGGGCGATGAAAATCCGTTCATACTCGAAAGCCTGTTTAAAGCCAATTTGGCTTATCTCCCCGCGCTTTGGCTCATGGTAGGCTTGACTGTTCTGTTGGCAGGATTATTCCCGAAAGCGGTGGGCGCGGTGTGGGGGTATTTCGGATTTATCTGTTTTACTACACTTATAGGCGGTATAGGCATACTGCCCGAGTGGCTCACAAAAATATCACCTATGTCGTATATTCCTGAAATTCGGGTTACTAACTTAGACTTCCTCCCATCGGAGGAAATCAATTTCACGATTTTGACAATCATGACAGGAGTAGCCGCCCTACTAACGGTCGCGGGATTTATAGGGTATAGAAAAAGGGATATGATGTTTCATTAGGAACATTCCTAAGACAAACATTAGGGGACAGCGCAATGCACTGTCCCCTAAAAAAAGTAATCTCAGGCAAACAATTTAGTGACCACTAAAACCACCGCGAAAAACGCACCTACAGAAACGCACATTCCCCTGAAACTCAATTCAATTTCCCGTACCTGCTTTAAACGCGGGCTGTTTTTTATATAGAGCTTATAAATCAAATACCCCCCTACCGCGCTTGCGGTAAATAGAGCAGATTTTTGAAGATACCCCGCCGTGTCCACGCTGACTTTAACGTTAAACAAAAATTCTATAAGCTGTTCGCCTAAAATGCCGCCAACCAAACACAGAGTACCTAATACTAAAACGGCGGCTTGTTTACATTTATCTGTTTTTGCCGGGTCAGGTTCGGTTTGCGGCTTTCCGAAAAGGATTGAGGAAAATCTTATAAACGTAATTATAGTTCCTAAATTTATAAGTAAAATTGCCCCGCCTACCGGCAGGCTTGTGCCTGAAAATATAAAGTATTTTGAAACACTTCCGTTGAAAAACGGAGTACCTATTATTCCGAGAATCGCCATAATAATTACCGCACCGATTAGCGGACTTCGTTTTAACACCCCTCGGATTTTGTATATATCCCGGGTATTATAGATTTTAATAATTATTCCGGCACTTAAAAACAAGGCTGATTTAAATAAAGCGTGGTTGAAAATATGGTACAAACTCCCCGTGTAAGAATAGATGTCGTCGTTATTCAAGCCGGTTATTATCATTCCTATTTGCGATATGGTGCTGTATGCAAGGATTAGCTTAATATCCTTTTGCGACATTGCGAAAATAAATCCCACTATGCCGGTAATTATTCCGATTATAAGGAAAAATTCAGAAACCACTACTTCTTTAAATAAATCATTAAACTGTATAAAAAGATAAACGGCGCCTTTTATATGCAAGCCGGATAGTATAGCCGAAACGGCAGAAGGTGCGCCGGGCGTTCCGTGCGCCTTTGGTAGCCAACTGAAAAGAGGCACAAGAGCACATTTTAAGCTTATTGCGGTTATGATAAGCGCGTAAGGCAATATAAGCGAAGATTTATCAAGTTCTTCCAATACCTTGGCGGCGGCGTCTATGTCAAGAACGCCGGTAAGCTTATAAACATAACCTGTTCCGAATAAGTAAAACTGCACGGCAACAGTATTTATCATCAAATAAACCATACCGTCATACATTGAGCGATTGTCACGGTTGAACATAATCAAAACCGCCACCGCCACCGTAGTTACTTCAACTAAAACAAATATGTTGAATAAATCGCGGCTCAGAAAAATACCGATTAGCAAGCCTTCCCAAATAAACAAAAGAAACCAGAACAGCCCGTTATATTTTTCATTAAAGGTATAAACGGCGACAATTAAAAAAATAAAAGATGTGAGTATAATAAAAACCGATGAAAGCGCGTCGGCTCTGAGCGTAATTCCCAAAAAGCTTTCATAATTCCCTATATTGGAAACCACGTCTCTGCTTTTGCAGATAAAGAACAGATAAAACGCCAAACCTACCAAAGCGGTTTGCGTAATAACGGCAATGAGCCTTCCCGCTTTTGACGACGGGAAAACATACAGGAAAACCGCAATTAATATAGGAATAATCACAAAATAGGCAAGCATAATCTACTCCATACTTTTCTTTTTGGCAGCGTCCCAATCTTTTGCTTTACATTGCCTGTAAAGTGATATTAACATGATTAAGTTGACCGCCACAACCGCAACGCCTATTATTATAGCCGTTATCATGAGCGCCTGCGGCAGAGGGTCGGCAACGGTTTCAGTTTCGGGGTTCTGCCCTATAGGAGGCATTATGCCGCTTGTGTAACCGATGCTTAGAAAAAACATAATTACAGCCGATTCCATAAGCAATATTGAAACTACCGACTTTATAATGCTTTTACTTGTGATCAGTCCGTAAAAGCTTATGAAAAACATAAGAACCGAAAAAATCTCTATTATGTCGAAAACCATTTTTTATCTCCTTTCAAACGCGATAAATCTGTAAAAAATTATAATTAATCCGCAGGTCACTTTAGCTCCGATAAGCAGATTCATCGTTATTAAATATACACTTTGCGGGAGCGGTAAAAAAGAGTGTAAGCCGATAAAGATAAACAGAACCGCTAATAAAACCACAACCACATAAATAATTTTTTCCACCATTATAATTCTTTCAATCGGTATGTCGTAAATATCATATATCATGTATCTGCAAACAAAGAAAGAAGCTATTGCCGCACCTCCCTGAAAACCTCCGCCCGGAGAAATATGACCGTTCAGTATAAGATATATTCCGAACAAAAGCATAACCGGACAAATCACGCGTATTGTAAAAACGGCTATATCTGCCCTGTTAATATCGCTTGGCTTTCCCTCCTTTACCGAGGTTTCACAATATCGGGACAAATGTGTGACCGAGACTATGCCGACTAAAAGCATAAGCGCCTCAAATAGCGTGTCATACACCCTGTATCCCAAATATATTGAAGTCACAGAGTTTTCCCCGCCCACATCGCGGGAAAACAAGGACAAATATTGGTCTTTAAGATATGAATTAGCCGGATTTTCCGGAATAAAAAATATAAATAAAACAAACAAAAAAATCGTAAAAACCACAGGAGGTATATATTTTTTCAGATTTGTTCTATTTTCTGCCGATTCAGGAGTAACGTCTGAAACACCGACCGCGAGACCGAAATGTTTTTCAAAACAAACAATAAAGAAAACGGTGGAAAAAACGCTTATAGCCGCCTCTGCAATAGCTACATCGGGCGCACCGAACATATAAAAGCAGACTGAGGAAATTAACGAAAAAATTCCGAGGTATATAATCATTCTTATGATTTTGGACTCCCGAATAATTAATAACGCGCCTACAATCCAAAGAGTAAGAAATGCGTATATCATTACACACCGTCCTTTTTATCATGCGGAGGGGGTTCCTGTTCTTGGGCTAAATAGCCGCTTAAACGCGCCGAACGAGCCGTAATATGAGTGGCAAGTGGATTAAGCAACAAAATAATACCCGCAAGAAGCAACAGTTTCAAGGAAAAAAAACTAATCCCGTGTTTTACGGCGATTCCTATGATGACGGTAAGCGCGCCTACCGTATCTATTTGACCAGATATAAGAATTCTTGAATAAAAGTTTTTGAATTTGTATATACCTATAACGCCGAAAAACATAAATATAATCCCAATAATTATTATAATGTTACCCGCAATTTGCAATTACTTCTTCCCCCCTTTTTTTCTCTCCATTAAGAAAAGCGAGATAAAAATAGTGCTTATAAACCCGAAAATTTCATAAACAATCGCGAAATCCAATAAATAAGTAAGCTCATAAAGAGACGCGAAAGCAATTATAATAATTACTACTTTTGTCGCCACAAGATTCATACCGAGCAGTCTGTCCCAAACGGACGGACCTATTATAATTCTTATAATATATAAAATCAAAAATACCGGAATAATCCAAAAAATATACATAACGCCTCCTTATTTCCTTATTTTCTCATTTTTGCATTTTCAGTAACATTTTTTCGAGCCCGCCCTTGATTTCCTGTCCGATTTTTTCGGGATTACGCGATTGGTCAGCTTTCTCTTTAAAGTGCAATACTGTAATCGCGCCGTCTTGCGCATCAAGTGAAACCGTGCCGGGTATAAGGGTTATTGAATTGGCAAGCAAGGTTCGCAAAAAACCGCTTTTTATTTGCGTTTTTACTTTTATAACATCTGTGTCTGCTCCCGTTAAAATTATTTTTATTATTAAAATTCCGGCTAAATACATTTGAGTGATTAAGTAAAGAAAATATATGGCCAGTCTGAAAAGGTTAATGCTCTTTATTTTAGGAAATGGAAGTAATTTACGGCAAAAAAGCAAACAGCCGGCGCTAATAATAACACCGGTTATTACTGAAAAAAGTGAAAAATTTTCACACAAAATAACCCATACGGCAGTTAAAAGAAAAATCGCGTAAAGCGTATTCAAAAAAACACCCCCGAATTATGACAATCTGTTCTTAAAATCCTCATACCCGAATTCTTTTATAATTTCTGTTTTTCCGTCTTTTCGTAAAACTGCAATTGACGGTAAAGCCATGCCGTTAAACGTATTATTTTTCACCATTGAATAAATCGCCATATCACAAAAGAGCAACTTATCGCCCTCTTTTAGTTTATGGTCAAAACTATAATCTCCTATTATATCACCCGCAAGGCAGGTGTTCCCCGCAAGGCGGTATGTGTACTTTTTTACATTAGGCAACTCTGAGCCGACTATATTGGGACGATAGGGCATTTCAATAACGTCAGGCATGTGGCACGCCGCCGAAGCATCCAAAACGGCAATATCCATTTCATTATGAATAATATCAAGCACAGAGGCGGCAAGCCAGCCGGCGTTCAGCGCGACTGCCTCCCCCGGCTCGACATAAACCTCCAAACCGTAAGATTTTACACGCTCTATGCACCTCACAAGCCGTTCTATATCATAACCTTCGCGGGTTATATGATGTCCGCCGCCAAAATTCAACCATTTCAGCCGGGAGCCCCGACACGCATTTTCGCTTCGCGGTAATAAGTACCCGAACTTTCGTATAAACTCATCAAGCGTTACTTCCAAAGCGTCTGAATCCTGCTCGCACAATGTATGGAAATGCAAGCCCTCTATTCCAATTAAGTCCTTGTCCTGCAAGTTTTCAAGCGTTGCGCCCAAGCGCGAAAAAGGCGCACAAGGGTCATATATTGCAATATCCTGCGTGGATTTTTCGGGATTTACACGCAGACCCGCGCTGACATTTTCGGGAATTTGAGCGCGGAATTTCTCCCATTGCCCGAACGAGTTAAAAATAACATGGTCGCAAATCTTAATCAGCTCTGTGAAATCCTCTTCAGTGTAAGCGGGTGAAAACACATGGACTTCCCTGCCCTGCATTTCCTCAAAACCGAGCTTTGCCTCAAAAAGCCCACTTGCCGTAGTGCCGCTAATATATTCGCCGATAAGCGGATAAAGCGCAAACGCCGAAAACGCTTTCTGCGCCAATAAAACCTTACAGCCTGTTTGCCGCCCTAAAGCTTGCAGGATTTCGAGATTTTTTATCATCGCGGTTTCGTCAATGACGTAGCAGGGTGTTTTTAAATTGTTTAACCAATAATTCATACTGATGACCACGCCCTCAACGCGCACGAAAGAATATGAAAGTCCGTGCGCTCCCGTTCCTTTCGGTTTTAATTTTTGATTTCATTCAAGCATTAACTTATCCACATATTTTCTGTTTTTGTAATTTCCCATGTGTTTTCATTCAGCTTAACCGTGTAATCCGCGCCAAATGCGCCAAGTCCCGAACGCCATTTTGACGCCGACGTAACAAGTTTATCCTGCTTTAATTCAATATCCTTAAACGATATTAAAAAGCCGTCCTCAAAATAAATCGGAAACGAATCGTTTATGTAGCCTTTTTCTTTCAAGCCCTCAGGCGTATCAAGTAAAAGCGTAAACCCACGTTCATCGCAAAAATTTTGAATAAGACGGGTCAGCGGCTCGGTCTCCGTCAATTTCACATCTGTTAAGTCTACCGCCAGATAGGTGCTTTCGTCATTGAGCGCCAAGTCTTTCTCAAAAAGCTTTTCAAAAACCGTGAAATAGGCATTTGCTTGCGTTTGTTCTTTTTGAATCCCCACAGGTTCAGCGGCAGATACACGGAAAGTATACCATGAGCTACCCGTTGCGTTGCCCTCAGTCCATTTTGCGTAAATTTCATAAATATAATCATTTCCACCATCAATGATTGGAATTTTATTTCCGCTTACTTCAACAAGCTCGCTTTTTCCTAACACATCAGCTATGTCCTGATTTTCCGAAACATACTCTGCAGACCAACGCTGAACCGATATGGTTTGGGGCGGGTAATTATCGCTGAAATTTAGTTCTATTTCTCCGCTCCCGCTATCTAAGCGCAGCGTGCTGCCGTCAAAAGCTTCCGGTCGCAGTTGAAGAGCGTGAGGCGAATCGGATTCAAATCCCGAACCATTTCCATCTTCATCAAAGAAAAACCAACTTGTAGTCAGTTGTATTGCTTTAACGCTTTGAATCGGAGTGCCTGTTATCAAGCTTACGTCAAGCGACGGAGCTTTATTCGGAAACAATATAGCTATTGGAGCAGGGGCTGCTTCTTGCGGTTCATCAGTCTGTTCGAGTTCTTCTGAAATTCCACCGGTTCCCGAAATTTCATGAATTTCTTCCGTTTCCCCGCTTTCGGGAAGACTTTCACTGCACCCAACCATACCCAAAGCAAAAATAACGCAAAGGAGCGCAATCATAAACCTTTTCATTTTTATTTACCTCCAAAAATCAGTAGACTGTTAATGCCTCTAATCATAAAACCGGTTGGAATATAAAAAGGTTGCGTTATTTTAACCCTTTCCGCGTACATTTTTGTCCCTTTATATAACCTTTTATAGAGTGTTTTGCTTATAATGGTCGTTTATATCTCTTTATTTTTTTTCGGGTTCTTTATTCTTTTTCTCCAAGTCTTAAAGTCGTCCTTTTTTTCTCTGATAAGAGTGTCAAAGATAGAAAGGCGATAATAAACCCGACAATTTCAGTACAAAGGTTCATGCAAAAATCATAAATATTGAAATCCTCGTTTTCAATAATACCCTTTTGAAAAATAAATGAGATTACAACAGCGGATGCAATATAGATTATCAATTTCTTTAAAAATTTATTTTTCTGCTGTTTAAAAAGCGAGATGTTTTTTCACCCCACCAAAACCGGCTTAAAGCACTCTTTCCACGGCAGTCCCCACTTATTCAGCGCGTCCATGAACGGGTCGGGGTCGAATTCTTCTGTATTGAACACGCCTGACTTACGCCATGTGCCATTCATTACAAGCATTGCCCCAATCATCGCGGGTACGCCCGTGGTGTATGAAATAGCCTGTGTGCCGACTTCTCTGTAACATTCCTCATGGTCGCATATATTATAAACGTAATAATTTACAGGCTTTCCATCTTTAACTCCCTGTAAGATACAACCTATATTGGTCTTGCCTTTTGTACGTGGACCAAGGGATGCAGGGTCGGGCAGAACAGCTTTGAGAAATTGTATCGGGACGATTTCTTTATCCTCATACATAATAGGCTTTATCGAGGTCATTCCCACGTTTTCAAGACATTTCAAGTGGGTTAAATAGCTCTGCCCGAAAGTCATAAAAAATCGTATGCGTTTTATGCCCTTGATGTTTTTGGCAAGTGATTCAAGTTCTTCATGGTAAAGCAGATACATGTCCTTTTTACCGACTTCCTCAAAGTCATATTCACGCTTGATTTCCATAGGCTGTGTCTCAATCCAGTTCGAGCCAAACTCGCTGTCCCCTTTCTCCCAATAACGCCCGTTTGCCGAAACCTCGCGGATATTTATTTCAGGGTTGAAATTAGTCGCAAAAGGATAGCCGTGGTCTCCGCCGTTACAGTCAAGAATGTCGATATAATGTATTTCATCAAAGTAATGTTTCATAGCGTAAGCACAGAAAACCCCTGTAACACCGGGGTCAAATCCGCTCCCTAAAAGGGCGGTTATTCCCGCCTGCTCGAAACGCTCTTTATAATCCCACTGCCATTTATACTCGAACTTGGCGGTATCCAAAGGCTCGTAATTTGCCGTGTCGATATAGTTTGTTTTTGTGGCAAGGCAGGCGTCCATGATGGTTAAATCCTGATACGGCAACGCAAGATTCAAAACTGCGTCGGGCTTGAATCTTTCAATTAGCGTAATGAGCTCAGGCACATTATCGGCATCAACCTGTTCGGTGTAAATTTTCGCGGTTGTCTTATCTTGCCACTTTGCTTTTAGGTCGTCGCATTTGGATTTTGTACGGCTGGCAAGCATGATTTCCTTGAAAACTTCGCTGTTCTGACAGCATTTGGCGAAAGCCGCCGAAGCAACACCACCCGCGCCGATGATTAATAATTTTCCGTTCATTTTAAATCTCCTTTTTATTTTCTAAGCAACAATAATAATTCTCGCAGAATTTTACAAGCCGTCGCCGCTGAAACGCCGTTAGAATCATAAGGCGGTGAATATTCAACTAAGTCCACACCGACTATATTTAAAGCACCGCAATAATCCTTAATATAACCGCGCAAGGTACTGAACTGCCAGCCTCCCGCTTCAGGCGTTCCTGTCGCAGGAAAGACAGAAGGGTCAAGTACATCAAGGTCTATGGTTATATAAACAGGAGCTTTACCAATCATTTTATATTCTTTAAGCGAGTCGAGGCTCTCGACTTTTTCTAAAAGATATTTTCCCGAACAAATATGCTCTTTTGCCCACTCGAATTCCTCACGCGTTCCCGAGCGAATACCGAAACTGTAAATCCTGTTATCGCCGACAATTTCCCAACACCGACGAATTACACAGGCATGGGAAAGTTTCTGCCCCAAGTATTCGTCCCGCAGGTCGGCGTGCGCGTCAAAGTGGATGATGACCAAATCGGGGTATTTTTCAACCATTGCGCGAACCGCGCCGAGGGTTACAAGATGCTCACCGCCGAGCATTACGGGCAGTTTATTACCCGATATTACTTTCTTAGTATAACTATATATTTTATCAAGGACGGGTACGGGGTCACCGAACGGCAGTTCCAATTCGCCGCCGTCAAAAACCTTTATGTCCTCTAAGTCGCGGTCGAGGTAGGGGCTGTAGGTTTCGAGCCCGAAGGATTCCGCCCTGATTGTCTTTCCCGCGAAGCGTGCACCCGGTTTATTCGACGTTGTGCCGTCGTAAGGCGCGCCGAATAATACTATGTCGGCTTCGGCATATTCGGCATCGCAACCGATGAAAGTTTCGATGTTTTTGTTCATGGTTTTAAGTCCTTTTCGTAGGGGCGGGTTTCCATGCCCGCCCCTGAATTTTACGGATAATGTTTATTATTGTGGTTTATATTTACCTTGAAAATCACGTTTTGCCATTTCAGAGTATTTCAAAATAAATTCGGACTTTGCTTCTGTATAGCCGTCCCTGTCATGTTCAAAATCTTTCAATAAATTTAACTTTAATATACCATATTCGTTTGCGACATCAGCGTGTTCAATAAGATAATCCCTAAAATACAACTCTTCCCAATCCCCCGAATATCTTACATGAAGATGATAAACTTTATCGGCAAAACCGTTGGGTGTATAGCCTTTGTTAAAAGTGAGTTTAATCGGTTCATCTTGCTTTTTCATAAGACCCCACCCGATAACGATTAAATCATCAATCAATCGTAAAATATCGCAATCGTTTACAACTTCTAATAAAATATCCACCGTAGGTTTTGAAATCAACCCCACAACCGCACTACTGCCAATATGGTTAATACGCGCTATATTATCAGCGTTTATATTACTAAAAATACTTTGCTTTTCGATTTCATACCATTCATTATATTGCGGATTATATTCTTTTAAAACTATAGGGAATAACTCCCACAATTCTTTCAATGCCATTTCAGATAATTGTTTTTCCAAAGTTTAACCCCCGTATTACGATAATTCAATTTCCCCGCACGGCTTCAAGCTTTATTATTCCCTCTCATTTTCAACCTCCCTTAACATTTCCTCGACATAGGTCGGCAGGGCGAAACAGCCGTAATGAAGCTGGGTATTATAATATTTAGTATCAATCCCCAAACTGTTCCATTTGGCGGGGTTGAGGTCGTTTGTGGGGTGCAAACCCTTTGACGCGAAACCGAAAAGCCAGTGTCCCGATGGATAGGTCGGGATATGCGCCTGATAAACCTTGCTAATAGGAAAGGTTTCGGCGATTCGCTTATGCGCCCGCTGCATGGCGTTGGCATCGTTTTTGTAAAAAGGACTTTCATGCTGATTTACCATGATTCCGCTTTGGGTTAAGGCGTTGAAACAGTTCCCGTAAAACTCCTTAGTAAACAAGTCCTCCCCCGGACCGAAAGGGTCGGTTGAATCGACTATGATTAAATCATAGCAATCGGTGCATTTTCTGATAAATTTTAAGCCGTCCTGATAAAAAATTTCAAGCCTTTTATCATGGAAAGAACAGGCGGTGGTCGGCAAGTATTTTTTACTGACCTCAACTACTAATTCGTCTATTTCAACCAAATCAATTTTTTCGATATAATCATAACGGCAAAGCTCCCGTACCGCGCCGCCGTCACCCGCGCCTATAACAAGTACTTTCCTTATATCGGGATTTACCGCCATAGGAACATGTACAATCATGTCGTGATAGATGAACTCGTCTCGCTCGGTCAGCATCATGTAACCGTCAAGGGTCAGAAAACGCCCGAATTCCCTTGACTTAAACACATCAATTTGCTGAAAATCGCTGTGACCGGAATATAACTGCTTGTGTACCTTAATGGAAAACCGCACACTGTCGGTGTGGTATTCGCTAAACCATAAGTCCATACTGACCTCTTTTCTTTATTTAACATCATCTTTTTTATTAAGTAAAAACTTCTTAGTAGCGAACAGTCCGGCAATCGCTATAATGCCTATAAGCATGTCTGTTTTTCTTTGGTGGTACATGATTGTCTGACGCGCCGTGGCAAAAACCAATACGTCAATTACCGATTCTGGCGTATGCTTAACCAGCATTTTTGTAAGCTCAACGCCTATAACCAAAGCAAAAGCTAAAGACAAAATTCTGTCGAAGTCCATAGCTATTAATTCTATTTGGAATCCCGCTAACCCGCTAATCATCTCAAATATTTTAATCGCAATTACGATTAACAATAAACAAGCGACTACAATCTCATAAGCGTTTGCTATAACCGTGAGATATTTTAAGCCTTTATTATTCATTTTTTAATACCATTCCTTTTTTATATTTTACCAATCACATTCAACCTCTCAATATTCTCGTCCTCTGCCCCCATCATAAAACAGCCCTTTTCCTTGGCATAAATTATATATTCCACAATTTCGACGGTGATTTTTTCGCCGGGGGCTAAAATGGGGATACCGGGGGGATAACACATGACAAACTCGCTTGAAATTCTCCCGACCGTTTCGTTCAAAGGCAGTGAGATTTTCGGCGCGTAGAAAGCTTCCTGTGGGGTAGTTTCCACAATAGGCTCAATGTATTCCTGCGTAAGCATACCCGCGTTTCCGCGCTTATAGCGGCGGCGTATTTCCAAAAGCGCACCGACTAATCTCTCCAAATCCCGCTCCCTGTCGCCTACCGAAATATATGCCAAAATATTGCCGATGTCGCCGAATTCCACCTGTATGTCGTAATCGTCCCTCAATAAATCATAAACCTCAATTCCCGCCATACCTATTCCTATAGTGTTTACAGGAAGCTTGGTTATATCAAAGTCAAATATAGTGTCCCCATTTATGATTTCTCTCGAAAAAGCGTAATAATCTCCGACTGCGTTTATTTCTTCGCGGGCATATTCGGCGAGTTCAATAACTTTTTTAAAGATTTCCCTGCCGTGAAGGGCAAGGTTTTTCCGGGAAATATCAAGGCTGGACATCAAAAGATAACTTCCCGACGTGGTTTGAGTTAAATTTATAATCTGCCGTACATATCCTTCGCTTACCCCCTTGCCGAGCAGAAGAAATGAACTTTGCGTGAGCGAGCCGCCCGACTTGTGCATACTTACCGAAGCAAAATCGACGCCCGCCTCAATTGCGTTTACGGGCAGATTTTTCCCGAAATAAAAATGCGTACCGTGAGCTTCGTCAGCTAAGACCAGCATATTATTCTCATGCGCTGTTTTGCATATTTCTTTCAAGTTGGAGCAAACGCCGTAATAGGTCGGGTTATTGACCAAAACGGCTTTGGCGTCGGGATTTTCAAGTATTGCTTTTTTAACGTCTTCAAGGGACATTCCGAGTGAAATGCCAAGATTTTGATTAACCTGCGGATTGACGTAAACAGGTTTCGCGCCGTTTAAGACAAGCGCGTTTATAACGCTTCTGTGGACGTTGCGGGGGAGAATCAGCTTATCCCCGCGCTTAGTCGCCGCGAAAACCATAGCCTGAACCGAAGAGGTCGTCCCGCCTACCATAAAAAAGGCGTGACTTGCGCCAAACGCCGCCGCCGCTAACTTCTCCGCTTCGGCTATTACCGAAACAGGATGGCAGATATTATCAAGAGGCTTCATGGAATTTACGTCAAGCGCCATGCAGGCTTTTCCCAAAAAGTCGGTAAGCTCATAGTTTCCGCGACCACGTTTATGCCCCGGTACGTCGAAAGGAACGACGCGACGGGAGGTGAATTCCTCAAGAGCTTCTTTTATGGGGGCGCGGTTTTGGTTCAGATTCAATTTTGCGCTCCTTCATTACTCTGCATAAAATACCATATTGTCTGTTACGTCTTTGAAACCGTATTTTTCATATAACGGTCTGCCCATATCAGTTGCGGATAATGTTATTTTATTATAGCCCCTGCTTTTGGCTTCATCGGCAATTCTTTTGAAAAGCTCCGTGCCTATGCCCTGTTTGCGGTATTCGGGGTATGTGAACATATTCATTATATAGGCTACTCTGCCGCTGATACAATCGCCGGTAGGCGGAACAACAGAAAAAGACAGCCCGCTTGTCGCGATTATTTTCTCGCCGTCAAGCGCGAGCCACGCAACAAAGCTGTCATCTGCAAGAGCGACTTCAAAGTACGCTTTATTGGCTGTTTCCAGTTTTTCACGCTCGCTTTCCGAGCAACCCGTCGCCTCGGCTATAAATATGCTTCTGATTTTAGCAAGCACGGCAACATCGCTCACGATTGCTTTTCTGTAATTAATCATCAGTATATATTACTCCCCGAAAAAATTTCAATCATTTCCTGTCTTAAATTATTGGTAATATCAAGCCTCGTTTTGGGCGGGATTTCGTAAACGTCGGTGTTGAAAAGGTAGTTTTGCAGGTCTATGTCCTTAATCAGCATTTTGGTATGGAAAATATTCGAGTGATAGACGTTTACGTCCACTGCGTCGTATTTGTTCATGGTGGCAGGGTCTATATAATTTTGTATGCTGGTTATATCATGGTCAATAAACAACTTCTTTCCCGCTATGTCCCGCGTAAAACCGCGAACCCTGTAATCCATAGTAATGATGTCCGAATCGAAACTGCCGATTAGATAATCAAGGGTTGAAAGCGGTGTGATTTCCCCGCAGGTCGCCACGTCAATATCCACCCGAAAGGTCGCAAGGAAGGTTTCGGGGTGATATTCGGGGTAGGTATGGACGGTCACATGGCTTTTGTCCAAATGCCCGATTGCCCTGTCCCCGGTTAAATTCTTAACCATGCTTTCCTCGGCAATCAGCAGTGTAACACTTGCACCCTGCGGCTCATAATCGGCGCGGGAAATGTTCAAAACCTTTGCGCCTATCATATCCGTAACGCTGGTCAGGATATTGGTTAAGCGTTCCGAGTTATACTGCTCGTCAATATAGGCGATATAATCACGCTGCTCCCGCTCGGTTTTAGCGTAGCAAACGTCGTATATGTTGAAACTGAGGGCTTTTGTAAGATTGTTAAAGCCGTAGAGTTTTAATCTTTTTTCCAATTGGGTATCCCCTTTTTGTTTTTAATTATACAAAGGTTATTATACAACATTTTCTATATAAATGCAAGATTTATTTTTCGGTTAGCTTACAAATCAATACCGTACTTCTTCCCCACCCTTATATCATCGCCACAGAACACCAAACATTCCATTGTAAGCAGGCGGGACATAATCCTGTCCCCATAGCGTTTTTTAAGCCGGGCAAGCTCAAAATTTGTGCTGACAACTGTCGGTAGCCCTGAATTAATGCGGGAATTCAATAGATTATAAAAAGCGGAAACGTAAAACTGACTTTCAAATTCCGCTCCGAGGTCGTCAAACACAAGCAAATCGGCTCGCTGAAGCAAACCCGCAGTGTCGGTTTCCGCGTCTCTCCCGAAATGTTCTTTCTCAATTTTACGAAGTAAATCGGGCGCAGAGCCGTAAATTACGCCGTAATCCTTTGAAATTACCGTTTTTGCTATAGCAAGGGACAGATGGGTTTTTCCAAGCCCTGTTCCCCCTTGCATTAAAATGCCCTCGCAGGGGAGGTGAAAATTTTCGGCGTATTCCTTGCAAAAATTGAAATTGCGGCTCATTTTACTTCTTATATTAACCCCTGAACCGGCATCTGTACAGTCGGGGTAAAAATTCAGGTCAAATAATTCAAAACCGCTTAATTTTATAGGTGCGGCGGCGTTAAGCGCCTGCGAAGCTAACCTTTTCACAATTTCCTTAAAACATGAACAACGGCGGTTTTGATAAATACCGGTATCGCGGCATTTGGGGCAGGTATAGATTTCATGGAGATAATCGGGGGAAAACCGATGTTGAATCAGCAAATTCTTAATGGCTTCCTGCGCCTTTAAACTATCCGTTTCGAGCTTTTTCAGCTTTTCCCTTTTTCCGTCGCCGTCAAGAATTGCACTGTAAAGCTTAACGCCGATGTTAGCCATTTCCTGCCTCAGAGCCTTATATTCGGGAATAGCGTTTTCAATTTCCTGCTTGCGTAAATTTAATTTCTCTGCATTAATTTCACGGCGGCGTTTTATTTCTTCCTCAGCGCGAACATAAAATTCCTGCTTCATTTTATATACCATCCCTTCTCGACACCAATATTTTTCCTCTTGCGCTTGTTCTTTTTTTCAAACTATTACCTGATTTTAACTATTTTTCATTTATCAGCCGCGATATTTTATCCAAATCAAAAGAGGATTTAGCGGTTTCATTTGATTTTTGTAAATTTTCCTTATGGGATTTTTGAGATTTTTCGAGTTGCTCTTTATTTTTTATTCCATTGGAATTCCAGTTTGTGATAATTTTATCCATGTAAGGGAAAGACATTTGACCGGTTGCGTTAAGGGTTATTTGATAGGCTTCATCAATCATTTCTTCATCATAACCCCAATCAGACCATTTTCTTATTAAATCCTTATTATTCCTTGAAAATTTACTTTTCATTTCAAATAATTTTTTCAATTTATTTTCAAGGCTGTTTAATTCCTGTAAAGCCTTTATTTCTTCTTCCGCCAATACAGCGGTATTGATTTCCCGATTGTACCAGTCTTCGGCAATCATTTTCATGTAGGAAGACGGTTTTTTTTCAGTATGACAATATTCCACTAACATTAAAGCACATTCCGCAGTTACGCCCGCCTCTGCCGTTATGTACATTAATGTGTTTTGACGGCTGTGACTCAGCGGTTCTCCGTAAATTCGCTCAGCACCGGTAAAGAGAAAGTCCATACCTTTATCCTCGCGCACTGCCCGGGCAATTTCGCCCGGGGTATAATAAGGCTTTCTTACGCTATTTGCCTTTTTATCCTTATCAGGTGACAATGATTCAATTGGTGAAACCGTAGCTTTATCAAGTGCTTTAAGCGGTACAGTTTCAACAGTTTCAGATTCACCGGGTACAATTTCATGTTCGCTTACGGCAAACAGACCTGTCTGTTCCCAGAAAAGTAACGCATCCTGAACATCATCGGAGCTCACGCCGGTTTTTCGCGCAATTTCCTCCGCAGATATTTCATTTCCCGCGTTTCTCAATACTAACAACAGTACCTTCAAGTTATTACCGCCGGCTAATTTTATGTAATTATCGACGACCGCCGCCGGAACCGCGAAAACGCTGTTCCAAGCACCAAGGTTTAGCTTATAATTCATTTCTTCGCGCCTTTCCGATTTGGTGCAAAACCATATAAAGTAAAGTATAACATATTTTGAAGAAAATTACTATAGCTTTGCAGAAAATTAAATTATATACAATGAAAAAACAGTATTTTTTGAGCAGACAAAACCAAAACCCGCGCAGTAAAACTGCGCGGGCATTATATTTTAATTTTTCTCCTTCTTAATAAAGAGATTCACTTGAAACTTTACATTTTTTTATTTAAACGCTTTCGCGATTAATTCCGGTCGTTATCAAAAAGCTTTCTTTACCGTTAGTCGGCATCAAACACTTTTTAACACATTTTTTACCGGTATATAAATTTTCAAGCTACTTTTTCGGATTTTCCGCATTTTCGCGAAATATTCACTACCGCGTTTTTTCCGCTTTCCCACGAACTTCCCGCCTTAGCAATTTTTCTCGTTTCAACGTTTTTTCGCTCCCACGATTTTCCTCGTTTCCATTACTTTCCCGCTCTCACGATTTCCTCGTTCCCACGATTTTACCGTTTACGCGTTCTTTTCATTTTCACGAATTCGCTTTCACTACTTAATTGTTTTCACGATTATTTCGCTGCAGATTCTCCACAAATAGCTGTTTGCCGACGCATTCACGACTACTAATTCCTTATTAAGCTTTATATTCGGATAAGTCCGAAACTTAAACCCGTTAAACTTTCCGACCGCTTGAGTCTTCTCTGCTTAACCGCGATTTCAAGTGGCGCTTAATCGGCATACGAGCCACAAACTGCGCTGGCACATTTAAATTCTGCATCCATTGGACTCGCTTCCTTTCTCGGTCTTATTTATACAATTCTTTAATTTACGGCAGAATTATACATTTTGGTTTTCTCACGACCTACCTTGCTTCATCATCTGCATAGTTGTTCAGCCGCTTTTTGAAAACCCCGCCTCGGCTTCCGATAACTTACTCACTTTTACAGGTTGATTTAAAGTAATGCCTTTCAAAGCCTCTCAAATCGCTCCGCGCTTTTCTCGGTTTAAAGCCATTGCTCCGTCGTCTTTTTGAAATCCCTATTTTCCGCTTTTCGCTTCTTCGCCGTTTGTTTCGGTAATTTCACCATCGTTACTCTTGCCGCTTACTCCGCCGTTTCCGCTTTTGCTTCCAATTAGGTTTGCCCGTCCGGTGGCTTTCCCTTGTTAAAAGTTTTCCGTAACTTCTTCCGTGATTTAATATTACCATAATTAAACAACAAAGTCAATAGTCATTGTGTACAATCTTTTCAACAATTGTTTATTAATTTTGCATAAATTCAATAAAAAACTTCAATTTTTTTCTTGAAAATGCAGGATTTATTATTGACAAATCGGAATTTTTACTGTATAATAAATTTAGCACAAAAAAGAAAGGGACAAACATGTCAGAATTTGAAAAAGACAATCAAAACCCGAACAACGGCGAATTTGAACCCGATATTGTTGAACTTGACGGAGAGCCGTTTGAAATTATAGACGCTATGGAATATGAGGGCGCAAATTACCTCGCACTGATTCCCTATGACGAGAATGCCGACTTTGAAGATATGGACGGCGAGGAGGAAACCGAGTTCATCGTATTGCGTGAAGTGGAAGAAAACGGCGAATACTTCTTGTCTACTATTGACGACGACCGCCTTTCGGATAAAATCGGCGATTTATTCTTAGCACGTTTCGACGCGCTTTTTTCAGAATCAGGCGAGTCGGAGCTTAATTAAAGGACTTACTGCTTCGTGCGTTTAAGTATGGTTTTTTATAATCCAACAAGTATAAAAAAGGGATTTCTACTCTGCCAGCGGATTGCAGACCTCCCCGGGAAAAGTGCGAGCTTTTCTTCGGGACGAAGGGAGCGTGAACCTGCAGGAGAACTTACCCACCCTGCTTAGGCACGGGTTTTATCTGCCATACCACGGCGTTAGCGGTCAACGTCGGTTGTCGAAAGACAGCCGACGTTTATTTATGCGGGAATTTCATTTTTTTGTTATTTATTAAGAAAAAAAGTAAATACTATAAATTATGAAAAAGCATTTTAAATATATACTCGGTACTTTATGCGGCTTTCTGAACGGGCTTTTCGGCTCGGGTGGCGGGGTGGTCGCCGTGCCGATGCTGCGATATTTGGGATTAGAACCGCGCAAAAGCCACGCTACGTCGGTGGCGGTAATATTTTTCCTCAGCCTTTTGTCTGTTGCCGTTTATGCGCTGAAAGGCAATCTTGATTATAAAGCCGCGATTTCCTATATTCCGTGGGGAATTCTCGGAGCGGTTACAGGGGCGTTATTGCTGAAAAAAGTCCCCAATTCCCTGCTTCGCAGAATATTCGGGGCGGTGGTATTCATTTCGGCTGTGAGGATTTTGTTTTTATGACAGACTTTTTTTCAGCGGCAATAATTGCGGCGGGGTTTTTAACCGGAGTAGCGGCTTCTATGGGGCTTGGCGGCGGTTTTGTACTGATTATTTATCTTACGGTTTTTGCCGGTGCTGAACAAATAAAGGCGGGGGGAATTAACCTGCTTTTCTTTCTGCCGATTGCACTTATTTCAATTCTGATTCACACAAAAAACAAGCTTATTGAATGGCGAATTATCCTGCCTGTTTGCGTTTCGGGAGCGTTTGGGGTGGCGGCAGGGGCTATTCTGTTGGGATTTACAGATGAGAAAACGCTTAGAAAATTGTTTGCGGGGTTGTTGGTTTTTGTGGGTTTTAGGGAGATGTTTCATAAGAAAAATGTAGAAAACGATTAAACTTAATGAAAATTATTGGCATAACGGCTATTTTTATATTTAGTTATCAAAATCCAAAAGCCTTTAAAACCGCAATTTTAAAGGCTTTTGGATTTTGAGTATACTATTTTAAATACTAACCATCAGCGTTGTAAGCCCCATACTTTCAGGGAGAGCAGAAATACTGTGCAGTGGCTCTTAGCTTGCGGCTTCTTTTAAACTGAACCTTTCATCACGTTCAAGGCGTTTTCGCAATTCTTCGCCTTCAATTCGTTGCTCTATGACATATAGCGTATCTGAGCCAACATAAGTAACATGTCCGGTTTCGTAGATTTTCGGAACACAATCAAATTCAAAATCTGCACTGATGTCTATTTCACGCTGAGAACGGGCATCAGTTTTGAAAAACAGTTTAGCGACAACATTTCCGTAAATCGGGTGTGTCGCGCTATAAACAACTTTTTGACCGCCGCGTGCAATCTGTGTCATATTAGAAAGAATTGCCTCTAACTCTGTGAAATCACGCATATTGTGTTCCTCCTTGGTGAGCTATTGATTTGCCTATCCATTCATTAAACTGAAATGACAAATAACTGGACGGTAAGGTATGTTCTTTGGCTTCGACAATCCTGCGAAATTGTGTATCTTTTCCGTATAAACCTAAACCAAATCTTTTGAATGTTTTAACGGTTTCGCCTTGTGGGTGTGCCGAGTTAGTTAGAGCGTATGAATGCGATGCAAACCGCGTGTTAATATGCGTCTGCTCCACAACCCGGCTTATGTCGTTCAGCTTTGCTTCAACAGCAATTAACTTAGTTAAACTGAATACATCGCGCAACTCACGAACTCGCCAACTATGATTACGATAGGAAACCAGTTTAGCATCCATCAATTTTTCAAGGGATGTTATAGTCTGCTTTTCGGGAAAACCGAGCGTAGATATTAGTTTCGCTCCGAATACATTTTTGGCAGAGCAAAGGTATGACAGCAATTTTAAGTCAAATACGTCTAATGCTTCACGCTTATCCGACCAATTATTTGTAATTGACGGAAGATAGGAGGCGAACACAACATCGGGGAAGCCGGAATCAATGCGCGGCTCAACAAAAACTGCAAGTTGCGTTTTCTTGTTGTCGCGTATAAACCTATGGCAGTAATAGTCAATAAACATCTGAACAAGAGCATATTCATCGCCTTGTGTTACAGGGCGCGTGAATAGCCCTATGTCCGGTATGCTGTTGTTGAAAATTGTTACTTGACTCATTTTACGGACGCTCCTTTCTCCGGTTACAACAAATTTATTGACTATACACATTCGCTTATTTGTGTTAAATACTTTATAGCAACAGCTATTTTATCGTTCATAAATTCTTCAATATATCCCCAATTTGGCTTGCCGGCAGATGTTACAGGAAGCCAAAAAGAAAAGCCTGTTTTAATATGGCGGTTTAGTTCTTCAACGAAAGCCTTATAATAAGTTTGGCTTTCCTTGAAAATCATAGTTGCTATAAATTCTTTCACGGCAAATGGCATATCCCATTTAGGAATCAGCACAATTACATTTTGGCTTGTATAAAACGGCTTGGGTTGTATAAAACACGAGCCTAAATACTCGCCACCTAACGATACAGTCATACAACCCGCCTCATAAGGTTTAAGTCCTTCTATTAAGTCCACATTTGCCGTGATTCCATTGTTTGCGTTTGCCCTACCAACAAAATTAACAACCGGGCTAACTTCGGTCATCTTAACTTTATCCAGCTTTGAACCCATATCAATATCAAACAAGCCATCGTCATACAGATGAAACTTTTTCCATCCATTAACGCCAACAGCCCGTTTGTTTTTATCAGCATCCTTTAACGCTACGAGCCTTGCCTTTGCTTCTTTTTTAACTGCTTCAAAGTATAACTCCATATATTCCCAATCGGGATTATTATTGTTTGCAGGTAGTCTTATTACTTCTTCATCAATAGAACCTTTATTAGCCATATCACTATAAAAATATTTGCCGAAAGTTTTTCTAAGAACCGTGCAAATAAAGAGTCCGTTCAGTTCATTAAGATTATCATTGTATAATAACAATACAGACGAACCCGCACCCCCTCTCCCCATAAAAATTGTCGGCTGATAAAAGGCACTTCCATCAACAGGACTTAATGAAATGCAATTACCTCTATCTAACAACTCATTTTCATTTGGTGTTAAATGTGCGATGACTCCGTTATTATAATTGCCCGATGCAACAAAAGGAATGGTTCCCTCAGTATAAGTTGATTTACTTCTGCTTTCAGGTCTGCGCACATCAAATAATTTTCCTACCTTAAACTCGCCCCATTTATCAATATCAATCTGCGTCATCCGCTTCACCATCTTTCGCCAGCTTAATCGTAACTACGGTCTTTGTCGCAGTTATATCACCCGAATACAATGCGGCGTTTAACAACTTATCGCCAAACTCTTTCGTGTTTATGCCGTCTTGAAACATCAAATAATTCATCGCGGTTCTGCGAAAATCCTCCTCAAAAATTTCAAAGGGCTTTTCGGGTGTTTGATAAGATAAGTGTTCTTTCGGGTTAATCCATTGCCCTGTGTTGAACTCTGCATCCGCCTGTTTATAAACCGAATCTGCCCAGTAATCTTCAATATCAGCCCATTTGCCTTTTATATCGTGCCTCCCTTGATTCTTAACAGTTTCTAATCCGTCATCTTCAAGATAACAGCCGAAGATTTCTTTGCCTTTTTGCGGTGTGCCTACCTCAAAGACAAAAATAGAGGTCGTTACTCCTTGCCCGAAGAATAACGCTTCTGGCATTTTAATTATTTTTATCAATCTATGGTTATTGAGTATCCGTTTTACTGCCTTTTGTGATACCTTTTCAAGTTTCTTGTCCGGCAGAATAAATGCACATAATGTTCCTTTGCTCACGCTATTCAAGACATTCTCCACAATCTTAATGCAACCATACTTGTTTTCATAAGGTGGATTCATCATAACTTTTGTAATGGGTTTTGATTGCATCCACTCACAAGCCTTATCTGTGCGAGTATCCATTTGCTCAAGATTTGTTTTGCCATCCTTATGTATCAGCATATTGGCACAGGCGAGAGCGAAAATTTCACGGTCAAACTCTATACCAAATAAGTGGTTTGACTTTATACTTTTTGCTTTATTGGTGTCAACACCGCCCGCTTCGACCATCATATTGCTCATTGCTTTTACTAAAAACGCTCCGCTTCCGCAAGTCGCATCCAAAATATAATCGTCCATAGTGCATCCGAGTATGCGATACATAAATGATGTGATATGGTCAGGTGTAAAAACCTGACCGCTCTCAGACTTTTTCTTATACCGATTAAACTCATTGAAGAAAATACCCATAACATCTTCGCCACGCCAATGATTACTGTTGATTGATGCAGAGATGTCTTTTACCCAACCGATAAAATTGTCAATAGCTACTTGATTTTCGGTTGAGTTCATTCTTATTTCAGCATAAACCTCAAGCAATGTGTCTAACTTCTGATTTTGTTTTCTGGAATCAGCCAACGATTTGCTAAGAGTCGATAATATTGACTGGTGAAATGTGGCATAATCCATTCCCATCATCAACGCGTTTTTGTTATATCGTTCCGCTACCAAAGCACAGGCGGTAAATATCATTCGGTGATATAAGTTCTTAATACCAAATTCGCTATGTAAGCAGTTGTTAATTCGGGCTGTAAGTCTGAATATCAATTCTTTATCTATGGATTCCTCGGTGAATTTTTTGATGTAGAAGGCTTTGCCTTGCAATTCATTAGGAACGTCAATCGGAGAATTATTCTTAAACGCTCGTGTTTCAATGCCGTTGTAAAGGATGCCCACAACTCTGCCATATTGGGTCATAGCTATTGTGCAATTTTTGCGGATTTCCTCAACACATTTCTTGGTATCAATATCTATGTTTTCAGCTTTCGTTTCAAGGATAATAGCAACTTCGTTCTTGTCTTTTGGTAAATACCAACCATCGGGCTTGTCTGCTACGCCGGGGAAGCCCAACTGATTAAAGGTAGTAATCTGACCACAACCGGAATTTACCGTTTTAGTCGATTCAAACCCAAGTATTAACTTCGCACTATCTCTAACTTCGTCTTCGGTGCGGTTGACATTAACATTCATTACGATTCTCCTTTTGGTTGCGTGCTACTAACCTTATAAGTTATTCTTTGGTTTCTGCTATTTGTTTTGCAATCTTTGTTCGCCCATCCATTGGCTTGGGTGTGCCTTTCGGGATTGCCCATTGACTACCGAGTTTATTAGCACCTGGTATTCTGCCGGTTTCGAGAAGAGCTTGTACCCGGCGTTTAGAAATAGCCCAAATTTCCGATGCCTCTTTTGCCGTTATATATTCCATATAAACGCCTCCTTACAAAATAACTCAATTTTATTATACTACACAATCGTGAATAATGCAACAGAAAAAATAAAAAAGATTCAAAAAAGTCTATTTGAACCCTTGACAAAACTTCACATCGAAATTATTTTTCGCGCTGTCGCAAATCATGCGCTGAAACTCTGGGCGGTCGTCCGACTTCGCCGACAATGCGCAGTCAATGTACGCAGTCACGACTTTCATGTTGTGCCGCTCGGCGTATTCTTTGCACTCGCGAAGTTGTCCCTCGATGCTATTCTCGGTCTGCTGTTCGGAAGAGTAGCGGGCGTAGATTACGGCTTTCATGGTTCACCACTTTGTTCATCATCATCGGGAATATCGGCAATGCGTTTCGCAATATCCTCCGCCGACGGCAAGAGGTTTTCATATTTTTCCGGCGGGGGTTGTGCTTGACATTCCCGAAATTAAAGCGGCGGCGGTTTCGGGCTTGCCGCCGTGGAAAGAATAACGGACGCTTTAAGCGTCCGTTATTTGAAGATAATCTTTTAAACCTTGTTGTAATATTTGGGAAAAGGGCGCGTTTGCTTTTTCGGCTTTATGATTTAACCACGCGGGAATAGACAAGGTTTTCTTTACGGCTCTTGAATCGTTTTGCCGTCTGTATTCCTCCGTATCGGCGGCTACGAGATTGACAAACTGTCCTTTTTCTTTGCACCTTTTTTCTATATCGGATTTTGCGGAAGCTTTTGGAATGGCTTCGTTATTGTTTTCAGCGTCCCATAACCACATGGCTATAGCGTCCTCCGCCATAAACAAGGCGTCCGCTATATCAGAGCCAAAAGTGTGAGTGCCGGGTAAATCGGGAACGCTGACTAAAATTGAATCGCCTTCCTTTGAAAAAAGAGCCGGATAAACGTATTTCATTGTAAATGCCTCCTTTATTTTTTATCGGGTAAAGCGGGGGCTTTATTTTAGCCCCGCTTCCTTTAGAATTGAGTTTGCTGTGCCTTTTGGAATATCACCTTTGTGGCGAGGGATTGCTATTTTAACACCGGGATAGTTTGGGTTTTTTGCCTGATCATGAGCTTTTCCCGGTGTAATCGTCCACCCTGCTTTTTGCAGTTTTTTTCTTAACTCTGTATTTGTCATTCCCTCACCTCCTATATATATTATAACACGTAATATTACGTATGTCAAGCGTTTTTTAAAATTTTTTTCAATTTTTTTGTTTTAAAGGGGGTGAAATGTCGTGAGTAACAACGAAATAGCGCGGCGAACGGAAATAGCAGTCAAAATCGGCGGTGCTGATGTGAGTGCTGATATAAATAAATACTTGTTGTCGTTTAATTACAGCGACAGCGAGGAGGACGAGGCGGACGATTTACGAATTGAACTTGAAGACAGGGAAACCGACTGGCTTAATTGGTTTAAAACTGTGTCCGAGGGGAGTGTCCCCTGCGAATCGGACACAAAAACCGTTCCGGTCAGTAGCGGGGAATTAAAAACAGGCGACATGGTTCATTTCAAGGGCGGGCATCATTATGTTTCGTCTGTTGCTACCGTTTCGGCGAACCACACGCCGAGAAAGGCGGGGACTGCGAAAATTACGAACATAGCCAAAGGCGCTTTGCACCCGATACACCTTATCGGTGAAACGTCGAATGTTTACGGGTGGGTTGACGAAAATTTGATTGAACTTGCGTTTACAGCTGACGATGCGCCGAAACATAAAATCAGCGGTGATTTTAAAGGCGTGAAAATATCTGCTGTCATTATTCAAAAAAATTGGGAAAGCGACGGTAAGGATAGGGTATTAGATTGCGGGGTTTTTGAGGTTGACGATATAGACGCGGCGGGCGGCGGCGGACAGGCTTCGCGGGTTACAATCAAGGCGACCGCGCTCCCTCATTCCTCCACCGTCAGAACCGAGAGAAAGACTAAGGCGTGGGAAAATATAAAGCTTTCGGCGATTGCGAGTGAAATCGCTAATAAAAATAGTCTGAAATCTATGTTTTTAGCGGCTTTCGACCCGCTTTACAGCCGCCGCGAACAGATTCAAACATCGGATATTGTTTTTTTACAGGGGCTTTGTAAAAATGCGGGAATTTCATTAAAAGTTACGGCGGGCGTGATTGTGTTATTTGACGAAGCGGATTTTGAGAAAAAAGAATCGGTTCGGAAAATAAAGCGGGGCGAAAGCGATATTAAAACATACCGCTTCAGCACGTCGTCCAACGATACTAATTATAGTAAATGCCGCGTAAGTTACACCGACCCTGCGAGCGGGCAGACGATAGAGTATACTTATGTGCCGTCGGATTCAATTCCCGACAATCCCACGCTTGAAATAAACGAAAAGGTTGAAACCGTCGAGGAAGCGCGGCGGCTTGCCATGAACCGCTTGCGTCAGAAAAATAAAACCGAATATAAGGCGAATTTTACACTTGTCGGGGACGCGGGGCTGGTGGCGGGGGTTACTGCCCAGGTTAGCAATTTACGTTAGCAAAATTTAATTCAAATATAGGTGTTATAGCTCATTTTTGAATTATTTCATGTCGGATATGACGACTGAAAAACGTGACTAAAAAAGGATAACCCGCCTATTCATACAGAATAAGCGGGTTTTTGGTTTCTTGACCAAACTGTCCCAAATACGAACCAACGCTCTCTCGCTTACCAAGCGTTTTTTCAAGCTCCGATAGCTTGAGCGTTCTCGTGCCGTCTTTCCAATTGAACCCGACAACCAACTCGTCATCGTACAGAAAAACCGCATATCGGAAAAGTATCAATGATACTTTTCCGATATGCGGGATTATCCACATCGCCACCTTTGAACCGACTAATCCAAAAGATTATACCCTCTTTATCAAGCGACGGTTTTTCGATGCTTTCCTTTGAAATGGAAATTTCCAATTGCTCCTTCTTGGTTTCAAGGTCGTCAAGGCGTTTTCTCAAAGAATCGTTCGCCGCGCCTTCCTCTATTAAATTTAGCACATTGTCTATGCGCTTGTCAATATCTTTTAGCTGTTTTTGTAAAAAAGGTATAACCGCGTTTTCTTTGTCGAATAACTCCAAAACCCTGTCCGCGAACCGCTCAATCACGTCATCTTGAAGAACATTGTCCTGTGTCAACTTCACGACAAGCCGCTCGACCCAATCTTTAGTCACGGCTTTTTTGTCGCAGGTGTGTTTGTACATCGCGTTGCCGCATTTATAATAATGGTACACTTTTCCCGTTCGGCTTGTGCCGCCTGTGCCGACCATCATCGTGCCGCACTGTCCGCAAAACAGCTTCGTAGTCAAAATATATTCATCGTCCGCTTTCTTGGAAGCGGGCTTGTGTTTGCTCTGCTCGGTTCGTTCTTGTACCCGCTCGAAAATTTCTTGTGGGACAATCGCCGGGATTCCGTTCGCGATGACTGTGTCTCCGTATTTGTACTCGCCGATGTACTTGCGGTTTTTCAACATTGTGTAAAGCGCGCTTCTGTGCTTGAACTTGCGGCGTGAACCCGCGAAGACATTTCGCTTGTGCAGGTCATCGAGAATCTCCACCGCTGTTTCGCCGTCAGCATAACGAGTGAAAATCTCCAACGCAATCGGTGCAGTCAGCGAGTCGATTTCGTAATAATGCTCTGCGTTGACGTTGTAACCAAACGGCGGAACTGCTCCGTTCGCCTTGCATTTCAAGGCATTTTCTTTGTGTCCTCTTTTAATTTTCACGCTTAACTCTGCGGAATAATACTCCGCCATGCCCTCAAGAAGTGCTTCAAGAATAATCCCCTCCGGACCGTCGGAAATATTCTCTTTAATTGAAACGACGTTGACATTGTTGCGTTTCAAAATCGCACGGTAAGTAGACGAGTCGAGGCGATTCCGCGCGAAGCGGTCTAATTTCCAGACGAGAACGACATCGAAATTGTTCTTCGCGCTATCGCGAATCATGCGCTGAAACTCCGGGCGGTCGTCCGACTTTGCCGACAACGCGCGGTCGATGTATGCCGTCACGACTTTCATGTTGTGCCGCTCGGCGTATTCTTTGCACTCGCGAATTTGCCCCTCGATGCTGTTCTCGGTCTGCTGTTCGGAGGAGTAGCGAGCGTAGATTACGGCTTTCATGGTTCACCACCTTGTTCATCATCATCGGGAATATCGGCAATGCGTTTCGCAATATCCTCCGCCGACGGCAAGAGGTTTTCATATTTTTCCGGCAGGTCTTTAATCAACTTATACTCGCTGACACCTATGGGCTTATCAATGTCACGAAGCGAATACTCGGCAATCATGCCGCGTTTATTTTTGCACAGGAGAAGCCCGATTGTCGGGTTGTCCACTTCCTTTTTCAGCAAATCGTCAACAGCGGAAACATAAAAGTTCAACTTCCCTGCATACTCCGGCATGAAACTGCCGCGTTTTAACTCGACTACAATATAGCATCGCAACTCCATGTGGTAGAACAACATATCTATATAAAAGTCTTCATTCTCGACTTCGATATGATATTGGTTTCCGAGAAAGGCGAAGCCTGTGCCAAGCTCGAGCAATAATTTCGTGATGTTCTTCACAAGTTCGTCCTCAATTGCACGCTCTCTCATTCCCTCGCGATATTGTATGAAGTCGAACATATACGGGTCTTTCAAGGTCTGCTCGGCAAGCTCGCTCTGCGGCGGCAGAAGCCGCTGTTCAAAGTTGCTCGACTTGTCGGCGAGGACTTGCCGTTCGTATAATTTATCCTCGACTTCTTCTTTTAATGTTTCCAGCGACCAACCCGATTCTTTATTACGCTCGGCATACCACAAGAACACTTCACGGTCTTTGACTTTGTCTAAAAGTGCGGTGTTGTGCGACCAACTTAATTGTGCAGACAGTGTCTGCACAATTTCAATTTCGGTAAAGGTCTTTGCAAATTTCGCCATATATTTCAGATTGCGGATAGAATAACCTTTCGTGTCGGGGAAGTCGTGCTTGATGTCACGCGCAAGATTCTCAATAAACTTATTTCCCCATACGCTGTTTTCGTTTATCACACACCCTATGTTCCAGTACAACATGAACAACTCGCTGTTGGCGGTAGCGATGACACGATACTGCGCTTGTTTTATTCTTGCCTTAATATCGTTCACGATAGAAACGTAGTCGTTATTATTGAACAGCATGGTTTACCTCTCGAATATTTTAGGTGGGACTTCCCCGTGTCGTACAATTATTATATAAAATAAAAGGCGCGTTGTCAAACCCCATAGGCGGCGATATTTAAAAAAGTCTTGACTGAAAAATAAGGAGAGGGTTGCTACTCCAACCCCCACCCATTATCCCCATGATAAATCATCAGCTTGCTCATGCCGCCGTCGATTGTGAAGTTCTCGCCGGTGATGAAACCCGCCTTGTCGCTACACAAAAACAAAACCATCTCGGCAATGTCCGCAGGCGTTCCGACACGAGCGGCGGGGTGTTGCTTTCTGTCATGTAAGGATAGTTCGGTTGATTCGCCGGTATTGCCGCCGGAGGCACTCCGGTCAATCCACCCCGGGCTGATGCAATTCACCCGCGCCTTGCCGCCCAAACTCACCGCCATCGAATGTGTCAGCGCAACGATTCCGCCTTTCGCTGATGTGTACGCCTCGGTGTCGGGTTGGGATTGAAATGCGCGAGTTGAAGCGATGTTGACAATGCTCGCATTCGGCGCGAGCAGATTATTTTTGAGCAACAGGCTTGTCAAATAATACGGCGCGGTCACACCGACACGCTGAACATACTCAAAGTCCTCGTAACTGCAACCCGACAAAATCCCGCGCCGACTTACGCAGGCGTTGTTAATCAAACAATCCACCAGATGGTCTAACGACTTCACAAATTTTTCAAGCACGTTCTTGTCGGCGATGTCGCCACGGAAGAACCTCAAGCACTCATGGGAGTACGGCGGTTCGGCGATGTCGATGACGGAAACACGCGCGCCGCTCTTTAAAAATGTTTCGGCGACACACCGCCCTATGCCGTTCGCGCCGCCGGTTACGATGATGTGTTTGGTGTTACTCATAAGCTACTCCTGTTAATTCTGCATCGGGATTGTTTTCCATGAAGCGTATAACTTCGTCGAGCGAGTTCTGCGCGTGAGCCATGTCACCCGACACAACAGCGACTCCGAGCGTTAGCGTGCGGTGAACGTCTTGCGTGCCGACTTCTGCAACAGACACATTGAACCGCCGCCGCGTTTTGTCAACAAGACTGCGACAAACCTGCCGCTTGTCCTTGAGAGAGGCGGCGTGGTGAATGTGAAAAGTTAGCTTGGCTGATAAAGTGTGCATGGTTTTTCCTCGTGGTTTTGCGTTTTTAATTGTTACTAAAATATGAACATCGAGTTTATGGGGTTTGGAGTTTTCCCCCAACACAGCGGAGCGGCGACAATTTTTCCGAAAATAAAAATGCGGCTTAACTCGCGTGAGCGAGCCCAATAAGCAAGCAGAGTGAGTGTCTTGTTTTGCACGCTCCAACGGAGCGTACAAAACTGGGATTGGGTCTTAGTACCAGTTCCGGTTTTGAATTTGCGCGAATTCGCCTCATCGCAACATGAGTGCAATTCCGCGCCTCCACCTAAAAAGCACGCACAGGCAAAGCAGACGACTTTCAACCTACCACAGCATTTTTTTGTTTTCAGTGCAAGCCCGGCTTGATGTGCGACTTTTTTTCGACGACACTACATCTTGTTTATCCTTGTAACTCATTTTTAAGTTTTTCGATTATTATCTTTTCGCGTGCTTTAAAAAATTCCGGGAAATTTTCAAATAATAAATCAGATTCGTAAGGAATCAAGTGTTTCTGGCGGTAAGAAAGTTGTGCTTCTTTTGATTTATAATTTTCTTCAAACCACGTTTTAAAGTCTTTGTCGCTTTTGGATATATTATCATACCCCTCAAGCAATTGAAGATTGCCTATAAAGTTGAAGTTCTTAATAAACTCATTATGTTCATCGTTTTTAATCCCTCTTTTCCTCAACTTTTTTGGAACAAATTCTGCCTTTGGGAAAACATGGTCTAAGTGAAATAGATTACTCATGTCTGCCCAAGGGTAAAGAATCGACATCACGACCAAAGCACCACCTTGCCCATATTTATATTGCAACAGGCTTTCAATATCCTCATCGGTGAACTCGTGTGTCCTGTTCGTGCCTTTGAAACGCTCTACAACTGCTTCAAACGGGAACACGTTATCCTTTTGCTTTTTGATTATCTCTCTCATCGGACGAAGCACGCCGTCAGGTTGAAAACTGAATACTCGCTTCAGCATTGCACTGATAAACCACCTTTTAATAAGACGCACACTCTCGGCGTTTTTCTTGTTGGCGGCAAAATTATGAGGAAAACCAATATGTTTGATGAAATATGCGATAGGGATAAACAGATTGTTTGAAGTTATATTGTCGCGATTAAAACCCAAGCGCGACACTAACGTCACAGCTTCATGCAGGGCGGTTATAATATTATCCCATTCGCCTTGTATTTTCATCATATTTTTGCGGTTAAAGTTATCTACTTTGAAAGCGATATCCGTAAAGTCGGACAAAACCAAACACGCTTTTAATATGAAGTCCTTATTGACGTTAAACCCTCTGCCTATCGCATTTATATCGTCAACGGCTTTATGTATTTCTTCGCGAGCATCCAAGTCGTCCCATTGAGCCGAAGCAATAGAGAGCAATAAATCAGAATAACTTAAAGGTGTTCCGCCACTGTTTACACGAATGAAAATATTAAGAACCTTATCAAGTTCCGAGCTTCTTTCAAGGTAGTAACTGATTGTGCCATCGGAATGAATTGCCTGCCACAGTTTACTGAGTGTTTCTGTTGCAAACTCGGCTTTTTCCTCATCAAATTCTCCGGTTTCCTTTGATAAATTTACCAAATAGGTTGTAACTCTCGGAAGATATTTTACCGCATCGGTTAGTTTTTCAAACCCCATAATATCGCTTACTAAAAACCAATAGTGGTTTTTATCATTAACGCACTCGTCATCAATGAGAAATGCAAAATCATAAAATTGTCCGTCTTCGTCAGATTTTTCCAGCAGATTCAAATAAAGCTTCCTCGTAGGATATGCCTTTGGATTGTCGCGTGGTCTGTATGGCATTTTATAGGCGTATGTTCCGAGAAGACCAACATACAGGGAAGTTAATCTTTGCTGTCCATCAAGAATAGCCGTAACGGGTTTGCCGCCCGCGATATTTGCTTTGGAATTGTGTGTGCAATTCTTTTCATGGTAGTTCCTGAGGAACTCATAAAAAGCGAACTTCTTAGCGTTTGCGCCATCAACTTCCCAAAACAAGAAAGAGCCTATGGGATAGCCAAGCATAAGGCTGTCGAAAAGCTGTGTAATCTGGTCTACGCCCCAAACAAATTCGCGTTGTATTGACGGAAGAAGATATTTTCTGCCGTCAATATCTGATATTATTTCTTTTATTGTAAGAGCTGTTTGAAATGCCATAGTATTCCTCCATTTAGTTTGCTTATTTTACAGATTCTTTATAACATCATATTCCCAAAATCACCCCACCCGCGAAGTACATCTTTATCATCGCCGCTGTTCACGGGGACATCGACATTCAGCCCCAACACTCCCCGACCAAGCAGAAACCCAAACGTCTGAATATCTCGTTTGTCGTCAGTGTTGGAATAAAGCCCCAATAGGTTTTCCCACATCAATCCAAGCGTTTATCAAAGCACAAAGATTATCATCCAAAAACTGAAACGCCCTTGTGATTGTCTCGCTCCGAACCCCGTAAGCCGCCTCCGCAATGCTCCCCGTGATAGCCGCAAGCGTGTCACTATCACCGCCAAGCGAAATTGCGTTGCGAACGGCATCTTCAAAGTCATTGCTTTCAAGAAAAGCGATAATTGCTTCCGGTACGGTTTCTTGACAGCTTTCGTTGAATTGATATACAGGACGAATTTCATCGAGTGTTCTGCTTAAATCATAACCGTACTTTTCCTCGATATATCTCTTGATTTCGCCCTTTTCCTTGTTTATTCGAGCGAGATAAATGGCGGCGGCTGTAGCCTGCGCGCCTTTTATGCCTTCGGGGTGGTTGTGGGTCACTGCCGCCGATTTCTCAGCAAGCAATTCCGCTTCTTCAAGCGAATCTGCCCACCACGCACACGGGGAAACCCGCATTGCAGAGCCGTTCCCCCAACTGTTATACGGCTTGCGGTCATCGGAGGTCAACCACGCATTGAAGTTCCCGCCGTAACCGCGATTTGGGTATAATCTGCCGTATTTTTTCATCGAATCAATAAAATCGTTCGCCGTCCCGCCGTTCAACAAAGCCTCGGCAACTGCGATTGTCATAACGGTGTCATCGGTAAAAAAGCACTTCTCGCCGAAAAACGGAAAGTCTTTGGTTTTTATGTTATCCCACTCGTAGACCGAACCTACGATGTCGCCGATAATTGCTCCGTGCATAGTCTGCCACCTCTGACAAATATTTCTTTATCACCATTATACCAGAAAAACTGCTTATTTTCAAGCGGTTCTGACAATTTATTTCTTTCTCTTCCTCGCCTTCTTAGGAAAGAAATCATCTTCCAAAGATAAATCCTTCCGCAACTTCTCCAACAGCCCCTCATAAGCCCTAACCTCGATAATAAGCTCGTTGCACCGCTGTAATTGCGCGTTTGTAGCTTTCGGATTGGCGCGAATCTCGTCAATTTCACTCTGCTTCTGCCGATATTCGGCTTCAATCAGCACCATATGCGTCAAGGCATGAGTCATCTCCTGCCCGATAAGCACAGAAATCGTGATGTCGAGCGCGGCGGCGATTTTCTGTAACTGCTCAAATGTCGGGGAAACAATCCCTTTTTCGTATTTCGACACCGCCGCAGTCTGCACGCCGATTTTCTCCGCCAACTGCGACTGTGTGAAGCCCTTGCTCTTGCGCGCAATGCGTATTCTTTCAGCAATAATCATAGTTCAGCCCTCCCTATTATATACAGTATATCCTACTCCGAAAGAAATGTCAAGAAATATTTTCAAAAAACATCCATTTTCTCTTGACAAGACTTTATTTATGTGATATAATATCCTTACAAGATAATATGAAGGAGGGGAGCTATGACAAACAGAACCGTAACCATTCCCGACGAAGCCATACATAGACTGGCTCGATGCTTGCTCCCCGAAGTGGTAAAATACTTTGAGTGCGAGCAGGGAAAACGAGAGTTCGCTGAGTGGAAGGCGAAACAAAGAAAATCCGCTGAAGCGGCGTAATAGATAAGGCGAGCGATGTTTGGAAAGACATCGCTCGCCGCTATTACTATTATATAATAGGGCTGAGGCACCGGAGTAGTGCTTCAGCTTTTTATTTTAAGTCTTTCAGCGAAAAAACAAATACGAACACATCGCCCACGAATATGGGGTAATGGTTCGTATTTGTACAGTTTGCTTGGGGCGGAAGGATTTGAACCCTCGAATGACGGAGTCAGAGTCCGTTGCCTTACCGCTTGGCGACGCCCCAAAATTTCATTTTACATTATAACACAAATCATTTGAATTGTCAATATTAAAATTAAAGGGTGGAATGTCCCGCTTCTTTTTACCGTGTGACGGCGTGCCTTAACGCACAAAAAGTAGCAGGACATCACCGCCCTTTATTTTTTTAAATCTCCCCACCTTTACCGTTATTTTGGTTTAACCCATCGAAAGCAAGACCGTCACGGGATTTTTTTATTATTTCCTGTTCTTCGAGGGGCAGGTCTTCAATATTTTTGTTGACGCTTGTTTGTTTTAAATAAGCGTTATTTTTGCCTCTTTTTTCAGAATAAATCATAAAATTCACCTCTTTTACAGTATGTCCGCATAAAAGGGCAAAATGTAGCACTGAAGCAATTTAGCGCATATATTAAAAATAACCATGAACTGCGGTTTATTGTAAAAGGAGATAAAAAATAATGGAACACATAAAACCTGAACTAATAGTGCTTATTCCCATATTAATAGCAATAGGAGCGGCGGCAAAAGCCGCGGGACTTAAATCGAGGTTTGTTCCCCTGATTCTCAACCTTGCCGGAATAGCCTTGGCGACGCTCTACATGTTCGCGTTCGTTGAGGGTGAAACAACGGTTCAGGCGGTGTTCACGGGAATTGTACAAGGTATTTTAGCCGCCTGGGCGGCGGTCGGAGGACATCAAAACGTCAGACAGATTAAAAACCTCGGTAATAAAGATGAAACCATAGAAGAAAGTGCAACAGATATTAAGGAGGAAAATGATAATGAGCAAAAAGGTCTGCATTGAAATAGGACATATAAAGCCTGACCCCGGAGCAGTTAGCGGAAATATACGCGAGTGCGATATTAACTTGGCGGTAGGGTTAGAACTTAAACGTCAGCTTGAAAGACACGACGTCGAAACCTTAGTGAATCGTACAGAGTGGGAGGGAATAACCCTTGCGGATTATTTCAAAAAAGCGGCGGCAATGAAACCTGATGCGGGGATTTCAGTACATTCCAACACAGCGGCGGGGACGTCGGGAGCAGGAACCGCAAAAGGCTTTGAGGCATATAGACAGACTAATTCTTACAATACCGTAAGCGCTAATTTATGTCAGCTTATAGAAACCGAAGTAAAGGCTCTCGGTCAGCCAAGCAGAGGGATTAAAGTTCATACCAATCAGAATATAAACAATTATATCAACTCGGTAACTGCGCCATACGCCTACTGTGAGCTCGGATTTATTGATAACCCCGCCGATTACGCCCGGTTTAACACCGAAACGAAACAAAAAAACTTCGGCACGGCTTACGCCAAAGGCATACTGAAATATCTCGGGGTAACCTGGAAAAACGAAACCGCCTCCGGCGATTCATCGGGGACGGCTAATATAATGTACCGTGTTCAAACAGGCGTTTTCGGCGATAAGAAAAACGCCGAAAAGCTTCAGGCAGAATTAAAAACAAAAGGCTATGAAACCTTTGTCATCGTATCCGATTCCGAAACCCCGACATCCAATAGCCCAGCCGCACTGAAAGTCGGCGACAGGGTTAGGGTTACAGCGGCGTATGCGGCGAACACATTCGCAAAAGCGCCGAGTACAAGTTCCGCAGTGGGCGGGGTACGCTATATAACGCGGGTTTTCACCGACAGCACCGCTCTGTTCCCCTATCAAATAGGAGTTAAGGCGGGAGATGTAAGTTCGATTAACACTACCGGATTTGCGAAAGCGAGCGGACTTGTGAAAGTGTAATAACTACTCCCCCGTCCCCGCTACAGCCTCCTTAACACTTTTAACAAATTCATAAACATACCCGCCCGCGTTATCGCCGTGTTCGGCGATAATTCTAACAATCGCGCTACCCACAATAACGCCGTCTGCGAATTTTGCAATACGCGCCGCCTGCTCGGGAGTGCTTACGCCAAAACCTACGGCGGCGGGAATGTCCGACGCTGTTTTTACCGCCTTAATAATAGGCTCGATATTGGTTTTTATTTCCTCTCTTACGCCTGTAGTACCCATTGACGAAACAACGTAAACAAATCCCGAACTTGCTTTGGCGATTTTTCCTATACGCTCTTCGGAGGTCGGCGCGACAAGCAAAATCAAGTCGATTCCGTGACGTTCGGCATACTCCCTGACCTCCCCGCTCTCCTCAAATGGCAGGTCGGGAATTATTATGCCGTCTATTTCCGCTTCTTTACATTTTTTGAAGAATTCATCATAACGGACAGTCCGCCCCTGCCCATAATGATAAACAGGGTTAAGATAAGTCATAAAAACCAACGGGATTTGGCTTTTTTCCCTAACACTTTTAGCTAAGTCAAACATTTTAGGCACAGTCGCGCCTGCATTAAGTGCGCGAATACTCGCGTTTTGAATCACTTCGCCCTCGGCTACAGGGTCGGAAAAAGGTATGCCGATTTCAATTATATCAGCGCCTGCCCTTTCCATTTCGAGGATAAATTCGGCGGTTTTTTCTATGCTCGGGTCTCCGCCTGTTAAGAAGCCTATGAAAGCTTTGTCTTTACTGAAAGCTTTTTGTATTCTTGTCATTTTTTGGGTTTCCTTTGAGTTTGATTTTGATAATTCGTATGCTTATGAAGTGCATATTTTACCGCGGCGCTTCACCTTTCATAGCCTTTTTATCAATATATAAGCGTTTGTCAGCCACAGCAATTAAATCTTCCAACGATTCGTCAGGTGCGCGTTTAGTGGCGGCTCCCATTGCCATAGACACTTTAAACGAAAGTGTTTCGGAACTCTCTGCCATTTTAGCCTTTATCAGTTCAATCAGTTTGTTGGCGTTTTTTTCTTCAGTCCGATATAGCAACATGACGAATTCATCTCCCCCAAGCCTTGCAACAAAGTGCGGTTTCCTACATGCGCCTTCTAAAATCTTTGCGGCTGTTTTTATGAGCAAATCCCCGTATTTATGCCCCAAATTGTCATTAGTTTTCTTTAAATCGTTCAAGTCGCCCATAATAACCGTCAACGGCAAACATTCCTGCTTGTCATAACGCTTTAAAGCTCTATCAAACGCCATGCGGTTGGGAAGACCGCTAAGGGCGTCAACCCCTGCTCTTTTCTCAAGTTTTTGAAACATTTCCCTGTTTTGCGTAACGTCGAAGAAGAAAGCTATAGTGCCTTGATTGCTTTTCTTTTTGGCGTCCAAGTCAAAAACAATCAGGTTTAATACCATCGGTAATCCTTTATTTGTAATTGAAATATCTTCGCCTTTTTCCTTACCGATTGCTGGACCGATTGTCGCGCCTAATTCTTTGAGCTTTTCCATTAGGGAGTCGTAGGTGCATTCTCCCAAATCTATCCCGACAGATGAAAACCATTCGCTTGCGCTGTCATTGAAGTCTGCCACGTTCCCGTTTTTGCCGAAGATGACTACAAAGTCTTTTAAAAATTCAAACGCGGCGAGTCTTGCGTAGCGGGCATAGAAGTTTTGGTTGTGGTTTAAAATCGCCAAATGGTAAAGCAAGGTCGTTGTGCTGACGGCGATAATTGTCGTATTAAGGTTTGTCGGATTAAAATTAAATTGCGTTACCACGCTACTGATAACTGTTAAAAGAATGGCGATTATCATCAAAACAGATGGGAGCATGTTGAATTTAGGTCTGCGTAAGTGGTTGAAAACAGCGAATATCAAAGCTGTCGCAATCATTAAATAGGAATAGATGGTTGAAATAAGAGACCACATTTCCCAGCCCGGGAAGACAAAATCTACATTCGGGATTGAATAGCCTTGACCGGCGCTACGCATTTCAAAAAGTTCAATCACCATAAAATATCCGGGCGACAATGCGGCAATTGCAAACAATACCGGGAATATGAAAAATATCATGGTGATGTAGCCCGGCATTTTAAAATCAGAGCGATAAAACCAATATGTGAGTAAAAATTGTGCAGTCATGGCTAAACAGGTAAACATAAGTATACCGTTATCCGCAACAATATTTAATCCGGGGTCGTTAATCAGGTATCTGACCAACTCACAGGCAAACATACCCAATACGCTGTAACACAAAATGGTAAATGCCCCCACATTACCAACGAATGTGCGCCTGTTTGTATTTGATAAGTGGACAAACACCGTTACTATCAAAAACGGTATGTATATACCAATTACATATTGAGTTTCCAAATTAATCTCTGACATTGTATTTACCTTCCCCCTATTACTCTCAATCGCTCCCAAAAGCATATCGGAACGGTCTTTCGACCGTTCCTTTTTATCGGCGAGCCGCCGGCGTCATAATTTATACATTCGCGCCCTTGCCCACAAAGACGGGATAATCCTCCGTCCCGAAAAGGCTTCTGTAACTTCCTACCAAAACGTTCTTGTCGGTTATTACATAGTTCATTTCACACTTTTCGCCTATCTCGGTATCCTGCATAAGTATGCAGTTTTTAACCATCGCGCCTTTTCCGATTTTCACGCCCCTGAACAGCACACAATTCTCTACTTTACCCTCGATTACACAGCCGTCTGCCACCAACGAATTGCAGACGTCCGACTCAATTCCGTACTTGGCGGGAGCTTCATCCCGAACCTTAGTGTAAATAGGGCGGCGTTGCGGGAACAAAATCGAACGCCTTTCAACACTCATAAGCGCCATATTTGCCGCGAAATAAGATAAAAAGCCGTCGATTTGCTCATAATAGCCGTTATATTTATAACCGTAGATTTTATATTCCTCACGCCTGTGCTGAATAATGTCAACCTCAAAACTGTAAAGATTCCTTGACGCCGTTTCGGTAATCAAATCCATAAGGAAATCCCTTTTAAGGATATACATATTCATACTGGTATCGAATTCCCCTTCTTTGTTGGGGTAAATCAGCACATCGTTTATACGACCGTCAGGGTCAAACCCAAACGCCGTTTTGGTACGCATTTGAGCGGCGGTATAATTTCCGCGTCCGTACACTATAGTAATGTCGGCTTCTTTTTCAATATGGTATTCAAGTATATGGTTAAAGTCCATATTGACAATAACATTACAGTCGGTCATAAGTACGTATTCGGCGTTACTGCTACTGATATAGTTTTCAACGCCATGCAGAGCCTCAAGCCGTCCCCTGTACAGACCGCCTCCCACCTGCCCGTAAGGCGGCAAAAGCCCCAGCCCGCCGGTCTTTCGGCTCAAATCCCATTCATCGCCTGAGCCTAAGTGGTCAAGCAGGGATTGATAATTAGACTTTGTTATTACCCCCACGGTGGTAATTCCGGAGTTTACCATATTGGAAAGCGGAAAGTCTATAAGCCTGTAACGCGCCCCGAACGGCACGCTTCCCATCGTGCGCTTTTTAGTAAGGTCGGGTACTGTTTCGTCATGCAGATTCGCGAATATAAGCCCAAGCATATTATTTGACATTATAGCCATATTATTTCACCTCGTCATTAGTTATATTTCAACAATTTCTGAAAAATCGTTGAAAGAATTACCCGCGGCAAAGCTCATGCCGCCTATTTGTTCTCCGAAATCATCGCCTTGGGCTTGATTACCTCGTTAGGCGCTATGTCAATCCCGTGTCCTATGACCGCCACACCCCAGCTTTCCTTGTCTTCAATTGCTTCAGGGCGCTCTCCTACCCTCACGTTCTCACCTATCACGCAACCCTCGCCGACCAAGGCATATTCTATAACCGCGTTGCTTTTAATAACCGTGTTAGGCATTATAATACTGTCGCGTACCGTCGCACCTTTTTCAATTGTGACCCCCGCAAACAGCACCGAAAAGTCAACCCTGCCCTCAATGTTACAGCCTTCCGCAATCATAGAATTTTCAATAAAGCTGTTTTCACCCGCGTAATGGGGCGGCATAACAGGATTGCGCGCATATACTCTCCAGTTATGGTCGTGTAAATCCAAAGGAATATTAGGGTTTAACAAATCCATATTGGCTTCCCAAAGACTGTCTATTGTTCCGACGTCTTTCCAGTAACCGTTAAAATGGTAAGCTATCATCTTACAGCCATCTTTAAGCATATCGGGTATAATGTTTCCGCCGAAGTCTTTCTTAGCGTCCTTGTCATTTTCGTTGGCAATAAGATAACGCTTTAGGGTCTGCCATGAATATATATACACACCCATTGAAGCTAAGTTGGATTTCGGTTCTTTCGGTTTCTCGGCGAACTCGGTAATCACGCCGTTTTCATCCGCCGTCATAATCCCGAACCTTGACGCTTCATGCCACGGCACTTCTAAAACGGCAATAGTCGCATCGGCTTTGTTTTGTTTATGGGCTTGAAGCATTTTGGAATAATCCATTTTATAGATATGGTCGCCCGCCAATATTGCCACAAAATCAGGATTGTAGCGGTCTATAAAGCTGATGTTCTGATAAATGGCGTTAGCGGTACCGGTATACCAGCTTTTTCCGCTGGCGCTTTCATAGGGAGCCAAAACATGAACGCCGCCGTGCACCCGGTCAAGCCCCCACGGGTGCCCGTTTCCTATGTACTCATTCAACACCAACGGTTGATACTGGGTTAAAATCCCCACGGTATCGAACCCCGAATTCACGCAGTTTGACAACGGAAAATCTATTAACCTGTATTTTCCTCCGTAAGGTACGGCAGGCTTCGCCATATCCTGCGTAAGCGCGTAAAGCCGACTCCCCTGCCCACCCGCTAAAATCATGGCGACACATTCCTTTTTAACGTGATACATACAATATACCTTCTTTCTTTGCGTAATTTGCGAAATGACTGCTAACTATGGGTATTCCCTTGTTTAACCTTTATATTATGCTTTACCGCACAATTTTATTTCTTTTTCGGGGGAGGTTTTTTATTGGTTGTACTCTTTGAAGAATTTACATTTTTAACAGTACTTTTAACAGTGTTGCCTCTCGCCGGGCTTTTGGTGTTTTTAACAGCCGCTGAAACTTTATTAGTTACCGCACTTTTCGCCTTAGCAGAATTCGGGGTAGTTTTTGCCGGCGATTTAGCGGCTGTGGTTACAACCTTGGGTTTTACGGGTGCGGCGGTCGCTTTAGGTTTTGCAGGTGCGGTAGACGCTTTAGGTTTTGCAGGTGCGGTAGACGCTTTAGGTTTTGCGGGTGTAGCGGTCGCTTTAGGCTTTACGGGTGCGACGGTCGCTTTAGGTTTTGCAGGTGCGGTAGACGCTTTAGGTTTTGCGGGTGTAGCGGTCGCTTTAGGCTTTACGGGTGCGGCGGTCGCTTTAGGCTTTGCGGGTGCGGTAGACGCTTTAGGTTTTGCAGGTACGGCGGTCGCCTTGGGTTTTGCAGGCGCAGTAACAGCCTTAGTCTTTGCAGTTACGGTTTTCTTAGCAGGCGTTTTCGGCTTTTCACCCTTGAAGAACATAGCCGACATTGGCTTAATCTTAACCGTGATTGAAAATTCCTCGCCATGCATTGGAATCGGCTTTGCCTTTTGACGGCGGTTGACGGCTTTTCCCGTAGTGGAGAAAACTTCGGAGTAAAAAGTTTCAACAGGAACGCCGAAAGAATACGCTTCATGCTCCTTAGGCTGGAAGTTGCAGACTATAATAACCTCCTCGCCTGACCTGTTTATTCTACGGAAAGCGATTACTGAGTTAGCGCTGTCGTCGCTGACTATCCACTTAAAACCTTCCCAATCGGTATCGTTTTCCCAAAGCTCGTTATTCTTCAGGTAGAAATTATTAAGAGCGCGGACGAATTCTTTCATTTCCTGATGCTCCGAAAAATCCATAACATCCCAGTCAAGTCCGGTTTTGTAATTCCATTCCTTAAACTGCGCGAATTCCTGCCCCATAAACATCAGCTTTTTACCCGGGTGCGCCGCCATATAAGAAAGAAATGTCTTGAACGAATCAAAACGCAACTCCCTCGGACCGCTCATTTTATCAAGCATGGAGCATTTGCCGTGAACCACTTCATCGTGGGAAATAGGGAGTATATAATTCTCCGAAAATGCGTAATAAAACGAGAATGTCAGCATGTTATGATTATACGGTCTTCCCTCGGGAATCATTGCCATATAGGCTAACATATCGTTCATCCAGCCCATATTCCATTTGAAGTTAAATCCCAACCCGCCGGAATCCGTGGGCTTTGTTACCATTGGCCAGGCTGTGGATTCTTCAGCTATCATAAGAGCTGAAGGAAATTCCTTAAACAGCAGAGCGTTAAGCTTTTGCAAAAACGCAACCGCCTCAAGATTCTCATGTCCGCCCTTGTAATTGGGACGCCACTCTCTGCGGTCATAGTCAAGATAAAGCATTGAAGCTACGGCGTCCACCCGAAGTCCGTCTACGTGATATTCCCGTAGCCAGTAGGAGGCGTTGGAAATCAAAAAACTTACAACCTCATTTTTCCCCCAATTGAACACCCGTGTTCCCCAACTATAATGCTCCCGTTTCAACGGGTCATCGTATTCATAGCAGAAATCGCCGTCAAATTCATACAATCCCGCCGCGTCTTTCGGAAAGTGAGCGGGAACCCAGTCTAAAATTACACCTATGTCATGCTGATGGCAATAATCCACAAACTGCATAAAATCGTGTGGCGTACCGAAACGTGAGGTCGGAGCGTAAAGACCTATTTGCTGATAACCCCACGAGCCATCAAACGGGAATTCAGCCACAGGCATCATTTCAATATGGGTGTACCCCATCTCTTTAACATAAGGAATCAGCTCTTTCGCAAGTTCCATGTAATTGAAAAACTCGCTTTCCGGCGTCATTTTGCGCCATGAGCTTATATGCACCTCATAAATATTCATGGGTGAGTCGTATACATTGCCGTTTTTTTTCTTTTCACACCATTTTTGGTCATTCCACTCATATCCGCCTATGTCATAAATTTTGGTGGCGGTGTTGGGGCGGGTTTCCATGTGAAAGCCGTAAGGGTCGGCTTTGAGTTTAAGCTGACCTCTCGATGAAAGTACTGCGTATTTATAGGAATCAAACTTTTTCAGTCCGGGTATTAACAGCTCCCAAATACCGTCTTCTGAAATTTTCTCCATAGGATTTGCCCCGGCGTTCCAACGGTTAAAATCGCCCACTACCGAAACTCCGGCGGCTTTGGGCGCCCATACCCTGAAGATAACCCCTTTGCCGGTCATCTGCGAGCCGAAAAACTTGTATCCGTAGGTAAGGCTTCCCTCTCTGAACAAGTGCAACGGTATGTCGTATTCGTTACCGGATTTTACTGACATGGCGAACCTCCGTTTTTGTGGAAAAATTTGTTTGTTTTTGCATTATTTATATAATATCATACCTTATAAAATAAAACAAGTCTAAATTGTAAATTGTTACAAATCCTATAAATTTATTTATCCTGTTTTGTGTAAAAACACCAATATTTTTTGTTCTTTTTTTGTTAAAAAATGTTTTTTAAAATTAATTTAAGGTTTTTTCTTATAATTTACATAAAGCTCCCATATAATTTTCACCTGCATGTTAGTGGCGGAGGTTGTGTCCCCCAAAAAAACACCAAAAAAATCAAGATTGACTTTTTTATGGAAAAAGTATATAATTATCTAAATAACGAATAGACGGAAATTTTTGAAAATTCAGAAAGTCCGTCCTGCGAAAATGAGAGGAGCGGTTTAAATTATGGCGATTTTAAAGGAAAGTTGGGGATTTCACGACGGTTTTGCGGTTGAACTTTTTACTTTGGAAAATGATTCCATGACAGTGCGTGTTACTAATTTCGGCGCAACGCTCGTAGGAATCAGCGCCCCGGACAAAAACGGAGTTACGGCTGACATTGTTTTAGGCTATGACGACCTTGAGGGCTATGTGAACGGCAAATCCTTTCAGGGTGCTATGGTGGGTCGTTTCGCCAATCGTATAGGAGGCGCGAAATTCACCCTCGGAAAAGAACAATATACGCTCCCGAAAAATAACGGTGAGAATTGTCTGCACGGCGGAAATTTCGGCTTTAACAGGCGGGTTTGGGAGTATAAAATCAATAAAAAAAGGAACAGCGTGACTTTTAAGTACCGTAGTCCCGATTTGGAAGAAGGTTTCCCCTCTGCGCTCGACATAACGGTAAGATATACCCTGACCGAGAACAACAAGCTTAAAATAAAATATACCGCCAAGAGCGACGGTGACACAATCTTTAACCCTACCAACCACTCCTATTTTAACCTGAAAGGCGACGGAGAGGTGCTTGACACTGTTTTGCAGATTAAGGCGGTTAATTACACCCCCTTTGATGAGTTTAATATTCCTACGGGTGAAATAGCGAGCGTTCTCGGCACGCCTTTTAATTTCACAAAACCCAAGCGAATGGGAGCGTATATTGACAAGGGCAGAATCGAAAGCTACGACCATAACTACCTGCTCGGAGAGCCGGGAAACATGAAAAAAGCCGCCGTCGCCTACGAGCCTGAAAGCGGTAGAATTATGGCTGTTTATACCGATATGCCGGCAATGCAGTTTTATACTGCGGGCGGACTTTATGAATACGGCAAAAACGGAGTGTTTTTCGGGAACAGGCACGGATTCTGTCTTGAAACCCAGTTCACACCCGATACCCCGAATCTACCCGATTTCCCCTCCTGCGTACTTAAAAAAGGGAAAACCTTTAAATCTACAACGGTTTATTCGTTTGGGGTTAAATAGCAAAGCGGCGACTTGAAAGGAAACTTATAGAATAATGAAAAAATTCATAACCCTTATCCTTGCATTTAGCCTTGCACTTACATTAACGGCTTGTGAGGGGAATAATACACCCGAAAACAATAACAACAAAACACAAAATGAAACCTTAACGCCAAATCCTATATCCCCAGATGAAACCAATGAAGAGCCGAAGAACAACCAATCCGATTATGAAATAATCCGGTTCGGCGGCTATGACTGGCTTGTGCTTGACGTACAAGACGGCAAAGCGCTGATTATCAGTAAAGATATATTATCAGTGCAGGCGTATCATTTGTCTGACGACGATATAACATGGGAGCAATGCGACCTGCGCCAATATCTGAACGGTGAATTTTTAAATAATTCTTTCTCACCTGAGGAGCGGGAACGAATTGCTGAAACAACAGTTATAAACAATGATAATCCGGAATATGGCACGGCAGGCGGTAGCGACACCACAGATAAGATGTTTTTATTAAGTATTGAAGAAGCTGATGATTACTTTGCCGGCGACGCAGATAGAATAGCCTTAAACGCCAACGGCGGAGCTTCTTTGTGGTGGCTTCGGTCGCCCGGCGCCTTCGGCAACCATGCCGCCATTATTAACTATGACGGCTATATCAGCGTCGATGGTTACCACGTAAGTACCCAGATTGTCGGTTACGAGGGCAGGGGGCAAGCCGATGGTTACAACGAACATAGTAGTAGCGGCGGCGTTCGCCCCGCTCTGTGGTTAAATTTGGAATAGTATACTACAGCAGAATCGCTTATTTTGACATATAAAAATGAAAGGTAAATATTTATGGAAACACGCAGAATCGAAATCACCTCCCGCAAATACGACGCGATTAAAATCGGCATAATCCCCGGGCATTTCGCCACTAACCACTCTCATGTTAACTATTACGTCGATATGAACAGTCTTAAAAAACGCTACAAAATGTCAAAAGAAGCCGCCAAGGCTTTCGCGGCGGATTATGTCAATACGCCTGTAGATACTATAATTTGCCTTGAGGGAACACAGGTAATCGGGGCATTTTTGGCGGAGCAATTATCGGAATCCCGCCGTTCGGTCAACGACGGGAATGACATAAGCGTTTTAACGCCGGAGCTTAATTCCAATAAGCAAATGCTCTTCCGCGACGACACCCAGAATATGATTTGGAATAAAAAAGTCCTGTTGCTTATTTCCTCGGCTTCAACAGGAAGGACCATTGAGAGCTGTATTGAGTGCCTGACCTATTACAGCGGGGAGCTTGTCGGGGTGGCTTCGCTGTTTAGCGCAATTGAAAGCATGAACGATATGCCAATCAAGGCGATTTTCCATAACGATGACCTGCCCGATTACGAAACCTACTCTCCCGCCGAATGTACGATGTGCAAAGTGGGTAAAAAGGTTGACGCAATTATTAACGACCACGGGTATTCAAAAATATAATTGTTTTTGCGGTCGGGCGGCAGGTTGCCGCCCCTACGTTATATGGTGTGTATAATTTTAACAACAGGATTTTTATTATGTTTGAAATTTTAAAAACCGATTCAGAAGCGAGAAGAGGACGGCTCAAAACCGTTCATGGTGTTATCGAAACCCCTTTCTTCATGAATGTGGCAACCTCAGCCGCAATTAAAGGCGGTATTTCGGCTCTTGATTTAGAGAAATTGAAATGCAAGGTAATGCTTTGCAACACCTATCATTTGCACCTGCGCCCGTCGGACAAGGTTATTTATGAACTGGGGGGGCTCGGGGCTTTTACCAATTGGAAAAAACCTATTTTAACCGATTCGGGCGGATTTCAGGTTTTTTCCCTCGCTAAATTACGTAAAATAAAAGAAGAAGGGGTTTATTTTTCTTCACATATTGACGGCAGGAAAATCTTCATGGGACCTGAGGAAAGCATGAGGATTCAGTCCAATTTAGGCTCAACCATTGCAATGGCGTTCGACGAATGTGTTGAAAACCCCGCGCCTTATGAATACGTGAAAAATTCCGTCGATTTAACTACACGCTGGCTTAAACGCTGCAAAGCCGAACTAAACAGGCTTAACGCCAATAATGCCGCAGACGGCTCGCCAATTAATAGGGAACAGCTTCTTTTCGGAATTAATCAGGGCGGAACTTATAAGGATTTGCGTATTTCCCATATTCGTGAAATAGCCGAACTTGACCTTGCGGGGTATGCTATCGGGGGATTGGCGGTGGGAGAGCCGACTGAAATAATGTATGAAATTTTGGACTATACAGTACCCGAAATGCCCGTAAACAAGCCCCGTTACCTAATGGGGGTAGGTACGCCGTCAAATATTATAGAGGCTGTAGCTCGGGGAATAGACATGTTCGACTGTGTTATGCCGTCCCGAAACGCCCGTCATGCTACGGTTTTCACATGGCAAGGCTATACCCACCTGAAAAATGAGCGTTACGCCAAAGACGACCGCCCCCTTGACCCCGAATGTGAATGTCCCGTGTGCAAAAATTTTTCTTCGGCTTATATCCGTCATCTTTTTACGGCGGGGGAAATGCTCGGCGGGCGACTTGCAGTCATGCACAACTTATATTTTTACAACACATTGCTTGAAAAAATAGGCGCATCAATTGAAAACGGCAGTTTTACAGAATTCAGGGCTAAATATTCGCCGCTTTTAAGTCAAAAGAGAGAATAAATTTATGGTGGTTCAAATTTTTTTAATAGGCTTAGGCTTATCGGCGGACGCTTTCGCCGTTTCAGTAACCAACGGCTTAACAAATAAAAATATTTCAAGGAAAGAGGCGCTGAAAATAGCCGCCGCTTTCGGGATTTTCCAGGCTTTAATGCCGTTTTTAGGCTTTTTGCTCGGTACTTTTTTTGAGGAATTCATAGTAAAGCTTGACCATTATGTCGCGCTGATTTTCCTCGGATTTATAGGCGGCAAAATGCTTATTGACGGAATTACTGACAAAGGGAAAGCAGATTTTACCGAAAAAACCGATTGTCTGCCCGTGCGAACGCTTATAATACAGGCGATCGCGACCAGTATTGACGCTTTGGTTGCCGGAGTGGTTTTTATTTCTATGGGAATCAGAGGGGCATGGATTCTCCCCGCCGTGGCATTAATCGGCGTTATTACTTTTGTGATTAGCTTTGCGGGAGTTCGGCTCGGAAGGAAATTCGGCGCGTTGCTCGGCGGCAAGGCGAAAATCGTAGGAGGCATTATTCTTATAGGAATAGGGCTGAAGGTGTTTTTGGAGCATGTGTTTTTTTCGTAGTGCAATAAAATTATGCAAAAATGCAGGGGCGACAGTCTGCCTCTCCTACAAATATCACGCCCTACTTGATTTTTATGTCAAAATATGTTAAAATGAAAAATGCAAGCTTTTTAACGGGGGTGTAATCCAACTGAACAAAAGGGAATCAGTTATAAAAAACTGTTTCGGCTCTTGGCTCACAAAGGACATTTCCGGTTTTTGCGGAGTTTTCGCCGATGACGCCGTTTATATTGAATCGTGGAGTCCGGCTTATAAAAACTTAGCCCAATCTAAAACGCCGAATAATTACCCGTATAATTAACTTTAAACTGAGGAACGCTTTATGAACCCTTTAAATCTTTTAAACATAGGCTATGGCAACGCCATAAACCCGAATAGGGTGATTGCCGCCGTGAGCGCCGATTCTGCCCCCGCAAAGCGCATGGTGAACGCCGCAAGGGAGAAAAACAATGTCGTTGACGCTTCCTGCGGGAAAAAGACCAAAACGGTTTTTATAATGGACAGCGGACATATTATTCTGTCGGCTAAAAGCATTGAGGGGTTCGGGGTTTCCCCGCCTCAAAACAAAGAAAAATAAGCGGGGTATATATGATGAAAAAAGGCTTGCTGATTGTAGTTTCTGCTCCCGCAGGGTGCGGTAAGGATACTATTTTGGAGTGCGCGTTTAATGTTTGCCCTCATTTGCACTATTCGGTATCGGCTACCACGAGGACAATACGCGAGGGCGAGCAGGAGGGCGTGCATTATTTTTTTAAGAGCATCGAAGAATTTAAAAAGATGATTAAAACCGGAGAATTATTGGAGTATACCCAATACGCGGGGAATTATTACGGAACTCCCAAAGCTTACATTCCGTCAATGTTAGAGTCGGGAAAAGACGTAGTTATGAAAATTGAGGTGGATGGCGCGAGCAACATAAAAAAGCTTTTCCCGAGTTGCGTTTTGGTTTTTATTCTGCCCCCGTCTTTTGAGGAACTTGAACGCCGTCTTCAAAAAAGAGGTACCGAAGACGCCAAGACAATAAAAACTCGGGTCGATATAGCAAGGATTGAAATGTCATTTGTTAAAAATTACGATTATGTTATTATAAATGAAAAGTTGGAAGAAGCGGTAAAAGATTTCGCCGCCATTGTAAAATCGGAAAAGCTCTCGGTAAAACGCGGTTTTCCGACTGTAAAATAATTAAATGTAATGGATAATGAAAAAGTTAAACAGCGCGGTATCATAGCTCAAATTGCGGTTGAAAAGGCGCTCTACTCGTTTGATACGCTTTTTGATTACTTAGTGCCGCATGAATTAATTGACCTCGTAAGGGCGGGAAAGCGGGTTGTAGTCCCGTTCGGCAAGGGCTCAAACAGTGCGAATAAACGGGTAGGCATGATTTTTTCAGTTCGTGAGGCAGAATATGAACCGAAAAAGCTGAAAAAAATAACCACGGTAATTGACGACGCCCCCCTGCTTTCGTCTGAAATGCTCGGCTTGGTTAAATGGCTTAAAGACAATACTTTCTGTACATATTTTGATGCGGTGAAAACCGCCATTCCCACAGGCTTAGGATTAAAGTTATCTGATGAAACTGATGAAGTAAAAGCCCGCTACAAAGGCGATATTACAAAAATAGTTTCGCTTTCGGAAAAATTTATTTCAGAATTTTCAGAGGAAGTCCCCCCTGAAACGGGGCTTACCCCGAAACAAAAAACGGTCACCGAAATGCTGCTTGAATACGGTTCGGCTTGCATAAAAGAAATCTGCTCTGTCTGCAGCGTTACACCGATTGTAGTGACGAATTTAGTAAAAAAAGGGATTCTTACAGAGCGTTTAAGCGAGCGTTCAAGGGCGTTGAGCAAGGACTTTGAGGTCACCGCAAATCTTGAGAATATAATATTTTCCCCCGCACAAAAACAGGTCTTCGACGGCTTAAAAACGCTTACGGATTGCGGCGAGGCAAAGTGTGCCCTACTCCGCGGTGTTACCGGAAGCGGTAAAACTTCGGTATTTATAAAACTTATAGAGCATACTTTGAATAAAGGGAAAACCGCCGTTATGCTTGTCCCCGAAATATCGCTGACCCCGCAGATGACCGAAAATTTCAAGAGCCTTTTCGGGAACAAGGTTGCCATTATTCACTCGAATCTTTCAATAGGACAAAGAGCGGACGAATATAAGCGGATTAAAAACGGCGAGGCGGGAATAATTATAGGCACGAGAAGCGCGGTCTTCGCGCCGCTTGAAAATATAGGAATCATCGTTATAGATGAGGAGGGCGAGCATAGTTATAAATCCGACCGCTCGCCGCGCTATCATGCGAGAAATGTCGCCAAACAACGGGCTTTTCACCATAAGGCATTGCTTTTATTAGCTTCAGCAACCCCGTCTGTTGAAAGCTATCACTTCGCAAAAACAGGGAGGTATTCCCTCTTTGAGCTTCATGAACGCTACAGCAGGGCAATTTTGCCCGATGTATATATAGTTGATATGAAAACCGAGCAAGAATTCGGTAACCGCTCTAATTTCAGCCATGTTCTGCTTGAAGAATTAGCCGAGAATCTTCGGCGCGGCGAGCAAAGCCTGATTTTGCTGAACAGGCGCGGCTACCATACCTACGCCAAGTGCGTCAAATGCGGCGCAGCGGTCAACTGTCCGCTTTGTCTTATTCCGCTTACGTATCATAAAGGTAGTTCAACCTCTTCTATCGGCACTGTGCAATGCCATTACTGCGCTTACAACGCGCCAATGCCCGAAGTCTGCGAAACCTGCAAATGCAGGCATATTTACCAAAGCGGAACGGGAACACAAAGAGTTGAAGACGAGCTCGGCGCGCTTTTTCCGGAAGCGCGGATTCTCCGAATGGACGCGGATACCACTATTTCCAAAACCGCTTTTGAAACCAAATTCACGAAGTTCAGAAACGGCGAATATGATATAATGCTCGGTACTCAAATGGTCGCCAAGGGGCTTGATTTTGAGAATATAACTTTAGTGGGGGTTTTGGCGATTGACAAGGCGCTGTATTCGGGGGATTACCTTGGATATGAAAAAACCTTTTCGCTGATTACTCAAGTCGTGGGGCGTTCCGGCAGAGGGAGCAAAAAAGGCAGGGCGTATTTGCAAACTTTCACCCCCGACCATTATGTGCTGAATTTAGCCGCCGCGCAAAATTACGCGGAATTTTACGCCGAGGAAACCGAGGTAAGAAAAGCCCTGATTTTTCCGCCTTTTTGCGATATATTTTTAATTGGCTTTTACTCGGTTGACGAAAAATTATCCCAAAAAGCGGCAAATCAGTTTCTTGAAATATTAAAGCCGGGGGTAAATTCGCAAAAATTCCCCTATCGGGTTTTAGGTCCGACAAAAAGCGGAACCGGACGTGTAAACGGCAAATACCGACATAAACTTATTATAAAATGTAAAAACAGCGCAGCTTTCCGGGAGGTTATTTCCGAAACGCTAAAAACGGCGTATAACAGCCCGGAGTTCAAATACACCGGAATATATGTTGATATAAACGGTGAAATAATTTAAATTAGAAGAAAGTTATTACGGAATATGCTTGTGAAAAGGGAATATATAATTTAAAACAAGAGAAATCGGGCGGGCGGTCTTAGTATTTTTGCCAAAAATACCTACACCCGCGACAAGTATAATAAAAACTATAAATATAAGGAGACCTAATTTTGGCTTTACGAAACATTTTGAATTTGCCTGACGAAACACTTTTCAAAAAATCAAGGGAAATTACCTCTTTTGACGATAAATTATGGGTATTGCTTGACGACATGCACCAAACGCTGACCTCTGAAAACGGCGTCGGAATTGCCGCCGTTCAGGTGGGGATTCTAAGAAGGGCGATAGTTATAGATTTAGGAGAAGGCGAAGTGATTGAACTTATAAACCCGGAGATTGTCCAGAAAAAGGGCAAGCAGTGCGAATTGGAGGGTTGCCTTTCTTTTTCCGGAAAATGGGGTTATGTTGAGCGCCCCGCTTATGTCAAGGTCAAATCCCTGAACCGTTACGGCAAGCCCCAAACCCATGAGGGTACCGAGCTTTTGGCAATCGTTTTATGCCATGAATTAGACCACCTTGACGGAATAATGTTCAACGACATAGCGGTTGAAATGCTTGACAGAGAGCCTACAGACGAGGAATTTGAACAAAGAAACAAACGAATCGGCATAAAAAAAGGCAGAAAAAAACGTTAAAAATTAAAAAAATAAAAAGGTATAAAAAATTGAAAATTATATTTATGGGTACGCCCGAATTTGCCGTGCCCGCTCTTGACGGGCTTGTAAATGCCGGACATGAAGTTCTCGCGGTTTTTACCCAGCCGGACAAGCCGCGCGGCAGAGGACAGAAAATAAGCTTTTCCCCTGTAAAGGAATACGCGCTGAGTAAAAACTTAGAGGTTTTTCAACCCCTTAGTCTTCGTAAAGGCGAAGACGGTGAAAAAAGCCTTAACCTTATAAAAGAATCAGCACCCGATGTTATAATCGTCGCGGCTTACGGGCAGATTTTACCGTGTGAAGTCCTTGAAACCCCGCGATTCGGCTGCGTGAATATCCATGCGTCGCTGTTGCCCCGTTGGCGGGGAGCTTCACCGATTAACTTTTGTATCATGAGCGGAGATAAGCAAACAGGAGTGACCATTCAGCAGATGGCAGAGGGAATTGACACGGGTGATATGTTGCTTTGGGAGTCCTGCGAAATAGGCGAGGAAATGACCTCCGCCAAGCTTCACGACAGGCTGAAAGAAATAGGGGCGCGGCTTATAGTCAGGTTCGCCCAAAACCCGCAGGATTATATAAACCGCAAAACAGCGCAAAATAATTCTGACGCCACCTACGCGCCGCTTATTACCAAGGAAATGAAAAAAATCGACTGTAGCAAAACCTCAGAGGAAATTTATAACTTTATAAGGGGATTATCGGGAGAGGCGTTTGTTTTTTACGGTGATAAGAGGCTCAAAGTATTTTCCTCAAAAATCGTAGATTCCGGTATGGAAAAGGGAAATTTAGAAATTATTTGCGGCGATAAAAAAACTTTACGGCTTTTGGAAATACAGCCTGAGGGCAAAAAAAGAATGAGCGCGGAGGAGTTTTTGCGCGGTCAAAGGGAAATTTTACCTATTCGATAACCCGAATGGTTTTCAATCTTCAAAAAGATTGTATTTAAAAAAATATACAAATGTAAAGGAATGGTAACAATTATGTTTAAATTCTGTCCCGAGTGCGGGAAAGGGTGCGAAGGAATGAAATTCTGCCCCGAGTGTGGTTATAACCTCGCGTCAAGTAGCCCCGCACAACCCCAACCCGTTCCACCCATGCAACCTGTACAACAGCCGTTGCAAGACGATACCCCAAGATGCCCCAAATGCGGCTCTGCAAACCTTTCTTCCAACAAAAAGGGATTTGGCGTAGGTAAAGCCGCAGTCGGCAGAGCCGTGCTTAGACGTCCCATAGGGCTTGCGGCGGGGAACATAGGCGCTAATAAAATTCAAATTACCTGTCTTCAATGCGGTTACAGCTATACGGCAGGAAAATAAAGAGAAAGGATTTTACTAAATGGAATTTTTAGATTATTTGCTTAACGATTACTGGGCGGCTACTATGGCTATGCTTGTAGCCATCATTTTCGCCGGAATTTGTTCCGCTAACGTCAAAACTACTTTCACAAAGTATGAAAAAATAAGGTCTGCCAAGGGTATGCCCGCGCATATTATAGCACGGCAAATCCTTGACGACAACGGACTGCATAATGTTTCGGTCATACCCACCCGCGGAAAGCTGACCGACCATTACGACCCCCGTAAAAACGTCGTAGCCCTTTCTGAAAGCGTTTATAACAGTACTTCGGTCAGTGCAATAGGTGTTGCCGCCCATGAGTGCGGACACGCTATTCAACATGCGAAAAATTATATCCCCGTGAAAATCCGTTCATCGTTGGTTCCCGTCCTTAATATCGCAAACAGAACTTGGATGTTTTTAGTTATAATCGGAATGTTCATGTTTTTGCCCGGTATGATAAACGTAGGAATCATATTTTTTGCGCTGTCGGCTGTTTTTCAGCTCATTACCCTTCCTGTGGAGTTCAACGCCTCAAGCCGCGCTATGCAGACTATTTCAGCGCATGATATTCTCGATAAAAATGAACAGGTCGGCGCTCGGAAGACCTTAACAGCTGCCGCCATGACCTACGTTGCGGCGCTTTTAGTGTCTATTACCCAGCTTATACGAATCCTGTCTATTGCGAACAGAAGAAGGTAACCAACATGACACAATCAAGAAAAACAGTGCTGGAACTTTTAACCCGCATGGAACAAAGCGGGGCTTATTCTAATATAATTTTAGACAACACCTTTTCTCGGGACAAGCTTAACGCCCGTGACAAAGGGTTTTCCGCCGCGCTGTTTTACGGCGTACTTGAGCGAAAGATGACGTTGGATTACCTGATTCGCGAGTATTCGGAAATTGAATTTGATGAGCTTTCATGCGAAACTGTGCAAATTCTGCGAATGGGGTTTTATCAGCTTCTTTACATGAATGTTACTGAAAACGCCGCCGTCAATGAGTGCGCTGAACTTGCCGAACACAGCGCTAAAGGTTTTGTCAACGCTATTCTGCGTAATTTTATCCGCGATGGCAAGGTTATTGACACAAAAAACCTTGAAGGATACGCCAAGCTTTCAATTGAATATTCCTGCCCTAAGCGGCTGATAAAAAAATGGTCGGCGGCTTACGGGGAGGAAACTACCCTTGAAATACTAAAAGGCAGTTTCGGGCGACCGCCTATTTATCTTAGGGTCAACACCTTAAAATTTCAAACAGATGAAGTAGCGGCGGCACTGTCAAAGGAAAGTTTTGAGGTGAAGAAAAGTGAAATTATTGACGACTGCCTTTTATTAGAGCGTTTTAATTCGGGCGACGCAAACAGCATAGAACTTTCCGACGCTTACCGTAAAGGCATGTTCCATGTTCAGGATATTTCCTCACAGCTTTGCTGTAAATTAGCCCATCCGGGTTTTAACCAGACGGTCATAGACCTTTGTGCCGCGCCGGGAGGCAAAAGCTTTACAATGGCGCAAATAATGAACAACCGAGGCAGGGTAATTTCCTGCGACCTGTACGGGGGAAGATTAGCGCTGATAGAAAGCGGCGCCAAAAGATTAGGTCTTGACGTTATAAATGTAATGGAAAACGATGCGTCGGTTATAAACCCCGAATTTCCGCCTGCGGATACGGTTTTATGCGATGTTCCATGCTCAGGGCTGGGGGTAATCCGCCGCAAGCCTGAAATTAAATATAAGTCTTTTGAAATCTTTGAAGGACTCGCCGAAATCCAGAGAAAGATTCTTTCCGCCGCTTCCTCCTATGTAAAACCCAACGGTACTTTAATTTATTCAACCTGTACATTAAATCCCGATGAAAACGAGGCGGTAGCCGATGCTTTTCAAAAAGAGCATCCCGAATTCTCACCGTACATAGTTCCTGTCGGAGTAGCGGGATTAAGCGACGATTCAAGATATAATATGTTTCCGCATGTAACGGGCGGCGACGGTTTTTTTATAGCAATATTCAGAAGAAAACCTGACGGAATACCAATGTAATCTAAGTTTCTATATTTAAAAGCTTAGTTAAAATTTTACTAAAAAACTTAATCGGAATATAGGTAATAATTTGAAAAAAGACATTCTCTCTCTTTCCTTTGAGGAACTGCAAAGTCAAATCACAGCCGTAGGCGAGGAAAAATTCCGCGCAAAGCAAATTTTTGACTGGTTGCATGTAAAAAAAATAACAGATTTTTCGGAAATGTCGAATATATCTGAACAATTACGACAATTTTTGACAAATTATTTTTGTATAAAACCACTAATTATAAGAAAAAAGCTTGTATCTGAGTATGATTATACTGTAAAATATCTATATGAGATGGAAGACGGTGAAACAATTGAAACTGTTTTAATGCGCTACCGCCACGCTAACAGCCTTTGCGTTTCCACACAAGCGGGTTGTAAAATGAACTGCGCTTTCTGCGCTTCAGGTGCAAATGGTTTTATTAGAGACCTTACGCCGTCCGAAATGCTTTTACAGCTTTACGAAACCGAGCGGGACAGCGGAAAGTCCGCATCAGGCGATGTTTCTGTCGGAAACCTTGTTTTAATGGGCATAGGAGAGCCGCTTGACAACTTCGATAATGTAATCAGATTCCTTGAACTGCTCTCTGATAAAAATGGCAGGAATATGAGTTTAAGGCATGTTTCCCTTTCTACCTGCGGGCTTGCAGATAAAATAGACGCACTGGCGGAATTGAGGCTCGGCTTAACCCTTTCGGTTTCGCTTCACGCGGCGGATAATGAAACCAGAAATAAAATAATGCCGGTAAACTTCACTTTTAATATAGAAACTCTCATGTCCGCCTGCAGGAATTATTATGAAAAAACCGGCAGACGCATAAGCTTTGAGTACGCGCTTATAAAGGATTTAAACGACGATGAAAAAGCCGCCGAAAAACTCGCGGCGTTAGTAAAGCCGTTAAGCGCCCATGTAAATCTTATTCCTGTGAATAATGTATGCAAAAACGGCATATATTCTCCCGCAAAATCACCCGAAACCTCAAGAATAAAGGCTTTTCACACATGGCTGACCCGAAACGGTGTTAATGCTACGGTTCGCAGAACTTTAGGCACGGATATAAGCGCGGCTTGCGGGCAGCTCAGGAGCGATAATTAGTAAAACTAACTAAATATTTTGTAAACAATTTTTCCTTGTATTATCAAAAAAATATAGTATAATGGTATTAGTGGGGACTTATGAAAGTATTCTCAAAATCGGATATTGGTAAAAAAAGAACCGAAAACCAAGACAGGGTTTGGGCGTCTATTCTTAATGAGGATTATGAAGGCGCCGCTGTTGTTGTGCTTTGCGACGGAATGGGCGGGGAAAATGCCGGCAGTTTTGCCAGTGAAACTACCGTAAACTTTATTTCGGAGCGTATTAAGCGCGGATTCCGCCCCGACCTTAACCGTAATTCTATTCGTAATCTTTTAATTACGGCTGTAACGGCGGCGAATAACCTTGTGTTCGATTTAGCCGAATACGACCACGGTATGCTCGGAATGGGAACAACCTGCGTCAGCGTCATTGTGTACAAACTGCGTGCGTATATCATAAATGTAGGCGACAGCAGGGTTTATCATATTTTCGGTGGCGGCGGGGATGGCAAGTCCGCAAAATCCGCGTCCTACAGCATACAGCAGATTACCAAAGACCACTCTTACATAAATAAATTGATTGAGGACGGGCAGATTACCGAAGAGGAGAGCAAAACTCACCCAAAGCGCAACTGCCTTACCCGTGCGGTCGGCGCGGAGTCGCTTCTAACCCCCGACTATTTTGAAATAGATTTGCATGAAGACTCGATTTTAATGCTCTGCTCGGACGGACTTCACGCCTACGGCGAAGACGTCAGCATAGCCGAAATCATTATCAACAACCCAGTTCATAAGATTTGTGACAAACTTGTTGATTACGCGCTGAAAAAAGGCGGACGGGATAATATTACGGTGGCGGTGATTTCAGTGAAGTAAAATCAAGGCATACGTCAAACGCCGTTATGAAACAAAGCGGAATACCGCATAAATTTTAAAGGAATGAATGTGTATGGATAACAATATCGGAAAAAGACTTGACGGGAGATACGAGCTTCTTGAGCTGATTGGCGTCGGCGGTATGGCTGACATATACAAGGCGCGTGATATGGTCGAAGGTAAAATCGTCGCCGTCAAGATTCTCAAGAACGAACTTGCCGAAAATGAGGATTTCCTGCGCCGTTTCAGAAACGAAAGCAAGGCAATCGCCCTGCTCTCCCACCCTAATATCGTGAAGATTTTCGACGTAGGTTTCAGCGATAAGGTGCAGTTCATAGTCATGGAGTATATCGACGGCATAACCTTGACTGAGTATATTGAGCGTCAGGGTATTTTGAAGTGGCGCGACGCGCTCCATTTCATCACGCAGATTCTGCGTGCGCTTCAGCATGCCCACGACAGAGGAATAGTTCACCGCGACATAAAATCACAGAACGTAATGCTCCTCTCCGACGGCGCTATAAAGGTGATGGATTTCGGCATTGCACGTTTTAACCGTGAAACCGACAAGACAATCTCGGAAAAAGCAATAGGCTCAGTGCATTACATAAGCCCCGAACAGGCGCGGGGGGAAGCTACTGATGAAAAGAGCGATATTTATTCTGTCGGAGTAATGCTGTTTGAAATGCTTACCGGCAAGAAACCTTTCGACGGTGATAATCCTGTATCAATAGCTCTTTTGCACATGCAGACCCAACCAAAAAAGCCAAAGGAAATAAACGCCTCGATTCCCGACGGCTTGGAAGAAATAACCTTAAAGGCTATGCAGAAAGAACCCGCAAAGCGTTATCAGACGGCGGGGGAAATGATAAACGATATAGACGAGTTTAAGAAAAATCCGAGCATAGTTTTTGAATATAAGTATTTCGGGGCAGACCAAAACACCAAATACTTTGACAAGGCGCAGGCGGCTTCGGCTTCTGTCGCTGAAAAAAGGAATGGCAAAAACGAAGTCATTCCCGCTAAAAACGTACCGCCGGTACAGAGCAGTTTTTATGACGACGATGATGATGATTTTTATGACGAAGTGGTAGAGCGCCGCTCTCCCCTTTTGTCAATACTGTTCGCTACGGCTTCGGTTTTCGTAATAATGGCGGCGTGGCTTATTTTCCAAATCGTCACCAATACCATAGTAGACCCGGCTCACGGGGGAAGACAAATCCAAATGCCGCAGCTTGTAGGCAGGGATTTTGATGAAGTGCTGAGTGAATACCCCGACCTGACACTTGTAGCTGAACAGGAATATTCCTCCGAGTTTGAAAGAGGACAAATCATTTGGCAAAGCGCCGACCCCGGGAGGGAAATAAGAACCTCTCAGCAGATTGAAATAAAGGTAAGTATAGGTCCGAGACTTGTTGAGCTAAATAATTATGAGGGGCTTCATATAAATGAGGCTACCGAGAGAATTAAACGGCAGGGATTGCCCGACCCGCAAATCAAACGTGAGGAAAGTATGTCTGTTCCTGCCGATTTTGTAATACGAACCACCCCACCCGCAGGCGAAAGAATCCAAATGGATACCGTTGTAACCGTTTGGGTTAGTTTCGGAAGCCTTGATACAGAAAAAACAAATGTACCCAATATTATAAATCTAAGTTTACAAAACGCCGAAGAACATGCAAAAATGTACGACGTTAATCTTGTTGTCTATGAGGAATACAGCGATACCGTAGCCGTCGGCACGGTAATAAGGCAGAATCCCCTGCCCTTAGTAAGCGTCGATAAATTCAGCGATGTTGAGGCTTGGGTAAGCACCGGACCACGTCCCAACAAGAGCGGTGAAATATCGCACACCCTAACCAATCCCGCGATTACAGGAGATTATCGTTTTGAGTATTATATAGACGGCGTATTGCAGGAAGACCTTACGAGAACCCAGAACATGGGACTTAACAAGGAAATTCGCTGGGACGTAGAGGGTGCGGGAGTGCATAGATACGCAATTAATATTACTTCTTTGGAAACCGGAAAAAGCGGACTGTTCTGCGAGTGGGAATTCAATTTCACCGGGGCTGAACCCACCAAAACCCAGATTCAATTCAACGGCGGGATATTCACTTACCTCAGTACACCCGACGCTCCGACCACAACCACTCCCCCGCCCGACCCCGAATACCCCGGTTACAGCGAAGCTTATAACGATGAAAATTATTTTGATAATTATTGATGAGGGTTATTGATTGCAAAATTTAACCGGAAAAGTTATAAAATCTGTCGGAGGTTTCTTCCACGTTGAAGTTCCGGACAGCGGAATTTTACTCTGCGCGGCGCGGGGGCTGTTCAGGTTGCAGAACATCAGCCCCTCGGCGGGTGATCATGTCACGGTTGAAATAAAAGACGGTGCATCCGTGATTACAAATGTTCTCCCGCGTAAAAATCATATCGTCCGCCCTCCCCTTTCCAACCTTGACGCAGCGGTGATTGTGGTTTCTACCACCGAGCCAAATCCAAATCTTCTGATTCTTGACAAGCTGATTGCTATTTTTGAGAGCAAGGAAATTGAGCCTGTTCCGCTTTTCACAAAAACCGATAAAAAACAGGATGAATTAAAAGGGATTTATGAAAAAGCGGGATTCACGGTTTTTTCCGTGAGCAATGAGAGCGGCGCGGGAATTGAACGATTGCGAGAATATTTGCTCCTCGGCGGCAAAACCAGCGCTTTTATCGGCAATACAGGCGTTGGAAAATCCAGTACGCTGAACAGCCTGTTCCCCGAACTCGGACTTGAAACCGCCGAAATCAGCAAAAAGCTCGGACGCGGACGGCACACGACAAGACAGGTTGAGCTTTACGGACTTTGCGCTCCAAACGAAAAGTCCGCTCCAAGCGAAAAGTCCTATATCGCCGACACGCCCGGCTTTTCCACCGTTGAGGCGGCAAAATACGGTAAGCTCGCCGCCGCGAACGTTGCGCTGTGTTTCAGGGAATTTGTTCCTTTTCTTGATAAATGTAAGTTCGCGGGTTGCCGACACATAAAGGAAGAGGGTTGCGGGGTAATTGCGGCAAAAGAGCGCGGCGAAATTACCGTGAGCAGATTCGAGAGTTACGTTAAGATTTTTGAGGAAGCGTGGAGAGAAGAACGAAATTTTAAATAAAATAAAAGATTGAGCGGGGAGCGCATTGCGTCAAACCCCGCTTTTTTCGTTGCGTAACCGTTTTGAACCCAACCTTTGTGCAAATTAAATAAAAACGCTCCGACATATATATATATATATATATTCTATAGTAAATATTGCACAAATATGGTAAAATTATAGCATGTTCAAATTTTGGAAATTTTGTTATTTTTAAAATGTAAGGAGAAAAATTCATGAAAAAGATTCTAAGCTTACTTCTGGTGCTTTCGCTCGCGGCGACGATGTTCATCTTCCCCGCTACGGCGGCGGAATCCTCAACCACCTTGCAACTCAACGTATCGTCTTTATCTTTGGGTGTTGGGGAAACATTCACGATCGCGACAAGAACCAACTCCACAGGCACAATTTCTTGGCGTTCAAGCGACACTTCGGTCGCTACGGTAAACAGCTCGGGCAGGATTTCCGCGCTTAAAGAGGGAACGGCGACAATCAGGGCTACTGTTGGCGGCGTTTCAAGAGATGTAACCTTAACAGTCAGAAACGCACCTACGGCAATCCGTGCAGACAACGTGAGCGTTCCAAGGGGCAGTACCGCACAAATCAGATT